>Ga0247713_1000477_pt1 | contig 24405 bp, 23 predicted proteins | sample 21E_NmetaG_FD_189936 | JGI IMG/M metagenome (GOLD analysis project Ga0247713, IMG submission 189936) | Soil microbial communities from hillslope of Landscape Evolution Observatory, University of Arizona, Oracle, AZ, United States - 2-1-E_N | ecosystem: Engineered > Artificial ecosystem >... | reverse complement strand
GCAGCCAGCGCTGGTCGGCGAGGCGATCGCGCAGGGGCCCGGGTGCCATCCCCTCCACGGTCGCGGCGTAGTCGCGGCAGGCCCTGACGGCGACGTCGCGGTGCATGCGCCAGGGCCGCGGCAGCGGGGAGGTGCCGGTGATGGGCCCCCGCAGCAGCGGTGGCAGGTAGCGCTCGAGCCACTGCATGCGTCCCTGCGCCCGCGCGGCCTGCTCCTGCTCTCGCCGACGGGCCTCCGCCTCGCGGCGGGCCGCACGGCGCCGGCTGGACAGTGCCCCGAACACGGCGAGGCCCACGAGCGCGATGGCGAGGCCGACCCCGCCGAGCTCGGCGGTCACGGCCACGGCGACGGCCACGAGCGTGAGCGCGCCGGCGACGAGGAGGGCCACGGCGACCAGGCAGCCGGTCATGACACAGTCAATCCCCTGCCACGGTCAAAACCATGGCGGTGCTGCGCGACCGCCACATCCCGCACAGGGGGAATCGCCTCCGCTGGCGCTCCGGCGAGGCCCGCATCAGGTGGTGCCGGGGTCGGCCTCGGCCTGCGGTGCCGCGGGCTCCTCGACGGCGTGTAACGGCGTGGAGGCCTGCAAACCGAGCTTCGAGCGGATCTCGCTCAGGCGGGCCTGCGCCTGGTTGGCGTTCACCGCCACCTCGACCTCGCGCATGCGCCCCTCCACGGAGCCCTTCTGCAGCTCGCCCATGCCCTTGGCCTTGGCCAGCCGCGCCTCGATCTTGTCGCGCACCTCGTTCAGCGTGGGGACGTCCTCCCCGACGGTGGCGCTGACCGCCTCCATGGCCGAGCTCATCTGCTCGGCCATCTTGGCCTGGTCGAGCTGGCTCAGCAGCTTCTGGCGCTCCGCGAGGCGGCGCTGCAGCTCCATGGCGTCCTGCTGGACGGCGGCCTTGGCCTGGTCGGCGGCCTCGGTGGAGGACAGCACGAGCTCCTGCAGCCCCTCGACGTCGGCCTCCTTGGCGATGAGCTGGTTGGCGAAGGCCTCGGCGGTGGAGGTGAGCTCGGCGGCGCGGGCGGTGTCACCCTTGGCCTCGGCGTCGGCGGCCATGAGCAGCGCCTGCTGTGTCGTCTGGTTCAACTTCTCGAGCTCGCTCATCGCGCGCTCGAGGTCCATCTCGGCCTTCTTCTGGTTGGCGATCACGCTGGCGGCGGTCTCGCGCAGGCGCTTGTGCTGGTCGCGGGCCTCGGCGATGGCCTGCTCGATCTGGATCTTGGGGTCCGCGACCTGTTCGAACCGGCCGGTCAGCGCCGCGGTCATGTACCGCCACATCCGCTTCAGCACCTTGCCCATGATCGGGTCCTCTCTCGAGTCGAGCGCCGCGGCCGCGGCCCCGTCGCTTCCGCCCTGCATGCTAGGGCGCGACCGGGCGGGGTGCCGTGCGTGATTGTGCTAGCCGGTCGCGGTCTGCCCGGCGGTCTCGTCCAGGCCGCGGCGCAGCGCCTCCAGCTCGGTGACGAGCGCGTCGACGTCCGCCCCGAGCCCGCCGAGCTCGATCGGGTCGTCGACGCGCAGGCCGAGCTCCACGGCGCGGGCCACGGTCTCGTCGAGGCGGGCCTCCAGCACCCGCAACCGGTTCTGCGCGTCCTGCACCGAGCCGCTGATGCGCCGGTAGGTCTCCATCTGACTGCGCAGCGCCGCCGCGAGGGGCTCGTTGGAAGCCGACGCCGGTCCTTCCTCCAGGGCGCGCAGCTTGCGGGCGAGCTCGTTCTCGGGGACGAGCTGGCGCTGCGCCTGCTCGAGCTGCTGACCGCGGTTGGCGATGCGCCAGCACTCCTCGACCGCGTCGTCGACGCGCCCGCCGATCTCGCGCAGACGGTCCCGAAGGGGCCCGCCGTCGCCACTCTCCAGGGCCTGCGCGTAGCGCCGGCGAGCGTCGAGCGCCTCCTTGACGTACCAGCGCCACGGGTCGCGCAGCTTGCGCACGTCGATCTGCGCCCCCGGTTCCGCGGGCGCGCGGGGCATGCGCAGCGCCACCCAGCCGGCGTACACCGCCGCGCCGGCCGCCGCGGACAGCGCGATCGGCGCCCCGGCGACGATGGCCGCGGCGGTGCCGGCCCCGGCCAGGACGATCGCCGACGGCGCGGTGATCGCCTCGGCGGTCTGGCGGGTGAAGAACCGGTCGCGGAAGCTCATCGGAGCTCAGAAGTTGCTGATGACGGCGTCGAAGACGCGGTTGATGGCCGTCGGGTCGCTGGAGTCGTAGGCGGCCGCATCGGTCGCCTCGGCGACGCGCCGCAGCACCGCGAGGTCCGCGTCGTCGCCGTAGGCGATCGGGAAGATCCGCACGGGCCGGGTCTGCTGGCCCTCGCTGCCCTCGGTCAGCGCCGCGAGCAGCCCCTCGAGGTCGTCGTTGCGGGGGTCCTCGTTGCGTCCGTCGGACAGCACGACCACCGCGTTGATCTTCTCGGGGTCGTAGTCGGTGAGCAACGCCTCGTAGGACGCGCGCGTCACCGTGTACAGCGGCGTGCCGGCCACGGGGACGAGGCTCTCGATGCGCTCCCGCAGCTCGTCACGCTGCTCGCCGATCGGTGCGATGGGCACGAGGTCGAGGTAGTCGGCGTCCTGGTTCGGCCCGAGCTCGGTCGAGAAGATCCGCAAGCCCACCTCGTCGGTGTCCTTGAACTGCGCGAGCGACTCGGCGGCGGCCTGGACGGCGAGGTCGAGCTTCGTGACCCGCCGGCCGTCGTCGGTCGTGCCGGCGGGGTCGCCCATCGAGCCCGACACGTCGATCGCGAGCAGCACCCGGGCGTCCTTGCGCTGCTCCTCCCAACGGCGCAGGACCTCCACCATGACCGGCGGGTCGGGCACGGCGAGGGTCGTCTGCGGCTGGTCGACGTCCACGCCGAGCTCGGGCGTCAAGGGCTCGCCGAGCGCCACCTCGGGGTTGCCGGGGCGGAAGCCGAACTCCAGCACGCGCTCCTGGTTCTCGGGGCGCATGACGTAGTCCTCGAACTGCGCGGCGGCGGCGCGCTGCTCGTCGCTCACCCAGTCCGCGTCCAGGATGATGAAGGGGTTGTCGCTGAACAGCGTCCCCTCCTTGGGGTAGACCGCGACGAGGGGCACCCGCGGCGGCTCGAGCTGCTCCCCGGGCTCCAGCACGCCGTCGGGGTTGCCGCGGTTGTAGTTGACCAGGCTCACCTCCTCGACCGCGACCGCGGAGGCGTAGGTCAGCGCCGTGCCGCGCGCGTCGTTGCGCGCGAAGTTGTTGAGGAACGTCAGGGTCGTGTCGCCGTAGTGCACGACCGCGGACTCCACGCCTTCGGAGAACTCGACCACCTCTGGGCGGGCGAGGTCCTCGGTGGACAGGTCGCGGACCTTGCCGGTCGCCGCGTAGTACTGCGCGATCAGCGCCGACAGCCCCGATGTCGAGTAGTTCGGGTTCGTCTTGCCGAGGCGGAACGGTCCCCACTCCGGATGGCCGACCGACCCCCACCCCTGCGGGTCCAGCGACAGCTCGAGGACCTCCGCATAGCCGATCGGCGTGTCGGGCCACCCGAGCGCCTCGGCCATCGGCTCGGGCATCGCGAGCACGAGCGGGGTGAGCATGAACGGGTCCGACTCCGGCGCCATCGGCGGCTCGCCCTCGTCGGCGCGCAGCTGGTTGAGGATCGCCCCCCACGAGCTGGCCGCCGGCGACCACACGACGGGGCGCGGACCCTCGCGCTCCTCGTCGGGCCAGCCCTCGGCGAGCAGGCTCATCGCCAGGCCGGACGCCTTGGAGTAGGGGCGTACGAAGGCGCACCCATCGTCGAGCTGCGCCTCGTCCGAGCCGTTGAACTCGCGTGCGAGGTCGGTGATGAGGTCGATCTTCTCCGAGCTGACCGCCACCTCCACGGGGATGCAGTCGCCGGGGTCGTCGAGGCCTCGCTGCGCCTGGTCGTCGCCGCCGAGCCCCACGTTGCAGGCCGAGGCGAGCAGTGCGCACACCATCAGGGCCGCCAGCAGCTGGATGCGTCTCATCCCATGACCTCCGACCAGGTCGCCCGCAGCGCCTCCAGCGCTCCGGGTAACGGCACCGCCTGCGCGGTCTGCCCATCTTGCGTGTCCCACCGGCGGGCCGCCAGCAGCTCGGGCGCCGCGTCGGCGACCCGCTCGGCCACGCGCGTGTCCGGGCCGACCGCCACGACGACGACCTCGGCGGTGACCGCGGGCCCTCCGGGCAGGACCTGCAGGCGTCCCACGCGCTCCGCCGCACGTTCCCGCAGGGCCAGGACCTCCGCCTCGACGGCGCCGACCACGTCGAAGGCCGCCGGCCCGACCTGCGCCATGGCCAGCAGGGGCGAACCCGATGGCGGACGGAAGTCGGGGACGGCGTCCTGCAGGGTCGTGAACCAGCCGAAGAAGGCGCGGTCGTCGAGGTCGCGCCTGGTGTATTCGGTGGTGCCGAGCCGGTCCGCGGTGGCCTGGTGCAGCGCGAGCAGCCCGCCGGCGCTGCGGGCGGGGTCGGCGTGGCCGGGCTTGACCGCGCCCCAGGTGTCGGGGCCGCCGATGTCGGCCCAGGTGCCGCCGGCGACGTCGCCGACGCACCGCCAGCTGACCGGGTCGCAGGCGCCGGTCAGGATCTCCGCGCGGTCGTCCCACACAGCGAGCACGAGCGGGGAGACGGCTAGCGTGGCGCTGTCGTCGCCGAGCAGAACATCCAGGCCGGCCTGCTCCCGGCGGTCGCGCACCATCTGCGGCCAGGGTCGCAGCGTCAGCCAGGCCTCGACCGCGGGCGGGTCGTCGGTGGCGAGCTCGTCGAGGCTGACGCCGGCGTCCTGCACCCGCACCGTCAGGTCCTCGCCGGCGAGGTCGTCGCAGACCTGGCGCAGCTCCGTCGCGCACACCACGGTGCCGGTGGGGTCGGCGCCGGGAAGCCCCGGCGTGTCCATCCCGTCGCGGGTCGCCAGCGCGCCCACGATCAGCCCTGCGGCGACCAGCACGGCGAGCAGCCGGCTCACCACCGGCGCGCCCGAGGCCGTCCCCTTTGTTCCACCCCCCAAGGGTACGCGGGCCCGAGACCCGCCCCCGGGTGCACGCAGTGGCCGGCCAGCGGGCGACTCGGCCGGTGCAGGGCGGGGGCCTCCTAGACTCCCGGTGTGAACCAGGCGCGAAGCGACGTGGTGGGCAGCCTGCTGCGGGTGGAGGGGCTGGCCGCCGCCCGGCAGCGCCACGCCGCCGGCGAGCTGCCGCACGCAGGGTTCAAAGCCGTCGAGGACGCCGCCGTCGACCGGTGCCTGCGGCTGCAGGAGGGGTGCGGGCTCGACGTGGTGACCGACGGCGAGCAGCGGCGCCTGTCGTTCCAGAGCCAGCTGGTCGAACCCGTCGACGGCTTCGGGACCTGGGACCTCGACGCGTTCCTGTGGGGTGAGTGGCGCAGCGCCGAGGTGGGGGACCGCAGCGTGGCCCGCCCGGAGCTGGCGGTCAGGGAGCGGCTGGCTCGCAAGCGGTTCCTGTCGGCCGAGGAGTTCACCTACCTGCGCGGGCGCACCGACCGGGTGCCGAAGGTCACCCTGCCGAGCCCGAGCTTGTTCGCGAACTTCTGGGATCCCCGGCACCCGCCCGATGCCTACCGGACGCTCGATGACTTCCTGGCCGACGTCACCCGCATCCTCGCCGAGGAGGTCGACGAGCTGGCGCGCCTCGGGGCGACGTACCTGCAGCTCGACGCGCCGCACTACACGATGCTGCTGGACCCCAGCTACCGGCAGTTCTACGAGAGCCGCGGGGTGCCCGCCGACGACTGGCTCGCGTTCGGGCTGGAGCTCGACAACGCGGTGATGACCCGCCACCCCCAGGTGACCTTCGGCTTCCATCTGTGCCGGGGCAACCAGGCCAGCCGCTGGCTGGTCGCCGGCGGCTACGACCGGCTCGCGCAGGGGGTGTTCGACGCGGTGACGGCGAGCCGGCTCCTGCTGGAGTACGACGACGAGCGCTCAGGAGGCTTCGAGCCCTTGGCCGCCGTACCCGAGGACAAGCACGTCGTGCTGGGTCTGGTGACCACAAAGACCGGACGGCTCGAGGACCGCGACGCGGTCGTCGCGCGCCTGCGCGAGGCCGCTGCCTACCTGCCGCTCGAGCGGCTCTCGGTGTCGACCCAGTGCGGCTTCGGCACGTCGGTCGTCGGCAACGCGCTGTCCTTCGACGAGCAGGAGGCCAAGCTCCGACTCGTCAGCGATGTGGCGCGTACCGTGTGGGGCTAGCCCTGGCGGATCCGACAAGCGGACCCGTCGGCTAACGGGGCTACCCCAGCTCGATGACCGCTTCGGGCCCGAGGCGGTCGCGGATGATGGCCTCCAGCTCGGTGATGCGCGTCGCGTCGCGCGTCTGGCGGCGCCGCAGACGCTGGAGCTCGACGACGGCCAAGCCGGGCACGTCCGGCCCGTCGCCCTCGAACGCCGGGCACAGTGCCCGGTAGTCGCACCAGGGGCACAGCGGTGAGGGGCGGGGAGCGAACTCGCGGGCGTCGCGGACCCGGGCGGCGACGTCCTTCAAGGTCGCCAGCGCCCCGTCCACGTCGATGTCGGGGCGGTCGACGCTGACCCGCACGCCCGGCACGACGAAGTCAAGGGCCACCCACTCGGGCTCCTGGCCCCAGAGCTCCCTGGCGGCCAGGCAGTAGATCGCCAGCTGCAGGCTGCCGACCACCCGCTCCCGTGGCTTGGCCTTGCGGTTGGTCTTCCAGTCGACGATCCCGATGCCCCCCGAGGATGTCCGGGCGACGTGGTCGATCGAGCCCACGACCTCCACGTCGTCGCCGAGGTCCAGCTCGAACCACTGCTCGCAGGCGACCGCGGGCACGTAGACCGGGGCGTATCGAGCGTGGTGGCGGCGCAGGACGTCCTGGGCGTGGGCGTACCACCTGAGCTTCTCGTCTCGCGGCATGCCCGCGAACCCGCTGTCGTCCCACCCGTCGTACAGGGCCTGGAGCAACACGTCGACCGGCGGCGGTTGGGGCAGCTTCTGGTCCCACCAGGCCTCCAGGGCGGCGTGCACCGAGGAGCCCCATGACAGGTGGGGGCTGAGCTCCTGGGGGAGACGGTCCACATAGGCGAAGCGGAACTTGAGCGGACACGTGAGATAGGTGTCCACGCGCGAGAAGGACAGGCGCACGGGCAGCAGGCCCTCGGGCTGCGGAGGCGTCTCAACCGCCGGGTCGACCGTGGCCGGGTCGACCGTGGCGGTGACGGTGGTGGGCTGGTCCGTGAGCGCGGTGTCCGACATGGCATGAGGGTAACGGTCGGCTGTGACAGGGCCGAGCATCTCCGGACAGGGCATGTGAGCCGTGGGCGCTGGCACGGCGAGTACGCTCGGGCGGTGCGGAACCGGACACCCCTGACCTCACTGGTCCACGGAGCGCTCATGGGCTCCGCCGACGTCATCCCCGGCGTCAGCGGCGGCACGATGGCCCTGATCGTCGGCATCTACGAGCGCCTGATCGCCTCGATCCGGGCGGCGGCGTCGCTGCGCCTGCGCGACGTCGAGTGGACCTTCGTGCTGCCGCTGGCCGCCGGCATCCTCCTGGCCATCGGCGTCGGAACGCTGGTCATCCCGCCGCTGCTCGAGGCCTATCCCGGTCACGCGCGCGGCTTGTTCTTCGGCCTTGTCGCCGCGTCGCTGCCCGTGCCCTGGCGTCGGATATCCCGGTATGGACCACGCGAGCTGCTCATGGTCGCGCTGGCGGCGGGGCTGGCCTTCCTGCTGGTGGGCATCCCTCCGCGGGCCGTCGCCGAGCCCGCCGCATGGCAGGGCTTCGCGGCTGCGGCGGTCGCGATCTGCGCCATGATCCTGCCCGGTGTGAGCGGCGCCTTCCTGCTCGAGGCCATGGGGATGTACCAGCCGACGCTGGAGGCGGCACGGGCCATGAACGTGCCCTACGTCGCCGCGTTCGGGGCGGGAGCGGTCATCGGGCTGGGGGCGTTCTCCAGGCTGCTGGGCTGGCTGCTCGACCACCACCGCGACGCCACGATGGCCGCACTCGTCGGGCTGATGGCGGGTGCCCTGCGCGCGCTGTGGCCATGGCTCGAGGAGGACCGCACCTTCCTCGCCCCGCCCGGTGACGGCGGTCATGTGTTGGTGGTCGTCGGGTTGGCGGTCGCGGGCTTCCTCGGCGTGACCGCCCTGATCGCCCTCGGCATGCGCCGCGAGCAGGCCGACACGCGCGTGTCAGGCACGGCCTCCGGGGTATAGGGGGCATCGTCTCCTCACGATGTGGATCCTATGACGAGGCAGCAGGCCGAGACGCATCTTTCTCCCCAGGTGAACAGCGCCCGCGCTGCTCGCCGCTTCGTCGACTCCACCTTGAGCGAATGGTCGTGCCTGGACGTCGTCGACCTCGTCGTCCTCCTGACCAACGAGCTCGTCACGAACGCGGTGCTGCATGCGGGCACCGGGATCGGTGTGCGCCTCAGTAGGGTGTCGGGTCGGCTGCGCGTGGAGGTCGGCGACGCGTCCAAGCAGGCGCCCACGGCCCGCCACCACAACCTCGAGGCGCAGACCGGACGGGGGCTGGCGCTGGTCGATTCCCTCTCCGACTGCTGGGGCGTGGAGCAGATCGCCGGCGACGGCAAGGTCGTCTGGTTCGAGGTGGACGCGTAAGCGCCGGGGACGGCCGGCGGGCTCAGGACGCGGGCGGGGTGCCGAGATGCTCGGCGACGAAGTCCAGCGCCAGTGCCTGGTGCCGGATGGTGTCGTCGACGGCGTAGGAGCCGTGACCTGCGTCGAAGACCTCATAGGCATGGGGAATTCCGCGTTCGGCCAGCGCGGCGACGTAGCGGTCCACCTGGCGGATGGGGCACCGGGTGTCGTGGCGTCCCGTGATGATCAGCACCGGGGCGCGCACCCGGTCGACGTGGGTGAGGGGGGAGCGCTCCCGGTACAGGTCGGGTAGCTCCTCCGGGGTGCCGCCGAACAAGGACCGGTCGAACTCCTGGAGGGCGGGTGCCTCGTCGGCGTAGGCGGTCGGGTAGTCGGCCACGGGGATCACGGCCACCGCCACCGACCACGCCTCGGGCTGCGTGCCGATGCCCTGCAAGGCGAGATAGCCGCCCCACGAGGCACCGGTCAGCACGATGCGATCCGGGTCGACCAGTCCGCGGGCCACCAGGTGGTCGCGTCCGGCGCGGATGTCGACGAGCTCCGGACGCCCGGGGTCGCCCTGCAGGGCGTCCTCCCAGGCCTTGCCGTAGCCCGTCGATCCCCGGTAGTTCGGTTGGAGCACCGCGAACCCGTGATCGACCCAGGCCTGGACGTCCGGGTTGAAGCTGTCGTCGCTCTGCGCCTGCGGGCCACCATGGACGTTCACGACCAGCGGATGCGGCCCCGGGGAGCCGGGCGCGGCCAGGAACGCGTGGACGTCGTCTCCCTCGTCGTTGGGGTAGTGCAGGGACGAGTAGGCCACCCCCCGCGGCGCGGGCTCGCCGGGGGGGACGAGCAGTGGCCGGTCGTCGTCTCCCTGCCGCGTGCGGACCTGGGGTGCCGTCGCCGAGGAGGTGAACGCATACCACACAGCCCCGTCGTCGCGGACCCGCGCGGCGCGGACGTTGCCGGGTCCGAGGTCCACGCGCGTCGCGCGGGCCACCGCGAGGTCGTAGCGGAAAAGCTCGGTGCGTCCGAGGTGGTCGTGGCCGAGCAGCAGGGCCGAGGCGTCCGGCCACCAGTCGGCGACCCACACCTCGCCGGGCAGCTCGAGGTCCAGCGGGTGGCGCTCGCCGGTGGCCGGCGTCCACACCTGCGGGCGCAGCCGACCGCCCGCGTCGGCGAGCAAGGCGAGCCGCCCGTCCCCGGGCACAGGCGACCAGCCGGCGGGAGCGGTCGTGTTGCCGGCACCGTCGAAGGCCTCTGCGAGCGTCTCGCCGCTGACCGCGTCGAGGACGCGCACCGCGGGGTGGAGCGTGTCGCCGTGCTCGGTGTGGCTGAGCGCGAGCAGGGTCGCATCCTTGCTGAGCCCCCCGACGCTCGCGGGATGGGCCGACTGGTGCACGGGTCGTGGGTCGTCCCCCTGGCCGGTGTAGATGGTGAAGCCCGAGTCGCGGGACACCCCGACGGCGAGCCGGCCCGGGCGGAGGGACAGCCCCGCCGACCAGCCCTCGTCGACCGAGGGGAGCAGCGGTGCCGCCGGCCCCCCGTCGAACGGGCTGACGACGTAGCGGCCCACCTCGTCACCGCGGTGGTCGTCGAACCACACCACGCCGCTGCCGTCGGGCAGCGGCTGCCCGCCGAGGACACCCGTCGGTTTGTCGGTCAGTGGCGTGTGTCGGTCGCTGGCCAGGTCCCACGCGTGGACCTGCCATACGCCCGACGCGCTCGTCGAGTAGGCGGTCCGGTGCGGCGCCTCGGCGGCCCAAGCGGGCAGGGACACCCGCGCGGCGCGGAAACGACGCCGCCAAGCGGCCTCGGTGGCCATGGTCGCGCGCTCCTGCCCTCGCCGGTCAGACGATGCCGACGAGCAGGGCCTGCTCGATGATGTGGTCCTTGGCCGCCGCGCGCAGCTCGGGACGGGAGACCCCCGGCGGGAGGTCGAGCAGCTCCGTGTCGAGGGCGAACAGGCGGAAGAACAGCCGGTGGGGACCCCGTTCGTCACTGGCGATGGGACCGCTCCATCCGACCTCGTCGAACTCGTTCAACCCCTGCACGAGTGAGACGTCGTCGGTCTCGATGATCGCGTCGTCGGGGATCGCCTCGGGCAGCTGCGAGACCTCGGGTGACAGGCCGTACACCACCCAGTGCGTGAACACGCCGGTGTCCGCGTCGGGGTCGTCCACGACCAGCGCGAGCTCCTTCGTCCCCGGCGGCGTGCCGCTCCACGCAAGCGGCGGCGACAGATCGTCCCCGTCACCGGTGTAGCGGAGCGGCAGGGGCGCGTCGTGCTCGAACTCGGGGCTGGTGAGGCGGAAGGCCGCCATGGCTGGTGCTCCTCTTTGCGCTCTCGCGATCGAGCATGACCGCTCCTGCTGCGGGCTCACGGTCGGCAGCGGTGGCCGACGGCGTGAGGGCGGCAAGCGTAGAGGGTCCGGAGGCGCGTGTCTGCCCGGAGCGGGTCAGCCGAGCGCGTCGGCGAGACGGTCGAGGCCGCGCACGAGGTCGTCGTCCCCCAGCGCGTAGGACAGGCGGGCGTATCCAGGAGCGCCGAAGCCCTCCCCCGGCACGAGGGCGATCCTGGCCACCTCGAGCAACGCCTCGCACAGCTCCAGCGACGTGTGCACCTGCCGGCCGCCGATTCTGCGGCCGAGGAAGGCCTCGAACGACGGGAAGGCGTAGAAGGCCCCCTCGGGCAGGGGACACGTCACCCCGTCGATCGCCGTCAACCGGTCGTGGGTGAGCCGGCGCCGGCGGTCGTACGTGGCCCGCATCTCGGCCACGTCGTCCAGGGAGCCCTCGAGTGCCGCGAGCGCGGCCGCCTGGGTGACGCCCGCGACGTTGGAGGTGGCGTGGCTCTGCAGGCGGGCCATCGCGTTGGTGACGGCGACCGGGGCGATGGACCAGCCCACCCGCCAGCCGGTCATGGCGTAGGTCTTGGCGACACCGTTGACGACGACGCAGCGCTCCCGGGCCTCAGGGGCGACGACCGGCAGGGAGACGTGGCGGGCGTCGCCATAGACCAGGTGCTCGTAGATCTCGTCGGTCACCACCCAGACACCGGCGTCGGCGGCCCACCGCCCGATCGCCTCGATCTCCTCGGGGGGGTAGACGACCCCGGTGGGGTTCGACGGCGACACGAACACGAGAACCTTGGTGCGGGCGGTGCGGGCGGCTTCCAGCTGTTCCACGCTGACGCGGAACCCCGATACGGCGTCGGTGGGGAGCTCGACCGCCGTGCCGCCGGCCAGGCGAATCTGCTCGGGATAGCTGACCCAGTACGGGGCGGGCAGCAGCACCTCGTCGCCGGGGTCGACCAGCGCCTGGAACGCGTTGTACAGGGCGTGCTTGCCGCCGTTGGCGACGAGGACCTCCTCGTCCTCGACCTGCAGGCCGGAGTCACGAACGGTCTTGGCGGCGATGGCCGTCCGCAGGCGCGGCAGGCCGGCGGCGGGGGAGTAGCGGTGGTTCGCCGGCTCGACGCAGGCGGCCTGTGCGGCGGTGACGATGTGACCCGGCGTGGGGAAGTCCGGCTCACCTGCCCCGAAGCCGATGACGTCCTCGCCCTGTGCCCGCAGCGCCTTGGCCTTGGCGGTGATGGCGAGGGTCACCGATTCGCTCACCTCGCGCAGCCGACGGGAGGTCGGGTCGGCGATGCCGGTCGTCATGCAGGGCTCCTGTCGCCTGGCTAGCACAATCCGCGCTGCTGGAGGTGTTCGAGGAACGCCCTCACCGGCTGCCCGCTGATGTCGAGGTAGGGACGCTCGGCGTTCCACAGGTGGATGAGGCGCTGCCATGTCATCTCGCGCAGGGTGACGGGATCGACCGACGGTCGGTAGGCCAGCTCCGTGCGCAGCGCGCCGGGATCGCGGAGCTGGTTCACCCGCGCGGACAGCTCACCGGCCGCGCGGGCGCCCGACGGGTACACGACGGTCACGGTGAGCGACCGGGAGAGCCGCCGGGCGTGGTCGAGCCCGGCGTCGATCAGCTCGAGCAGCCGGTCGCGCCCGCCGGCGCCTCGTGGGTACTGCGTGCCGATCGTGTCGACCAGGACGAGCGCGTCGGGTGACTCGATCCGGACCGGCACCTCGATCGGCTGCTCGAACGGCGCCAGCCCGTCGCCATCGCCGCCGGCCGTCGGGGAACGCTCCCGCAGCGCGGCCCGGTAGGCCCGGCTCGGCCGCAGCAACGGCTCCCGTTCGCGGCCCGTCCAGAGGGAGATGCGCACCGGTGCACGCACGGCCGAACCCCCGAGGGCCTGCAACCGGTGAGCGAGCCAGTCGGCGTCGGCGTGGGTGCTCAGGGACGTGAAGATGTTCCAGGTCAGCAGGGCGACGCTGTCGGGGTCGGTGCGGATTGCGGCGAGCCGTTCCGGGTCGTCATCGAGCAGCGCTTCGAGCCGGCCGGCGTAGAACACCGCGTTCTTCTGTCTGGTCCGCAGCAGCCGCATCATCCCGCCGGGATCGTACCGGCCCTGGCTGCGCTCACGGCGGGATCTTCGGCGTCGGCTGCCTCGATCTCCTCCCGGGTGATGCCGAGCAGGAAGAGGATCGCGTCGAGGTACGGGACGCTGACCGCCGTGTCGGCGGCCTGACGGACCGCCGGCTTGGCGTTGAACGCGATGCCGAGACCGGCGCGTGTGAGCATGTCGAGGTCGTTCGCGCCGTCACCGACCGCGACCGTCTGCGACAGGGGGATACCCGCCTTCGCGGCGAACTGCTCGAGCAGCTCCGCCTTCGCGTGGCGGTCGACCACCGCGCCGATGATGCGGCCGGTCAAGCGGCCGTCGACCACCTCGAGCGTGTTCGCTGCCGCGTAGTCGAGGTGCAGCCGGTCCCTCAGGGCGTCGGTGATGTGCGTGAAGCCACCGGAGACGACGGCCGTGACGTAACCCAGACGCTTCAGGGTCCGCAGCAGGGTGCGGGCGCCCGGGGTGAGCAGCAGGTGATCGCGCACCTCGTCCAGTGCCGTGACCGGCAGCCCTTCCAGCAACGCGACGCGTTCCCGCAGAGACTGCTCGAAGTCGAGCTCGCCGGTCATCGCCCGCGCGGTGATGTCGATGACCCTGTCGGCGCACCCGGCGCGGGCGGCGAGGGCCTCGATGACCTCCCCCTGCACCAGCGTGGAGTCCACGTCCATCACGATGAGCCGCTTTGCGCGCCGGTACAGCGTTGCGGGCTGCACCGCCACGTCGATCCGTCGCGCCGCGGCCTCGGCGGCGAGGTCCGCACGCAGGCGTGTCGGGTCCCCGCCGGAGACGAGCAGCTCGAACGACAGGATCGGATAGCGCGACAGGCGCGTGATGCGGTCGATGTTCGCGCCCGTGGCAGCGATGCGCCCGGTGATGCCGGCGATGGCCTCCGCCCGCAGCGGCTGACCGAGGATGGTGACGTAGTGGCGGACAGCCTCCGTCCGCGGTCGTCGTGAGGCCATGGGCTCGAACTCGACCGACACGCCCAGCTCGGCTGCACGGTCCGTCACGGCGTTGCAGGTCTCGTCCTCGTCCATGCCGAGCGAGACCAGGATCCCCAGGGTCAGACGATCGCGGATGACCACCTGCTCCATGTCGAGGATGCGGGCGCCGCAGCGGGCGAGCTCCTCGCAGAGCGCGGAGGTGAGCCCCGGCCGGTCACGCCCGGAAACAGTGATCAGCAAAGCGGTGGCGTCGTCCATCGATTACTCCGCAGGGTAGCGTCAGGACCTCATGGCGGTCGCTGCGCGACCGCCACAGGCAGCACAGCGGAGAATCGCCGTCGCTCACCGCTCCGGCGATTCACGTCTCGGGTCTGCTATAGCCTCGCTGTCCATGGAGGAGATTCCCAAGCCCCGGGAGCTGCTGGCCGCTCGGACCTCGGCCGAGACGCTGTTCCAGCTGCTGCGGGACTGGTTCGCGGTGCCCACCTCAGTGACCCTCGACCTTCGTGCCGTGGACTCCGCCGTCGCCGAGCTCGGCGATCCGCAGCTGGTCATGGCGATGGCGATGCGCAAGCTGCAGGCGCTGCACCTGCTCACCACCCCGGGCGTGCGCACGACCACCGACGTGGTCCTCACCGTCATCCAGGACCTCGAACGGGCGTTGTTGCAGGCGCCGAACATGCATCTGCGCCACGCCGCCGCCGAGACCGACTGGGACGCGGCCCTGGCCGCGCTCGACGACGCCGACGAGGAACCGACGGAGGACGCCGCACCGGGGTCCGCCACGCCCGACGAGATCGAGACGTTCCGCCGTCACCACGCGGCGTTGCACGAGGCAGCGCGTGCGGTCCTGCATGCATCGGACGGGGAGATCCGCGCGCTCATATGACCACGGCCACCCAGAGGGGCGACCGGCCTGCCGGGCCGGCCCATTAGAGTTGACGGCATGAACCTGCTCGACTTCGTGCTGGTGGTGCTCGTCGTGTATTCGGCCGTGCGGGGCTTCCGGCAGGGGGCGCTGTCCCAGGTGGCGGCCTTCGGCGGGGCGGTGATCGGTATCGTCGTGGGGGCCAATTTCGCTCCTGATCTCGCGTCGGCGATGGTCGAGGGCCCTGGGTCCACGCTCGCCCTGGTCACGCTCGGGCTGCTGCTCGCCAGCTTCATCATCGGCCAGGGCATCGGCTTCGCGATCGGCCTCAGGCTGCGGGCGGCCGCCGCCGGCCTCGGCGCCGCGCCCGTCGACCGCACTGCAGGCGTCGCGGTGGGGCTCATCACGCTGGTCGTGACGATCTGGCTGCTCGGCTCAGCGTTCTCCCAGGGTCCGCTTCCCTCCATAGCCCAGCAGGTGCGAGGGTCCGCCGTGATCGGCGCGATCGACCGCTCCCTGCCTCCGGCCCCCGACGTGTTCGGCCGCGTCGGCGCCTACTTCGACCAGCAGGGCTTCCCGCAGGTGTTCAGCGGCATCGCCGGCGGACCCACGTCCCCACCGGTCGACCCGCCGACCGAGGGCGCCGTCGCGGCGGCGGCGGGCCGGGGGCAGGTCAGCACGGTGCAGGTGCAGGCGCCCGGCTGCGGCCAGATCTCGGCGGGCAGCGGCTTCGTGACCCAGGACGGCTTCGTGGTCACCAACGCGCATGTGATCGCGGGTGGCGAGTCCATCAGCGTGCGGGACGCTGCAGGCGAGCACCCCGCCGAGGCGGTGCTCTTCGACGGCGGCCTCGACCTCGCGGTGCTGCGTGCCCCCGGCACACAGGCGACGCCGATCGGCTGGACCGCCGCCCCGGCCGGCCGTGGCGTGCAGGGCGCCACCCTGGGCTTCCCCGGGGGGCAGCGCGAGCTCATGGTCAAGCCGGCCACCGTGCGTGACCGCCACCCGGCGGTCGGGCGTGACATCTACGGACGGGGCACGGTCAACCGCGAGGTGCTCACCCTGGCCGCGGACGTGCGCCGTGGCGACTCCGGCGGCCCCTTCGTGACCAGCGAGGGGCTCGTCGGCGGCGTGGTCTTCGCCGCGGCGCCCGCCGCCCCGGGAACCGGTTACGCCCTCACCGCCGAGAGCGTGCAGCCCCTCGTCAGTCAGGCGATAGCGCAGAACGCCACCGTCGGCACCGGACCGTGCCGCTTCTGACCACCTCCGGGCAGCGCCTCGGCGACTACGGCGTCTGCCTCCTCGTCGGCGGGTCCTGCTCGCTTCCCTCCCGTCCGCCTCCTCGGAGGCAGACGCCTCACCCGGCGGGATGAACCCGCCGAGATGTCCACGCTGTTGCAGTCAGGCGCGCAGCATCTCGGCGACCTGGAACGCCAGCTCGAGGGACTGCTGGTTGTTCAGGCGCGGGTCGCACGCGGTCTCGTAGCGGGTCGAGAGGTCCAGGTCGACGATCGCCTGGGCGCCGCCGAGGCACTCGGTGACGTCCTCGCCGGTCAGCTCCATGTGGACACCGCCGGGGACCGTGCCCTCGGCGTGGTGGACCCCGAAGAACACGCGGAGCTCGCTGAGCACGTCGCTGAACTGCCGGGTCTTGTACCCGCCCTCGGTGGTGAAGGTGTTGCCGTGCATCGGATCGCAGCACCAGACGACGGGCAGGCCGAGGTCGCGGACGCCGCGTACGAGCGGAGGCAAGGCCTGCTCGACGGCGCGGGCGCCCATCCGCGTGATGAGGGTGAGGCGCCCCGGTACCCCGTCCGGGTTGAGGCGGGTGGCCAGCGCCTGCACCTCGTCCACCGTCGCGGTGGGGCCGAGCTTCACGCCGATCGGGTTGTGCACGCCTGACAGGAAGTGGACGTGGGCGCCGTCGGGATCGCGGGTGCGCTCACCGACCCACACCATGTGCGCCGAGCAGTCGTACCAGTCCCCGGTCAGGGAATCGCGTCGGGTGAGAGCCTGCTCATAACCGAGCAGAAGCGCCTCGTGCGACGTCCAGAAGTCCACGGTGTGGAAGGTCGGGTCACGGTCGACGTCGACCCCGCAGGCGCGCAGGAACGCCAGCGCCCGGGTTATCCCGTCAGCGACGGCGGCGTAGCGGCGGCCCTGGGGGCTCGCCGACACGAACTCCTGGTTCCAGAGGTGGACCTTCTCGAGGTCGGCGAAGCCGCCCCGGGTGAACGCCCGGAGCAGGTTCAGCGTGGCCGAGGCCTGGTGGTAGCAGCGGACCAGGCGCGCCGGGTCGGGGGTGCGCGCGTCGGGGGTGGGGTCGAGGCTGTTGACGGCGTCCCCGCGGTAGGCCGGGAGCTCGACGCCGTCGATCGTCTCGGTGCTCGCCGATCGCGGCTTTGCGAACTGGCCGGCGATCCGCCCGAGCTTGACCACCGGCATCTGTGCACCGTAGGTGAGCACGACGGCCATCTGCAGGAGGATCTTCAGCTTGTCGCGGATGCTGTCGGCGCTGAACGCCGCGAAGGTTTCCGCGCAGTCCCCGCCCTGCAGGAGGAACGCGTTGCCCGCGGCCACGTCGGCGAGCTGGCCCCGCAACGCGCGCGACTCCCCTGCGAAGACCAGCGGCGGCTGGGCGGCCAGCTCGGAGAGGGCCGTCTTCAACGCGCCCTCGTCCGGCCAGTCCGGCTGTTGGCGCGCCGGCAGGCCCTGCCACGAATCCGGGGACCAGGTCATGGCCCCATCGTCACACCGCGCCCGGCCCACCGCAAAGGATGCTTTCCCGCAGCCGCGTTAGGCTCTCGGCCGGACGGGACCGGGGGCATGCCGCGCCGCAACACACCCAACGACATTTCGAGGAGCAGCGAACGAATGCGGATCGACGGCAAGGTGGCCCTGGTGACCGGAGGCGGATCCGGCCTCGGCCGGGCGACGATGGGTGCCCTGGTCGACGCGGGCGCCCGCGTGGTGATCGCCGACCTCCCCGAGTCGGAGGCCCAGAACGTGGTGGCCGGCTTCGGTCACCGGGCGCGTTTCGTGCCCACCGACGTCACCAAGCCCGACGAGGTCCAGGCCGCCGTCGACACCGCGGTGCACGACTTCGGTGGCCTGCACATCGCGGTGAGCTGCGCCGGCGTCGCCGCGGCCGGCAGGGTCGTCGGGCGGGATGGGCCGCTGCCGCTCGAGCAGTTCGCCCGGGTCGTCGACGTCAACCTCAACGGCACGTTCAACGTGCTGCGACTGGCCGCCGCGGTCATCGGTGAGCAGGAACCGGCCGGCGGCGAGCGCGGCGTCGTCATCAACACCGCTTCGATCGCGGCGTTCGAAGGCCAGATCGGCCAGGCGGCGTACGCCGCCTCCAAGGCAGGGGTCGTGGGCCTCACGCTGCCGGCGGCCCGTGACCTCGCCGAACGGCTCATCCGGGTCGTCACCATCGCACCCGGGACCTTCGACACCCCGATGCTCGCGGGCCTCGAGCCGGCCGTGCGCGAATCGCTTGCCGCGGCCATCCCCCATCCGAAGCGGCTTGGTCGGCCGACGGAGTTCGCGCTGCTGGTGCGCCACGTGGTGGAGAACCCCGTCCTGAACGGCGAGGTCATCCGCCTCGACGGCGCGCTGCGCATGGGACCCCGCTGAGGGCGCTCTTGCGCGGGTAGGGTCGAACCGGTCAGCTGGTCAGTTCATCGAAGGGGTTTCTGTCTTGTGTGGGATCGTCGCGGTCTACGGAGAGGTCGACGCTCGGGAGTGCGAGGCCATGCTCACCTGCCTGCGCCACCGCGGCCCGGACGACTGGGGGACCGTGCAGGCCGGGCCGTCGTGGCTCGGGCACCGGCGGTTGTCCATCGTCGACGTGGACGGCGGCCACCAGCCCCTGTCCACCGCCGACGGGACCCTGCACATGGTCGGCAACGGCGAGATCTACAACCACGCCGAGATCCGCGCGGGGCTGGCCGCGAGCTGCCGGTCGGACTCCGACAACGAGGTCGCCCTGCACCTGGTCGACGAGCGAGGCCCCGGCGCGCTCTCGACCCTGCGGGGCATGTACGCCATGGCCATCGCCGGAGAGGACGGGCGCTTCGTCGCCGCCCGGGACCCCGTGGGCATCAAGCCGCTGTACTGGGCCCGCCAGGATGGGGCGGTCCGGTTCGCCTCCGAGCTGGGCGCCTTCCCGGTCCGGTGGCGGCCGTCCGTGGATGTGTTCCCCCCCGGTCACTACTGGACGCCGCACAGCGGCCTGGTCGAGTTCGCCTCTTTGGAGCGCGTCGAGCCCGTGCCCGCCGTGTCCGGCCTCCCGCGCGTGCCGCCTCCGAGCTCGCCGCCCGCGCTGCTGGCCGCCGTCCGCCAGGTCATCGTCACCGCGGTCGAGCGGCGGATGATGGGCGACGTGCCCGTCGGCGTGTTCCTGTCCGGCGGTCTTGACTCCAGCCTCGTCGCCGCCGTCGCGGCCCGCCACGCCGCCCGGGAGGGCGCGCGGGTGCCCACCTTCGCCGTGGGCACCGCCGGCAGCCCCGACCTCGCCGCGGCCCGCCTAGTGGCAGAGCACCTCGGCACCGACCACCACGAGCGCGTCTTCACCGCGGACGAGGCGGTGGCGGTGCTGCCGGAGGTCATCGGCGCGATGGAGTCCTACGAACCGTCGCTCGTGCGCAGCGCCGTGCCGAACTACCTGCTCGCCGAGCTGGCGTCACGTCACGTCAAGGTGGTGCTCACCGGCGAGGGCGCCGACGAGCTGTTCGCCGGCTACGAGTACCTGCGGGCGATGACCGACGCCGGAGACCTGCACGCCGAGCTGGTGCGCACCGTCGCCGGGCTGCACAACCTGAACCTGCAGCGCTGCGACCGTGTGACGATGGCGCACAGCCTCGAGGCCCGGGTGCCCTTCCTGGACCTCGACGTGATCGCACTGGGCCTGTCCCTGCCCGCCGCCTGGAAGCTGCCCGCGTCGGAGCCGCGCCGGCGCATGGAGAAACACGTCCTGCGCGAGGCGTTCTCCGACTGGCTCCCTGCCGAGATCGTCTGGCGCGAGAAGCTGCAGTTCGGCGACGGCAGCGGAGCGACGGTGGCGTTGGGCGACCGGATGTCCGCCACGGTCGGTGAGGCCGACCTCCTCGGGGGGCAGGCGACACTCGTCCCACCGCCGCGCACCCGCGAGGAGCTCGCCTACCGTCGGCTGTTCGAGGCGCGCTTCGAGGGCGTGGTGGCCGACCGCGTGCTCGGCCGGTTCGCCACCGCCTGAGCCTGGTGCATGCGGAGGGCGACGAGCCTGCGAGGGGAGGCTAGTCCGCCGGGACGCCCGCCGCCGGCGAGCCGTGCGCAACGGAGACGGCCGCCACCGCTGCGTCGGTGAGCTGGGCAAGGCGGTCGGACAAGAGCGAGCGGACACCACCGGAGATCGTCGGGCTGAGGCGGGGATCGGGTCCCCGGTGCAGGACGCCGGCAACCCGTCCCTGGAAGGCGTAGAGATCGGCGAGCGCCTGCCCGGCCGCGGCGCCCAGCGTGTCATGCGCCACGGCGATCAGGGCCAGCCACGACGGGTGTGCGTCGTCGTGGGAGGTGAGCACGATGCCGACCGCGGTGGCGTCGCACGCCCAGGCGAGCCCCATGTCGAGCCAGGAGGTCTGGGCGCGCAGGAAGAGCTCCGCCGCCTCCCGGTCCAGCGGGCGAGGCCCGCCGTGCCCGGCTGGTGTGTGGAACCCCTGGATGACTTCCATGTGTCTGCTGACCTCCGAGGTCGCCTCTGCGTGTGGCTGCCACATCTGTTGGTTGATCGGCATCCCGGGGTCCCGCCTGAACCGTCGAACCGCCATGATGGGCAGGTGCCCGAGCTACCCGAGGTGGAGAGCGTGCGCCGGCAGCTGGCCCCCCGGCTGACCGGCCGCCGCATCATCGCCGTGGAGGTCACGCCCCAGGCCCGCTTCGTGCGGGTGGGGGAGTGCGCGGGCCGCCGCATCGAGGCGGTCGGCCGACGCGGGAAGTACCTGCTGCTCCCGCTGGAGGGTGGCCGGGAGCTGGTCATGCATCTGGGCATGACCGGCTCGCTGCGCTTCGACGCCCCCGATCCCTATGTCCGAGCGACGTTCGCACTCGACCAGGGCACGCTGCACTTCCGCGACGTACGCCGCTTCGGCCGCCTCGCCGTGGTCGAGGCGGGCGACTACGCGGCGATCCCCACGCTGGCGAGCCTCGGCCCCGAGCCGCTTTCCGAGGACTTCCGCCCAGAGGGCCTCCATGCCGCTCTGAGGCGCAGCCGCATGGCGGTCAAGCCGTTCCTGCTGTCCCAGCGCCCTGTCGCGGGGGTCGGCAACATCTATGCCGACGAGGCGTTGTGGCGGGCGCGCATCAACCCCCACGCCCGACGCATCGGACGCGACCGGGCCGCTGCCCTGTGGGCCGGCATCCGCGACGTGCTGGCGGAGGCGATCGAACGCGAAGGCACCACCTTCCGGGACTACCGGATGGTGAACGGCGAGTCCGGGCGCTTCGCGGACTTCCTGCTGGTGTACGGGCAAGCCGGCCGGCCGTGCGCACGCTGCGCGACGCCGTTGACCAAGGTCGTCCTCGGCGGACGGGGCACCACCTACTGCCCCGCGTGTCAACGCCGCTGAGCCGTGAATCGCCCGGGCGCCAGCGAGCGCTCAAGTAGCGAAGCGGTAGCGCCCTATCCGGCGATTCACCGCTGTGCTGGGTGTGGCGGTCGCGCAGCGACCGTCATGGGGTTCTGAGACGACCGCACCCGCAGGACGATCTTCCCGACGTGCTCGCCCGCCTCCATCACCCGGTGGGCCTCTGCCGCCTCCTCCAGTGGAAGGACCCGGTCGATCACCGGACGCAGGGAACCGTCGGCGAAGCCCGGCCACACGTCCCGGCGCAACCGCTCGGCGACGGCGGCCTTCTCGGCCACGCTGCGGGCGCGCAACGTCGAGGCGGTCACGGACAGCCGTCGCGCCAGCAGGCGGGAGAGGTCGACCTCCGCCTTCGCGCCGCCCATCAGGCCGATCACCACCAGGCGTCCCTCGGTCGCCAGACACCGCAGGTTCCGCTCGAGGTAGTCGGCCCCGATGATGTCGAGCACGACGTCAACGCCGCGGCCGTCGGTGTCGTCGTCCACCACCTCCGCGAAGTCCGACGTGCGGTAGTTGATGCCGACATCCGCCCCCAGGTTGATGCACGCGGCGATCTTGTCCGCCGAGCCGGCGGTGACCAGCACCCTGCACCCTCGGCGCCTGGCGAGCTGGATGCCCGCAGTGCCCACGCCGCTGGCACCCCCGTGCAGGAGCACGGCCTCACCCGGCGTGAGCCGGCCTCGGACGAACAGGTTGTCGTGGGCCGTCGAGAAGACCTCCGGGAGGGCGGCAGCCTCCTCGGTCGTCAGCCCGTCGGGGATCGGGAGGGCCACCGCGGCCGGGACGACCGCGTACTCGGCGTACCCGCCCCCGCTGACCACCGCACACACCCGGTTGCCGGGAGCCCACCTGGTCACACCATCGCCCACCGCCACGACCTCACCCGCCAGCTCCAACCCAAGTATCTCGGTCGCGCCCCGCGGCGGCGGGTACCGCCCGCGCCGCTGCATGACATCACCACGGTTCACGGCCGTGGCCTCGACGGCGACGAGGAGGTCCTCAGGGCCCGGTCGGGGCTCAGGTGCGTCGAGCACGTGCAGGGCCTCGGGCCCCCCCGGCTCGGGTGCGACGACGGCCTTCACTCGGGTCCTTTCCGGCGGAACAGGGGGGGACGCATGCAGTATCCACAGCCGGAGCCCATCTCGCGGCTCTGACGGCTGATAGCCTTGGGGCATCCGTTCTGACACCAACCGGTGGTCAGCGCGTGCCCTCAGGGTCTGCGCCGGGACCACGAAAGGAGCATAGTGACCGCACAGCCAGGCAGCATCGTCCGCGGCAAGGTGGTCCGCCTGCACGACTTCGGCGCTTTCGTCGAGATTGCCCCCGACACCACGGGGCTCGTGCACATCAGCGAGGTGGACCGCGACTTCGTGGAGAACATCCACGCCTACCTCAGTGAGGGCCAGGAAGTGGATGTGAAGGTCGTCGCCATCAAGGAGGACGGCCGCATCGACCTCTCGATCAAGCGTGCCGACCCCGAGTGGGAAGAAGAGATCCAGCGGCGTCACACGACGAAGCCGGACAAGGAGTTCAACCAGCGGCTCCGCAAGTTCATGCACCAGTCGGACATGATCCAGGGCGAAGTGCGTCGCCGCCGTCGCTCTCACCAGTAGCGGCTTGGTTGTGGAAGGGGGTCGGCTGGGGCCTGCCGATCCCATGCCGGTCGGCCCCGGCGGGTCCGGCGGCGGGGAGTGGGCTGTCGTCTGCGAGGACCTGACCCGCGACTTCGGCGGTGCCCGGGCGCTGGATGGTGTGACCCTCACGGTGCCCCGGGGCACCGTCTTCGGCTTCATCGGCCCAAACGGCGCCGGGAAGACGACGACGATCCGGCTGCTGCTCGGCCTGATCGCGCCGACGTCGGGTCGCGTGCGCGTGCTCGGCCGTGACCTGCCGGCTGCCGGCGCGGACGTCCGCCGGCGCACCGGCACCGTGCTCGAGGATCACGGACTGTACGAGGGCCTGTCGGTGCGTGCGTCCCTGGAGTTCGCCGCCGGGTCGTTCGGGCTGGACCGGGTGGCGGCGGCGGAGCGCGTCGAGCAGGTCGTCGACGCGCTCGGTCTCGCCGACCGCCTCGACGAGCGTCCCCAGCACCTGTCCCGCGGCATCCGCCAGCGCATGGCCGTGGCGCGGGCACTCGTCGGCCGCCCCGAGCTGCTCGTGCTCGACGAGCCCACCAACGGCCTGGATGCCGCCGCGGCGGCCGGCCTCCGACGGGAGGTGCTCGATCTCGTCACCGGGGGTACGACGGTGTTCCTCACCACCCATCTGCTTGCCGAGGCGGAACGGCTCTGTGATCTGGTCACGGTGGTGAAACAGGGCCGGGTCATCGCCTCGGGGACGCCCACAGAGCTGCGGCGCGGCACCAGCGTTCGTCGTGTGCGCGTCGAAGGGCGCGGCGTGGTCAACGCCGCCGCCACCGCGCTGCCCCGGGATGCCTGGACGGCGGTCGGTCGAGAAGGCGTCACCGTCGAGGTCGAGGGGCTGGACGAGGTGCCCGTTGTCGTGGCGGCACTGGTGCGCGCCGGAGCAGGCCTGCACCGCGTCGAGCCGGAGGACCAGACCCTCGAGGCTGCGTTCCTGTCCCTCATCTCCGACGATGAGACACCCGAGTCGGTGCGCCTCGCCGCCGACGGGGTCACACCGTGAGCGCTCCCACGGTGCGGGCCCCTTCGGGGCACACGGCCGACTGGCGACTCGTGCTCCGCAAGGAGCTGGGTGATCTGCTGGGAAGGGTGGGACGCAAGCCCTTGACCCGCACCCTCGGCGTGGTCGCGGTCTTCGGGCTGCTCATCCCGCTGCGGTTCACCGGGGTCGCGAACCTCCCGGCGTTCTTCGCTGTGTTCATGGCCTTCCTGCCGGCGCGGTTGGTGGCGATCGACTCGCTGGCCGGCGAACGGGAACGGGGCACGCTCGAGTCGCTGCTG
>Ga0247713_1000476_pt1 | contig 24442 bp, 22 predicted proteins | sample 21E_NmetaG_FD_189936 | JGI IMG/M metagenome (GOLD analysis project Ga0247713, IMG submission 189936) | Soil microbial communities from hillslope of Landscape Evolution Observatory, University of Arizona, Oracle, AZ, United States - 2-1-E_N | ecosystem: Engineered > Artificial ecosystem >... | reverse complement strand
GAGCGGCGCCGATCCCGCGGCGGCCGTCGCCGCGCGCCTGTTCGGCGAGTGGTCCCCGGCGGGTGCCCGCGAGGCGTTCACCGCCGACCGCGACGTCGTGGCCCTCGTGGCGGCGCCCGCCGAGCCGATGCCCGTCGACGACGAGGCGGGCAACCCCCCGTCGGACCTGCGCCTGGAGCTGCGCCGCGCGGTGATCCGCCCGGCCGCCGAGCCCCGGCTGCCGGAGCCGCTGGCGGAGCCGGTGCTCGACCTGCGCGTCGACGCCGCCACCGCGTGCAGCTACGAGGTGTCGGAGGGGCAGTACATCCAGATCATCGACGTCGAGGGTAGGCAGTGCTCCGACTTCCTCGCCTTCGGCGCGCGCCGGCTCGCCGACGGCGTGGAGCGCGGGCTGGACTCGACCACCACGCGCTACCTGATGGGCAACGCCTACCCGCAGCCGGGCCTGTTCGGGAAGTTCTTCGACCAGGACGCGCAACCGCTGGTGGAGATCGTGCAGGACATGGTGGGCCGGCACGACTCGTTCGGCCTGGCCTGCAACGCGAAGTACTACGAGGACATGGGCTATCCCGGCCACGTCAACTGCACGGACAACTTCAACGCGCAGCTCGACCGGTACGGCGTGGCCCCCCGCAGGGGCTGGCCCGCGCTGAACCTCTTCTACAACACGATGTTCGACGACCACAACCTCCTGGTCTTCGACGAGCCGTGGTCGCGGCCGGGCGACCACGTGCTGCTGCGCGCGACGACGGACCTGGTGTGCGCGAGCTCGGCGTGCCCGGACGACATCGACCCGTCGAACGCGTGGGTGCCCACCGACATCCACGTCCGGGTCTACGACGCGAGGAGGACCTTCTCCATGGCCATCGCGCACCGGGTGACGCCGGAATCGGAGGTGACGTTGACCAAGGAGACGGCGTTCCACCCGCGCACGTCCGCGCTCACCCGGCAGTTCGCCGAGTACCGCGGCTACTGGCTGCCGACCAGCTTCGACCGCCACGGCACGCAGGAGGAGTACTGGGCCTGCCGGGAGCGGGCCGCGGTGATGGACCTGTCGCCGCTGCGCAAGTTCGAGGTGCTCGGCCCGGACGCCGAGGCGTTGCTGCAGGCCACCCTCACCCGCAACATCCGCAAGCTCTCGCACGGGCAGGTCGTGTACTCCGCGATGTGCAACGAGACCGGCGGCATGATCGACGACTGCACGGTGTTCCGCCTCGGGGACACCAACTTCCGGTTCGTCGGCGGCGACGAGTACGACGGGGTCTGGCTGCGCGAGCAGGCGCAGCGGCTCGGTCTCGACCGGGTCTGGGTCAAGAACTCCACCGACCAGATGCACAACATCGCGGTGCAGGGACCGGCGAGCCGCGACCTGCTCGCGTCGATCGTCTGGACGCCGCCGACGCAGCCGGCGTTCGCCGACCTGACCTGGTTCCGCTTCGCGATCGGCAGGCTCGGCGACCACAACGGGATCCCGCTGCTGATCTCGCGCACCGGTTACTCGGGCGAGCTCGGCTACGAGCTCTGGGTGCACCCGCAGCACGCCACGGCGCTCTGGGACGCGGTGTGGACGGCGGGCGAGCCGCACGGGCTGACCCCGCTGGGTCTGGAGGCGCTCGACATCCTGCGGATCGAGGCCGGCCTGGTCTTCGCGGGTTACGACTTCTCCGACCAGACCGACCCGTTCGAGGCCGGTATCGGGTTCACCGTTCCGCTGAAGACGAAGGAGGACGACTTCGTCGGCCGGGAGGCGCTGCTGGAGCGCAAGGCACACCCGCAGCGCACCCTGGTCGGCCTGGAACTCGCGGGCAACGAGCCCGCCCAGCACGGCGACTGCGTCCACGTCGGACGTTCGCAGGTGGGGGTGGTCACCAGCGCCACCCGGTCCCCGGTGCTGCGCACGAACATCGCGCTGTGCCGGATCGCGGTGCAGCACGCGGAGATCGACACCGCCGTCGAGGTCGGGAAGCTCGACGGTCACCGCAAGCGCATCCCCGCGCGCGTCGTCCGCTTCCCGTTCTACGACCCCGACAAGACCCGCCCCCGGTCCTGACGAGAACTCTGGAGGAAGACATGGCACGCGTCGCCGTCATCGGCGCCGGTCCCAGCGGGCTGGCCCAGTTGCACGCGTTCGAGGAGGCCCGCCGCGCCGGTGCGGACGTCCCCGAGATCGTCTGCTTCGAGAAGCAGAGCGACTGGGGCGGGCTGTGGAACTACACCTGGCGGACCGGGCTGGACCAGTACGGCGACCCGGTGCACGGGAGCATGTACCGGTACCTCTGGTCGAACGGGCCCAAGGAGTGCCTCGAGTTCGCCGATTACACGTTCGACGAGCACTTCGGCAAGCCCATCCCGTCGTTCCCGCCGCGGGCGGCGCTGTTCGACTACATCACCGGGCGGGCGGAGAAGAGCGACGTCCGCCGGCACATCCGGTTCGACTCCGCCGTGCGGTGGGTCTCGTTCGACGCCGGCCGTGACCTGTTCGAGGTGACGGTGGAGTCGCGGGGCGACGGGTCGACGCGCACCGAGGAGTTCGAGCACGTCATCGTCTCGACCGGGCACTTCTCCACGCCGAACGCGCCGGAGTACCCCGGGTTCGCCGAGTTCCCGGGGCGGGTGCTGCACGCCCACGACTTCCGCGACGCGCAGGAGTTCACCGGCAAGGACCTGCTGATCCTCGGCTCGAGCTACTCCGCTGAGGACATCGCGCTGCAGTCGCGCAAGTACGGGGCGCGGTCGGTGACGATCTCCTACCGGCACGCGCCGATGGGATTCGGCTGGCCCGAGGGCATCTCCGAGGTGCCGAAGCTGGACCGCGTGGAGCACCGGACGGCCCACTTCGTCGACGGCACCTCGCGCGAGGTGGACGCGATCGTGCTCTGCACCGGCTACCGGCACTGGTTCCCGTTCATCAAGGACAGCCTGCGGCTGCGCACCGACAACGTGCTGTACCCGGACGACCTCTACAAGGGCGTGGTCTGGACCGCCAACCCACGGCTGATGTACCTGGGGATGCAGGACCAGTACTACACGTTCACCATGTTCGACGCGCAGGCCTGGTTCGCCCGCGACGTCGTGCTCGGCCGGATCGCGCTACCCGCGCGCGGGGAGATGGAGGCCGACATCGCCTCCTGGCGGGAGCGGCAGGCGGCGCTGAACGGGCCCGCCGACGACATCGACTTCCAGACCGAGTACGTCCGCGACCTGCTCGCGGACACCGACTACCCGGCCTTCGACCTCGACCTCGTCCGGGAGCACTTCAAGACCTGGGAGCACCACAAGGAGGAGAGCATCACCGGCTACCGGGACCGCTCGTTCTCCTCACCGTGCACCGGCAGCGTCGGTCCGGTCCACCACACACCGTGGTGGAACGAGCCCGACGACTCGCTGGCGACCTTCCTGCGCACTCAACCGGAGAAGCAGGCCGTCTCGGCGTAGGCAGGCCCGTCCGCCGGGCGGCTCAGAACGCCGACGCGAGGACCGCCGCGCGCTCGGTGAGGGGCTCGATCGCCGCCCGCATCGCGCGCGGGGTGAACCGGCCCGCCGGCCCCTGGACACCGAGGACGGCGATCAGCGTCCCGGTGCCGTCCAGCACCGGGACGGCGATCGCGTTGAGGTCGTCCTCGCGCTCGCCGACCGCCTGCGCCCAGCCGCGCTCGCGGACCTTCTCGATCTCGACCTGGAGGGTGGCCCGGTCGGTCGTGGTGCGGTCGGTGTAGCGGGTCAGCTCGCCCTCCGGCAGCGTCCCGCCCCACGCGAGGAGCACCTTCCCGACGGCGGTGGCGTGGGCGACGCTGTTGCGGCCGACCTGCGCGACGCTGCGCACCGACTGCGGGCTGGCCACGAAGTCGATGGTGAGCAGGTCGTGGGTACCGGGCAGGGAGAGGGTGGAGGTCTCCTCGGTGATCGTCGTGAGCTCCTCGAGGAGCGGCCGGGCGAGCCCCCGGACGTCGAGGCCCTCCCGGGCCGCGCCGGCGAGCTGCAGGATGCGGATGCCGAGCCGGTAGCGCCCGGTCGACGGCACGTACTGGACCAGGCCGGCGCTCGTCAGCGTCGAGAGCAGGCGGGAGATGCTCGAGACGTTCACCCCCGTGCGGCGGGCGATCTCGTTCGTGCCCAGCTCGGTGCGGGCCTCGGCCAGGGCGTCCAGCACGTCGATCGCGCGCTGGACGGAACCGACCTGGCGAGCGGCTGGTCGACCGGTGCGGGCCATAGTATCGTCGTCCGTACTTGTGGAGATGGCGTTGTCCTAGAGGCAATTCAGGTGGCATCCCCGGGAGGGAGGCGATCATCATCATGCCAGCACCCACCCGCGGGGGTTCGTCGCCGTCGCCGTCGCCGTGGGCCGACCGCCTGTCCGACCAGCAGTCCGAGGTGAGCACGACATGACGCAGCACGCCCGTTACGTGATCATCGGCGCCGGGATACACGGCCTGTCCACCGCGTGGCACCTCGCCCGCCGGCTGCGGGCGAGCGGGCGCGGCGACGGCGGCGACATCCTGGTGATCGACAAGACCGGCATCGCCGCCGGGGCGTCCGGAGTCGCCTGCGGCGTCGTGCGCAACAACTACTTCCAGCCCGCGATGCGCGAGCTCATGGCGCACTCGGTCGGGGTGTGGGAGTCCGACCCCGAGGCGTTCGCCTACCACGGCGTCGGCTACGTGCAGCTCGCGCCCGAGGCGATGCGGGCCGACGTCGAGCAGATCTACGCCGAGCAGCGGGCCATCGGGTACGCCTCGGAGCTGATCGTCGGCGAGGCCGGGTGCCGCGCCTACATGACCGAGATGTTCGACGACTGGCAGGCGCCCGGGATCTCCGTGGTGCTGCACGAGAAGCGCGGCGGCTACGCGAACAACGTGGCGTCGATGAAGGGGCTCGCGGCCAAGGCCGAGGCGGAGGGGGTCCGGATCCGCGCCGGCGTGCGCGTCACCGGCCTGCGGCTCGACGGCGGCGCCGTCACCGCGGTCGAGACCGACCAGGGCGACATCGCGTGCGAGGAGCTGGTCGTCGCCGTCGGGCCGTGGATCCGCGACATCTGGGCGATGCTCGACCTGCCCGCCGCGATCCCGGTCACGGGTCCGGACGGGACGGTGCACCCGGACCGGCCGATGTGGACCTACTGGGCGCTGCAGGAGGGCACGCTCGAGGTCGACCCCCGGGAGTTCGTGGACAACCGCGGCCAGCTGCCGCCGGTGCTGCACGTCGACTCCGACCAGCCGCTGCTCGACGACACGGACGGCAGCCTGATCACCGATGAGATGTGGGGCATCTACTACAAGCCGGACTTCTCCTTCGGCGGGGTGCAGGGCGGGGCCTCCCCGGTGCCGGTGCCGCGCCCGGCCGCCGACGTCGCGGTGGACCCGTACGGCCCGCAGAGCCCGGAGTTCGTCGTCGGTGACGACTTCGTGCGCATGTGGACCTCGGCGCTCGCGCACTGCCACAAGCGGTTCGAGGGCAAGGCACACCTCTACCGGCGGGAGCCCTCCGGCGGGATCGGCGCCTTCACCCCGGACAGCTTCCCGGTCTTCGACGTCTTCCGGCAGAACGCCTACGTGATCGCAGACGCCAACCACGGTTACAAGATGCTCGGGGTCGGCGAGCTCGTCGCGCGCGAGCTGCTGGGCGAGCCGAGCGCGCTGCTGGAGCCCTTCCGCTTCTCCCGTTACGCGACCGGCGAGCTGCACCCCACGAGCAACTCGCCGTTCCCCTGGAGCTAGGAGGTCCTCCCCGTGCGCGTCCTGTTCGTGCAGCACCAGGACGACTGCCCGCCGGGTCTGGTCGGCGAGCGGCTCGACCGACTGGGGGCGACCATCGAGGTGGCGCAGGCGCGGGTGCCCCGGCTGCCGGACCCGGCCGGGTTCGACCTGGTGGTGCCGCTCGGCTCGAGCGATTCCGCGGCCGACGAGTCGGTGCCCTACCTGCGCCGGGAATGGTCGCTGCTGGAGCGGGCGGTCGAGATCGGTGTCCCGGTCTTCGGCATCTGCTTCGGGGCCCAGCTGCTGTGCCGGGTGCTCGGGGGGCGGGTCCGCCCGATGCCGGACGGGCCCGAGATCGGCTGGCTGCCGGTCGCGACCCTCGCCCCGGACGTCGTCGCGACCGGCCCGTGGCTGGCCTGGCACCACGACGGGATGGAGCCGGGTCCGCGCACGGTCGAGGTGGCGCGCAGCCGGCGTGCCTCGCAGGCATTCGTGCACGGCCCGCACCTCGGGGTGCAGTTCCATCCCGAGGCCACCGCCGAGAGCGTGCAGGCGTGGGCGGCCCGCTACGGCGACGCGCTGGACCGGCTCGGCGTCGACCCGGACGCGGTCGTGGCCGAGACCCGCGAGCGCGCGGCCGCGCCGGCCCGGGACCGGACCGACGAGCTCGTCGACCGGGTCCTCGCGCGCGCCGGCGTCGTGCCGCTCGCGTCGTAGGAGCCCGGATGAGCGCGTCGGACGGCCGGCTCCCCGGGGTGCCGTACTTCGACGTCGCCGATCCGTCGTTCTCGGTCCAGTCCGCCGGGGTGCGTGCGGCGCGCGAGGTCGGCTGGTACGCCCGCACCAACTACGGGCTGGCGGTGCTGCGGTACGACGAGGTGAGCGCGCTGCTCAAGGACCGGCGCCTCGCGCAGGGCAGCGCGCGCTGGCCCGAGCGCAACGGGGTCACCGGCGGTCCGTTCGTGGACTGGTGGTCGCGGACGCTGCTCAACCTGGAGGGCTCCGACCACGACCGGATCCGGCGGTTGCTGAAACCGGCGTTCACACCGAAGCTCGTCGAGCGGCTCACCCCCCGGTTCCGGGCACTCGCCGACGAGCTCGTCGACGGGTTCGCCGGGGCGGGTCGGTGCGAGTTCGTCGCGGACTTCGCCGAGCCGTACGCCGCCCGCGTCCTGACGATCATGCTGGGCATCCCGGAGTCCGAATGGCGCACCCTGTCGGCCTGGTCCGGTGATCTCGGTCTGGCGCTCGCGGTGACCATCCGCGAGGACATCGATCGGATCCACGCCGCCCTGGACGGCCTGTACGGCTACGCCGACGACCTGATCCGGGACCGCACGGCGGCACCGCGCGACGACGTGGTCTCCCGCCTCGTCCAGGCCCGGCGTGACGACGGCCTGAGCGAGCCGGAGCTGCGCAACGGGATCGTGTTGCTGATCTTCGGTGGGATGGACACGACGCGCAACCAACTGGCTCTGGCGATGCACACCTTCCTGCGGCATCCCGACCAGTGGGCGCTGCTGGCGGAACGCCCCGAGCTCGCGCGGAGCGCGGTCGAGGAGGTCATGCGGGTCAACCCGACGACGACGTGGGTGACCCGCGAGGCCGTCGAGGACTTCGAGTTCCGCGGCCTGCACATCGCGGCGGGGACGACGCTGCACCTGTTCGCCGAGTCCGCGGGCAGCGATCCGCGCGCGGTGGCACACCCGGGCTTCGACATCACCGTGAAGCGGCCCCCGCACTTCGCCTTCGGCGGGGGGAGCCACCACTGCCTCGGCCACTACGTGGCGCGCACGGATCTCCGCGTCGCGCTGCCCGTGCTGGCACGGCGGCTTCGCCGGCCGCGGCTCGACGGCGACGCGCGCCCCCTCCCGATGTCCGGCAACACCGGCTTCGTCTCGCTGCCGATCGCCTTCCGGTGACGGCTCCGGTGGCGCAGGTGCAGGGCGGAGTTTCGCGGGTACCTCCTTCCCAGGGGCCACGGGCGGGTGGCTGGTCGGGGAGGTGTGACGTGCTCAGCGATCGGGAGCGTGACGTGCTGGACGAGGTCGAGCGGCGGTTGCTGGCCGGCGACCCCGAGTTCGCGGCGCTGTTCGACGCGCAGGCCCGCCCCCGGGCCGCCGGTCGCCCGTACCGGCCCGGCACGATGATCGGAGCGGTCCTGGTGATCGCGTTCGGGGTGCTCGTGCTGCTCGCGAGCTCCCCGTCCATCGCGCTGCTGGCCACGCTCAGCTCCGGCGTGCTCTGGGTGGCCTGGCGCTACGCCGATCTCGGGGCCGGACTGCACTGCGGCGGACCGACGCGCTGACCCGGCGGGTGCGCCTCGGCGTCGGTCACGGTGCACCGCCGAGGTTGAGCAGGACCACTCCCGCGACCACCAGCCCGGCGCCGGTCGCCTTGATCGCCGTGAGTGGCTCACCGAGCAGCGCGACCCCGACGAGTACGACGGCGGCGGTGCCGAGGCCGGCCCAGATCGCGTAGGCGATACCGAGATCGAAGGTCTTCAGTGCCTGGCTCAGGAACACGAACGAGATCGCGTAGCCCACCACCACGATCATGCTCGGTACCGGGCGGGAGAAGCCGGCGGAGAGCTTCAGGTTGACGGTCGCGACGACCTCCGAGGCGATCGCTGCGAGAAGCCACAGCCAGGCGGTGAGCATGCCGGCGCCTCCTAGCCGTCGGTGACGGTCCGAGGATCGAGTCGCGTTCGTCCCGCCATCATCGCGTCCCCGACCCCGGCGGCGCCGATCAGTCGGGCCCGAGCTCGACGCGCGGGTAGTCCGGCCGCCACATCGCCTCGTGCACCTGCTGGATGGGGTTGTCGACCGGCACCCGCGAAAGCCCTTCCTCGCTCGCCGCGAGGGCGACGGCGATGGCCACCGCGGCCGACACCGATCTCAGGTCGTCGACGGCCGGCAGCAGCGGCGAGCCCGGCCGCGACGCGTCCGACAGCCGGGCGACGGCGGCGGCGGCGGCGGCGATCATCGGGTCGGTGATGCGGCGCGCCTTGGACACGGTCACGCCCAGCCCGAGTCCCGGGAAGACGAGGGCGTTGTTGGCCTGCGCGATCGTGTAGACGCGGTCGCCGTGGTGTACCGGCGGGAACGGGCTGCCGGTGGCCACCAGCGCGCGACCGTCGGTCCACCGGATGAGGTCCTCCGGCAGGGCCTCACACTTCGACGTGGGATTGGACAGGGGCATGATGATCGGGCGCTCGGTGTCGGCCGCCATCTGCCGGACGACGGCCTCGGTGAACGCGCCCGGCTGCGTCGAGGTGCCGATCAGCATGGTGGGCCGGACCTGCGCGACGACGGCGGCGAGGTCGATGGTGCCGCGGTCGGCGCCTGGCCACCCGGCGACCTCGGCCGCGGGGCGGGCGTAGGGGACCTGGAAGTCGAGCAGCCCGGACGCGTCGTCGACGAGCAGGCCCCGGCGTCCGAGGGCGTAGAAGCGGCCGGTGGCCTCCTCGTGCGACAGTCCCTCGCGGACCAGCACGTCGCGCATCATGTCCGCGATGCCGAGGCCGGCCGTGCCCGCGCCGTGGATCACGACCCGCTGGTCCCGCATGCGGCCGCCCGCGGCACGGATTCCCGAGAGTGCCGCGGCGAGGACGACGGCGGCCGTGCCCTGCATGTCGTCGTTGAACGTGCAGACCTCGCCGGCGTACCGGGTGAGCACGCGCCGCGCGTTGCTCGCCCCGAAGTCCTCCCAGTGCAGCATCGCGTTCGGGAAGAGCCTGGTCGACGCGGCCACGTAGGCGTCGATCAACCGGTCGTAGCGTTCGTCCCGTACCCGCGCGTGCCGCGCACCCAGGTACATCTCGTCGTTGAGCAGCCCCAGGTTGTCCGTGCCCATGTCCAGCACGACCGGGATGACCCGGTGCGGGTGGATCCCCGCGGCCGCGGTGTAGACCGCGAGCTTGCCGACGGCGATCTCGATGCCGCCGACCCCCTGGTCGCCGATGCCGAGGATCCCCTCGGAGTCGGTCGCGACCAGCAGGTCGACGTCGTCGGGGCCCATCCCGGTGTTGCGCAGGGCGGTCTCCACGTCCTCGGGATGGTCGACCGAGAGGAACACGCCCCGCGGGCGGCGGAACTCGTGGCTGAAGCGCTCGATCGCGAGTCCGACCGTCGGCGTGTAGACGATCGGCAGCATCTCGGCGATGTGCTCGGTCAGCAGCCGGTAGAACAGCACCTCGTTGCGGTCGCGCAGGTTGGACAGGTAGACCCACTTGCGCAGGTCCGACGACTGCGCGCTGTACTGCGCGTAGGTGCGCCACACCTGCCCGTCGATCGTCGTCACACCGGTGGGGAGCAGGCCGGTCAGGCCCAGTGCTCGGCGTTCCTCCTCGGTGAAGGCGGTTCCGCGGTTGATCGTCGGGGTGGCCAGGACGGCCGCCCCACGCACGTTGATCCGGGCGACCATCCCGTCCGAGGTCCGGACGAGATCGTAGGGCTCGGGATACATCGGTCTCCTCACCTCGTCGTGGGTCGCGCTCCGTCACCGGCGGCCGAGGCGACCGCCGGCCGGATCGTGCCCGCCACCGCGCCGAACCCGATCGGAACGCCCCCGCGCCCCGGCGCGCGGCCGGTGATGGTCACCGTGTCCCCGTCCTCGAGGAAGGCGCGGGTGGTGCCGTCGGGCAGGCACAGTGGCTGCGTGCCGTTCCAGCTCATCTCGATGAACGACCCGCGCTGGTCCGGCTCCGGCCCGGAGACGGTGCCGGAGGCGAAGAGGTCGCCCGTGCGCAGCGAGGCGCCGTTCGCGGTCATGTGGGCGAGCATCTGCGCGGGCGTCCAGTACATCCGCCCGTACGGCGGCCGGGACACCACCTCCCCGTTCAGCCGCACCTCGAGGGCGACGTCCAGCCCGCGGTCCGCGTCGCCGCGCAGGTAGGGCAGGGGCTCGGGGTCCCGGACCGGCGGCGGGACCGCCGCGTCCTCGAGGGCGTCGAAGGGGACGACCCACGGCGAGACCGAGGTGGCGAAGCTCTTTCCCAGGAAGGGGCCCAGGGGCACGTACTCCCACGACTGCAGGTCACGGGCGCTCCAGTCGTTCACCAGGACGACGCCGAACAGGTGCTCCGGCGCGCGGCCCAGCGGAACGGGCTCACCCAGTTCACTGCCCGGGCCGACGACGAAGCCGAGCTCGGCCTCGATGTCGAGTCGCCTGCTGGGCCCGAAGGTGGGGGCCGACTCCGCGGGAGCCCTCCGTTGCCCGGACGGCCGGACGACGGGCGTGCCGGACACGACCACCGTGCCCGCGCGGCCGTGGTAGCCGATCGGGATCCACTTCCAGTTCGGGGTGAGCGGTGCCTGGTCCGGCCGGAACATGCGCCCGAGGTTGGCGGCGTGGTCCTCCGAGGCGTAGAAGTCGACGTAGTCCGCCACCTCGAACGGCAGGTGCAGGGTCACCTCCGACCGCGGCAGGAGGTGTGGCCGCACCCGTGTCCGGTGCCGCTGCTCGGTCAGCAGGTCGGTGATCCGCGCGCGCACCTCCTTGCCCCGCGGGCGTCCCAGGGCGATGAACCGGTTGAGGGTCGCCTCGGCGAACACGGGATCGTCCAGGACCGGCGCCAGGTCGAGGACCTGGTCGCCGATCGCGACGCCGATCCGCGCGGACCGGTCCGCGGTCGAGAACGATCCGTAGGGCAGGTTCTCGACCGGGAAGTCCGATCCGGCCGCGACGTCCACCCAGGTCACCGCTGTTCTCCGTTCCCGATCGGCCCGAGCTCGGCCAGGTCCTCGACCGGCTCGAGGTGCCGACCCGCAGGCCCGCAAGCACCTCGTCGAGCCCGTCCGAGATGTCTGTCCGGCCGGAACGGATGTCGAGTCTCCCGGTGCGGCCCGGGCGGCGTCCAGGCCGCCTCGTCAAGGCGAGGCGCGGTGTTCGCTCGCGCCACCCGTGCTCGTCCGGAGCCGGGGTGGCCCGCCGTACCAATCGAGGCACACGACCGTGGCGTCGTCCCGTAGTCGTCCTCCGGTGCCGCGCAGGACGGCAGCACCCAGTGCGTGGACGACCTCGCGGGGATGCAGGTCACCGCTGTGGCTCAACGCGTGGGGAACGTCGAGACCGGCGGCATTGCGTTCCAGCATGCCGTCGGTGACCAGGACGATGCGATCACCTGGAGCGATCGGGAACTCCTGCACTCGGAAGGACCTGCCCGGCCGGATGCCGAAGGGGTGATCGATGTCGAGCTCGATCTCGTCGACGCGGCCCTCGCGCAGCCGCAGCGGGAACGGGTGCCCAGCGTTGATGATGGTCGCCCGACGGGTGTCGAGATCGACCCGCAGCAACTGGCCGGTGACGAACTGACCGACCGACGAGTGCGCGGCGAGCGCGTCGTTCGCGTTCTGGGCTTGCTCGCCGAGGTCCATCCCGCAACGGCGCCCGTTCCGCAAGCTACCGACCAGGAGGGTCGCCAGCAGGGCTGCCGCCACATCGTGGCCGGCCGCATCGGTGATCGACACCTGCAGAGCGCGCTGGTCCAGTGCGTAGTCGAAGGTGTCGCCGCCGATCGAGCTGGCCGGTTCCATCCACCCGGATATCGTGAACTGACCTGCTTCACAGGTGAACGAGCCCGGCAGTAGGCGCCGTTGTATCTCCGCGGCGAGTGAGAACGGTGTCGTGCGCTGGCCCCATTCGAACAGGTCGGTGTGGCGGCGGTTGGCCACGACGACGTAGGCCAGGGCGTGCGCGACCGCCGCGACGTCGGCGACGATCTGGTCATCGGGGTACTGCGGCAGGATCAGCTCGATCACGCCGATCGCGTCTCCGCGATCGGTCACCGGCAGGACGAGCTGTGCGCCGTCGTCGAGGCCGCGAACATCGACCTGCTGGGTCCGCAGCACCTGCTCGTACACCGTGTCCGCGAGCTGCAGCGTCTCGCGGCTACGAGCGCCGAGGTTTCCCGTCGCGTCGGCGCCTGGTTCCACCTTGCCGAACCGGACCACGGCATGCCCGCTGAAGTCGGCGATGAGGAAGCTCACCGCGCGGGCACCGACCATCACCGCCAATTCGTGGGTGACAACTTCGATCGCCTCGGTCGGCGCGGCGGCCTCCACGCTCTCCAACAGCGCCCGAAGATCAGTTCTCGGACGCCGCTGATCACCCATGGGTGAACCATAGAGCGGCGGGCCGCCGATCCCTCAAGGGATGTAGGCGAACACCACCGCGCCGCCGCGGTGCTCTCGGTACGCGGTCCGGGTATCGCCGATGGTCGTCCGCGAGCTTCCTATCGTCGGCCGAGGAACCGGTTGAGCGCCGGCGCGACGTCGCGGTGGGTGTGCACCGGGGCGAGGCGGCCGTGCCCGAGCCGGGCGAGGTCGCGGGCGAGCGGGGCGTCGTGCTCGCCGTCGGTCTCGCAGAGCACGTGCAGTTCGGTGAAGCGGCGGGCCACCTCGCGGGGGTCCGGCCCGGCGTTGTGCACGGCGTCGGTGAGCAGCACCGCGGTGCGCCGCCGGGCCGACGAGCGGGCCAGCTCGGCGTGCGCGACGGTCAGCCCGAACCCGACGTTGGTGAGCCCGCGGGCGGGGATCCGCAGCAGCCGGTCGAGCAGGGCGCTGGGCGCGGCCGGCTCGGTGAGCGTGGCGAGCACGGCGGCGTCCGACCAGAACGCGACGAGCGCGAGCTGGTCGCCTGCTCCGGACAGGTCCGCGGACAGCGCCGCGACCGTCGCGGCGGCGATGCGCACCTTCTCCCCGCGCATCGAGCCGGACACGTCGACGACCAGCACCGTGGCGCGCCGCGCCCCCATCCGCTCGCGGACGACGATGTCGGTGTCCTCGGGCACGGGGCGCTCGGTGAGCACCTCGATGGTGCGGTCGAGGTCGATGTCGTCGGAGCGGTACCGGTAGGGCACCGACACCAGCGCGCCCGTTCCCCGCTCGGACCGGGCCTCGCGCGGGCGGCGGCGGACCGCCAGGGCCCGCGCGATGCGCTGCGCCATCGCCGCGACATCGCGGTCCGGGGGCCGGTCCTCCAGCAGCTCGGCCAGGTCACGGCGGCGCGCGGCCTGTGCCGTGGCCAGCGTGCCCTGGCCGCCGGCGGGCAGCGCGTCGGCCCCGCCGGAACGGCCGTCCGCGCCGAGGTCGACGACGACGGGCACGCCCGGCCCGGTCCGGAACACGTCCGGGGCGGCGGCGAGCTGCTTGGGCCTGCGCCGCAGCGGGGTGAGCCCGCTCGGGCGCTCGCCCGCGGACGGCAGGACTACGGCGTTGTCGAGGTCGATGCGGTGGGGACCCGGCGCCGCCCGCCGGGGGAGGAGAAAAAATGGTTCTCCCAGATCTCGGTAATTACCTGCTCAGGGGTGGTCTCCGCCGCCTCGTCCACCCCGATCCGGGCCGAGAGGGCGAGCAGCGCGGCGTCGAGCACGAGCCGCGGCCGGTCGCCGTCGTAGCTGCCCAGGCGTTCCAGCTCCACGGCGATCGCGGCGAGGTCGATCGCCCCGCGCACCGACGAGCCGCGGCGCAGGTCGGGATGGGCCCGCGTGGCCCGGGTCAGGGCCACGGCGTCGGCGACCAGCACCTCGTCCTCGCTCCCGGTGCGGACCCGGACGATGTCGGCCTCCTCCGTCGCGTCCTGGTAGGAGATGGCCAGGCGGCACCACCGGTCGTACACCGAGTCGGAGATCCGGGCGGTGCCCACGTTGTCGAACGGGTTCATCGACGCGAGCACCCGGAACGTCGGCAGCGCGGTGATGGTGCCGACCCTCGGTACCGTCACCTCCCGCTCGGACATCGCCGCGAGCAGCGTGTTGAGGGTGTCCTCGGGCGCCCGGTTGAGCTCCTCGATGTAGAGGAAGCCGCCCTCCTGCATCGTCTGCACCAGCGGGCCCGGCACGAAGTTGTCGGCCGAGTAGTCCTCGCGCAGCACCCGGGCGGGGTTGTGGTGGCCGACCAGCCGCGCGGGCGTCAGCTCGGCGTTGCCCTCGACCAACACGAACGGCACGCCCCAGTTCGCGGTGATCGCCCGCAGGATCGTCGACTTCGACGTCCCCGGCGGGCCCTCCAGCATCACGTCGCGGCCGGCGGACACCGCCGCGAGCACCAGATCGAGCTCGCGGCGGCGTCCGACGACCCCGCGCGCGATGTCGTCGCGCCGGGCGCCGGTGGCGGCACTCACCTCTGCAGGAACCCCGCGTCGACGGGCAGCGCCACCCCGGTGACGTAGCGCGCCTCGTCCGAGCAGAGCCAGACGATCGCGTTGGAGATGTCGACGGGCTCAACCATCTCCACCGGCAGCGCGTTCTGCAGGTTCGCGCCGAAGTCCGGGTCGGCGGCGAGAACGCTGCCGATGTAGTCATTGTTGATCATCGGAGTATTGACGCCGGTGGGGTGCACGGTGTTGACCCGGATCGAGTACGGCGCCAGCTCGTTGCCCAGGGTCCGGGCCAGCCCGACGACGCCGTGCTTGGCAGCGACGTAGTGTCCGGTCCGCGCCATGCCCTTGATCCCGGCCGTGGAGCTGGTGAGCACGATCGAGCCGCCGTTGCCGGCCTCGATCATCGCGGGGACGGCCGCCCGGACGGTCTTCCACACCCCGGTCAGGTTGACCGCGATCATCTCCTCCCACTCCTCGTCGGTGAGCGACCACGTGTTGGTGCTGAACCCGGCGATGCCCGCGTTGCCGCACACGATGTCCAGGCGCCCGAACTCGCGCACGCCGTCGTCGACGACGGCCTGCACGCCCGCGGTGTCCCGCACGTCGGCCTCACGGGCGACGACGCGGCGGTCGAGCTCCTCGATCTGGCGCGCGGTCTCCTTGAGGTCCTCCGGCGTCGCCAGCGGGTAGTGCACGGTGCCGAGCTGGCGGCAGACGTCGAAGGCGATGACGTCCGCGCCCTCCTGAGCCAGCCGCAGCGCGTGCGACCGGCCCTGACCGCGGGCCGCCCCCGACACGAGCGCGACCTTCCCCTGCAGTCGTCCTGCCATGATGGGTCCCCTCACCCTGCGTTGGTGGCGGTGGAACCGGCGGCGACGGCCAGCGTCTCGCCGGTGATGTAGCGGGCCTCGTCGGAGGCGAGGAACAGCATCGCGTTGGAGATGTCGACGGGCTCGATCCAGGGCACCGGGATGGGGTTGAGCGTCTGGAACGCCGGTGCGGCGTCCTCCCGCGTCGGGTTCACCGCGTCGGGCAGGAACAGCCGGTACGCCGCCTCGTTCTGGATCATGTCGGTGTCCACGCTGGTCGGGCAGACGGCGTTCACGGTGATCCCGTTCCCGCCGACCTCCTGGGCGACCGACTTCACCAGCCCGATCACGCCCCACTTCGTGGCGGCGTAGTGCCCGACGTTCGGGTAGCCCATCTTCCCGGCCGTGGAGGACGTCGCGATGATCCGGCCGTAATTCTGCTCGATCATGATCGGCAGCACGGCGCGCATGGCGTGGTAGACGCCGGTGAGGTTGACGTCGATCATCTCCTGCCAGACGTCCTCGGTCATCTCCGCGATCGTCGAGAACGAGAAGATGCCGGCGTTGGCCAGCAGCACGTCGACCCGGCCCAGCTCGGTGCGCGCCTGGTCGACGAACACCTGCACCTGGCCCTGGTCGCGCACGTCGGCGCGGACCGCGACGCAGCGCCGGTCCAGTTCCTCGACCAGCTTGACGGTCTCGTCGACGTCCTCCGGCCGCGCCATGCGGTAGGGCACGGAGTCCATCTGGGAGGCGATGTCGCAGAACGCCACGTCCGCGCCCTCCCGGGCGAACGCCAGCGCGTGCGAGCGGCCCTGACCGCGGGCCCCTCCGGTGACCAGTACGACCTTTCCGTCGAACCTTCCCATCGCTCCTCCTCGAGCGTCGGTGGTGAGCTCAGCGGGCGAGTGCTCCCCCGTCCACCGCGAGACAGTGACCGGTGACGTGCCGGGCGGAGTCGCTGAGCAGCCACATCAGCGCACCGGTGACCTCGCCGGGTGAGATGACCTCCATGAGCAGCTGGTCGTGGAGCCAGCGCTTGTGCACGTCGTCGGGGGTGAGGCCGAGTTCGTCGGCCAGGCCGGCGAGCATCGGCGAGTCGACGGCGCCGGGCAGGATCGCGTTGACGGTGACGCCATCGGGGGCCAGCTCGATCGCCATCGCGCGGGTGAGCCCGACGACTCCGTGCTTGGCCGCCACGTAGTGCGCGAACTCGGGCACGGCCCGCACCCCACCCGTCGATCCGATGTGGACGATCCGGCCGCGCGGCGAGCGGCGGACGTGCGCCACGGCGGCCCGGGTGGTGCGCCAGACAGCGGACAGGTTGATGTCGACGACCGCGCCCCACTGCGCCTCGGTGAGTTCCCAGAACGGCGCGCTGGTGACCACGCCGGCGTTGTTGACCAGGATGTCGAGGCGTCCGAACTCGGCCACCGTGGACGCAACGGCCGCCTCGACGGCGACGGCGTCGCGCACGTCGGCCACCAGGGGCAGCGCCCGGCTGCCCCGCGCGCCGACCTCGGCCACCACGGCGTGCAGGTCGGCCTCGGTGGCCATCGGGTAGGCGGGCACGTCGAGATCGCGGCAGACGTCCAGCGCCGCCACGGACGCGCCGGCCTCGGCGAGCGCGAGGCAATGGGAGCGGCCCTGGCCCCGGGCCGCGCCGGTGACCAGCGCGACCTGCCCGGTGAGATCCGGTGACGGCATGGGTACTCCCTGAGTCCCCCAGAACCAGTTTCAAAACGTGGAGAGTCAATCTCGACAACCAGACGAGTGAGGTGTAACACCGGACAGAGGGTCTCCTCAAACCGGATTCAGACGGATCGTGACGGATCGGCGGTTGTCGATGTGAGCGATGGGCGCTGGTTGACCGTCGGTGAGGCATGCCGCGCGCTGGGCGTCAGCCGCACCACGCTGCTCGCCGCGGAGGACGCTGCGCTCATCACGCCGGTCCGCACGCCGGGCGGGCATCGCCGGTACGCGGCGGCCGAGCTGCAGCGCTATCTCGGCGTCGGCGTCGTGCCCGACCCGCCGCCGACCCGGCCCGCCACCGGGCCACCACGCGGCGTCGCCGACATCGACCTCGCCGCCACCGTCCGTGCCGCGGTCCGACCGCTCACCCGTGCACTCGACGGCGAGAGCGCGGGCCTCTACCTCGTCGACGGCGACGGCCTGCTGCGCCTCGCCGGCTCGTTCGGCGTGCCGCGCTGGCTCGCCGAACGGCTCGCCGACGGCCCCCCACCCGCCCACGTGACCGCTGCCCTGGCCGTGACCCGCACGCACCTGTTCGACCCGGCCGCCACCGGCTTCCCAGACCCGCGCTCCACCGGCCACGGCGCCGCGGTGGGCCTGCACGTGGACGACCACCCGGCCGGGGTGCTGTTCCTGGTGACCCGCACCGAGCACGGCCTGCTCCCGATGCAGATCCGGGTCGTGGAGGCCGTGGCCGAGGTGCTGGCGCTGCTCGTCGGCCAGCACCGACGCGCGGCCGCACTGCAGGACCGGCTCGACCGGGTGGCCGCGGCCTGCGCCGGATAGACGCTCGCCGCGGGGCCGCGGCCGGCGGGCCGGGAGCCGAGCACCTCGACGAGCGAGCCCACCGTCAGGACGAGTTCGTCGGCTCGCCGACCCGACCCCGACGTCCCATTGACCTGGTCGGGCTCACCTACCAGTGTGGACGGGGGGTGCCAGATGTCGACGACCGAGTCGTGGGTCACCGGTGCCGGTGCCGATGATCGCGTCGCTCAGTGGGGGCAGATGCTCTCGGCGACGCACCTGCCCTGGACGGTGAACGTCCCGGCGCAACGCCCTGGACAGAGGTTCGAAGCGTCGGTCCGCCGCTGGTGGATCGACGACCTGGCTCTCGTGGACTGCGAGTGCGACCCGTGTTCGGGCACGCGGCAGCGTCGTCAGGTGACCGACACCGAGGGCGAGTTCGTCGTCGTGCTCATCACGCGGTCCGGCACCGAGACCGTCACCCAGGCCGGCTCGGAGGTCAACCTCCGAGCCGGGGACGCCGTGGTCTGGGACAGCACGAAGCCCGCACGCTTCGCCGTCTGGGAGCCATTGACCAAGCGCAGCCTGCTGATCCCCCGCGCGGCCCTGGACGAGGTGGGCGGACGGGCCTGGGTGAACGCCGGAGTCACCCTCGACGGGGGCGCGCCGGCCACGAGGCTGCTGACCCACTACCTCGAGACATTGAGCCAGGTCCTCCCACAACTCGGCGCCACGGCCGTCGCCGCCGCGCGCAACGCCACCCTGGAGCTCTTTCTCGGGGCCGTGCGCGGGAACGCGGACGTGCAGGCGGCGGGGTCGGTCGCGCCCGCCCTGCGAGCCGCGATGGACCGGTTCATCGAGCGTCATCTGCTCGACGCGGGTGTCGGCCCCACCACGATCGCCAGCGCCCACGGCGTCTCGGTGCGAACCGTGAACCGGGTGTTCAACGCGACCGGCCAGACGGTGGGTGAGGTCGTCCGCACGCGTCGGCTCGCCCGGGCGCGTGAGGAGCTCACCGACAGCGACCACCCGATCTCCTCGATCGCCAGCCGGTGGGGCTTCTGCGACGGCAGCCACTTCAGCCGCACCTTCAAGGCCCACTACGGAAGCTCACCGCGGGACTACCGGGACGCGGTCCGGACGGCCGGCCGCCGGGCTGGCGCGTAGGTACAACGGTTTGGCGCGCGGGTCCAAGCCGCCACCGCCCCCGGCTCGGAGACTGGGGTCACAACGGCCCGAGGTCGAGCTGGCGCTCTCCCAGGGTCGCGACCGTCCCTGGAGGAGCGCACGATGGCCCGACGCGACATCGAGTTCGACGCCGAAGGCGTCACCCTGCGCGGCTGGTTCTATCCCGCCGAGGGGGCGGCCACGGCGGCCCCGACCGTCGTGATGGCGCACGGCTTCTCCGCCGTCAAGGAGATGTACCTCGACAGCTACGCCGAGGTCTTCTCCGCCGCCGGCCTCAACGCCCTGGTGTTCGACAACCGCAACTTCGGTGCCAGCGACGGTGAGCCGCGGCAGGAGATCGACCCGTGGGCCCAGGTCCGCGACTACCGCCACGCCATCACCTACGCCGGCACGCTGCCCGAGGTCGACGACCGCATCGGGATCTGGGGCAGCAGCTACTCCGGCGGCCACGTGCTGGTCGTCGCGGCGATCGACCGTCGGGTCAAGGCCGTCGTCGCCCAGGTACCCCTGGTCAGCGGGCACGACAACTTCCGGGCCCTGGTCCGGGCCGACTTCATCGCCGGGTTCCGGGACGGGTTCGACGCCGACCGCGCAGCCCGCTACCGGGGCGACCCGCCCGCCATGGTGCCGGTCGTCGCCGAGGACCCGCTCGCACCGTCGGCGCTGCCCACCGCGGACTCCTGGCAGTGGTTCACCGAGACCGGCAAGACCCGGGCCCCCTCCTGGCGCAACGAGGTCACGCTGCGCAGCGTCGAGATGTTCACCGAGTACGAACCGGTCAGCTACCTGCCCTACATCAGCCCCACGCCGCTGCTGATGCTGCCCGCCGTCGGTGACCACCTGACACCGGCCGATCTCACCATCGCGGCGTTCGAGAAGGCCCGCGAGCCGAAGAAGCTCACGATCCTTCCCGGTGGCCACTTCGACGCCTACGTGAAGGGCTTCGAGCCCTCCAGCACCCCGGCACGGGACTGGTTCGTCGAGCACCTCCGGCCCTGACCCGACTCCGGCGAGACCGCTGTGGTCGCCGGACCCAACCCGACAACGCGGGCCGAGGTTCGCACACCGAGGAGACGACATCATGGCAGGACGAGTCGAGGGCAAGGTTGCCCTGATCACCGGGGCCGCCCGCGGGCAGGGACGCGCCCACGCGCTGCGTCTGGCCCAGGAGGGGGCCGACATCATCGCGGTCGACGCGTGCGAGAGCTTCGAGACGGTGCCCTACGGCGGCGCCACGGAGGCCGACCTGGCCGAGACCGTCAAGGAGGTGGAGGATCTCGACCGCCGCGTGCTCACCCGCAAGGCCGACGTCCGCGACCTCGCCCAGCTGGAGTCGGCCGTCGCCGATTGCCTGTCCGAGTTCGGCCGGCTCGACATCGTCTGCGCCAACGCCGGCATCGCCTCGTTCGCTCCGGCATGGGAGCTCACCGAGCAGGTGTGGCAGGAGATGATCGACGTCAACCTGACCGGTGTCTGGAAGACGGTCAAGGCCGCGATCCCGGCCATGATCGAGCAGGGCAGCGGCGGCTCGATCGTCCTGACCAGCTCCATCGCCGGCCTGATCGCCTTCCCGAACCTCGCCCACTACACCGCGGCCAAACACGGGGTCACGGGCCTGATGCGCACGCTGGCGGTCGAGCTCGCGCCGCACCGGATCCGGGTCAACTCGGTCCACCCGACCACCGTGGACACAGACATGATCAACAACGAGCCGGTGTACTCGCTGTTCCTGGGCGGCGTTCAGGGCGCCACCCGCGCCGACGCCGAGGTCGGGATGAAGGCGCTCAACGCGATGCCGATTCCGTGGGTGGACCCGGTCGACATCAGCAACGCCGTCCTGTGGCTCGCCTCCGACGAGGCGCGCTACGTCACCGGGACGACGCAGGTGATCGACGCAGGTGCGATGGCACCGTTCAAGATCCCGCACAGCTGAGCAGCCGAACCGGGGCACGCGCAGGGTCGAGGATCGCACCGGCGACCTCGCGCACCACGCCGCCTCGAAGCACGGTGTCGTCGGTCTGAACGTCCGCTCGTCGTCTCGCGCCGCCGCGCGCCATCCAGGAGGTCGATCATGCCCCGCTCGTATGCCAGCACGACCGTTGCCGCCGATCCCGACGCCGTCTGGGCCTTCCTGCGCAACTTCGACGGCACGCCCGACTTCGTAGAAGCGATCACCGCCAGCGAGATCCTGGACGGCAAGCTGGTCGACCAGGTGGGCGCCGAGCGCAAGCTGACCCTCGGCGACGGCGCCCTCGTCCGCGAGCGGCTGGTCGCGCTCAGCGACGTGGACCGCAGCTACACCTACCACCTGCTGGAGGGCCCGTTCCCGTTCACCGCGTACTACTCGACGATCCGGGTCAGCCGGGTCTCCGACGCGAATACGAGCTTCGTCGAGTGGTGGAGCACCTACGACTGCGAGGCTGCCGACGCCAAGGCGATGGACGACCTGCTCGCCGGCAACCTCTACCGGGGCGGCCTCGCGGCCGTGAAGGAACGTTTCGCCTGAGCCCGGTTCGGCCCGAGACGGGGCGGCGGTGGGACAGGTTCAGTTGCCGGCATCCTCGAGCGCTCTGTCGACGGGATGCCGAGCGAGGAACTCGGCGAGGACCGCGGCGACCTCGGCTGCGTGAGTGAGGGCGAGGCTGTGGTCAGCACCCTGGATCGTCCTGACCTCGGCCTGACCGAACCAGTCGCGGACGAGCTCGCGCACCTCGGCGAACCACTGCCCGCTGGCGCTGCCCCCGATGTAGAGGACCGGTCGGGTGACGTGGGCGGCGCGCTCACGACCGAACGGCCAGGACAACACGGCGGGGCAGTCGGAGTCGAAGAAGGTGGTCGCGTCCCGGGTCATCTGCGCCACTGCACCCGGCACCGCGCGTTCGACCTGGTCTCGCCAATCCGGTCCGAGGAGGCGGGACCAGAAGCGGTCGAGGGTCGCTACGGCTCCGTGTTCAGCGCGGTCGGCGGCGAGCTCGTCGTTCGCCGCGCGGAATTCGTCGGCGCTCGAAACGTGCACGGGCGGGGCCTCCAGCAGCGACAGCGAGTGCACCCGGCGAGGGGCGTCCACCGCGAGTTGCATGGCGATGGTGGAGCTGAACGAGAGGCCCACCACGTGCGCGCGTTCCACATCGAGTGCGTCGAGCAGTGCCTCGCAGTCCGCGGCTTCGGCGGCGATCGAACGGATGTCGGTGACCGGGCTGCTGCCTTCGTAGCCGCGTCGGTGCATCCGGATGAGGCGGTAGTCGGCGAGCGCAGGTTCCCGGCACATCGGCCGGAACTCCTCGGCGAGCAGTGCGGTCTGGATGAGGAGCACCGGCTCGCCGCGCCCCTGTTCCACTACCTCGATCTGCGCGTCGCCGACGGGCACGAGGACGCGGCGGCCGTCAGCCATGCGCCCTCCTGCCAGCGTCCGGAGCCACGCTGGGCATCATCCGCCCTACGCCGCCGTCGGGTCGACGCCCGCCACCCGGTCGCCGGTGGCACCGGGGCAGCGCGAGCAGCGCCGCGCCGGCCGGCAGCCGAGCCGAACAGCCCGCCTCGGCCGCTCGTCTGCGACACGCCGAGGGGCCCACCGCACGGTCTACTGTCACCACATGGAGCCGCCGGGTCGCCGGCACCTGCTGATCGGGCGAGCGCCGCAGCGGGCCGTGCTCGTCCGTTCCCTCGCCGAGCTCGAGGGAGGCGCCGGCGGCGCCGTGCTGGTCGAGGGGGAGGCCGGCATCGGCAAGACCCGCCTGGTTCAGTGGGTCGTCGAGTCCGCCGGCGAGCGGGGCATCCGGGTCATGGCCGGGGCCTGCCGGTCGTTCGAGCGAACCCGGCCGTTCGCCGCCGTCCGGGAGGCCCTCCGGCTGCGCGGCGGGTCTCCCGACGATCGGCGTGCCGGGATCGCCCGCCTGCTGAGCGGTGAGGACCGCCGGCCCGGGGCCGCCGAGCACGACGTGCGGCACCGGGTCGTGGAGGAGGTCGTCGACCTCGTCGAGTCGGAGTGCGGCCACGGGCCCCTGCTCCTCGCCCTGGAGGATCTGCACTGGGCGGACGACTCCACGCTCATCGTCGTGCGGTCGCTTCTGGACCGGCTCGGTGACCTGCCCGTCCTGCTCGTCGCGACGATGCGCCCCGCACCCGCGTCCTCCGGGCTCGACCTGCTGCTCGCCGACGCGATCTCGGCGGGCCTGCCGCTGCTTCAGCTCGCACCGCTCTCCGCCGTGGAGGTCGGCGAGCTCGTCCGCGCGGAGACCGGGTCGTCGCCCGGGCCGGCGCTCGCCCGGGCGGTCGGGCGGGCGGCCGGGAACCCGCTGTGGGTGGTCGAGATCCTCCGCGCCCTCGCAACGGAGGGCCTCCCAGAGGCCGATGGCCAGGCGGCGGCCCTGCCGGACTCGCTCCGCCAGCTGGTGCTCCGGCGCATGCGCGAGCTGCCGGACGCGACGCTGCGGTGCGTTGCGGATCGCGGCGGTCCTGGGTGACCGGTTCTCGCTGGTCGACCTCGCGACGGTGAGCGGCGGACGTGCGGTGGACCTGGTGGAGCAACTGACGCCCGCCGTGCGGGCACGTCTGCTGATCGAGGACGGCAACGCGCTCGTCTTCCGGCACGAGCTCGTCCACGACGCGATCTACCAGGACATCCCCGCCGCTGGCCGGCTCGCGATGCACCGCGAGGCTGCCCGGGTGCTCGCCGGCGCGGGCGCGCCGCCGGCCGAGGTCGCGGCGCACGTGCTGCGGGGTTCGGGACCCGGCGACCTCTGGGCCGTCGGCCGGCTGCTCGCCGCGGCCCGTCAGGCACTGCCGCGTGCGCCCGACGTCGCGGTCGAGATGCTGAGCCACGCGGAACGCCTGGCCCCCGCCGATCACCCGGACCACGACGTCGTCGTCACGGCCCTCGTCGAGGCGCTGCTGCGGGCCGGCCGGGTCGCCGAGTCCGCCCGGTACGCGGAGACGGCCCTCGCGGGCCTGCAACGAGCCGGAACGGAGGCACGCCTGCGCCGGTCCCTGGTCGAGGCGCTGTCGCTGCAGAACCGTCCCGACGAGCTGATCCACCAGGCCGAGGCCGCCCTCGCGGGTACTGCGACCCTCTCCGCCGCCGACCGCGCGCTCATCCTGGCTCAGGCGAGTTTCGGGCGGACGTTCTCGGGCGACCTCGTCGGCGGCGAGGAGTCG
>Ga0247713_1000475_pt1 | contig 24483 bp, 23 predicted proteins | sample 21E_NmetaG_FD_189936 | JGI IMG/M metagenome (GOLD analysis project Ga0247713, IMG submission 189936) | Soil microbial communities from hillslope of Landscape Evolution Observatory, University of Arizona, Oracle, AZ, United States - 2-1-E_N | ecosystem: Engineered > Artificial ecosystem >... | reverse complement strand
GGGTCGCGGGTGGCCGGGCCGGGCACCGGCGGTGGAGGGGGACGCGCGCTCGCCCGCCCTGTCGACGACGCCGCCCCGCAGGAGGGCACCGACGAGCAGGCCCCCGAACAGGTAAAGGTCTAGAGCGTGTTCAACGCACTGCGCAAAGGCTTCGGTCTCACCTTCAAGACGATGTTCCGTCCGCCGGTCACCACCGAGTACCCGGAGAGGAAGCGGGCACCGGCACCCCGATTCCACGGACGTCACGTGCTCAACCGGCACCCCGACGGCCTGGAGAAGTGCGTCGGGTGCGAGCTGTGCGCCTGGGCGTGCCCGGCCGACGCGATCTACGTCGAGGGCGCCGACAACACGCCCCAGGAGCGCTACTCGCCCGGGGAGCGCTACGGTGCCGTGTACCAGATCAACTACCTGCGCTGCATCCTCTGCGGCCTCTGCATCGAGGCGTGCCCGACGCGCGCCCTCACGATGAGCCAGGAGTACGAGCTGTCCGCCGACCGCCGCGAGGACCTCATCTTCACCAGGGAGCAGCTGCTCGCGCCCCTTCCCGAGGGCGCGAAGCCACCCCCGCACACCGATGCGGAGGTGGCGGCCCGCGACCTCGACTACTACACCGGCCACGCGCCGCAGGACCCGCTCGCGCACTTCCCCCCCGCGGCGGGGCGCGACGACTTCGGACCCCACCCGCAGGAACAGGGTGACCCGGTTGCGGTGATGCTCGCGGGCGGCGGGACGGAGCCCCGCTCCCGCGACCCCCGGAAGGAGCAGTAGGTGGCCGAGTTCTGGGTCTTCTGGATCCTCGCGCCGATCTCGCTCGGGTCCGCGATCGCGATGATCCTCATGCGCAACGCCGTGCACTCGGCGCTCCTGCTCGTCCTGAACTTCTTCACGCTCGCCGCGTTCTACGCCGTCCTCGAGGCGCAGTTCCTCGCGGTCGTGCAGATCGTCGTCTACGCGGGCGCGATCATGGTCCTGTTCCTGTTCGTGCTCATGCTGCTCGGCATCGCCCGCGACGACCCCATCGGAGGACCGCTGCGCGGCCAGAAGCCCGCCGCGCTCCTGCTCGGGGTCCTGCTCGTCGCCAGCCTGTCGGTCGGTGTCGCCGGCCCGTGGATGGGCCAGGGGTCGGTCTGCGGGGCCGAGGCCGACGTCACCGCCGGCGCGCAGGGGCGCCCCTGCGCGGGCCTCGCCGACGTCAACGCTCAGGAAGGCGGCAACATCCGCCAGCTCGGCCTGCTCCTGTTCACCGACTACGTGTGGCCGTTCGAGGTCACGAGCGTGCTGCTCGTCATCGCGGCGCTCGGGGCGATGGTCCTCGGCCGCCGCAAGGAGCATCCGAGCGAGCTGGTCGACATGCCCCGGGAGCAGCTGCCCGCCGTCGCCGGCAGGCGCGCGACGCCGCCCGGCCGCGAAGGTGAGGGGACGCGCTCATGATGGTCCCGGCCGGTCACTACCTCGCCCTCGCGGCGGCCCTGTTCACGGTGGGCGTCGTCGGCGTGCTGCTGCGGCGCAGCCTCATCGTCATCTTCATGTCGATCGAGCTCATGCTGAACAGCGTCAACCTCACCCTTGTCTCCTTCGCTCGGATCAACGGCAACCTCGACGGGCAGGTCCTGTCGTTCTTCGTCATGGTCGTCGCCGCCGCGGAGGTCACCGTCGGGCTCGCCCTCATCGTCAACCTCTTCCGCCTCAAGGCGTCGGTCGACGCCGACGACGTCGACGCCCTGCGGGCGTAGGGCAAGCCCCGTGGAGCACGTGCTCACCGCCCCCGCCGGGTCACCGGTCGACCTCGCCTGGCTGATCCCCGTGGTGCCGGCGGTGTCCGCCGCCTTCCTGCTGCTGTTCGGCAAGCGGCTGGGCCGGCTGTCCGCCGCCGTGGCCATCCTCGCCGTCGGCGTCAGCGCCGTGGCGTCGACCCTCGTCTTCACCTACCTCCAGGCCCAGCCGGAGGAGGGCCGGGTGTTCGTCCGGGAGGTCGCCACCTGGATCAGCGCGGGTCCCCTCGACGTGTCCTGGGCGGTCCTCGTGGACCCGCTCGCCTCGGTCATGCTGCTGCTCGTGACCTGGGTGGGGCTGCTCATCCACGTGTACTCGGTCGGCTACATGCACGGGGACCCCCGCTACCACCGCTTCTTCGCCTACCTCAACCTCTTCGTCGCCTCGATGCTCGTCCTCGTCCTGGGGGAGAGCCTGCTCACGATGTTCGTGGGCTGGGAGCTCGTGGGTCTCTGCAGCTACCTGCTCATCGGCTTCTGGTTCGAGCGGCGGGACTACGCAGGCGCGGCGAAGAAGGCCTTCGTCGTCAACCGTGTGGGCGACGTCGGCTTCCTCATCGCGATGTTCGTCGTCTTCGGCGCCTTCGGGACCTTGTCGTTCCCCGCGGTCCTCGCCGAGCCGGCCGGCGTCCTCGCCGGCGGCACGGCGGTTGCGGTCGGTCTGCTCCTGCTCCTGGCAGCGACCGGCAAGAGCGCGCAGATCCCCCTGTACGTCTGGCTGCCCGACGCGATGGCGGGGCCGACGCCGGTGTCGGCCCTCATCCACGCCGCAACGATGGTCACGGCCGGCGTCTATCTCGTCGCCCGGGTCTCGCCGATCTACGCGCTCGTGCCCGGGGTCGGTCTGGCGATCGCCTGGGTGGGGGTGACGACGGCGCTGCTCGCGGCGCTCATCGCCTGCGTCCAGAACGACCTCAAGCGAATCCTGGCCTACTCGACGGTCAGTCAGCTCGGCTACATGTTCGTCGGCGTCGGCGTCGGCGACTACGTCGCCGGGGTGTTCCACCTCCTCACCCACGGCTTCTTCAAGGCGCTGCTGTTCCTCGCCGCCGGAGCGGTCATGCACGCGCTGGCCAACGAGGTCGACGTGTGGAAGATGGGTGGCCTCTGGCGGAAGATGCCGGTGACCGCGGTCACCGCGGGCATCGCCGTTCTCGCGATCTCCGGCGTCCCGCCGCTGTCAGGCTTCTTCTCCAAGGAGGAGATCCTCGCGGCCGCCGCGGACACGCCCGGCGGCGGGCCCATCATGGTCATCGGCCTCGTCGCCGCGGGACTGACCGCCTTCTACATGGCCCGGTGGTTCGTGCTCATCTTCCTCGGGCGGCCACGGTGGGGCGCCGACGCGCACCCGCACGAGGCGCCGCTGTCGATGACCCTGCCGCTCGTCGTGCTCGCCGTCGGCAGCGCCGCCGGCGGGCTCATCGAGTACCCGCCGGGCGAGGGGTTCCTGCACCACTGGCTGGAGCCGAGCGTGGTGGCGTTCACCGCCGGACCGGCCTTCGTCGACCACGGGGTCATCCTCGTCGTCGCGGTCGCGGTCGCGGGGCTCGGGATCGCCGCCGCCCTCCTCACCTACCTGCGCCGGGCCCCCGACCGGGAGCCGCTCGCCGTCCGCCTCGGGGGCGCCTACGACCTCGCCCTCAACGGCTTCTACGTCGACGCGCTGTACTCGACGACGGTCGTGACGCCGGGCACGCTGCTCGCGGGGGGGCTGAGCGACTTCGACCGCCGGGGCATCGACGGGGTGGTGAACGGGGCAGCCAGGGGCACCGCGGGCCTCGCCGGCATCCTGCGCCGAGTGCAGACCGGCTACGTGCGCAGCTACGCTCTCGCGGTGCTCGCGGGCGCGGTGCTCGTCCTCGCGCTCTTCGCCGGTGGTCGGGTCGCGGGGGGGTTCTTCTAGATGGCCGACCTGCCCCTGCTCACGCTGCTCATCGTCGTCCCTGGCGCCACCGCGGCCGTCATCGCGCTGCTGCCCGCCGGCGCGCCGGCCGCCGTGCGGTGGACGGCGCTCGCCGGCACCGTCGCCACGTTCGCCCTCTCGCTCCTGCTGCTCGCGGCGTTCACCGCCGGCGACGCGGCGTTCCAGCTCGGCGAACGCGTCGACTGGATCCCGCAGTGGGGGATCACCTACCGCCTCGGCGTCGACGGGCTGAGCCTGTTCCTCGTCCTGCTCAGCACCTTCATGATGCCGCTCGTCGTGCTCGCCGGCTGGAACGCCGCCGACCGCGTCAAGGGCTTCTTCGGGTCGCTCATGGCGCTCCAGGCCGCGCTCATCGGCGTGTTCCTGGCGCTCGACCTCATCCTGTTCTACGTCTTCTTCGAGGCCATGCTCGTGCCGATGTACGCCCTCATCGGCATCTGGGGGTCCGGCAACCGCCGCTACGCCGCCGTGAAGTTCTTCCTCTACACCCTCGTCGGCGGCTTCCTCATGCTCGTCGGCATCCTCTACCTGTACTTCGCGGCCGGGGCGACGTCGTTCGACTACGACGTCCTGCGCCAGGTGTCCCTGAGCCCCACCGAGCAGGCCTGGCTGTTCGGCGCCTTCTTCGCCGCGTTCGCGATCAAGGTTCCGATGTTCCCCCTGCACACCTGGCTGCCCGACGCCCACACCGAGGCGCCGACGGTCGGCTCGGTGCTGCTCGCGGCGGTCATGCTGAAGATCGGCGGCTACGGGTTCCTGCGCTTCAGCCTGCCCTTCTTCCCCGACGCGACGGTGCGGCTCGCCCCGTTCATGATCGCCCTCGCGGTCATCGGCGTGCTCTACGGCGCCCTCGTCGCGATGGTCCAGCGCGACGTGAAGCGGCTCGTGGCCTACTCGTCGGTCAGCCACCTCGGGTTCGTGGTCCTCGGAGTCTTCGCGCTGCATCCCACCGGGGCCTCCGGCAGCGTCGTGCAGATGGTCAACCACGGTCTGTCGACCGGGGCGCTGTTCCTGCTCATCGGCTTCCTCTACGACCGGGCGCACAGCCGCGCGATCGCCGACTACTCCGGGCTGCTGCGGGCTGCCCCCGTGCTCGGGGGGCTCTTCCTGCTCACCGCGATGAGCTCGATCGCGCTGCCGGGCCTGAACGGTTTCGTCGGCGAGTTCCCCATCCTGCTCGGGGCTTTCCAGACGGTGCCGGTTGCCGCCGTGGCCGCGACCGTCGGCGTGATCCTCGCCGCCCTCTACCTCCTCTGGGCCTACCAGCGGATGTTCCACGGCCCTGTCGAGGGGCGTGCGGTCGGCATCGCCGACCTCACCCCTCGCGAGATCGGCGTGATGGTCCCGATCGTGGCGCTCATCATCGGCATCGGGCTCTACCCCCAGCCGCTCTACGACCGCGTCAACCCGACCGTGGAGGCGATCCTCGAAGAGGTCAACGGCACGGACGGCCTCACCCTGCTCACCCCGGTCACCGAGGAGTCGCGCTAGGTGCACACGCTCGCGCAGGCAGGCGTCACGATCCCCGACATCCCGTGGGCGGCGATCAGCCCTGAGCTCGTGCTCTTCGGCTTCGGGATCCTCGTGCTCCTGCTCGACACCGCGGGAGGCCAGCGCCTGCAGGCGTCGTTCGTCGCGCTCGGCCTGCTCGGGGCGGGGGCCGGCTACGCGGCCTACGCGACGGGAGAGACCCGCCTGCCCGGCCTGGTCGGGCTCGCCGCCGTGACCCAGTTCGCGCTCACGTGGATCTGGCGCGACCGGCCGCGCCGGCTCGGCGCCCTGCTCGCCGCCATCGGCTTCGCAGCCGGCCTCGGCGTCACCGCGTGGCAGTGGGGGGCGCACGCCGGCGGGCCGCTCATCGCCACGCAGAGCCTGCTCGGCGACATGGTCGCGGTCGACGGGGTGGCGCTGTTCACGCGCTTCACCGTGTGCCTCGTCGGCATCGTCGCCGTGCCGCTGGGGTTCTCCTACATGGAGGAGCGCCGCATCCACCGGGGCGAGTTCTACCCCCTGCTGCTGTTCGCGGCCACCGGGATGACCCTCCTCGCGTCGGCAGCCGACCTCATCATGGTCTTCATCTCCATCGAGGTCCTCAGCCTCTCGCTCTACATCCTGTCGGGGTTCGCCAAGCGCGACCTCAACTCCCAGGAGTCGGCGATCAAGTACTTCCTGCTCGGCGCGTTCTCCTCGGCGCTCCTGCTCTACGGCATCGCCCTCGTGTACGGCCTCACAGGATCGACGAACATCGCACAGGCGGGGCAGGCGTTCCGGTCGATCGCCGCCCCTGACGGGATGGTCCTCGCCGCCATGGCGCTCCTGCTCGTCGGGCTCGGTTTCAAGGTCAGCCTCGTGCCGTTCCACATGTGGACGCCGGACGTCTACCAGGGTGCGCCCACGCCGATCACGGGCTTCATGGCCGCGGCGGTGAAGGCGGCGGCGTTCGCCGCCTTCCTTCGGGTCTTCGTCGGGGCGTTCGCCGAGCTCGCGTGGTCGTGGGTGCCGGTGTTCTGGGTGATCGCCGCGCTCACGATGATGGCCGGGGCGATTCTCGCCGTCGTCCAGACCGACCTGAAGCGGATGCTCGGGTACTCGGCGGTTGCGCACGCGGGGTACGCGCTGATCGGCGTGATCGCGGTGTCCCGCGAGGGCGTGAGCGCGACGCTGTTCTACCTGCTCGTCTACGCCCTCATGTCCCTCGGGGCCTTCGGCGTGCTCACACTCCTCGAGCGCCGCAACCGCAAGGCGCTGGCCTTGTCCGACCTGCGCGGCCTCGGCCGCCGCTACCCCGTCCCGGCGGGCATGTTCGGCCTCTTCCTGCTGTCCCTGGCGGGCATCCCCGGCACCGCGGGTTTCATGGGAAAGCTCGCGGTGTTCCGCGCCGGGGTGGACGCCGGTCACGTCGCGCTCGTCGTCCTCGCGGTCGTGTCGAGCCTCATCGCCGCGTTCTTCTACATCCGGGTGATCGTCACGATGTTCATGGAGGACGAGCCGGCGGAGGTCGCCGACCAGCCACCGCTGGTCGCCACGACCGGCCTGTCCGCCGGCCTCGCCGCGGCGGCGTCCGGCGTCGTCGTGCTCGGCATCCTGCCTGGCGTGCTCATCGACCTGGCCCGCCAGGCCGCCTCCTTCGCTGGCTGACGGCCGTGGATCCGCAGCACGTCGATCCAGGCTAGAATCCGCGCCGCTTTGGCCCTCTCCCAGCAGGAAGTCGACGACCTCGCCCGCAAGGGTGCCGAGCGGGGCATCGACCTGCGCCCCGGGCTCGCGCTCGTTGAGGAGCGGCTGCGCACGACCGTCTTGTCGGACCTGCCCTTCGCCGAGACCGCGTCGCGCTACCTCATCGACGCCGGCGGCAAGCGCTTCCGCCCGATGCTCGTGCTCCTGACCGGCATGCTCGCCGGTGCCGACGTCACCGACAGCCGGCTCGTGGATGCCGGGGTGGTCGTCGAGCTCGTGCACCTGTCGACCCTCTACCACGACGACGTCATCGACGCGGCCGACGTGCGCCGGGGGGCCCCGGCCGCGCACGTGAAGTGGTCGAACACCGTGGCGATCCTCACGGGCGACTTCCTTCTCGCGCGCGCGTCGGAGCTCTCAGCTGCGCTCGGCGTGGAGGTGACGCGCGTCATGGCCCGCACCATCGCCGACCTGTGCGCCGGCCAGATCCGCGAGGTGCTGGGGTCGCTGGTGGCCCGTGACCACGGTGCCCCCGCGATCGAACCCACCAGGGAGCACTACCTCACCGTGATCGGGGAGAAGACGGCCTCGCTCATCGCCGCGTCCTGCCGGCTCGGCGCCATCCTGTCCGGCCAGTCCGCGGAGGCCATCGAGATCGTCACCGACTACGGGTGGCGCCTCGGCATGAGCTTCCAGCTCGCCGACGACGTCCTCGACGTGACCGGCCAGCCCGACGAGTCGGGCAAGCTGCCCGGCACGGACCTCCGCGAGGGCGTGCGCACCCTGCCGGTGCTGCTCGCGCTCGAGGCCGATGGCTCCTCCGGGCTTCTCGAGCTCCTCGGCCACCCGAGCGAGGCGAACGTCGCCGCGGCCCTCGACATGCTCCGCCGCCACCCGGCGATCGAGCTCGCCCGCGACGCCGCGCGCCTCGAGGCCGCCAACGCCAGGAGCGCCCTGGACGCCCTGACCGATGCGGCCCCCGCCGCCCTCGACGGGCTGGCCTACCTCACCGACTACGCCGTCGAACGCGTCGGCTGAGCGCCGACCCGGGTGGGCGTCGGCTGAGCGCCGACCCGGGTGGGTATGGTGCGCGCACGTCTTCCCGGAGGTGACACGTTGCGACACGATTCTTTGGCGGACCTGCGCGAGCGGGCCCTGCAGATGGTGGAGACCCGCCCCGCCGAGGTCAGCCCCGAGATGGAGTGGCTGGTGTCCGAGCTCGAGCGGAACAAGGAGGTCCTCCTCGCCCTCATCGACCACATGATGAACGCGGAGATGTAGTGCGCCTCGCCCTCAGTGGGCGAAGGGCTGGGGCTCGCCCTCCGGCAGGGTGAGGATCTCCACACCGTTTTCCGTGACGAGCACGGTGTGCTCGAACTGGGCCGTGCGGCGCAGGTCGGCCGTGACGGCCGTCCACCCGTCGTCCCACATGACGTGGTCGGGCGTGCCGAGGGTGAGCATGGGCTCGACGGTGAAGGTCATCCCCGGCCGAAGGACGGTCCGTGCCTCCGGCGCGTAGTAGTGGGGGATGATCGGCTCGGTGTGGAACTGCTCGCCGACGCCGTGGCCCACGAAGGCCCGCACGACCCCGAGCCCGTGGCCCTCGGCGTACTCCTGGATCGCACGGCCGATGTCGCGGACCCGCGCACCGGGGCGGGCCGCCGCGATGCCGAGCATCATCGCCTCGTAGGTCGCCTCGACAAGCCGGCGCGACTCCTCGTCGACCTCGCCGACGTAGACGGTGACCGAGTTGTCGCCGTGGACCCCGTCCCGGTAGATCGTGACGTCGCAGTTGACGATGTCGCCCTCGGCGAGGGGGCGGTCGTCGGGGATGCCGTGGCAGATGACCTCGTTCACCGACGTGCACAGCGACTTCGGGAACCCGTGGTAGTTGAGGGGACTCGGGTAGGCGCCGACGCGCAGTGTTTCCTCGTGGGCGATGCGGTCCAGCTCGTCGGTGGTGATCCCGGGCTCGACGGCGGCCACCACGCGGTCGAGGACGGCGCGCGCGGCCCGGCCCGTCGAGCGCATCCGCTCGACGAACTCCGGCCCCTTGACCGTGGCGGGCCGGCGCGGGCCCGGGTCACCCGTCTCGGCGTACTCCGGCCGGCGGATCGGCGCGGGGACCGTGCGGGTCGCGCCGAGCGTGCCGGGGCGCACGCGGTGGAGCACGGCCGTCGGCGCCGGACCCCCCCACTCCCTGCCCGCGCCGGCGGTCGCCGGTGGAGGCTCGGGATGGTGGCAGCGCTTGAACTTCTCACCGCTGCCGCACCAGCACGGCTCGTTGCGCTTCGGTTCTCGCATGCCCCTATGGTGCCAGCAGGCGGCCCGATCCACCGCATCCGACGTTTATGCGGTGCCGGGGGAAGGCCGTACACTTGCGGAGCGGGTCGCATGCTCCAGGCAGCGGCCCGTTCGGACGACACGGAGCGGTCTATGCCTGACTACTACCAGGCTTACGGGACGGTCCTCGCGCTGGGGGTGGCCGGGGTCCTGCTCGTCGCGCTCGCGTTCACCCTGAACCGGCTCGTGGCCCCCGACAAGAAGTACGGCGGCAAGCTCTCGACCTACGAGTGTGGCATGGATCCGGTCGGCCGAGGTTGGTCACAGACGCATATCCGCTACTACCTTTTCGCCTTCCTGTTCGTGGTGTTCGACGTCGAGACGCTGTTCATCTTCCCGTGGGCGGTGGTCCTCGGGACTGCTCCTGAGCAGCGGTTCATGCTGGGCGTGATGCTCGTGTTCCTCTTCTTTGTCACGTTGACCCTCCCCTACGAGTGGAGGAAGGGGGTGCTGAAGTGGGCCTAGTCGACAAGATCGACCCGCCCCAACCTTTGAAGTTCGTCCTCAACTGGGGACGCAAGTACAGCCTGTGGGTCATGAACTTCGGGCTGGCGTGCTGCGCCATCGAGTTCATCGCCACGTCGGCTGCCCGCCACGACTTCATCCGGCTTGGCGTCATCCCGTTCGCCCACGGCCCCCGCCAGGCCGACCTCATGGTCGTCGCCGGCACCCTGACCGACAAGATGGCCCCGGCGATCAAGCGGCTGTACGACCAGATGCCCGAGCCGAAGTACGTGATCAGCTTCGGGTCCTGCTCGAACTGCGGCGGTCCGTACTGGGACAGCTACGCGGTGACCAAGGGCGTCGACCAGATCATCCCGGTGGACGTCTACGTCCCCGGCTGCCCGCCCCGCCCCGAGGCCCTGCTCGACGGGATCCTCACCCTCCAGGAGCGCATCGGCAACGAGTCCCTCAAGGACCGCTACGCCGAGCGCGAGGCACGACGGCCCATCGTGGTCGGCGGCGGCGACCACACCCGCCATCCCGCGAACGACCCGATGTAGCGGGACGCCGCGATGAGCTCGACGCGAGAGGTCGCGACCCGCACCGGCGCGCGCGCCGCCGAAGCGTTCCAGGGGGGGTCACCCATGGAGCCGGAGGCGCTCGCGGCCCACCTCTGCGAGCGCCTCGGCCGCGCGGTGGTCGACGTGACGGTCACCTACGGGCAGTTGACCCTGACCGTGGAGGCCGACGCGCTGGCGGAGGCGGCGCGCCTGTGCAAGGAGTCCCCGGCGCTCGCCTTCGACTTCTACGACCACAACGCCGGCGTGGACCTCGGGGAGGAGGGCTTCGCCGTCGTCACCCACCTCTACTCCCTCCGCCACCGCCACCACATCATGATCCGGGTGGTGGCACCCGGCGGCCGCCAGGCGCCGAAGGTGCCGACGCTCACGCATCTCTACGCCGGCGCGGACTGGCACGAGCGTGAGGTGTACGACATGTTCGGGATCGACTTCGAGGGTCACCCGGGTCTGCTCCCGCGCCTGCTCACCGTCGAGAACTTCGAGGGGTTCCCCCTCCGCAAGGACTTCCTCCTCGCCACGCGCGAGGCGAAGCCGTGGCCGGGGCTGAAGGAGCCGAAGGAGATCGGCAGCGACGAGGAGGAGGCCGCCGACGCGACCGCCGCCGAGGCCCCGGTCGCCGCCGAGGAGAAGGCGCAGGCTGCGAAGACCCGTGCGGAGCGCGCGCGGGCGAAGGCCGCGGCGATGCGCGCGGAGAAGCAGTCCGAGAAGGCGGCGGCCCAGGCCGCCAGCACCGAGGAGGCCGAGGACGCGGGTTCCGCGCCCGCCGGCGAGGCCGAGGACGCGCAGGCAGCCGCCGCGGAGAAGACCACCGGCGGGGAGACCGCCGGTGCGGGGGCGGCGCAGGTGGCCGCGGCCGCCGGGGAACCGGAGCCGCAGACACCCGGGGGCGCGGCCGACGTCGCGCGCACCGACATCGCGAAGGACGCGGCCGCCGGAGCCGTCGGCGGCGACACCGCAGCAGGCGCGCCGGGCGACAGGCCGGGCACCGACCAGCCCGTGCACGACCCGGAGTCCGAGGCGAAGGTCGGCGAGGGCGCTCCGCCCGTACCGAGCGGCGCGCCCGGCCCCGAGGCCGAGGGCCGCCACGGCGGGGCGGAGCGTGAGGGGCGCTCCGCGTCGGACGCCGCCGCCGGCGGGCCCAAGGCCGACGCCGGCGGCCCGACCGCCTCACCCTACGCCGACCGCTCGCACGCCTCCGCGGGCGAAGGCGCGAGCGAGGCGAGCGAGACGCTCGACGAGGTGGGACGCCCTGAGGACCCGCGCCCCGCGGACACCCCTGACGACGACACCCGACGCGGAGGCGACGATTCGTGACCGATCTCGACACGATGACGACCGAGCGGGGGCAGGGCTTGCTGCCCGGCGGTCCCGGCGAGGGCATGCTCGTCGAGATCCGCGACGAGGGCGAGCTCGCCACGCAGGACATGAACCTGAACATCGGGCCGCAGCACCCTGCCACGCACGGGGTGCTGCGGGTGGTCATCGACCTCGACGGGGAGAAGATCCGCCGGGCCCGTCCGATCATCGGCTACATGCACCGCGGGTTCGAGAAGCTCGCCGAGGCCCGCGACTACCGTCAGATCATGGCGCTCGTCAACCGCCACGACTGGCTGTCCGCCTTCAACAACGAGCTCGGCGTGGCGATCGCCGTCGAGCGGATGATGGAGCTCGAGGTTCCCGAGCGGGCCCGGTGGATCCGCGTCCTCATGGCCGAGTGGAACCGGATCCTCAACCACCTCATGTTCGTCGGCTCGTTCGGGCTCGAGCTCGGCGCGATCACCCCGGTGTTCTTCGCGTTCCGTGAGCGCGAGGACATCCAGCACCTCATGGAGAGCGCGACGGGGGGCCGGCTGCACTTCAGCTACAACCGCGTCGGGGGGCTGAAGGAGGACCTGCCCCGCGGCTTCCTCGCAGCGAGCGCCCAGATGACGAAGAACGTGCGCGCGCGGAGCCAGGAGTACCGTGACCTGCTCGAGGGCAACGAGATCTTCATCGCCCGGACGAGGGGGGTCGGTGCGCTGCCGCTCGACGTGGCCGCGAGCTACGGGGTCACCGGCCCGACCCTGCAGGCCGCCGGGCTCCCCGAGGACTCGCGGGTCACCGAGCCCTACGAGAAGTACGGCGAGATCGACGTGCGCGTGCCGGTCGGGCAGAACGGCGACAGCTACGACCGGTTCATGGTGCTGCTCGACCGCATCGACGCGAGCTGCGACATCATCGACCAGGTGCTCGACAGCATCCCGTCGGGGCCGGTGAAGACGAACCTGCCGAAGGTCGTCAAGGCCCCCGAGGGGGCGATCTACGTGCGGACCGAGAACCCGCTCGGGCAGTGCGGCTACTACCTCGTGAGCGACGGGAAGAAGAACCCCTGGCGGCTCAAGATGCGCACGCCGTCGTTCAACAACATCGCCGCGATGCCCTACCTGCTGGAGGGAGCGCTGCTGAGCGACATGATCGCCATCCTCGGCAGCGTGTTCTTCGTCGTCGGCGACATCGACCGCTAGATGACGGTCATCGCCCAGGTCACGCTCGCGTTCGACAGCTTCTGGCTGTCCCTCGCCCTGAACCTCGGGCTCATCGTCGTCTTCTTCCTGACCGCCCCGCTCGTCGTCGGCTACATGGAGCACAAGGTCCTCGGCCACATGCAGGACCGTCTGGGGCCCATGGAGGCGGGCATCGGGCCCATCAAGCACGGGGTCGGCCAGCTCGTCGCGGATGGGGTGAAGTTCATCCAGAAGGAGGACATCATCCCCTCGGCGGCTGACCGGTGGGTGTTCGCCTGGGCGCCGGCCGTCTCGCTCGTGCCCGTGCTCGTCGTGCTCGTCGTCGTGCCGTTCGGCCCCGGCGTCTGGGCGGTGCAGCTCGACGCGGGGATCTTCTTCGCCCTCGCCGTGTCGTCGGTCGGGGTCCTCGGCATCCTCATGGCCGCCTGGTCGAGTGCGAACAAGTACTCGCTCATGGGTGGCATCCGAGCCGCCGCGCAGCTCATCGCCTACGAGCTGCCGCTCGTCCTCGCCGCCGCGGCGGTGGTCCTGCAGGCGGGCACGCTGTCGCTCGTGGGCATCATCGAGGCGCAGAACGAGTTCCGCCTGTTCGGGGCCGTCCCGGTACCCTACGCCGTCCCCCACATCATCGGCTTCGGGATGTTCTACGTGGCGGCGCTCGCGGAACTCTCCCGGCCGCCGTTCGACATGCCGATCGCCGACTCCGAGATCATCTTCGGTCACATGACCGAGTACACCGGGCTGCGCTACGCCTTCTTCATGCTGTCGGAGTACGCCGGCATGGTGGTGCTGTCCGCGCTCGCGACGGTGCTCTTCCTCGGCGGGTGGTATCCGTGGCCGGGGGTGCCGCTGCCCGAGGGCGCCCTCGGGGCGGTCCTCGGCTTCGGGGTGACGATGGGCAAGATCATCGCGCTCACGTTCGTCATGGTGTGGCTGCGGGCGACGTTCCCGCGCCTGCGCGAGGACCAGCTCCAGCGGATGTCCTGGTTGGTCCTCATACCCCTCGCGCTGCTCAACATCGTCGTCGTCGCAGTCGCCAAGGTGATGCTGTGACGATGTGCGTCCCTGCTGGTCTCCTCGAGGGCTGAAGATGCCGACATTGCCGAAGATCGGGCTGCTCAAGGGTCTGGGCGTCACGCTGAAGACCATGATGAGCCCCGCAACGACTGCCCAGTACCCCCACGTGAAGCCGGACCTCCCGCCCCGCACCCGGGGGGTCATCGCGCTCATGGAGGAGAACTGCACCGTCTGCATGCTGTGCGCCCGCGAGTGCCCCGACTGGTGCATCTACATCGACAGCCACAAGGACACCATCCCGCCGAAGAAGGAAGGCGGCCGGGCGCGCACGCGCAACCAGCTCGACCGCTTCGCGATCGACTTCGCGCTGTGCATGTACTGCGGGATCTGCGTGGAGGTCTGCCCTTTCGACGCGCTCTTCTGGTCCCCCGAGTTCGAGTACTCCACCTACTCCATCCGCGAGCTCACCCACGAGAAGGAGCAGCTGCGGGTCTGGATGGACACCGTGCCCGCCCCGCCCGACCTCGAGGTCGGCGCCGAGATCCCGCCGGAGATCAGCGACGGCCTCGAGGCTGCGCGGAAGGCGGCGGAGGAGGAGGCGCAGCGTCTCGCCGCCGCGTCGCAGCCGGCCGCCGGGGGCGACGGCACGGCCGCCGGCGGGGCCGCGGCCGGAGGGGCTGACGACGACATCCACGTCGAGGCCCAGGTCGACCAGGAGGTCTTCGACCAGCTCGTCGGCGAGGGCAAGAGCGAGCGGGTCGCCCGCGCCAAGGCCAAGGCCGCGTACGTCCGCAGGGAGAAGGCCCGGATACGCCGCGAGAGGGCCGAGGCGTCGGCATGACCGGCGCCGATGTCGTCATGCTCGGCATCGCGGTCATCGGCGGCTCCGCCGCGCTGCTCGTCGTCACCGCCCGCAACGTCGTCCACGCCGCGCTCTACCTCGTCGTCGCGCTGCTGTCGGTCGCCGGCACGTTCCTCCTCGTCGGCGCCGAGTTCCTCGCGTGGACCCAGGTGCTCGTCTACGTCGGCGCGGTGGTCGTGCTCATCCTGTTCGGGCTCATGCTGACCCGGGCGCCGATCGGCCCCATGGCGCAGCACAACGAGTCGGCGCGCCTCGCGCTGCTCGTGAGCGTCGCGCTGTTCGGCTTCCTCACGACGATGATCCTCGGCGCGTTCGGCGGCGATGTGCTCCCGCTCGCCCACACGACCGCCGGGGACCTCGGCGAGGTGCTCTACGTGGCGTGGGCGTTCCCCTTCATGGTGCTCGGCTTCTTCCTCACCGTGTCGCTCATCGGGGCGATCATCCTCGCCCGCCGGGAGGAGGGGGAGGGCCCCGAGCCCCTCCTCGACCCCGACCTGGCGACCGGGCGTCCCGAGCCCGCAGCCACCGACGCGAGCAGCACCCCCGGCGTGACCCGCCCGAGCGAGGAGGTGCCCCGCTGATGATGGTCGTCTACCCGCTCGTGTTCGCCGCGCTGCTCTTCAGCGTCGGGGTGTACGGCGTGCTGTCTCGCCGCAACGCCGTGCTCGTGCTCATGAGCGTCGAGATCATGCTCGTCGCGGCCACCATCAACCTCGTGGTGTTCGGCCAGCTGGCCGCGGCACGGCTCGGCGACGTGCTGCTGTCGGGACAGGTCTTCGCCCTGTTCGTCATCGCCGTCGGTGCGGCCGAGGTCGGCGTGGGCCTCGCCATCGTCCTGCTCATGTACCGCAACCGCGCGACGGTGAACATCGACGACGCCGACCTCATGAAGTTCTAGGCAGCAGGAGCCACGGGTGAGCGAGTACGCCTGGTTGATCCCGGCCGTCCCGGCGGCCTCCGCGGCGATCATCATGGCGGTCGGCAAGCGCCTGCCGAAGGGCGGCGCCGAGGTCGGCATCGCCGCCATCGCGTTCGCCCTCGTGCTGTCGGTGCTCGTGGCCATCGAGGTCTTCGGCGCGAACGTGGGCTCGGCGCTGCACCACACGTCGGCGTTCGTCCTCGAGCGGGCTGTGCCGCTTGCGACCTTCGGGGGGGAGTTCGCCTTCGAGGCCGGCATCCGCATCGACGGGCTGACCGCGATGATGTTCCTGCTCGTGACGTTCGTGAGCCTCATGGTGCACGTCTACTCGACGGGCTACATGCACGGCGACCCCCGGTTCACCTGGTACTACACGCTGCTCAGCCTGTTCACCGCGTCGATGCTCCTGCTCGTGATCAGCAACAACCTCATGCTGCTCATCGTGGGGTGGGAGCTCGTCGGCGTCTGCTCGTTCCTGCTCATCGGCTTCTGGTGGGAGGAGAAGCAGAACTCCAACGCGGCGATCAAGGCCTTCCTCACGACCAAGACCGGCGACGTCGGGCTCATCGTGGGGGTCATCGCCCTGTGGTCGATGTTCCAGACGTTCAACATCGGGGCGATCATCACGGCCGTCGAGGAGGGGGTGCAGGCCGGTGGCGCGCCCCTGAACACGGGGCTCTTGACCTTCGCGCTCATCGCCATGTTCATCGGCGCGGTCGGCAAGTCCGCCCAGTTCCCCCTCCACACGTGGCTGCCGGACGCGATGGCGGGCCCGACGCCGGTGTCCGCGCTCATCCACGCCGCCACGATGGTCACCGCAGGCGTGTTCCTCGTCGCGCGCCTCTACCCGGTCTTCCACGCCTCCGAGACCGCGATCGTCACCATCGCGATCATCGGTGCGATCACCCTGTTCTCCGCAGGCCTGCTCGCCATCGTCCAGGACGACGTGAAGAAGGTCCTGGCCTACTCCACGATCAGCCAGCTCGGGTACATGGTGGCGGCGCTCGCCTTCAGCTACACCGCGGGAATCTTCCACCTGTTCACCCACGGCTTCTTCAAGGCGCTGCTGTTCCTCGGTGCCGGGTCGCTCATCCACGCAGCCCACTCGAACAACATGAGCGACATGGGCGGGCTCCGCCGGTTCATGCCCACGACGTTCTGGACCTTCCTCGTCGGGTCGCTCGCCCTGGCGGCACTGCCCCCGCTCGCGGGCTTCTGGTCGAAGGACGAGATCCTCGTCGAGGCGTTCGGGGCCGGGGGCTACGCCGGCACGGTCGTGTTCGTTCTCGGGATCCTCGGCGGGCTGCTGACCGCCTTCTACATGGCCCGCGTCCTCTACCTCGTCTTCGCGGGGACGTACCGGGGTGCGGGCACCCCACACGAGAGCCCGGTGGCCATGACCGGCCCGCTCGTGGCGCTCGCCATCCCGTCGGTGCTCATCGGGCTCGTGAACCTGCCGTTGCCGCGCTTCCAGCCGTACGCCTTCAGCGCCTGGACGATGTTCTCCGAGGAGTACTGGTCGCACCACGAGATCGCCCTCAACGTGCCGATCGCGATCGCCGCCACCGCCCTGGCCGCCCTCGGGATCGCCGTCGGCAGGGCGATGTACCGCCGCGTGCCCGAGCGGGACCCGGTGCTGCATATGGGCCCTGTGACCCAGGTGCTGCGCAACCGCTACTACCTCGACCACCTCTACGAGGGGGTGATCGTGCGGGCGATCCGCGAGCCGCTCGCCAGGGCCGCCTACTGGTTGAACGACCGCGTCATCGACCGGGTGGTGTACCTTGCCGGCGTGGGCACGGCGCGACTGGCCCGGACGACCTACGAGCTCGGGGACCAGCGCGGCATCGACGGCGCCGTCAACGGGCTCGGGGTGTCGGCGATGTGGTCGGGCGCGCGGATGCGCCTGGCCCAGTCCGGCAACGTCCAGCTCTACGCCGGCGGGCTGTTCGTCGGGGTGATCGTCCTCGGCGTGCTGTTCGCAACGGCGTGACCCGCTCGAGCAGGCAGCCGGCAGCCACAACGACGAGAAGGGACCGCTAAGGATGTGGGAGAACCTCGCGATCAGCGTCACGGTGTTCCTGCCGCTGGTGGGGGCGGGGGTCATCCTGCTCATCCCCAAGCGCAGTGAGGAGAGCGCCAAGCCGGTCGCGCTCCTCGTCTCCCTCGTCGGCTTCGTGCTGTCGCTGGCCATCCTCGCCGGCTACTACCTCGGGGACGTCCGGGCTCCCGGCGAGCAGCTTGCCTACCAGGTCAACGTCCCCTGGATCACCGCCATAGGCGCCAACTACCACGTCGGCATCGACGGGATCAGCCTGCCGCTGTTTGTCCTGTCCTACCTGCTCACCTTCCTCTGCGCGATCTACGCCTACCACCACATCGAGGAGCCGGGCAGGCCCCGGGCGTTCCTGGCGCTCATGCTCCTGCTGCAGACCGGGATGGCCGGCTGCTTCATCGCGTTCGACCTCGTGCTGTTCTTCGTGTTCTGGGAGCTCGTCCTCGTCCCGATGTACTTCATGATCGGCGTGTGGGGTGGGCCCCGCCGGGAGTACGCAGCGGTGAAGTTCTTCCTCTACACGCTGTTCGGCTCGGTCTTCATGCTCGTGGCCTTCCTCGCCCTCTACTTCACCGCACCCCAGCCGACGTTCGACATCCTCACCCTGGCCCAGTACGGCGCCGCGGGGGAGTTCGCGGGGACGTTCGGGCGGTTGGCCTTCCTCGGGATCTTCCTCGGCTTCGCGATCAAGGTGCCGATGTGGCCCTTCCACACCTGGTTGCCGGACGCGCACACCGAGGCGCCGACGATCGGCAGCGTGCTGCTCGCCGGCATCCTGCTGAAGATGGGCACGTACGGCTTCGTGCGCATCGCGCTGCCGATCCTGCCCGAGGCCGCCGTCGAATTCGCGCCGATCATCGCCGTCCTCGCGGTGATCGCGATCATCTACGGCGCCTTGTGCTGCCTCGCCCAGACCGACCTGAAGCGCCTCATCGCCTTCAGCTCCGTGGGCCACATGGGCTTCGTCATGCTCGGCATCGCGACCCTCACCCCGACGGGGATCAACGCCGCGATCTTCGGCATGATCGCGCACGGCGTCATCACCGGGATGTTGTTCTTCGTCACCGGCAGCCTGAAGGAGCGCTACCACACCCGCACCATCGCCGAGATCGGCGGGGGGATGATGCAGGTCATGCCGCGGATGGGCTTCGTGCTCGGCTTCGTCGCCATCGCCAGCCTCGGCCTGCCGGGCCTCGCCGGGTTCTGGGGCGAGGTGTTCGCGCTGCTCGCGGCGTTCAGCCCCGCGCAGGCGATCATCGACGCCGGCTACCTCCCGCTGTTCCGGGTGCTCATGGTCCTCGGCGCCGTCGGCACCGTGCTGACCGCCGGCTACTTCCTGTGGATGATGCAGCGCGTCCTCATGGGCCAGGCCCCCGAGCGCTGGAGCGGCGCGGACCTCACCGACATCACCGCGGTCGAGTGGGCTGCGTGGACCCCGCTGCTCATCCTCGTCGGCGCGCTCGGCGTCCTGCCGTTCCTCGTGTTCGGCATCACCAACCCCGACGTCGTCGCCTACCTCGGCGCGCTCGCCGGCTGACGGGGTTCCGACATGGACGACCTCACCCGGATCGACTGGTTCGCGCTCGCGCCCGAGCTCACCCTGCTCGCGGCGTCGCTGCTCGTGCTGCTCGGCGACCTCGTCTGGCAGGGGGCGAGAAAACGGCTCGTGAACCCCGTCGCGCTCGCCGGTGTCCTCGGCGCGCTCGCGTGGGTCGCCGCGCTGGCGCTCGACGGCCGGACGCGCCAGGCCTTCGGCAACATGTTCGTCGTCGACAGCTACGCCCTGCTGTTCAAGGCCTTCTTCCTCGTCACGGCCGCCTTCGTGCTGCTCATCAGCTACCGCTACTTCACGTCGATCAGGACTTATCAGGGCGAGTACTACTTCCTCGTCCTCGCCGCGTTCGCGGGCATGCTGCTCATGCCGAGCGCGCGCGACCTCGTCATGATCTTCATCGCGCTCGAGCTCGTGAGCGTGCCGGGCTTCGTCATGGCGGGCCTGCGCAAGTTCGACCTGCGCAGCACCGAGGGGGCCCTGAAGTTCTTCCTCATCGGGGTGCTGTCCGTCGCCGTGCTGCTGTTCGGACTGTCGATCGTGTACGGGTTCACCGGCACGACCGACCTGCAGGGCGTGGCGATCGCCCTCGCCGACGCGCCGAGGGAGCCGCTGCTGCTCGCGAGCCTGCTGTTCGTGATCGTCGGCTTCGGCTTCAAGATCTCCGCGGTGCCGTTCCACTTCTGGGCGCCCGACACCTACGAGGGCTCCCCGGTCCCGGTCACGGCGTTCCTCTCGGTGGCCTCGAAGGCCGCGGGCTTCGCCGGCCTCCTCCAGGTCTGCTTCGTGGCGTTCGAGCCGCTCGCGGACGTGTGGGCGCCGATCCTCGGCATCGTCGCCGTGCTGACCATGACGCTCGGTAACCTCACCGCCATGCAGCAGCGCAACATCGTGCGGCTGTTCGCCTACTCCTCGGTCGCCCACGCCGGCTACATGCTCGTGCCGTTCGGCCTCGTGCGCGCCGCCGACGGGGACGCGACGATCGCGGGCGTGAACGAGCAGGCGTTCGCGGCGGTGCTCATCTACCTGCTCGCCTACGCCGTGATGAACGTCGGGGCGTTCGCGGTCGTGACCGCGATGGCGAGCGAGCACCCCGCCCGGCGCACCACCGACTACGCCGGTCTCGGCCAGCGCAACCTCGCCCTCGCCGCAGGCCTGACCGTCTTCCTCGTCTCGCTCGGCGGCGTCCCGCCCGTGGTCGGCTTCTGGGCGAAGTTCTTCCTCATCTCCGCCGCGGCGAGCACCGGCACCGCGTTCGCCTACTTCCTCGCCGCCGCGGTGGTCGTGAACGCGGTGATCTCGATGTTCTACTACCTGTCGGTTGTGCGGACGATGTGGATGGACCCGCCAGCGGCGCAGGTCCCCGTCCGCCCCGGGTTCGCCCTGAACTTCGTCGTCACCGCACTGGCGATCGCCACGGTCGGCGTGTTCTTCGCGCCGGACCTGTTCGCGAACGCCGCGCAGGTCTCCACGCTCGTCACCGCCGGGCCGTAGACCCCGCCTGTCGGCCGCGGGGCCGGGGCGGCGCGATATCCTGGGGGCATCCACCACCTCCAGGAGAAGCACTGCGATGAAGGCCTTCAAGACCGCGATCCTGCTTGCCGGGCTGTCCGGGCTCTTGCTGTTCATCGGGTCGTTGTTCGAGGGCGGGCTCTACATCGCCCTGGGCATCGCCCTCGTCATGAACGTGGGCACCTACTGGTTCTCCGACAAGCTGGCGATCAAGATGGCGCGCGCCAAGCCGGCGTCGGAGGCCGAGTACGGCTGGTACCACGCGATGGTGCACAACCTGTCGCAGCGCGCGGGCAAGCCCGTGCCGCGGCTGTACGTGTCGCCGTCGCCGCAGCCGAACGCCTTCGCGACCGGCCGCAACCCCCGCCACGCCGCGGTGTGCGTGAACCAGGGGCTCATCGACATCCTCGACCGGGACGAGATGGAGGGCGTGCTCGCCCACGAGCTCTCCCACGTCTACAACCGCGACATCCTCATCGGCACGGTCGCCGCGACGATCGCGACCGCGATCACGTTCCTCGCGCGCTTCGCGCTGTTCTTCGGCGGTGGCCGCGACCGCAACGCGAACCCGATCGTGCAGATCGCGCTCATCCTGCTCGCGCCGATCGCGGCGATGCTCATCCAGTTCGCGGTGACCCGAAGCCGGGAGACCGCGGCGGACGCCTCCGGCGCCGAGCTGTGCGGCAAGCCGCTCGCCCTGGCGAGCGCGCTGCAGAAGCTCGAGACGGGCGGGCGCCAGCGAGCGCGGATGGGCGCCACCCCGGCGGAGACCTCGAGCGCCTACAGCTCCCTCTACATCGCCGCGCCCTTCGGGGGCGGTGGCCAGATCGCGAAGTGGTTCCGCACGCACCCGCCGACCGAGGCCCGCGTACGCAACCTCGAGAACATCGCCCGGCGCATGGGGCAGATGGCCTGACGCTCCGCCGCCCCCGGTGACCGGGTCCGAGGGGTGGTCGGTGGCCGCGGTCGCCCAGCGGATCGAGGCGACGCTGCTCGCCCCGGAGGCGACCGCGGACGATGTGCGGGCCCTGTGCGCCGACGCGGCGGGCCGGGCGGTGCGGGGCGTGTGCGTCGCCTCGCCGTTCGTCGCGGTGGCCCGGGACGCGGTGCGCGGCGCCGGGTTGCGGGTCGTCACGGTGGCGGGGTTTCCCACCGGGGCGGTGCTGACCGCCGCGAAGGTCGCGGAGGTCCGTGCGGCGGCGGAGGCCGGCGCGGACGAGGTCGACGTCGTCTGCGCCTTCGGGCTGCTCCGCGGCGGTGACGACGCCGCCGTGCGGTCCGACCTAGCCTCGGTGGCGCAGGCGGCGGCCCGTGCCGGCGTGGCGTGCAAGGTGATCCTCGAAACCGGCTGGTTGACGGACGCGCAGATCGACGAGGTGTCCCGGTGGGCGGTCGACGCCGGGGCCGGCTGGGTGAAGACCTCGACGGGCTTTGGACCGCGGGGGGCGTCGGTCGGCGACGTCGCGCGGATGCGGGCGGCCGTCGGGGAGGCCGCCAAGGTCAAGGCCGCCGGCGGCATCCGCACCTGGGAGCAGGCGGTCGCCCTGCTCGACGCCGGCGCGGACGCCCTCGGCTGCTCGGCCCCCGCCGCGGTGCTCGAGCGCGGAGCGTGACGCCCGCCGGGGCCATGGCCGGGGGGCGCACCGGGACGGGCCTCAGCTCTTGTAGTTGGTGAACTTCAGCGGAAGGTCCTGGTCGTTCTGGCGAAGGAGGGCCTGGGCGTCCTGCAGCGCGTCCTTCGACTTGCTCGAGATCCGTAGCTGGTCGCCCTGTATGGCGGCCTGGACCTTGATCTTCGAGGCCTTCAGATCCTTCACCATCGCCTTGCCCTTGTCGGCGGGGATGCCGTTGACGAGGGAGATCTCCAAACGGTAGGTGTTGCGCGCGCCCGGCTTGGGCTCGCCGTGGTCGAGGGACTTCAAGCTCACCTTGCGCTTCACGAGCTTGTCCTTCAACACGTCGAGCGCGGCCATGACCCGCTCCTCGGAGTTCGCCGCGATCACGACCTGTTCGCCCGACCAGCCGATCTCGGCACCGGTGTTCTTGAAGTCGAACCGTTGAGCGACCTCCTTGGACGCCTGGTTGATGGCGTTGTCGACCTCCTGGCGGTCGACCTCGGCAACGACGTCGAAGCTGCTGTCGGCCATCGGTGGGCCTCCTTGTCGGTGGCGGGGGGGTAGGGGGCCGGTCTACCATGTGATTCCCCGGTGGGATGCCCGAGTGGCCAAAGGGATCTGGCTGTAAACCAGACGGCTCAGCCTACGGAGGTTCGAATCCTCCTCCCACCACCACTCCCCCCGCGTCGGCGCCCGGCGAGAGGCTAGCCCCGCCCCGTGAGTGCCGGTGGGAGGCCGGCGCGGCCGGAGACGACGATGGCGGCGAGCTCGCCGAGGAGGTCGTGGCCGGTGCCGGCGTCGAGGTCGATGAGCTGCGGCCCTGACCACACCCCCGGGCTGCGCGCGATCTGCAGGTCGAGCGTGGCCAGGCGGCGCCACCGCTGCACGGGGTTCGCGGTCAGCGCCAGGCTCTGCAGCCGCGCGGTCGGCACGAAGGCGGTGCGGCGCACGAGCAGGCCGGAGCGGGCGACGACGAAGTCGTCGAGCTGCGCGTGGCCGAGTGCCCGGTACGAGCCGAGGGCTACGGCGACCGCGGGCACCGCGAGCAGGAGGGCGAGCAGGCCGACCGCGTGGAAGGCGACGAACGCCGCCACCGTGAGCACCGCCACCGGCACGAGCGCCCGGACCACCCGCCGGTTGCGGGCTCGCAGGGGCATCCCGGCGAGCTCGACGCGGGCGAGGCTCTCGGTGTCGAGGACGCGCGCCACGAGCGCGAACGCCTCCGACCGGCGGCCGAGCGGCAGCAGGGTCCCGGTGTCGCGTCCCTCGCCGCCGGAGCGTCCCGCGACGTCGACCTTCACCGCTGCGAGGCCGAGCAGCCGCCGCACGATGTTCTCCTCCACCCGCACGGCCTGCACGCGTCGCAGCGGCAGGGTGTCCGACCGTTGCTCGAGCAGCCCCCGGTGGATGCGCAGGTTGGACCCCTCACGGGTGAGCGTGAAGTTCCAGTAGGCCACCACCGTGGCGACGATCGAAAGAACGAAGGCGCCGACGAGGGTGATCAGCACGACCGCGACGATCCCCCGCGCCCCGAGCAGCGCCGGAGCCCTCTGCAGCAGCTCGTCGACGCGCTCGCCGAAGATCTGCTGGGCGAACCCGAGCAGCGCGGCGGCCACACCGACCCTGCCCCCCGTCAGCCCCGCGACGACGAGGCGGTCGGGCCCAAGGCGGGCCAGGGGCCGCGCCGGCGCGCCTGCGTGCGCGGTGGCTGCGGCCGGCGCGTCGACCGGCTGGCCCGCGGCGCGATCCCGCTCACGGAGGAGCATGTCGCGCAGGCGCTGGCCGTCGGCCACGGACAGCGCGTCGAGACGGCCCTCCGTCGAGTCGCCGCCGACGGCCTCCACCCGCACCTCGACGACACCGAGGAGGCGGTGCCGCACCTTGCGCACGAGGTCGACCGACTGGACCCGCTCGAGGGGGATGACGCGGCGCTGACGCTGGAGCAGACCCTGCTCGATCACGAGGGCGCCGTCGGCGACCTTCCACGAGAAGCGCAGGTAGCGCACGACGCTTGCCGCCGCGCTCGCGAGGAGGAGCGTGATCGCCACGACGGGGGCCAGGGGACCGGCCAGCAGGAGGAGGAGGATCGGGCCGACCTGCCCGAGCGGCCAGAGGCCCATGACCGCCGGATGCAGCCGCCTGCCCGCCGCCACGGCTCCGCCCGGCGCAACGCCAGGCGGAGTTTCCCCGGCCGCCCCCGGCCC
>Ga0247713_1000474_pt1 | contig 24489 bp, 26 predicted proteins | sample 21E_NmetaG_FD_189936 | JGI IMG/M metagenome (GOLD analysis project Ga0247713, IMG submission 189936) | Soil microbial communities from hillslope of Landscape Evolution Observatory, University of Arizona, Oracle, AZ, United States - 2-1-E_N | ecosystem: Engineered > Artificial ecosystem >... | reverse complement strand
GACGTCCATCACCCCGATCGTGCTCCACCTTCGGCCTGGCGTCCGGGAGCTGTTCTGGCCCTGGCTGGAGGCGCACCATCCCGAGCTCGTCGACCGTTACGCCGAGCTCTACACGAAAGCGACCGCGGCGAAGCACTACCGCGGGCCCGTCGAGGCGTTCGTCGCCGAGCAGCGCCGGGTGGCCTACCGCCGGCACGGCCGGCCGGCGCAGCCGCCGGCGTGGCGCGGACGCCTCAACGACGGCGGCCGTCCGGAGGCGGCCCCCACGCAGCTCCGGCTCCTGTAGCGCCTACACTTTCGCGGGCAGGCTCGCGACGGCCGCGCTGCAGGCACTCAGAGCGCCCGCCGCAACTGCTCGACGGTCGGTGAGCCCTGGGTCCGTCGTCGGTCTGGTAGATCCGGCACGCCAAGCCCGTGGGCTCGGACCCCGTCGCGAACGGGTCACGGCCGTCGATGAGGACCGTTGGTGACCCCGGAAGCCGATAGCCGCGGCCTCCTCGGCGGTCTCCACCCGTCGTCGCTCTTATGCGCAGGTCAAGCCCTCCCGCCAGCTCAGCCAGGCGTGCTGCAGTGGTCCGCCAGTTCGGGCAGCCGTCGAAGTACAGCAGGTGACATCCATGGAGGCGAGGTTACCGATGAGCATGGGGGCCCGCCCGGTTCGGGCGTGGCAGAAGCTGGATGAGCTCGGCGTTCTCCCGAGCGTCGAGCACGCTGTGCTGGACGCAGGCGGGCACGATCTGGTCGAGCTCAGGATGCGCCATCCCATAGGCGCATGCCTGCAGACGCTCCTGGGCGGCGCGGATCCTCGGGTCGTCGGCGACGACGCCCTGCTGGAGCAGCGCCCAGGCCGGGCCCACCTCGGCTGCGTCCATGAAGCTGTGCGTGACGTAGGTCGTCGGGTGCACACCCCTGAGCAGGCCCGGCCCCAACCGGGCGACATAGCGCATGGCCCATGAGACGACGGTGGGCACTTCGTCCGGCCGCGACAGCAGGGCGCGCAGGAGGCGCGCGCCGGCGAGCGCCCGCGGGGCGAACAGCAGGTTGCCGGGCAGCATCCGCAGGAACGCATCCCGTGCGCGCAGGTCACGGGGGTCTGCGTCGTCCAGAACGGGGACGTAGCGGCGCCCCGCCCACAGCCCCCAGGTGACCCGGTTGCAGCGGGTGTCGCCGACCTGCAGGGCGTTGTAGGGCAGCCGTGTCCCGGCTCCACGCTCGACCTCGGCCCACACGGCGTCGTCGGAAAGGGAACGGTCGTCGGTCTCCCAGCGGCGCACGTCACCGACCTGGGCGGCCGGTTGGAACGAGCACACCCGGAAGCCGAGTTCGCGGCACACCCGCACCACGTCGGCGACCTCGCCGACGTTGGCCGGGGTGACGGTCATGTTGTGAGCGAGGTGCGCCCGCACACCGCGCTCGCGCTCGAGCCGGTCGAACATGGCGCAGAAACGCGCTCTCTCGCCGTGCAGCTGCGCCTCGCCGCGCGGACGCTTCACGGCCCGCCGCCCGAGCATCGTGCTGTCGATGTGGACCGCGAAGGACAGCACGTCGAACCGCGGAGTCCCGTCGGGGCGCACCGCCACCTGCTCGAGGTGCTCGTAGTCGAAGTCCCCGTGGGTGAAGCTCATCGGGAACCGCTCGTGGCGGCGCATCACCTCCAGCGCCTCGGCGTGCGCTTCGGGCGGCAGCAGGGAGACCTCGCCCCCGATCAGCTGTGCATACTGCCCCGGCCCCCGCCGTTCGCGCAGGTACGCCATCTGCTCGGTGACGGCGGCGACGGTGTGGGCCCCGTCCACCGGCACACGGTTCGCATTCGCGGCGTGGTAGCACGGACGGCAGCCGAAGTTGCAAGCCGGGAAGACACCGTGGGTGCCCTCGCAGCCGGTGAACTTCCGGCCCAGCATCTGCCCGGAGGTGCGCACGTGCTCCGGCAGCTCCTGCCAGCGTGCCTCCAGCGCCTCACGGACCTCGGGCTGGACCGGCCGCGTGCGCCGTTCGAAGGCGCGCAGGCGGGCCAGGGTGGCGCTGATCCGGGCGCGGGCGACTTCCACAGAGGGCGGAACACCTCCCCGTCGGTCGCCATTCGCGCCCCGCCCACGGAATGCGAGCCAGATCGGCGGCGTTCCCGACGCATGGAAGTTTATGCCGTTGCTCCGCCGACGTCGGGGGCAACGCTGGTCCTCAACGCACTGGCAGCGGCCGTCCCCGAACTTCTCGGCGGCAGCGCGGACGGCACCGTCCACGATGCGTCTGCCGGCCGTCTACGTAGTCACCCACGACCCGGTCGGGATGGGCGAGGACGGCCCCGCATCACACCCGGAGGCCGTCGCCAACACCGTCCCCCAGGCGCTTGCTGAGCGGAACGGTCAGGCGCTCCGTTGCCCGCACCAGCATCCGGTAGGCGACACTCGTCGCGAACCCGAACACGAGATGCGCGGACAGGTCCTTGAGCAGCGTGTCGCGGTCGTACTCCCACACCGGCTTGTAAATCCCGAGCGCTCCGAGGGTGACGTAGCTGTTGGCGAACGCCCCGGTGCCGGTCGCCAGCCCGCCGACGAGCACGGAGCGGCGGTGGTGCAGCAGCCCGTGCCCCAGCCCGTAGCCGACGCCGGTCAGCCAGTGCATGACGTTGGTCGTCACTCCCGCGGATTCGTCGGGAAGGTCGACCCCGACCACGTCGGCGATCTTCTTGCCGGCCTTGCCCGGCGCCGCTGCGTCGTCGAACGAGTTGGTCGACGTGGCGAGCTCCCAGTCGGTGAAGCCGTCGGTGCCGCCGTCCTTGCGGTAGCGGCGGTACCAGAGGAGGTCCATGGCGAGGGTGCCAACGACACCGGCTGCCATGCCAACGGTCATTCTGCCGAGAAGGGGGCTCATGGTTGCTCCTGGTTCTCCGGTGCGGTGGGTTGCTGGCCCTGCTCGGCCTGGCTGATCGCCAGGCCGCGTTGATCAGCCCGATGTAGCGGCGTGTCACGCGGGCATCGGTGACCGGCCTGACGCTGAAGTGCCCGGCGCGGTCGTCGAGGAGCCGAGCGAACAGCGACGGGCTGTCGAACCGCGGCGTACACCACCACTCCACCGACCCGGCACGATCAACGAGCGCGGCGCTGTGTCCGACAGCAGCGCATGGTCGGCAATAGGCGAGTCGCTCATATCCCCTCCAACCCTCTCCGGCCGCCCAGCCTTCCATGCTGGCCGGGGAGCGTTGTCAAACCAGCCGTGTTCCCCGAGCCAGGGGGGCGACATGGAGGTGCGTGCCGCCGAGAAGGGAGGACCAGGCAGGGTATGGCCGGCACGCTGCTGGTTGGCGTGCTGTGGGCGGTGCTCGCGGCCCCGGCGCCAACGGAAGTTCACGACCACAGGGGTGCCCTGCGAGCCGGCAACCCGCGCAACGCCGCCAGGGGAGCGGTCGGGATCACCGGACCGCAGGGGCGTCGAGCACACGGGTTTCGGGGCGGAACGCGAACTGGGCGAACCAGAAGGTGTCGTCGTGGGGGATGCGCTCCAGCGGGGTGCCCGCCAGCGGCCCGTCCACGGCGACGCCGAGCACGGTCCACGTGCTGTCGGTCTCGGCGTCGGTGAGCCGGCTGTCGCCGTTGGCGGCGAAGGTGAGTCGCAGGCCGTCGACGGTGCGTCGGAACACCCCGGTCGCGCCGACGTCGGCGCCGGCGTCGATGCTCGCGCGGTCCAAAGCGCTGGCGGTGCCAGGCGTCCACCACACGACGACAGGTTCCCCGGCGACCTCGTCGTGCACGACCCGCTCGTCGGTGAGCACGGTCAGCGGGTAGGCCACGGGATCCTCGTCTCCGCCGGTTGCCACCACCCGCTCCATCTGCGGCAGGGGCCCGCCGGTGTCGCCGTCGAACAGGAACGGCCGCTCGCTCGCGTCGTAGCCGACGTAGGGGTTGCGGCCGTAGTCGCGGTTGTGCCCGGTGTCGCGGGACAACACCTGCCCGTCGGGCCAGCCGGCGACGAACTGCTCCCAGGCCACGATCTGCAGTGGCAGCCGGTCCAGCACGTCGCCGAGGCGGTCGCCAACGATCGCCTCCCCGGTGAACTGCGACCAAGGCTGCGGGTGGCCCGGTCGTACATGACCAGGTTGGACTTCCACAGCCGCCCGGAGGTGCCGAACGACAGCACCTCGCCGTCCAGGGTGCGCGAACGCCAGCCCTGAGTTGCACAGCGGGCAGTAGGTGACGAGCACCGGCCGGTCGTCGATCACGTCTTGCCCGGCGGCCTCGAGCTCCCACGGCCACGGCGGGGGATCGGCCGGCGGCTCTGCCGTCGGTGCTCCGCCGGCGTCGCCGACGTCGGCAGCGGAGGCGCACGCCGCCAGGAGCACGCCGCCGGCCAGCATGAAGGTCAGCAGTCGCAGCGGCACGGTCTTCCTCGCCGGTCGGGTCGTCCTCGTCACAGCGGAAACCCGCTGCGCATTCGCCGGCTACCCGTGTGCGGCAGCGGTTGATCGGGTGCGTTCGGTCAGGCGTGGGAGGCGACCTGCCCGCCTTCGCTGGTCTGGACGACGCCCTGGAACACGCCGCCGAGCGTCAGGCCGTACAGGACGTGACCCATGAGGCTCTGCAACTGCATCTCGCCGATCTGGAAGACCGGCATGCCCATCCAGGCGCGCATGATCAGCAGCGCGCCGAGCACCCACCAGACCACCCCGTAGGCTGCGCCGAACCCGAACGCGTGGGCCCAGGGTCTCGGACATGGCCCCAAGCGTGAGCGCATAGCCGATGCCGAACAGCACCGCGAGGGCCAGGTGGGCCACCCACCCGACGGCGACACTGTCCGCGCCGACGAGGCCGGCGACCATCCCGAGCATGCCCATCATGTGCATCAACGCGCCGAACAGGACCCTCCGGCGAGGCCTCCGACGACACCTCCCAGCAGACGCTTCGAATCCATCACGCAACAGCTCCTCTCGAGTGGGTGGCAAGGGATTGCAGGGCACCGAGGCAACCCGGTCTGCCCGACTGGTTATTCAGTTCAGTGGCAGTGCCCCAGCTGGAATGCCAGGATGACTATGCGGGCCGCAGGACATGGAGTCCATGCAGGAGTTCGTGGCGTCAGCCGGCTGTGCGGGGCCGGTGGTGTTCGTGCTCGCCTACGCTGCCGGGACGGTCGCGCTGGTACCTGGCGCGCCGATGACCGCGCTCGCCGGGTGCTGTTTCGGGTGTCTGCCCGTCCCTACGCCGGCGCGACGGCGCTGGGCATCGTGCCGGGGGTCTTGGCGCACGACCGCCCTGCGGACTACTCGAGGCGCTTTAGCGGTGCCGGCCCCAGCGGACCGCGGCAGTCAGGGCGAGCACCGGGGGACCGAGGAACAGCAGCGCGAGGGTTGAGGCGATCTGCGGGTCGTTCTGAACGAAGGGGACGAGGACGAGCGGCAGCAGCGGCGTGCCGCCGGCGACTGCGAGGCTGGTGCCGTACTGGCTCCACGAGACGACGAACCCGAGCAGCAGCGCCAGCGCCAGGGCGGGTCCGACGGCGGGCACGGTGACGTGCCACAGCCGTCGCGGTGCGCTCGCCCCGAGCGTTCGCGCGGCCTCCTCCAGATGGGCGATGCGGCCGGTGAACCCGGCGGCGAGCAGCAGCGCCACGTAGGGAAGGACGTACACGAGATGCGCCGCGACCAGCCCAGGCAGGGAGTCCATCAGGCCCCAGCGCAGCAGCCACGTGCTCAGGCCGTGGCCGACCGCAAGCGGTGGGGCGAGCAGGGGCAGGGCGAGGAGGACGAGCAGACCGGCGCGCACCCGACGGGTGCCGCGGGCCAGCACCCGGCTGGCCGGCCATGCCAGCACGAGGGCCAGGGCGGTGGTCACCAGGGCGACGACCAGCGAGTTGCGCAGCGCCGGCCACGCGCCCCCCGTGGCCGAGAGGGCGTAGTCGAGCCCGCGGGCCCCGAGCTGCTGCGGCACGATCGCCGGGTAGCGCCAGACGTCGGCTGCGGCGCGGACGACGAGCAGCGCGAACGGGGCGGCGTACAGCACGGCCAGCGCGGTGACGGCGCTGCGGCGCAGCCTGCGGTCAGCCATCGGCGTGGCGGGCCGCACGGGCGGCGGCGAGGGCGAGCAGCAGCGTGATGCCGGCGGTCAGCAGCAGCAGGGCCGCCGCGCGCGCCTGGCCGGCGAGCTCCACGCTGCGGGTGTGCTCCAGCGCCAGCGTGGCCAGAGTCGGCGGGTAGGTGGGTCCGACCACGAGGGGCACCTCGAACGCCCCGACGACGAAGGCGGCCACGATGAGGCTGCCCGCGACCAGCGGCAGCCTCACCGCCGGCCACACCACGGTGGCGAAGGCCCGCAGCGGCCCGGTTCCGAGGACCGCCGCCACCTCCTGGCGGCGGCGGACCGCCGGGCTCCACGCTGCGGCGACGAGCAGGGCGAGGAAGGGCAGCTCCTTGTACACGTACACGCCGATCACGCCGATGCCGGCGCGGTCACGGACGAGGTGGACGGGCAGTTCGCCGAGCAGGCGGTCGGCCAGGCCGCCCGGGGCGAGCCACAATGCCGCGGTGACGGCGACGACGAGGTGGGGCACGAGCAGGGGCAGGCCCAGCCCGACGCGAGCCCACAGGTGGTCGCGGATCAGCGCGGCGACCGCCACGGCGAGGGCGGCGGCCAGCACGGTCGCGACGACCGCCGTGCGCACCGAGAAGCCGAGCGCGTCACCGAAGGAGGGGTCGGCGAGCACCGCCGCCCAAGCCGCGGTCGTCCACGTGCCGTCGGGGCCGCGCAGGCTCCCGACCACGCCCCCGGCCAGCGCGCCGCCGAACAGCAGCACCGTCACGGCCGCGGCCGGCAGCGCGCCGAGGGCCCGCTGATGCTCGACCGGACGGTGCGCCGGGCGGTCGAGCCCGTGACCAGCCGGGTCGGCGGACGACTGGCCGGCGCCGGGGTCCCCGCTGATGCGCTGACCTTGGCCGGCCTCGTCCTTGGGCTCGCCTCGGCGGTCGCCGTCGCGACGACCCGCTGGTGGCTGGGGCTGGGGTTGTGGCTGGCCAGCCGGGTGCTCGACGGGCTGGACGGCGCGGTCGCCCGCGCCGGCTCCCCCTCGGACTCCGGGGCCTTCCTCGACATCGTGTCGGACTTCACCGTCTACGGGGCGTTCGTCGTCGGCGTCGCGGCCGCCGTGCCCGACGCGCGGCTGGCGTGCGCGGTGCTGCTGTTCACCTACTACGTCAACGGGGCGTCGCTGCTCGCTTACTCCTCCCTTGCCGAGCGGCGTGGGCTGGCCGCCGACGACGAGCGGGGCGTGCGGTTCCTGGGCGGGCTCACCGAGGGCACCGAGACGGTGGTCGTGCACAGCCTGTTCTGCGTCTTGCCCGCGGTGGCCGTGCCGATCGCGTGGGCCTTCGCCGCGGCGGTCGGGCTTACCGCGGTGTGGCGCACGGTCTTCGCCGCGCGCGTCCTCCGAAGGTCCTGACCGGGCCATCAGACGCGGCTGGTCGAACGCAGCACGCTGAGCAGCGGCCTCGTGACCCGTCTGGTCCGGTCGGTGAGGAACCGCGCCCGCAGGTGCGCGGCGCCCGCCATCGCGGCACCCAGGGCGAACGTCGGGTAGGGGTGCACGGTCCTGAACACGTCACCGACCTTCGCCTTGCGGGCGACGAGCGCGGCGAGCTCGCCGATGACCTCACCGGCGGCCGGCGCGGCGACGGTGGCGCCCACGAGTCGCCCCCTCGGGTCGCCGACGAGCTTGGCGAACCCGTAGGGGGTGGCCGCGGTCACGGCACGGTCGACGTCGCGGTAGTCGTGGCGGGCGACGACGGCCCGCGTCCCCCAGCGCGCACGCGCGCGGGGCTCGTTCAGTCCGACGTGGGCGACCTCGGGGTCGGTGAAAACCGCGTAGGGAACGGCCCGATAGTCCACGGAGCGGCGGACGGACAGCAGGGCGTTCAGGCTGGCGACGCCGGCCTGGTAGGCCGCGACGTGGGTGAACGGCAGCTGGGCGGTGACGTCGCCCGCGGCGTACACGCCGCGCACGTTCGTGCGCATGCGCCGGTCCACGGTCACCGACCCGTCCCGGCCGGTGCGGATCCCCGCCGCATCCAGGGCCAGGCCGGCGGTGCGGGGACGCCGTCCCAGCGCGACGAGCACCTCGTCCCCCTCGACCGTGACCTCGCCGGTCGGTGCGCGCAGGGTCAGACGCACCCCGGACGCACCGCGGGTGACGGCCACGGCCGGGGTGCGAGTGTGGACGGTGATGCCTTCCACGGCGAAGCGCTCGCCGATGAGCCGGCCCGCTTCGGGATCCTCGGTGGGCAACAGGTGCTCGGCCATCTCGACGATGGTGACGTGGCTGCCGAGCCGGGCGAACGCCTGGCCGAGCTCGCAGCCGACCGGTCCGCCTCCGAGCACGACGAGGCGCTCCGGCAGGGCCTTGATGTCCCAGACGGTGTCGGTGGTCAGCGGCTCGGTGGCCGCCAGCCCGTCGATCGGGGGCAGCAGCGGCTGAGAGCCGGTGGCCACGAGCACCGCCCGGGCGGCCAGCACCCGGGCTGAGCCTGCGAGCGCCAGCCGGCGGGGCGCGAGGAACCGGGCGCTGTCGGCGACCACCTCGACACCGAGGCCGGCCAGGCGCTCGGGTGAGTCGTGCGGCTCGAGGTGGGCCTGGACGGCGCGCACGCGGCTCAGAACCGCGGTGAGGTCCACGTCGGGGGCGGTCGGTGGCAGGCCGACGTCTTCGGCGTGGCGCATGCGGTGCACCAGGCCGGCGGACTCGATGAGACCCTTGCTCGGCACGCACCCGGTCCACAGGCAGTCCCCACCGGTGCGCTCGCGCTCAACGAGCACGACGCTGGCACCCAGCTCCGTGCCGAGCACGGCGGCGGTCAGGCCCGCGGTGCCGCCGCCCAGCACCGCCAGGTCGAAGTCGGGTCTCACGCCGGCAGCACCCACTGGTGCTCGGCCGGCAGACGCACCCCGACCCAGTCACCCACCGCCGGGTCCTGCTCGGTCGGGACGTGAGCCTCCAGCCGCAGCCCGTTGGAGCCGAGCCGCAACCGGCGGTGGCTGCCGAGGTAGTGCGACGCCGTCACCTGCAACTGCAGCGGCGCCGACGGGTCCAGAAGCACCCGCTCCGGACGGATGGCCACGAGCCCGCCGTCGGCGGGCAAGAGGTTGGCGACGCCGAGGAACCGGGCGACCGCGACGGTGGGGGGGCGTTCGAACAGCTCCTCAGGAGGCCCGCTGGCCATGATCCGCCCGCCGAGCAGCACTGCGAGCCGGTCACCGAGCTCGGCGGCCTCCGCCTGGTCGTGGGTGACGTGCAGGACGGTCAGGCCGCGGCGGCGCTGGGTGTCGCGCAGCAACGTCCGCAGCATGGCGCGGCGGTCGGGGTCCAGCGCCGAGAGCGGCTCGTCGAGCAGGAGCACGTCCGGGTCGGCGGCCAGCGCCCGGGCCAGCGCGACCCGCTGCTGCTCCCCGCCGGACAGGGTGCGCACCCGGCGGGCGGCGAACCCGGTCATGCCGACCTCGTCCAGCAGGGCTACGGCCTGCTGCGACCGATGGCGCCGCGGCACGCCGGCGACTCGCAGCGCGAACGCGACGTTGCCGGCGACGTCGAGGTTGTCGAACAGGCGCGGCTCCTGGAAAAGCACGGTGACCCCGCGGCGGTGGGTGGGGATCCCGGCGAGGTCTCGTCCACCGACGGTGACCGACCCGCCGGCCAGCGGTGCGAGGCCGGCGACGGCGCGCAGCAACGTGGTCTTGCCGGCGCCCGACGGGCCGACGAGGACCGTCAGCCGGCCGGCCGGTACGCCGAGGTCGACGGCGTCGAGGACGGTCTGGCCGCCTGCACGAACCGTGACCGCTCGACACTGCAATCCCGCTGACCGGCTCACCGGGCCACCTCCTGGCGCCAGCGGCGGTTGATGGGCTCGACTCGGTCGACGGGCAGCTCGGCGATGGGGTCACCGAGGTCAGCCGGGACATGCGGGCCAGCCACCGCGTCAAGCGCGTCGCGCTGGTCGGCGTCGAGACGGTCGAGATCGAGCACGGTGGGCATACCCCACACCGCCGGGTCGTTCATGATCGCCTGCAGTTCCGGGGACAGCAGCAGGTCGGCGACGACGAGCGCACCAGCGGTGTTCGCGGCGTTGCGCGGGATGGCGACGTAGCTGGTGTTCTGCAGCGTGCCCCCCGTGAACGTGAACGGCCGGACGGACTCGCCGAATGCGCCTTGATGGACCGCGGTGGCGACGAATGTCGGGTCGTAGCTCATCGCCAGGTCCACCTGCCCGTCGGCGAACAGCCGACTGAGTTCCGCCTCCGACCCGGGGAAGGCCTCCCCCTCCCGCCACTGCAGGGGTTTCAGCTCGGCGAGCAGCGCGAACGCTTCGTGCTCGCCGAGGGCGGTCACGGCCTGGCGGACGAACGCCGCACCGGTGAAGTCAGGCGGCGCGGGATAGGTGACCCGACCGGGGTGCTGGCGGGCGTAGTCCAGCAGCGCAACGAAACTGCGGGGAGGATCCGGGGTCCGCCCAGGGTCGTGGGCGAACACGAAGGCCGCCCGCGCCCAAGGGGACTCGTCGCCGTCCACGGGCACACCGAAGTCCGTGGCGATGGCCGGGTCCGACCAGTCCACGAGCGCGCTGTTGGGCAGGCGGGTCGCCCAGTCGGTCAGCCACGCACCGGCTTCCCGTCCCAGCGCGAAGTTCTCCCCGTTCACCCACACGAGATCGACGCCACCGTCATCCCGTCCCGCCTCCAGCTCGGCGAGCACACGGCGGACGGCCTCGACGGTGCTGTCCACCGGCACCTTCTGCACGGTCACGCCCAGGTCGGCCGCGGCGGGCGCCACATGGTCGTCGATGAAGCGGTTCACGCGCTCGTCGCCGCCGAACAGCCACCAGCGCACCGTCTGCCCGTCCGCCTCGGAGAGCACGCCCGGCCAGTCGCCTGGCTCGACGGCGCTGGAGCCCGGGTTCGGGCTGCACGCAGCGGCGAGCAACGCCAGCACCACCACTGCAAGCAGTGTCCGTCTCATCACAGCGCCTCGATCACCTTGAGCAGCTCACCGACCGGTGGCCGGTCGTCGCGGCGCTGCGGACGCGCATACGCCACGACACCGTCCCGGTCCACGACGAAGTCTCCGCCCATCTGGCGCTGGTCGCCGCCGGAGGAGCGCATCCGCTCGCCGGAGCTGAGCAGCTTCGCGTATTGGCGCCACACCTTCGGATCCAGCCAGATCATCGGCAAGGGCAGACTACGGAGCCCCCAGTCCCGGTAGGCGGTCTTTTCCCGGTCGATGGCCACCGGGAAGGGGCAGTTCACGTCGGCCAGCATGAGACCGCGGACCGCGTCCGGCTCGTCATGGCTGACGAACACCGCGGTGGCTCCGGCTGCATCGAAGCGGTCCTTCCTGCTGGTCACCTTCACGAGGTGGCTGCGGCAGATCAGTCACCCAGCATGGCGCAGGAACGACACGAGCACGAGGCGACCCCGCAGCCCGGCGAGTTCGACCCGCTCACCGGTCAGCGTGGGCAGCTCCAGTCGAGGTGCGGGCTGGCCGACCTGCGGTGGGCTGGTCATGCGGCGCCGGCCAGCTCGTCGGCGAACGCGCGTAACCGCTCGAGCCGTTCGGACTCTACCGGAGGTGACAGCCGGGCGAGTGAGGCCACGAGCGCACGGTAGGCCACGCCGAGCACGTCGGCGGTCTCCTGGTAGGACAAGCCGTCCATGTCGACGAGGACCACGACCTCTTGGTGGATGAGCGCGAGGTCGGTCAGCGCCTGGGCGAGCCGCTGGTCGAAGCCGGCGTCGACGACCTGCTCCTCGGCGCCGGTGCGGCCGTCCGCGCCGCGTGCAGGGGCACGGTTGAGGGCCTCGTCGGGGTCGTCGGCGAACAGAGGCCGCGCGCGGCGGTTCATGTTCTTCCAGGTGTTACGCAGGATCGTGAGCAGCCACGCTCGGGGGTGGCGGCCGTCGAAGCGGTCCACCGCACGGTAGGCGCGGATGAGCGTCTCCTGCACGAGGTCCTCGGCGCTGTCCGGGCTGCCGGTCAGCCGGCGAGCCACGCGCAGCAGCACGTCGAGCTCGGGCACCACGTGCTCGCGGAATCCACGGTCGCGCATGGTCTGCATCGTCGCATCGCCCGTCATCGCGTGTGGGAAACCCGGGTCGCTCGACATCCATTCCACCGCGAGGGAAGGATGGCCGACAGAAGCGTGTGCTGGCGGAAGGGCCGGGCCCGCTACCTCACGGTGGCAGTCGACGACCGCGCTGACGTCAACGCCGCGTGGTACTACCCGAAACCCTGGCCGCTGGCACGCCGCATCGCCGGCCACGTCGCCTTCTGGGCCGGCGTGGAAATCACCGGATGACCGTGCCTGCGTGCCTTCGGCCTGACCGGTCATGCCGACGCCCGCTCGCTGGTGCGCCGACCCAGCTCTATCACGGGACAGCGGTCCACCACGACCTCCAGGCCGGCATCGTGTGCGCGTTGGCGGTCCTCGTCGACGTGGGCGCCGGCGGGCCTCCGGGCGGCGGAAGATTTCCACGACCTCCACCGAGAGGGGGAGGGAAGCGAGATCCGGATAGCACGGCAGTCCCCGGACCTCGGCGGCATGGGGGGGTTTGCCCGGAGGATGGTGTAGCCGTGGCGCTGCAGCACACCGGGCGAACACAAGAGCGAGGAGCGCGACCTGGAAGGCGACCCTGCGTCGGTGCAGGCCGGCAGGATGTCGTGGAGGGGTGCTCTCAACCCTCGTCGTCGAGCTCGGTCACGAAGAGCTCGAGACGCTGCACGGTCTCGCGGTCGGAGTCCTCGGCGAGCCGGGCGAGCCCGGCCTTCTCGCGAAACGTCTCGGCTGCCAGGCCGCAACGTCGGCAGGCGTCCACGTGCCTGGAGACGAGCACGGCCTCCTCCTCGCCGAGTTCGCCGTCCAAGAACGGCTGCAGGAGCGGCTTGACCCGCCTGCACTCCAGCATGTCCCGCATCTGTGCGAGCAGCCTTCTCACCGTGCCTCCCTCCGAGGAGTCGAACTCAATGTAGAAACCCACTGAACTTCTATCGCATTCCCCCCGTCCTACAGGCCACGGTTCTCCTCCAGCAGCCGAAGCCACACCTCGTTGAGTCCCCGCCCACGCCCTTCGCACGCAGGCGGTCGTCCACCTCGAGGGAGCCGCCCGCGTCAAGCCCCCACACTGTGAAGCCCGAGGTCGGCGGTGTTGGGCCGGCGCCCGGTCGCCACGAGGAGCTCGTCGGCTTCGAGCTCGCTGCCATGCTCGAGCGCGACGATGACCGGGCTGGTTTCCCCGTCGCGGGCCACGCGCACGGTCTTAGGGAGCGGTGGCGGTGCGGCGCAGCAGCGTCGCGTAGAGGGTCAGTCCGGGCCCGAACGCCAGCGCCACGACGTATCCGCCGATCGGCACCTCGGCGGTGAGACGCTGCAGCACAACCAGGACGGTGGCGGAGGAGCAGTTCCCATGCTCGCGCAGCACCGCCTGGGAGGCCTGCGTTTGACCGGCTTCCAGCCCGAGCTGGTTTTGCACGACATCGACGATACGGGGCCCGCGGGATGGATTGCCCAGCCCGCGACGTCAGCCACCGACAGCCCATGGCGGGTGAGCAGCTCGGGGACGGTGGTGCGGACGTGGCGTGCCAGGACGTCGGGGATGTCGGGCGACAGTCCCATGCGAAACCCCAGGTCGGTGACGTCCCAGGTCATCAGGTGGGCGCGGGAGAAGTCGGTACGAGCGGCGACGTCGACGATTGTCAGCCCCGCGGCGTCGGGCTGGACCACCACGGCGGCGGCTGCGTCGGAGAACAGCGCGTGTGCGACCATCTGGTCGATCTCGGCGCTGGGCGGCTGGACGTGCACGCTGGTCAGCTCCAGGCACAGCAGGACCGCTGTGATGCCACGGGCTCGCACGCTGTCGGCGATCCCCGCCAGCGCGGGAAGGGCCGCGTAGCAGCCCATGTGGCCGATCTGCAGTCGTTCCACCCGCGGGCTCATGCCAAGATCCCGGGCCAGCTGGGTGTCCAGCCCAGGGCTGGCGTAGCCCGTGCAGGTCACGACCGTAAAGTGCTCGACCTGCTCGGGGCACAGACCCGCCTGGTCAAGACAGGCCGTCACCGCCTGCTTGCCCAACGGCAGTGCCTCATCGACGAACCGGCGCATCCGCCGTGCGGTTCCGGCCTGCCGCAGGTCCTCCACCCGCGGGTCCACGGCGCCGTGGCGGCGCTCCACCCCGCAGCGGGTCCAGATCCGCTGCGCCCGTCGATCTCCGCCGAAATGGTGGTGGAAGAATTCCTGCCACAGGACGCGCTGGGTAACGGACGGGGGGAACGAGCAGGCAATCGTCGATACGGACGCGTTCATCACAGGCGGTCCTCCACGGTGCTCCCCCGATGACCCGACCGCACCCGCATAGCAGCCATTCTGCTTTCAGCCCGCGCCGGCCTCGATCAGCTCCTTGAGGTTTTCCAGCGAGTGCTCGGCTTCCCGCTGGTTGCGGCGTTCGACGTACATCCGGTCCACCGCCTCCCCGAGGACCCCTGCGGGCAGCTCGTAGTCGACCTGCAGCTGCACCCGGCTGCCGGCGTCCACCGCCACCACCTCCTGGCGCATCCGCAGCCAGCTGTCCCCGGGACCGGTCGCTTCGTAGGCGAGCATGCGGGGGGGCTCGTACTCGGTGACCCGCCAATGCGTCTGCACGTTGATCCCGGCCAAACGGAGGTGCTGGTCGAACTCCTCACCGACCCCGGTGCAGCGTTCGGGGCCGTCGTGGTCCGCGGTGATGGTGGACCATTGGGTCAACCTCCCCCAGTGCGCCAGCTCGCCGAAAACCTTCTCCGGCGGTGCGTCGATGTCGATGCTGCGTTCGATGCGGGCCACCGTGCTTCTCCTACTGGGCCTGCAGCCGTTGCTGGGCCTTGGCCTTGGCGTCGTCGGGTAGCTGTTGTAACAGTGCTCAGGCTGGCAGCACTGCCCCGTCCTCGTGGGCGGGCTCGGTCCAGGTACGCCCGTCGCGGCACCAGCCCTTGCTCGTGTCCCCTTGGTCGGGCATCCACGCCTCCTTGTCGTCCCGCAACCCCATTAGGCGGTGTAGCCGCTGGTCTGCTCTTGTTCGTCGGCGACGCGTACCCCGTAGGTGTAGGCCAGCTTGCCGCCCAGCCATCCGGACACCATCAACAGCAGCAGCGCCCCCGCCGACACGGCCAGCGGCACGGGGGCAACCGGTGCCTGGTCGAAGACGCCCATCCGCAGGAAGAAGCCGGCCGCGAACAGCACCACAACGGTCAAGTTCAGGCCCATGTGGATCAGCCCGGTACGAAAGGCCTTGGTGCCCCGGGGGATGGCCACCAGATCCAGCAGCCCGAACAACGCGGCGACAACGGCGCCGATGATCCCCACAGCGATGAGCCACAATGCTCCCGTGGTGAACACCTGTGGGTCCTCCGCCCAGAAAGAAGCCAGGTCGAACACCAGGCTTGCGACCCACGCGCCGATCGGCACGGTGACGAAGATCGGATGGAACGGGTGACCGTAGGGTCCCGCCGCCACCGTCACGGGCCGCTTGGCGTGGTGGTGCAGGTCGGTGGGGGTAGGTGTGACCATGGGTCCTCCTCCCAAGCGTTTCGCTAGTGCCCATTATAGGTAGAAGACAAACACCGTGACCGAGGAAAACCTGCCAGCCGCGCTGGCTCGCCTGTGCACCCTGGATGAGCCCACCCGCCGAGCGGCCTACCAGGCGGTGCGCCAGCAGCCGCCGGCCACTCGTGCGCAGGTGGCCGAGCAGGTGGGCATCTCGGTCAGCCTGGCCGCGTTTCATCTCGACACCCTGGCCGAGGCCGGGCTGCTGGACACCTTCTACGCCCGCCTCCCAGGCCGCGGCGGTCCTGGCGCCGGGCGTCCCGCCAAGTGGTACCGCCCCAGCGACGTCCCACTGGAGGTGTCGGTCCCCCCCCGCCGCTACGAGCTGGTGGGTGCCATCCTGGCCGAGGCCATCCATGCGGCCGCTGCCAGCGGACAGGCCGACGCAGCGGTCAGAGACGCGGCCCGCCAGGCCGGTCACCGGCTTGCGGGGCAGGCGCCCCGACGATCAGACCGACGGCGGGCATGGAGGGCGTTCTTGAAGCGGTTCGGCTACGAGCCGCGACAACAACAAGAGGCGACGGTGTTCGGCAACTGCCCCTTCGCCGCGCTCGCCCGGGCCTATCCCAACACGATCTGCACCGCCAACGTCGCTCTGGTCGACGGCCTCCTGCAAGGCGTGGGCGTCAACGACGTAGCGGTCGAGTTTCAACCAGGCGCCGGCGGCTGCTGCGTCCTGCTCCGCTCCACCTGATACGACGCGCCTTGCCTGCCTGCCACCCGGTCGGCGCTGGATGTCCTGGCCTTCCATGGGAGCTCTCGGCTGTGGTGGCCAAAGCCTGAACGTCGCTGGGATAGTGCGCCCGGCGCGGCCCCCGCCGGCCCATACGGGCGGTCGTTGGATCACGTGCTCATCGGCATTGCTCGGTCAGCTGAAGTCGAAGGTGGCAGGCTGACAGCGCTCGGGCGGGCACCACGCCCGGCCATTGCACTCCGACGGCCGCCCGAGCCGACATTGGCTCCCGCTCGGGAACCCGGCGCAGCGACGCATCGTGAAGACGCGTCCGTGGCACCGCGGGGCGCATTGCCGTAGCTGTCGCGTCGGCTCGTCTGCGCCTCGTTGCGACGTCACGCCAGCTCCCAATGCGGCTTGCGGTGCGCGCACGCTGTGTGCCGGCGCGGCAACGGTCACGGCCGGCGCTGCCTGACTCCTCGACTTTGCGCTCGAGGGGTGCCCTTCTCCTCCTGTGTGAGCTCACCAAAGCCGCCGAGGTCCTCCTCGATCGCCTGCTCGGCGGCCCATGAGCCCCTCGCCCTGACCGTGCGTCGGCCTTCGGTCGCGCCCTCCTGCTGCAGGTCGTTGGGGTGCTCACCCTCCTGCACTCTCCGCGCATCGGCCCTTCGGATGGGTGCATCCGGTCCTCATTGTCGTTGGACGGCAAACGCGGGGGAGCGCCACCGCGCGCCAAGGCGTGCGTCGCTAGCACACCGACAGGCGCCAACACCGGCACGCGGCGCCCCACAGGTGCCCTCGACAGCCCCACTTCGGGGCCCTCGGCCGTTCGGCTCGCGGGAGACCGCCTCCCGCAGGCGCCTTGTTGGCCGTCACCATGGGCGGACATCGGTTCCCGTGGTGGGGTCGCGCCCGAGGCTAGCGGTGCCCAGGTAGTCGGCGCACACGTCACTGGATGGCGGCATGATCGCACCGCTGCGCGCGTCGCGGAACAGCCGCTCTAGGGTGGTGCCGCGGCGCAGCGGTCCGAGGCCGCAAGCCTCGGTGAGGCTGGTGGCCGCTTGCGTGGCCGCGTCGCCGGCCAGCAGCTTTGCGCGGTATATCCACCGGTTGGTGTCGGGCTCGCCGGGACGCTCGTCCACCTGGCCAGCGGCGTGCGCCAGCGCTGTCCAGGCGGCTTCGACCTGGGCGTCGGCGCGGCCCAGACGGGCGCGCACGAACCCCACGTCGCCCAGCCCGCCTTGGGTCCCGGCCACCACGCGTGAGGCCACCCAATCGCGCGCCTCGGCCACGATCGCCCGCGCGACGCCGACGTAGACAGCGGCGTAGGAGGCCACCAGCCACTGCGGCATCGCGTAGGCCAGCGGCAGCACGAGCCCCTCCACGCCGCCGATCAGCGCCTCAGCGGGCACGTGACAGTCCAGGTCCAAGCCGTTGCTGGCCGTGGCCCGCATCCCCAGGGGGTCCCAGTCATGGACGACACGCAGCCCCTCGCCGTGGGGCACCAGGAAGTAGGACACCCGTCCGTCCTCGTCTTGTCCGGCGTCGGCTGCGCGGGCCGCCACCAGGTAGGCGGCCAGGTGGCCAGCTCCGGTGCACACCGATTTGCGGCCGCGCAGCCGGTAGCCGTCCGCCTCGGGCTCGTAGGTCGTTCGCAACGCCGACAGCCGCGACCCGGCGCCACGTTCGGTGATCGCCACCCCATACACCGCCCCCGACGCGGCCGCGGCCAGCACCCGGTCGCGCCAGGAAAAAAACTTGTCGGGGGCGCCGAGCACTCGGGCGAGATCGTCGGGCACGCCTGCCAGCGCCCCCGTCACCGAGGCGTGCATGTTGAACACCAAGGCGGTCGCGCCGCTGCCGCGCGCCAGCGTCGCCGCGACCTCGACGTAGCCGGAGAAACCGACGCCGGACCCGCCGAGGCGGCGGGGCACGAGCAGCCCCAGCAGGCCGGCTTCACGCAGGTCGTCCACGTCGGCGACCGGGAACGACGCGTCGCGGTCATACCCGCCCGCACGCTCGGCGAAGCGGCCCGCCAGCCCGTCGGCCACCGCGACCGGGTTCACGCGGCCGCCTTGCGGCCCACGCCCTGATACAGCCCACGCAGCGAGCGGGTCGGGCGCAGCCGGACCGGCCGAGCCCGGTCCGCCAGGAACCCCAGGAGCTCGAGCGGGCGCGGGCGCAACCCCCACACCCGCAGGTGGACCCCGTGCCGCGCGCACAGCGCCACCAGCCGGTCGGGTGCGACGAACAGGGCCGGGTCGTGGATGCCCGGTGGCGCCACACCGCGGATCCGCTCGCCCACGGTGACCAGGACAAAACGCGCCCAGGGGGTGTTGTTGATCGTGTCGCACACCAGCAGCCCGCCCGGCTTGAGCACGCGGGTGACCTCGCGCACCGCCGCGTCGAGGTCGCTGACGTGCTCGAAGATCTCACCCGCCACCACCACGTCGGCGATGCCGTCGGCCAACGGCAACGCCGTCACGTCACCGCGCACGACCTCCACGCCGTGAGCGGCAGCCACCGCCACAGCCGAGGCGCTGACGTCCACGCCCACGTGGCGGTAGCCGCCCACGTAGGGCGCCATCAGCCCGCCGCCACACGCCGCATCGACCAGCACCGCCCCCGGACGCGGGGGCGGGGGCACCACCTCGGCGCGAGCCGCGGCGATCCAGCGCAACGCCGCGAACGCCCCACCCGGCTCCCACCACGCGTCCGCCAGGTCGTCATACTGGCGCGGATCGTTCCGTGGTCGCGCCAGCTGTCGACTCACCATGCCGTAGCGTAGTCGGCGGCGACCACGCGCCGCCCCGTGCCCGGGTGTCAAGGGACCACCGACGCTTGCCGCACGGGCGGCAAGCGTCTTCCTGGCCGTCATCACCAACAAAGGGCCTCCCGCGCGCTGGTCGCAACCCCACGGCCAGCGCTGCTCCCCAGGCTCCTCGACCGTATCGCCGGGTGAAGCCTGCCCACACCGCCACCTGTCCCCCTCGACGAGCCCGCGCCCCCGGGACTGTCCACGCTTCTGCCGGACATGCTGCCGATCATCCGTGGGTTTGAAGTGTAACGCTACCGGACATTGACGGTAGACGCTGGCAACACGCTGGGAGCGTCATCCAAACGGAGGGAAGGCCATGACGGAGCAACGACAGTCGCAGGCGGAGGAGTTGTCGACCGGCGAACGCATGGCGACCTACCTCGGCGCCGCAGCGGACGGCGTCGCGCACGAGGCCAAAGGTGAGACGGAAACCTCGCACGGGACCCAGCAAAGGGTCGCGCTCAGCGACGCCGAGCGGATCATCGAGGCATGGCCGCAGCCCAACCAGCGGGTCGCCCGCCAGCTGCTCGACAAGTACGGCCCGCCGAACGAGGCCACCCCTACCAAGCTGTTCTGGTACCACAACGGTCCGTGGAAGGAAACAAAGATCACCAGCGACGTGGTGACGCACAACTTCCCCGCACCCCACACCGACTTCCTCACCCAGGTCGTCAACTACCGGGTGCCGCCCGACATGATCGGTGCGATCGCCGAATGGGACGGCAGCGTCATCGTGGACCGCACGAAGGGCGAGGTGGCCGCCCGCTGCGATGCGGAGGCGGCCAACATCCTGGCGATGAACTTGGTGCACGAGATCGTCACGGGCAAGCGCACGGTCGAAGAGGCCCGGGAGGCGACCGCGGAGAACACCGTCGCCTACAGCATGGGCCGCAACGCCCCGTACGCCGAGCGCCTGCTCTTCGAAGCTCCCACCGACGGGACCGAGGATCTGGATAGCAGCATGATCTCAGGGGCGGTGGCCCACCAGGCGGCGGGCAAGGTAAAGGACGCGTTCGGCGGAGGCGACCAGGGGGCGACGGACAGGCGTACCGGAGCGGACACACAACCCCGGACGTAGAAGCCGGGCCGATGTGTGCAACGCAGAACCCGAGGCGACGGCCGCACCCCGCGGCGGAGGAGGTAGCAATGAACGAGCAACAGCACGGCCACGAGCAGGACGCCCAGGAAGACGAGGGCGTGTTCAAGAAGCCGCTGAAGGGATCCTTCAAACGCGTGGGCGAGCAGATTACCGAGGAGATGCAGGGGAAGACACCCACCGAAGCCTTGCGCGACGACCTGGGCGGCTCCACAGAGCCCACCGACGAGGAGAGGGAGAACCTGGAGTAACGGGTCGACGACGCGAGAACACACCCGGGGGGACTGACGAGGGTGTCCACCGTCTGCTGCGTATGCGGGGCGAAGGACCACCTCGGGGGACGTTGCCGCCCTTGCCACGATCGGGAAGATCGGCTGGTAGCGCGAGCTGCCGCTGCTGAAGGAATGGGGTGTGCGTCTGACGCCAATGGGTATTGGCGTCTCGCCTGGACCCGTGCTGCGGGAGGTGAGGACGACGGCCGACGACGCCGAGGTCGCTGTCGCCAGCCGCATGCGGCGCTACCCCGCGGTCGTCTCGGCCCTGGTCGCAGTGTTCGTCGGGAGCTTTCTCGTGGTGGAAGGCCTCGAGGTTCCCCTGCTCGCCGACCCGCTGCCCTGGCTGCGGGGCACAGCGGGCGGAGCGGCGGCGGCCGTCGGCGTCGGCCTCCTCGTCGCCGACGTCGCCTTGCCTGTGCCCTCCAGCCTGGTCATGGTCGCCCACGGGGCGCTGTTCGGCGTCGTCGCCGGCACGCTGCTGTCGCTTGCGGGTAGCATGGGCGCGGCAGTCGTGGCCTTCGGGATCGGCCGGGGCGGTGGGAGCCTCCTGGAGCGGCTCGTACCTGATCCCGAGCGCCGCCGCGCGGACGCGCTGCTGGAGCGGTGGGGGCCGCTGGCGATCGTGGCGAGCCGACCGGTGCCAGTGCTGGCCGAGACGGTGGCGATCCTGGCCGGGGCCTCCTCACTCGGCTGGGGACCGGCGATGGCGGCGGCGGCTATCGGCTCGCTGCCCGCCGCGTTCGTCTACGCCCTCACCGGCGCGGTCGCGGCGAGTGTGGCCAGCACCGCGATCGTGTTCACCGTCGTCCTGGCTACGACCGCGCTGCTGTGGTGGCTTCAGCGGCCCGACGCGGCGACCGACCGGGCCGCGCAGCCGGCGGACAGTGGCGGCAACCGGGAGCCCGGCGATGGCTGAGGGTCGGGCGGGCGACGTGCCCCTGCGAGCGGTCGCCACCGGTCTGTCGTTGCCGACCAGCGTGGCGTTCGACGAGGACGGCGGGCTCTACGTCGCCGAGGCGGGGCTGCCGTTCGGGGGCGCCTCACCGGGAGGCAGGGTCGTGCGGCTGGGGGCCGCCGGCCAGCCCGCACCGATCGTCGACAGTCTTCGTCCCCCGGTCACCGGGCTGACGTTTCACCGCGGCGGTTTGTACGTCTCCGAAGGGGGGCACCCCGCGCGGATAAGCCGGCTTGACCTCGCCTCGGGCAGCCTGTCGGTCGTCGTGGACGGCCTGCCGGGCCCCGGCAACTACCACACGAACATGACGGTGCTCGGGCCGGACGAAAAGCTCTACTTCAGCCAGGGCGCGATGACCAACTCCGGGATCGTCGGTCCCGACGCCTACGAGGTCGGCTGGCTGGGGCGCCTTCCCCACGCCCACGACGTCCCCGGCTACGACGTCGTCCTCACCGGGGAGAACGCGACCACCCTCGACCCCACGGCGGCCAGCGACGACGCCACGGCCGTGACCGGGGCGTTCTCACCGTTCGGCACGGCGACCCGCCCCGGTCAACGGGTGGCCGCTGGCCTACCGGCTACGGCCGCGGTCATGCGCTGCGATCCCGACGGCGGGGGGCTGGAGCTCGTCGCCTGGGGGCTGCGCAACGCCTTCGGTCTGGGCTTCCTGCCCGACGGCCGGCTGCTGGCCACCGACCAGGGCGCCGACGACCGGGGCAGCCGACCCATCGGCAACGGCCCCGACCTGCTGTTCGAGGTCCGCCAGGGCGCCTGGTACGGCTGGCCCGACTTCATCGGCGGGAAGCCGGTCACTGATCCGCGGTACCGGCCACAACGCGGACCGGCGCCCCGGTTCCTGCTGGCCAACCACGACCAGCTGCCCCAGCCGCAACGGCCGTTGCTGGCGTTCCCGGCGCATGCCGCAGCGGTCAAGTTCGCCGTCATCCCACCGGGACGGCCCCGGGCCGGCCACCTCATCGTGGCCCTCTTCGGCGACGAGCGCCCGATGACCGCCGGAGGCGGCCCACGCGTCGGCCGCTGCCTGGCGCGCATCGACCCGGACGACTGGTCCCTGCACCCGCTGTGTGTGGGGCCACTGCTGCGCCCGATCGACGTGGCCGTCCATGGGCCGTGGCTGTACGCGCTCGACTTCGGCTGGTTCGAGATGACCGCCGACGGGGTCGACGCGCGGGCCGGCAGCGGGCGGGTGTGGCGGATACGCCTGGACGACGCGGTTTCCCAGTAGCCCAGTGACCGGGCCGTGCAGGGCCCTGAGAGGACGAGACATGAGCCGGCTGACGCGCATGGTCAAGGCCCCCATGATGGACACCGCCCTCGGTTACCTGTACGCGCCTCTGTACCCGCTCGTGCAACGCATGCGGCTGGTACGGCGCAGCGGCCGGCGCCACGACCCCGCCGACATCCTCCTGCCCGACGGCTACGTAGCCGAGGTGGTCGCCACGGGTCTGAACGCACCCGTGCACTGCTGTTTCGACGACGAGGGGTTCTGCTACGTCAGCGAGTGCGGTCACAAGATCGAGTCGAAACCCCGGATCCTGCGGGTGGACGTCTACAGCGGTGACACGGAGGTGTTCTTCGACCTGCCCGAGGACCGCTGGCGGATCGAGGGCGCGTTCACCGGCGCGTGCTGGCTGGGCGGGCGGCTGTACTTCGCCAATACCGATGCCATCTCACGCCTTGAACCCGACGGGCGCATCGAGGATATCGTCACGGGCTTGCCGTGGGGCGACCACATGACCAACTACCCGGTGGCGGGCCCGGACGGCAAGCTCTACTGGGGTCAGGGCAGCACGACGAACTCCGGTGTGGTGGGCGGCGACAACTACTCCTACGAGTGGTTGCGAGAGTTCCCCGGCCTGCACGACGTCCCGGCCACGGACGTGGCCCTTGCGGGGCGCAACTACGAGTTCGCCGACGTCCTCGGTGGGCTGGGCCGTACTGTGCGCACCGGCGCCTACGTGCCGTTCGGCACCGAGACCGCGCCCGGCCAGGTCGTCCCCGGCGACACGAAGTGCTCCGGGGCCATCCTGCGCTGCAACCCTGACGGCAGCGACCTGGAGGTGGTCGCGTGGGGGCTGCGCAACCCCTTCGGGACCGCCTTCCATCCCGACGGGCGCCTGTTGGCGACCAACCACGGCATCGATGAGCGCAGCGCCCGGTACGTCGTCGCTGCTCGTGACGACCTCTACGAGATCGACGACGGCGCCTGGTACGGATGGCCGGACTTCTCCTCCGGCATCCGCCTCGACGACCCCAGCTGGCCGGCGGGCCGCGGCCAGGAGCCCGTCCTCGCCGACCACCCCGACCCTGACCCGCCCAAGCCTGCCGTCACCTTCGAGCCCCACGCGGCGGCCAACGGCCTGGACGTCTCCCGCGACCCGGCGTTCGGGTTCGTCGGCAACGCGTTCGTCGCGCTGTACGGCGACGTCTTTCCGGTCACCACGCGGGCGAAGACGCCGGTCGGCTACAAGGTCGTGCGGGTCGACCTGCAGACCGGCACGGTCGTGGACTTCGCCGTCAACAAGCTGGCCGGTCCCGCGTCGAAGCTGCCACACCGCGGCCTGGAGCGTCCCTCGCACTGCCAGTTCGGCCCCGACGGGGCCCTCTACGTCGTCGACTGGGGGCAGATCAGCCTGGCCCCAGAGGTCGGCGGCATCCGCATGCCGCTCGGCACCGGCACGCTGTGGCGCATCCGCCGCACCGGCGAGCAGGCCGGCGAACGCCCGCCCACGCCCGTCGAGGTTCCCATGCGCGCGCTCGCCATGGCGCTGGCCGCCGGCGGCCTCGCCGCGGCCGGCTCCGCCGTCCTGCTCGGTCGGCGCCGTCGCAGGCGCAAGTGACCCGCAAGGACCTGGGGGATGCCGAGGCTGAGGCTGAACCACCCAGCGCCTTGCCCAGTACTCGTCCTGCGCCACTGCTGGCCACGGTGCTCGCTTCGTTCGCGGGCGTCGTGCTGCCCACGAGCGATCGTCGGAAACGGACTTGGGCGCTGGCGCGTAGCGCGGGGCGGCCTCGGGTAGGGCGCTGGCCGGCTCATGCGAGCACAAGGAGGC
>Ga0247713_1000473_pt1 | contig 24537 bp, 23 predicted proteins | sample 21E_NmetaG_FD_189936 | JGI IMG/M metagenome (GOLD analysis project Ga0247713, IMG submission 189936) | Soil microbial communities from hillslope of Landscape Evolution Observatory, University of Arizona, Oracle, AZ, United States - 2-1-E_N | ecosystem: Engineered > Artificial ecosystem >... | reverse complement strand
GCCTCGACCGGGCCGCCGGGTTCGTCGCGGGCACCGACAACGACACCACGAACCTCTCGCTGGTCGCCGCCGCGCGGCGGGCCAACCCGCGGCTGTTCGTCGCGGCGCGGCAGAACCGGCCGTCGAGCTCGCCGCTGTTCGCCGCGATGCGGATCGACGCGCTGCTCGTTCCCACCGAGACCATCGCGCACGAGGTGTACGCGCAGCTGTCCACGCCGCTGCTCTGGCGGTTCCTGCGGGAGCTGCCGGCCCGGGGCGACGCCTGGGCGGCCGCGCTCGTCGACCGGCTGACGCAGGTGTGCGGGACGCACCTGCAGTCGCTGTGGAAGGTCCGGCTCACCCCGCGGGAGGCCCCCGCGCTCGGCGACTGGCCGGCTTCCGGCCGGGCCCGGCTGGGTGATCTCCTGCGCAACCCGGAGGACCGTGACGAGCCGCTGCACGCCGTCACGCTGCTGATCCGCCGCGGCGACGACGCCGCGCTCGCCCCGGACGGCGACTTCCTCCTGGCCCCCGACGACGAGCTGCTCCTCGTCGGGTCGCCCGCCGCCCGGCGGGCGCTGGACACGACACTGCTCGTGGACGCCGTGCGCGAGTACGTCGTGACGGGGCGGCGGGTGCCGTCGAGCTGGGTGTGGCGGAAGCTGACCCGGACCGCCGTCTGAGCCCGGCGGCCGCGTGCCGCGACGTCCGGTCAGCAACACGATCGGAGAATGTGATCACCGGCCGGTTGCGGCCGGGATGATCGGCAGCGCCGATCAGGCCGCGCCGGTGCCGGCACCCGCGGGCTCAGGCCCCGCGGCCGTGAGCCAGGAAGAACCGCACCATCTCGGCGGACGCGTCCGGCCCCGACGGATCGGTGTACGAGCCGGCCGGGCTCCCGCCGAACCACGTGTGGCCGCCGCCGTGCACCGTCCAGCACTCGGCGAGCACCTCGCCGTCGGCGTCCGCGTGCACGGTCCGCGTCACCGCCCGCCTCGCGCCGCCCGGGTGGTCGGTCGTGGCGGTGGCGGCCGGTCCCGCGGCCGCCAGGCGCGCGTCGACCAGCGTCGCGGCGTTCACCGGCGCGACGACGGCGTCGGCGTCGCCCTGGAACACGATCAGCGGCACCCGGCCGCCCGGCCCCGGCGAGCCGCCCGTGCGCATCGCCGCGAACGCCGACCCGACGTCGTGCGCCGTGCCGTACGCGATCCCGGAGTGCACCGCGGCGGCGGCGTAGAGCTCGGGATGGACCGCGGCGAGCACCGCCGCCATCGCCCCGCCGGCGGAGAACCCGGCGACGTACACCCGGTCCGGGTCGACGGCGTGCTCGGCCATGATCCGCCGGGTGATGCCGGCGAGGATCGAGGGCTCCCCGGCCCCGGCCCGCTGGTGGCCCGGCTCGAACCAGTTCCAGTACCCCCCGGGGTTGGCCTGCCGGGCCTGCTCCGGATAGGCGACGAGGAACGTGTGCCGCTCGGCGAGCTCGTTCAGCCGGGTGCCGGCCGCGCAGTCGAGCGCGTCCTGCCGGCCGCCGTGCAGCATGACGACCAGCGGCACGGGCTCGCCGGGGTGACCCGTGGGGACGTAGAGGTCGTAGGTGCGGGTGCCGGCCGGCTCGGTGTGCACGAGGTGGCGGATCCCGCCGCCCGGCGCGGCGGCCGCGGCGGCCCGTGCCGGGTGCGGGCGGGCGCCGGGCAGCAGGCCCGGCAGGCCGGCCGCGCCACCCGTGCCGAGCGCCTCCCGCAGCCGGCCGCGCAGGCCCCCGAGGTCGCGCGGTGCCGGTCGCGTCCGCGGTCCGGGGTCGTCGGTGCCGGCAGGCGACGTCGGGGCGGGAGGGGCGCCGCCCAGCGTGCGTTGCAGCAGCGCGGTCGCCTCGTGCAGGCGTCCGGCGCGGACGAGGCGCAGCGCCTCGGGCATGGCGGCGGTGTGGTCCATGGGTGCCTTCCGGGTGTGCGGGATCGGGCGTCGACCGGTCGGTCGACGCTCCACGTGGGTCCGTCGTCGTCGCGTCAGACGGTGCGCGGGGCGAGCGCGGCCTTCACCGCCCGCGGCGCCCGGAACGCGCCGAGCACCTCGACGGACGCGATCGTCGCCAACGCCAGCTCCGGGCTGACGTCGTCGGCGACGGTGGCGAGCCCGAGGACGCGCAGCTCGATCTGCTGCCCCGCGTCGCGCAGGGCCTCGAGGTCGCGCCGGCTCAGGTGCCGCGTGCCGAGCGTCAGTGCCCGGCGCACCACCGTGTGGTCCACCGCGGCCGCCCGGCTCTCGAGCTGGCGCCGGATGGCGGTGCGGATGAAGTCGGTGCGGTTGGCGTAGAAGCCCTCGTCGACGAGCAGGTCGATCTGGCCCAGATCGACGAGCCCGACGTTGATGGTGATCTTCTCGCTCTTCTCCACCTCGGCCATCCGGCCCCCTTCCAGCCGGACGCCATCCTAGCACCATCCAGTGGGATGGCGGCGGTGTCCCGGCCGGGTCAGGTGCGGATGTAGTCCCCCGGGCCCGGGCCGAGGTCCGGGTGGTCGCGGCTGCCGATCCCCGGGGGCGTGCCGAGCTCACCGGAGTGGGCGTCCGACCAGTCCGCCCAGTCCTCCCACCAGGACCCCGCGCGCCGCTCCGCCACGCTTCGCCAGGCCGCCCCGGTGGGTGGCAGCGCCTCCTCGGTCTCGCTGACCTGGTACCACGCCTTCGGTCCCGGCGGGTTCACGATCCCGGCGATGTGCCCGCCGCTGGACAGGACGTAGCGGACCGGGCCGCTGACCAGGCCCACCGTCTTGTAGGCGGACTCCCACGGCACGATGTGGTCGTTGACGGCGCTGACGACGTAGGTCGGCGACTTGATGACGCTGAGGTCGATGGTGCGTCCCGCGATCTCCAGCGTGCCCTCCGCCAGCCGGTTCTCGACGTAGAAGTTGCGCAGGTAGAACGCGTGCATCTCGGCGGGCATCCGGGTGCTGTCCGCGTTCCAGGCGAGGATGTCGAACGCCGGCGGGTCCTCACCCATGAGCCAGTTCGACACGACGTAGTTGAAGATCAGGTCGTTCGCCCGCAGGATGTCGAACGTCCCGGCCATGGACTTGCCCTCCAGCCCGCCCTCGCGGCGCATCTTCCGCTCGAGCTTGGCGACCGTGCGCTCGTCGGTGAAGGTGCCCAGCGCGCCCGGATCGGTGTAGTCCAGCATCGTGTTGAGCAGCGTCAGCGTGCCGACCCGGGCGTCACCGGCCTGGGTGAGGTAGGCCGCGGTGATCGCGGTGAGGGCGCCGCCGAGGCAGAGCCCGACGATGTCGACGGTCTCCGCCCCGGTGATGTCGGCGATGACGTCGAGCGCCTGTTGCGGGCCGTGCACGAGGTAGTCGTCCAACGACGTCCGGGCCATCTCCGGGCCCGGGTTGCGGTAGCTGATGGCGAACACGGTGCGCCCGTGCTGCACCGCCCACTCGATGAAGCTGCGGCCCGGCGCGAGGTCCATGACGTAGTACTTGTTGATCCACGGAGGGCTGCACAGCAGCGGCGCCGCGCGCACCTTCGGGGTCTGCGGCTCGTACTGGAGCAGTTCCATGAGCTCGTTGCGGTAGACCACCCTGGCCGGGGTGACGGCCAGGTTGCGGCCGACCTCGAAGCCGGTCGTGTCGACCTGGCGGGGGCGGCCCTCGTTGTGCAGCAGGTCGTCCACGAAGTTCCGGGCACCGCGGACGAGGCTGGCACCCCCGGTGTCGAACGCGCGCTTGAGCGCCGCCGGGTTCGTCGGGAGGAAGTTCGTCGGCGCGGCCGCATCGAGCAGCAGGTCGAGGGCCATCTGCGCCTTACGCGCGGTCTCCGCGTCGAGTTGCTGCGTGCCCACCAACTCGCGGGCGAAGCGCGACGCCGCGAGGTAGGCCTGGCGCACCGCGTAGAAGGCGGGGTTGGCCTCCCAGGCGGGGTCGGCGAAGCGCCGGTCCCTCGGGTCGACGGGCACCGGCGGCTCCGGCTGCTGCCCGGTCACGCGGGCCGCCGCGACGGCGGGGATGAGGGCGAGGTCGGCCGCGAGCTGGATCCCGGCCCGCACCGGGACGAACGGGTGCATCAGGTTCGCGCGCAGCGCCTGTGTCAGGGCGGCGCCGAAACCGGCGGCGTCGAGGTCCTCGAAGAGGTCGGACTCGGGTGCGAGCACGTTCGCGGCGCGCTCGCCGATCTCCCGCGGCGTCTGCGGTTGGGGGTCGGACATCTGTCCATCGTCGCTTCCGCAGGCCGTCGCGGCAAATGCTCCCGCCGGCCGGAAGCAGCGCGGCCGAGCGGGCCGGGGCCCGCGACACCCATGGTCGTGGCGATCACCCGCGGCACGCCGTCCTGGACGGGTCGGGCCTCGCCGGACTCACGGCGTCGTTCCGGGTCGGCGGGTACCCGGGCCGCTGACGTAGCGTCGTCCCGTGACGATCGACGACGGGGCGGAGGCGCTCGCGCACGTCGTCCGCGGCGCGATCGTGGAGTCGGTGCACCGGGGTCACCTGGCGCTGCTCGACCCGAGCGGGGGGACCACCGGCCGGGGTGACCCGAATCTGACGTTCCTGCCGCGCTCCGCGGTGAAGCCGGTGCAGGCCGTCGCGATGCTGCGCGTCGGCCTGGACCTCCCGCCCGACCTGCTCGCGCTGGCCTGCTCCAGCCACTCCGGGGAGCCCGAGCACCTCGTGGGGGTGCAGCGGATCCTCGCCGGCGCCGGCCTCGACGACGGCGCCCTGCAGAACACGCCCGGCTTCCCGCTCGGCGACGACGCCGCCCTCGCGCACCACCGCGCGGGCCGGCCCGCCTCGGCGCTCGCCGGGAACTGCTCGGGCAAGCACGCCGCGATGCTCGCGACGTGCGTCGCCGCCCGGTGGCCGACCGCGACCTACCGCGACCCCGCGCATCCGCTGCAACGGGCGATCGCGGCCACGACGGGCGAGCTGACGGGCGACGGACCGCCCGCGCACACCACCGTCGACGGCTGCGGCGCGCCGCTGTTCTCCTGCACGCTCGCCGGGCTGGCCCGGGCGTTCGCCAGGATCGCCACCGCCCCCGCCGGCGGCGTCGAGCACCGCGTCGCCACCGCGATCCGGTCGCACCCGCAGCTGCTCGGCGGCACCGGTCGCACGGTGACCGGGCTGGTCGCCGGCGTGCCGGGCCTGGTCGCCAAGGACGGCGCGGAGGGCGTGTTCGCCGGGGCCCTGCCGGACGGGCGGGCGTTCGCGCTGAAGATCCTGGACGGCGCGGCCCGGCCGGTGCCCGCGGTGGCCGTCGCGGCCCTGCGGGCGCTCGGCCGCACCGCGCCCGTGCCGGACGAGCTCGGCCGGGTGCCGGTGCTCGGGCACGGCGAGCCGGTGGGCGCGGTGCGGCCGGTGCCGCCGGCGGCTCAGTCGCTCTGCTGATCGGCCTTCGACCGGGTGGCCTTGAGCGAGCCCGCGTGCGCCTTCGCGGACGGGTCCCGGCGGGTCTTGATCAGGCTCGCCACGGTGGTGACCACCAGCACGATGCCGATGACGCCGAGGCTCACCGGAGTGGTGATCTCCGGCACCGCCTCGGAGATGTCCTCGTGCGCCCAGTGCAGGATCAGCTTGACGCCGATGAACGCGAGAACGAGCGCGAGCCCGGCCGAGAGGTAGACCAGCCGGTCGAGCAGGCCCTTGACCAGGAAGAACAGCGCCCGCAGGCCGAGCAGCGCGAACGCGTTCGCCGCGAACACGATGTAGGGCTCCTGGGTGATGCCGAACACCGCGGGGATCGAGTCGAGCGCGAACAGCAGGTCGACGCTGCCGATCGCGATCAGCACGATCAGCAGCGGTGTCACCACCCGGCGGCCGTCGACGCGAGTGATGATCTTCCCGCCCACGTAGTCGTCGGTGACCGGCAGCACCCGGCGCGCCGTCTTCACCACGACGTTGTCCTCGACGTCCGGGTCCTCGTCGCGGTGCCGGAAGAGCTGCACCGCGGTGTAGATCAGCAGGAGGCCGAAGAGCAGGAACATGAACGAGAACAGCGAGATCAACGTCGCGCCCAGCGCGATGAAGATCGCGCGCATGATCAGCGCGAGCACGATGCCGAAGGTCAGCACCTTGTGCTGGTGCTCCTCCGGCACGGCGAAGGTCGTCATGATGATGACGAACACGAAGAGGTTGTCGACCGACAGGCTCTTCTCCACGAGGTAGCCGGCGAAGTACTCCGTGCCGGCCGTGCCGCCGTAGGCCCAGGTGAACCACAGCCCGAACGCGATGGCCACGGCGATGTAGAACACCGACCACGCCGTCGCCTCGCGGAAGCCCACCCGGTGCGGCTTCAGCCAGCCGATCAGCAGGTCCAGCGCGAGCAGCGCGATGATGACCCCGATCGTCACCGCCCATGTCAGCCCGGTGATCTGGATCACGCCGACCTCCCCCGCGGGACCCTCCCGCCGGAGCAGAAGGTACGCAACTGGCCGACGCGCGGCACGCCGGGGAGCTCGACGACCCCCGGCGAGCGGGGCGGGCGGCGGATGCGATCACTCCGGGCCGGGCTCGCGGACCCATCCGTAGCTGCGCTGGACCGCGTGCGACCAGTTCTCGTGCTCGGCCGCCCGCAGCGCCGGGTCCATCCGGGGGGTCCACGCCGCGGCCCGGCGCCAGTTGCCGCGCAGCACCTCCAGGTCCGCCCAGTGCCCGACGGCCAACCCCGCCGCGTAGGCCGCACCGAGCGACACCGCCTCCGACCCCAGCGGGCGCTCCACCGGCACGTCCAGCACGTCGGCGACGAACTGCATCAGCAGGTGGTTCGCCGTCATCCCGCCGTCGACCTTGAGCCGGGCGACCGGCAGGCCCGAGTCGGCGTCCATGGCGTCCACCACCTCGCGGGTCTGCCAGCCGGTGGCCTCCAGCACCGCCCGGGCCAGGTGCCCGCGGGTCACGAACGACGTCAGCCCGACCATCACCCCGCGGGCCTCCGGGTGCCAGCGCGGCGAGTACAGCCCGGAGAAGGCCGGGACGATGTAGCAGCCGCCGTTGTCCGGCACGGAGCTCGCCAGCGTCTCGATCTCCGCCGCCGTGGTGATCATTCCGAGCGCGTCGCGGAACCACTGCACGAGCGCGCCGGTCACCGCGATGGCGCCCTCCAGCGCGTAGGCCCGCGCCTCGCCCAGCTCGTAGCCGACCGTCGCGATGAGCCCGTGGGTGGACTCCGCGATCGCCCCGCCGGTGTTCATCAGCAGGAACGCCCCGGTGCCGTAGGTGCACTTGACCTCGCCCGGCGCGAAGCACGCCTGCCCGACCAGCGCGGCCTGCTGGTCGCCGAGGGCGCCGGCCACCGGGACGCCGGGCAGGACGCTGCGGCAGGTGCCGTACACCTGCGCGTTGGGCCGGATCTCGGGCAGCATCGCCCGCGGCACCCGCAGCACCTCGAGCAGCGGCTCGGACCAGGTCTTGGTGCGCAGGTCCATGAGCATCGTGCGGCTGGCATTGGTCACGTCGGTGACGTGGCGGCCGCCGTCGGGCCCGCCGGTGAGGTTCCAGATCAACCAGCTCTCCATCGTCCCGAACAGCACGTCCCCGGCCTCGGCGCCCGCCCGGGCGCCGGGCACGTGGTCGAGCAGCCAGCGCAGCCGCGGCCCCGCGAAGTAGGTCGCCGGGGTCAGCCCGCAGATCGACGTGAACAGGGCACCGTGCCCGTCGGCCACCAGGCGCGCGACGACGCCGTCGGTGCGGGTGTCCTGCCAGGTGATCGCCCGGGTCAACGGAGCACCGGTGTGCCGGTCCCACACGACCGTCGTCTCGCGCTGGTTGGCGATGCCCAGCGCGACGATCGAGTCCGGGGTCAGCCCGGCCCGGCGCAGGGCCGCCGGCACGACCCGGGCGACGTTGCGCCAGATCTCCTCGGCGTCATGCTCGACCCAGCCGGATCGCGGGTAGTGCTGGCGGTGCTCGCGGCGGGCCACGGCGAGCATCCGGCCGGAGCGGTGGAACAGCAGGCACCGGGTCGAGGTGGTGCCCTGGTCGATCGCGGCGACCACCCGGTCCGGGCTCATCCCGGGGCCCCCAGCGTCGCCGACACCTCCCGTGCCGCCGCGGCCAGCTCACCGGCCAGCCGCGGCCGCAGCTCGGCCCCGGACCCGAACAGCTCCTCGACCGGGCCGCACACCCCGAGCGCGCCGACCACCAGCCCGCCGCCTGAGCGCAGCGCCGCCGCGGCGCCGCCGACCCCGGGCTCGTACTCCCCGTGGTCCGTCGTCCAGCCGCGCCTGCGGGCCAGCGCGAGCTGCTCCTGCAACGCGCCGGCGCCGGTGCACGTCCTCCCGGTGTAGCGGTCGAGCCGCAACGCGCGCAGCGGCGGCAGGCCGAGCGGCGCGAACGCCAGCAGGCACTTCCCCGCCGCCGTGGCGTGCAGCGGCTGCACCGCACCGGTGCGGATGCGCTGCGGCGAGCCGTCCGGCCGGAACACGTGGTGCACGAGGCGCACCGCGGCGCCGTCCGGCACGCCGAGCACGACGGCCAGGCCGGTGCTGCCGGCGAGCGAGTCGGACCAGTCCATCGCCCGGGCCCGCAGCTCGTGCCGGTCCCAGCCACCCGCGCGCAGCTCGCGCAACCCCGGGCCCAGCCGGTACCGCGCGGTGTCCGGGTCCTGGTCCACGAAGCCCACCGCGCAGAGCGTCCGGACGATGCCGTGTGCCGTCGGCGGTGGCAGGTCGAGCGCGGCGGCGAGCTCGCGCAGCCCGAGGGGCCGGCCGGCGCCGCCGAGCAGCCGCAGCACCGCCGCCGCCCGTTCGATCGACCGGATCGGGCCCGCCACGCCACGCACCGTAGCCACCGGCTGCGACCTGCGCCCGACCTGGTGTTCGGCCATGCCGAACAGGTGCCGTTGACCGCGTCGGACGGGCTACCTACCGTCCGCAGACCTCATCCGGACCGATCGGGGGCAATCCATGGCTCGGGAGAAGTACGCCGGCGAGCTGTTCGCCGAATTCGCCGGCACGTTCATCCTCATCCTGTTCGGCCTCGGCGTCGTCGCGCAGGTGGTGACCAGCCCCGACGGCAGCCTCGGCGACCACGACTCGATCGCGTGGGCCTGGGGCATCGGCGTGATCCTCGGGGTCTACACCGCCGCCCGGATCAGCGGCGGCCACATCAACCCGGCGGTGACGATCGCCTTCGCTCTGTTCCGCGGCTTCCCGTGGCGCAAGGTGCTGCCGTACTCGCTGGCGCAGACCGCGGGCGCTTTCGTCGCGGCGCTGGTCGTGCGGGTGGCCTACGCCGACTGGATCGCGAAGGTCGACCCGGGGACGACGATCGACAGCCAGATCATCTTCTCGACGCTGCCCGGCAACGGCGTCGACGGGATCGGGATCCCGACCGCCTTCCTGGACCAGGTGATCGGCACGGCGATCCTCGTGTTCCTGGTGCTCGCCGTCACGACCGCGGTGAACAACCCGCCGCTGGCGAACCTCGGCCCGGTGGTGATCGGCCTGATCGTCGTCGGCATCGGGATGGCCTGGGGCGCCAACGCCGGTTACGCGATCAACCCGGCCCGCGACTTCGGCCCGCGGCTGGCGTCGTTCCTCACCGGCTACTCCACGGCCTGGTCCGACCAGAACGGGAACCTGTACTTCTGGTTGCCCATCGTCGCCCCGATCATCGGCGCGGTGGTCGGTGGCCTGCTCTGGAAGGCCCTGATCGAGCGCTACCTGCCCACCGAGGCCGAGCCGGTGGCCCCGGCCGTGGGCGAGCCCCGACCCAACGAGTGAGGAAGGACCGTGATGGCCGAGTTCGTCGGCGCCGTCGACCAAGGAACCACCAGCACCCGCTTCATGATCTTCGACCACGGTGGCGACGAGGTGGGGCGCCACCAGCTCGAGCACCAGCAGATCCTCCCGCAGGCCGGGTGGGTGGAGCACGACCCCGTCGAGATCTGGGAGCGCACGTCGTCGGTGCTGCAGTCGGCGTTGAACCGCAGCGGGCTCTCGGCGGCCGACCTCGTCGCGCTGGGGATCACCAACCAGCGCGAGACGGCGGTGGTGTGGGACCGGCGCACCGGCCGGCCGCTCTACAACGCCATCGTCTGGCAGGACACGCGGACGGACCGGATCGCCTCCGCCCTGGAGCGCGACGGGCGCGGCGACGTGATCCGGCGCAAGGCCGGGCTCCCGCCGGCCACCTACTTCTCCGGTGGGAAGGTCCAGTGGATCCTGGAGAACGTCGACGGCGCCCGCGAGGCGGCCGAGCGCGGCGACGCCGTGTTCGGCAACACGGACACCTGGCTGCTGTGGAACCTCACCGGCGGGCGCGACGGCGGCGTGCACGTCACCGACGTCACCAACGCCAGCCGCACGATGCTGATGGACCTGGAGACCCTCGACTGGGACGACGAGCTGCTCGGCTTCTTCGGCATCCCGCGCCAGATGCTGCCCGAGATCCGGCCCAGCTCGTCCCCGGAGCCCTACGGGACCACCCGCGCGAACGGCCCGCTCGGCGGCGAGGTGCCGATCACCGGCGACCTCGGCGACCAGCAGGCCGCCACCGTCGGGCAGGTCTGCTTCGCCCCGGGTGAGGCGAAGAACACCTACGGCACGGGCAACTTCATGCTGCTCAACACCGGCACCGAGCTGGTGCGCTCGCAGGCCGGGCTGCTCTCGACGGTGTGCTACAAGTTCGGCGACGAGCCCGTCGTCTACGCGCTGGAGGGCTCGATCGCCGTCACCGGCTCGGCGGTGCAGTGGCTGCGCGACCAGCTCGGCATCATCTCCGGCGCGGCGCAGAGCGAGGCGCTGGCGCGGCAGGTGGCCGACAACGGCGGGGTGTACTTCGTCCCGGCGTTCTCCGGCCTCTTCGCGCCCTACTGGCGCTCGGACGCCCGCGGCGCGATCGTCGGGCTGTCGCGCTACAACACCAACGCGCACCTGGCGCGGGCGACGCTGGAGGCGATCTGCTACCAGAGCCGCGACGTCGCGGAGGCGATGGAGTCCGACTCGGGCGTGCACCTGGAGGTGCTCAAGGTCGACGGCGGGGTCACGGCGAACGAGCTGTGCATGCAGATCCAGGCCGACGTCCTCGGCGTGCCGGTCAGCCGGCCGGTCGTCGCGGAGACGACGGCACTCGGCGCGGCGTACGCGGCCGGTCTCGCCGTCGGGTTCTGGAGCTCCACCGACGAGCTGCGGCAGAACTGGAACGAGGACAAGCGCTGGCACCCGGCCTGGAGCGCGGAGCAGCGCGACGCCGGTTACGCGCGGTGGAAGATGGCGGTGCAGCGGACGTTGGACTGGGTGGACGTGGACTGACGACGAAGGAGTTCCGCATGAGATCGGTCGCGCTCTCCCCGGCGGCCCGCGCGGCGGCGCTGGAGGCCATGGCCGCGACCGAGCTCGACGTGCTGGTCGTGGGCGGCGGCGTGGTGGGCGCGGGCAGTGCCCTGGACGCCGCCACCCGCGGGCTCACGGTCGGGCTCGTCGAGGCGCGCGACTTCGCCTCGGGCACGTCGAGCCGGTCCAGCAAGCTGATCCACGGCGGCCTGCGCTATCTGGAGATGCTCGACTTCCGGCTGGTCGCCGAGGCGCTGGCCGAGCGCGGGCTGCTGATCGACCGGCTCGCCCCGCACCTCGTGCGGCCGGTGCCGTTCCTCTACCCGCTGCGTCATCGGGCCTGGGAACGGCTCTACGCCGGCGCGGGCGTCGCGCTGTACGACATGCTCGCGCTGTTCTCCCGGCGGGCCCGCGGGGTGCCGCACCACCGGCACCTGACCCGCGGTGGCGCGCGCCGGCTGGTCCCGTCGCTGCGCCGGGACGCGCTGGTGGGCGCGCTGCTGTACTACGACGCGCAGGTCGACGACGCGCGCCACACGATGTTCGTCGCCCGCACGGCGGCGGCGTACGGCGCGCACGTCGCGTCGCGGGCCCGGGTGGTGGGGCTGCTGCGCGAAGGCGAGCGGGTGGTCGGCGCGCGGGTGCACGACCTGGAGGCGGACCGGACGGTCGAGGTGCGCGCCCGCCAGGTCGTCAACGCCACCGGCGTGTGGACCGACGAGACACAGGGCCTTGCCGGCGAGCGCGGGCGCTTCCACGTCCGGGCGAGCAAGGGGATCCACCTGGTCGTGCCCCGGGACCGGATCCACGGCGACGCGGGGCTGATCCTGCGCACCGAGAAGTCGGTGCTGTTCGTCATCCCGTGGGGCCGGCACTGGATCATCGGCACCACCGACACCGACTGGAACCTCGGGCTGGCCCATCCCGCCGCGAGCGCCGCCGACATCGACTACCTGCTCGACCACGTCAACGCCGTGCTGGAGCAGCCGCTCACGCACGCCGACGTCGAGGGCGTCTACGCGGGGCTGCGGCCGCTGCTGTCGGGGGAGTCGGAGTCGACGTCGAAGCTGTCCCGCGAGCACGCGGTGGCGCACACGGTGCCGGGCCTCGTCGTCGTCGCCGGCGGGAAGTACACGACGTACCGGGTGATGGCCCGGGACGCCATCGACGCGGCGGCGCACGCGCTGGACGCCAAGGTGCCGCCGTCGGTGACCGAGGACGTGCCGCTGCTCGGGGCGGAGGGGTTCGCGGCGCTGTGCAACGCCCGCCACGCGCTCGCCCGCCGGTACGGGGTGCACGAGGCGCGGATCGAGCAACTGCTGCGGCGGTACGGCTCGCTGGTGCACGAGGTGCTCGACCTGGTCGTCGCCGACCCGGAGCTCGGCCGGCCCGTCACCGGCGCGCCGGACCACCTGCGCGCCGAGATCGTCTACGCCGCCTCGCACGAGGGTGCGCGGCACCTCGACGACGTGCTGGCCCGCCGCACCCGGGTGTCGATCGAGACCTTCGACCGCGGGCTGGGTGCGGTCGAGGAGGTGGCGGGCCTGGTCGCCCCGGTGCTGGGCTGGAGCGAGGCGCAGGTGCGGCTCGAGATCGACCACTACCGCAAGCGGGTGGACGCCGAGCGCGAGAGCCAGCGGATGCCCGACGACGAGACGGCCGACTCCGCCCGGATGGGCGCACCGGAGGTCGTCCCCCTGCGGTGAGCGCCCCACCCCGCGCCCGACATGGACACACATCGGGGTCGGATGCGCCCGCTGCACCCCGAGATGTCTCCATGTCGGGGGGTGGCGGTCAGGTCCGCGCGCGCCGGGCCGCGACGAACGAGCGCACGCCCAGCACCAGGAAGGCCACCAGCACCACGAACATGATCGTGCTGACGATCACCGCCGCCGGCCGTTCCGCGGTACCGGCGAAAACCTCGCCGAGCCGCACCACCTGCATCAGCGAACCGAGCGCGCCGAGCAGCGCGATCGCCAGTGCGGCGTGCATCGCGTGCGCGTGCATCTGCGGCCGGCGGGCCAGCGCCCCGCAGACCAGCAGCAGCACGCCGACGAACGTCGGGATGAGGGCGGTGATGCTCGCCGCCCCGGTCAGGACGTAGGCGACGACGCCCAGGACGGTGAGGGTGCCACCGGTGAGAAGGGTGAGACGGGTCATCGAGGTCATGCCCCGATCGTCCCGCACTCCCCGCCACCCCGGACGGCCGGCTCCGGTGACCCGCCACCCGGGGCGCCGCCGCGATCGACGTCCGGCCGCGTGGCCCGCACCGAGCCCGTCGACCCGGACGGGTACCCGTTCGGCTAGCCGGTGAAGAACGCGCGCAGCTCGCCGAAGGTCTCCTCCGGCGCCTCCTCCGGCACGAAGTGCCCGCCCGGGAGGCCGCGGCCGCTCACCAGCGACGGGTCGGTGGCCTGCTCCCGCCAGACGCCCAGCACGTCGTAGTTCCGCCCGACGAACCCGTCGGCGCCCCACAGCACCAGCAGCGGGCACGCCACCCGGCGCGGGTCGGCGCGGTCGTGCTCCAGGTCGATCGACGCCCCGGCCCGGTAGTCCTCGCAGGTCGCCGCGATCGTCGCCGGGTCGGCGAAGGCGCGCACGTACTCGGCGACCACGCCGTCGTCGAAGGCGCCGTCGCGCCGGCTCCAGCCGGCGAGGCAGCGGCGCAGGTAGTACTCGGGGGCGCCACCGATGAGCCGCTCGGGCAGGTCGGGTGGCTGGCTGAGGAAGAACCAGTGGTAGTAGGCGGTGGCCAGCGCGCGGTCGGTGTGGTCGAACACGTGCAGCGTCGGCACGATGTCGAGCACGGCGGCGCGGGTGACGCGGCCGGGGTGGTCGCGGCACATGCGGTGCACCACCCGCGCGCCGCGGTCGTGCCCGGCGACGGCGAACCGCTCGAACCCGAGCCGTTCCATCAGCCCGACCTGGTCCGCGGCCATCGCCCGCTTCGCGTAGGCCGCGTGGTCGTCGCCGCCGGGCGGGCGCGACGACCCGCCGTAGCCGCGCAGGTCGGCCGCCACCACCGTGAACCGCGCGGCGAGCCGCGGGGCCACCGCGTGCCACATCAGATGGGTCTGCGGGTAGCCGTGCAGGAGCAGCAGCGGCGGCCCCGACCCGCCGACGGCGGCGTGGATCCGCACCCCGTCGACGTCGACGTCGTGGTCGGTGAAGCCGGGCAGGCGTGTCATGCCACCAGCATCGACCATGGGGGACGGAGCGACCCTCACGTGTCGGTGCGCACCTCGGCGCCGTCCTGCCCCCACCGCGTGTGGAAGGCGCCCTCGGCGTCGATCCGCCGGTAGGTGTGCGCGCCGAAGTGGTCGCGCAGGCCCTGGATCAGATTCGCCGGGCCCCGCTCGCGACGGTAGCCGTCGTAGTACGACAGTGACGACGCGAACGCCGGAACCGCGACGCCCTGCTCGGTGGCCGTGACGACCACCCGGCGCCATGCGTCCTGCGCCGAGCCGACGGCCTCGGTGAAGTAGGGCACCATCAGCAGGTTGTCCAGGTCGGGGTGCTCGGCGTAGGCCTCCCGGATCCGGTCGAGGAACCGGGCCCGGATGATGCAGCCGCCGCGCCAGATCGTCGCCATCGCGCCGAGGTCGAGGTCCCAGCCGTTCGCGATCGACGCGGCCCGCATCTGCGCGAAACCCTGCGCGTAGGCGACGACCTTGCTCGCGTACAGGGCCCGTCGGATGTCCTCGACCAGCTCTGGATGATCGGCACCGCCGCCGGGGGTCGGGCCGCCCAGGGTCGCTGCCGCGGCCCGCCGCTCCTCGTGCAGGGAGGACAGCGTGCGCGCGAACACCGCCTCGGTGATCCCGGTCAGCGGCACGCCGAGTTCCAGTGCATCGATCGCCGTCCACCGGCCGGTGCCCTTCTGCTCGGCCCGGTCGGCGATGACGTCGACCAGCGGGCCGCCGGTGCGCTCGTCGTCCTTCGCCAGCACGATCGCGGTGATCTCGATCAGGAACGACTCCAGGTCCCCGGAGTTCCACTCGGCGAAGACCTCCGCGATCTCGGGCGCGTCGAGCCCGGCGACGTGGGTGAGCAGGTCGTACGCCTCGGCGATGAGCTGGATGTCGGCGTACTCGATGCCGTTGTGCACCATCTTCACGTAGTGCCCGGCGCCGTCCGGGCCGACGTGCACGCAGCACGGAGTGCCGTCCACCCGCGCGGCGATCGCCGTCAGGACGTCCTCGACCTCCGCGTAGGCACCCGCGTCGCCGCCGGGCATGATGCTCGGGCCGTGCAGGGCGCCCTCCTCACCGCCGGACACGCCGACGCCGAGGAACCGCAGCCCGCGCGCCGCGCAGGCCTGCGCGCGCCGGCGGGTGTCGGCGAAGTGCGAGTTGCCGGCGTCGAGGACGATGTCGCCGTCGTCGAGCAGCGGGGCGAGCTCGTCGATCACCGCGTCCACCGGAGCGCCCGCCTTGACCATCACGACGACCCGGCGCGGCCGCTCCAGCGCGGCGACGAGGTCGGCGAGCGTCTCCGCGGCCGTGAACGGACCCTCGTGCCCGTACTCGGCGACGAACTCGCGCGTCCGCGCCGCCGTGCGGTTGTGCACGGCCACCGGGATCCCCCGGCCGGCGATGTTGCGGGCCAGGTTCGCCCCCATCACCGCCAGCCCGGTGACCCCGACCCGGCTGCCTGCCCCGCCGTCGTTCATCCCGCTCCCCCGCTCCGGTGAGACGTCCGCCGCCGGCGACGTTACCGATCACGCGCTGCCGCCGCCGGTGACGCTGCCACCGTGCATGCCAGGGGCGCGGCGGGCATGGGCCCCGGCACCCCCGGGTATGCGAGCCGGGTGACCATCAGCACCACAGCGCTGCGCGAGCTGTTCGCCTCGGACCTGCCCGATCCCCTGCTCGTCGTCGAGGAGGGACGGGCCCGGGTGGCCGCGGAGCCGACCGGGATCGTCGTCGCCTCCCGGCGCGAGCTGCTCGCCGAGCACGGCGGGGACGCGCCGACCGGGGAGCTGCTCGAGCAGCTCGCCGCCCGGCTGGACACGGAGTTCAGGCTGCAGGGCGGCTGACCCGCCCGCGACGGCCGGCGAGCAGGGCGGCGGCGGTCGCGTCGAGCGGTCGCGTCACCGGCTCTCCCGCGTGCCGTCGACCCAGCCGTCGATCTTCTCCCACCAGCCGTACAACCAGTCGACCTGCTCGTCGCGGCCGCGGGGCACCTCCGCGCTCGGCACCCGCCACCAGCGCATCCGGACCGTGCCGTCCAGCGGCAGCTCCCGCCAGATGTCGGCGACGGTGAACAGGTGGTCCAGGCCCGCGTGCGCCACCCACACCACGTCCGCCTCGGGCGCCGCCGCCAGCGCCGCGGCGACGCCACCGGGCCGCGGCGCCAGCACGTGGCGCATGTTCTCCGAACGCCGCGCCATGTCCTCGAACCCCCGCGCGCGCAGGCGCCCGATCGCGGCGAGCCGGCGTCGCTCGGTGAAGTTGCCGCCCTCGGGGAAGATCACGAAGGCGTCGTCGCCGTCGAGCGCGGTGGCGAGCTCGCCGATCCGCCGCTCCACGTCGTCCCCGCTGCCGGAGAGGAAGCGGTTCGGCAGCCGGTTGAGCACGACGTCGATCGCCGGCGCCCACTGCAGCTCGCCGGCGAGCACGATCCGCGGCTCGCGGGCGTACCAGTTGACCAGCGCGTGCATCAGCAGGATTGAGTCACCGGGACCGGCGTGGCGGCAGAACACGAGCAGCGGGCGGTCGAGGTACTCGTCGGGGTCCGGGCCCTCGACCTCCACCCGCAGCCGTAGCACCCGGGCCGCCTCCGCGTACAGGACCCGCAGGTAGAGCCCGACGAGGCGGTAGTGGAGCAGCTGGAACGCCGGCGTCCGCACCGCCGCGCCGAACCCGGCGGCCACCCACAGGGCGAACAGTGCCACGAGCGCGACGCTCTCCAGCACCATCGCCACCACGACGACCCAGAGCACCCGCAGCGCGCGCAGGCGCCCGGGCAGGAGCGGCGAGACGAGTGCCGCGAGCAGCAGCCACAGCGGCAGGGTGGTCAGCAGCGCGCCGGTGAGCAGCAGCACCAGCGGGGCCAGCACGGCTCGCCGCACGTGGCGCGGGGGCACGGTCACGTCAGCTCCGATCCATGATCGCCCAGTTCGGGGTGTTTGCGTCACCGGTCGCGCGGACCTCCCGGCTCCGGCGGTCTCGGGCGCCGCCGGCGGCGTGGGCCGCACTCGGGTGCGGGTGGGCCGTCCGGCTCACGCCAGCGCGTCCAGGTAGGCGGCCGTCGCGGCGCGGGCGACGTCGATGCGCCGTCCGATGCCGCCGACGTCGCGGTACCGCAGGGCCGCCCGGGAGTCCCAGCGCGGTGCGGCGCCCTCACCGGCCGGCAGGACGTGCACCTCGATGCCGCGGGGGACGCTCGCGAGGTCGCGCGCGAACCGGTGGCGGCGCGCGATCTCGAACGCGACGACGCCGACCTCCCACGGCCGCCGCGGCGGCCGCAGCGGCTGCTCGACCCGGCCGACCTGCAGGACGAACACCCGTCGCGCCCCCAGCTCCACCGCGCGGCCCAGCGGGATGCTGTGCACCAGACCGCCGTCGAGGAAGTGCCGGTTCCCGATCCGGGCCGGCGGCAGGAGGCCCGGCACGGCGGTGGAGGCCAGCACCGCCTCGACCGCGGACCCACCGCTGAACCAGTGCTCGGCGGCGTCCTCGATGCTGGCGGCGCAGCACTGGAAGGCGACCGGCAGGTCCTCGATGCGCGTGTCGCCGACCTCGTCGCGCAGCAGCCGGCGCAGCGGCGCCGGCGAGTGCGCCGCGACGCCGGTGCGGGCCACCTCGCGCAGCCGCCGCACCGGCCCGGCGGCGAAGACCTCGCGCGCGGCCGGGGACCGCCACAGCGCGTCCAACCGGCCGGGGACCTCGGCGGCCGGCAGCGCCGCGAGGACCAGGCCGTTGATGGCGCCGACCGACGTGCCGAGCACCAGGTCCGGTGCGATCCCCGCGTCGAGCAGCGCGTGCAGCATCCCGATCTGCACGGCACCCAGCAGCCCGCCACCGCCCAGGACGAACGCGGTCGCGGCAGCCACGGCGCCATGCTGCCACCCCGGGCGCCGGGGGGCCCGGGTCGCGCCTTGCGCGCGCCGGTTCGAGCACGGTTCCGGCCCGACCCGGCACGGGTGGACCGCGACTCGCGGGTGGGTCAGAAGGCCGGCCAGGGGATCGCGGGACCGTAGCCGGACGGCTCGGGATAGCGCCCCTCCTCGAGCAGCCCGGCCACCCGGTTCGCCAGCGCCTTCACCTCGCGTCGGGTGATGTGCTCGCCGATCTCCTCGCCGACCCCGGCGTCGAGGGCCGCCCGCAGCCGTCCCAGCATCGCGCACACCTCCGCGGGCAGCGGCTTGCCGACCCATCCCCACAGCACGGTGCGCAGCTTGTCCTCCACGTGCAGGCACAGGCCGTGGTCCACGCCGTACGTGCGCCCGTCGACGCCGGCGAGCACGTGCCCGCCCTTGCGGTCGGCGTTGTTCGCGACGACGTCGAACGCCGCCATCGCCCGCAGCTCGGGGGTGTCGGCGTGCACGAGCACCGCGAGCTCACCGTAGCCGTCGCGGGCCCGCAGCACCCCGCACCACCCGGGCGTGACCTCCGACGGTGCGCACACGTCCACGAGCTCGCGCTCGTCGTCGATGTCCACCCAGGCCTGCACCATGCCCGGCCCGAACGGCCCGTCGCGCAGCACCGTCGGCGGCACCACGCCGAACCCGCCCGCCTCGGACACCAGGTACGCGGCGACCTCCCGCCCGGCCAGCGTGCCGTCGGGGAAGTCCCACAGCGGGCGCTCGCCGCGGACGGGCTTGTAGACGCACTGCAGATCCACGCCGTCGGCGGAGACGGTGCCGTACAACGTCGTGTTCGACGCGTCGACGAGCCGGCCGGTGACCTCCATGCGGCCACGCCGGAGCAGTCCCGGCACCGCCGGGTCGGAAGGGTCCACGGGAAGGCGCGTCAGTCCGCGTCCGGAACCGGGGACCTCTGGTGGTACCCGTTGAGCCGCGCGCAGACGTGCCCCTCGGGGTCCAGCGGGGCCGCGCACAGCGGGCACGGCGGACGTCCCGCGGAGACCACCCGCTCGGCCCGCTCCGCGAACGCCTTCGCCTGCATCGGCGAGAGGAACACGCGCAGCGCGTCGGGGCCCTCCTCGGTGTCGTCGAGCACGACGGACTCGTCGACCTCCTCCTCGGTGACCGCGAGCAGTTCCACCACGATGGATCGCGACTCCGCGTCCCACCCCAGGCCCATCGTGCCGACCCGGAACTCCTCCTCCAGCGGCACGGCGAGCGGTTCGGCGTCGGCGTCCGGGCCGGGCTCGGGCGGCAGCTCCGGGCCGAACCGGCGGGTGACCTCGGCGAGCAGCGCGGCGATCCGCTCGGCCAGCACCGACACCTGCTGCTTCTCCAGCAGCACGCTCACGATGCGGGCCTCCTCGATCGCCTGCAGGTAGAACGAGCGGTCCCCGGGCTCGCCGACGGTCCCGGCGACGAAGCGCTCGGGCTGGCGGAAGACATGGATGACGCGAGACATGACGTCGTCGAGGGTAACCGTCCGAGCGCCACGCGGCGAACCCGCGACGGTCAGGCGACCCCGGTGTTCCCGCCGACGACGGCGTCCGAGCTGCGGGCGGCGCGCCGGCGGCCGCGCCGCTTCGGCGGGATCAGCCCGGACTTGTCCCCGCCGAGGTCGTTGACGCGGGCCACGAACGGGCGGGTCTCGGTGTAGTGCACGACGCTGATCGACGCGGTGTCCACCATGATGCGCTGGAAGTTGTCCAGGTGCGTGGCCAGGGCGTCGGCGAGGACGGCCTTGATGACGTCGCCATGGCTGCAGGCCAGCCACACCGCCTGCGGGCCGTGCTCGGCGCCGATCCGCTCGGCGTGCCTGCGCACGGCCGCGACGGCGCGGGCCTGCATCGCAGCCAGCCCCTCGCCGTCGGGGAACACCGCGGCCGACGGGTGTGCCTGCACCACCCGCCAGAGCTTCTCCTTGGCCAGGGTCTTGAGCGACCCACCGGTCCAGGACCCGTAGTCGACCTCGGCGAGATCGGGTTCGGTCACCGGCTGCAACCCGCGCTCGGCCGCCAGCGGCGCCACGGTCTGCGCGCACCGCTGCAGCGGCGAGCAGACGATCCCGGCCAGCGGCACCCCCGCCAGCCGCTGCACCACGGTCGCGGCCTGTGCCCGCCCGGCGTCGTCGAGGTCCACGCCGGCGGTGCGCCCGGCGAGCACGCCGGCGGCGTTCGCCGACGACCGTCCGTGCCGCAGGAGGATCAGGGTCGTCACGATCACGAGCCTACGTGCGCGGGCGGGGCCGGGTCAGCCGGCCGCGATCCAGCCTGCGCCCAGCGCGAGGAACAGGACCAGCCCGAGCGCGACCCGGTACCAGACGAAGACGTAGACCGTGTGCCGCTCGACGTAGCGCAGCAGCCAGGCGATCGCGGCGTACCCCACGAGGAAGGCGAGCAGGGTGGCGACGGCCATCTGCGGCCCGCTCGGCCCGTCGCCGGCGAACACGTCGGGAAGCTGGAACAGCCCGGACGCGACGACGGCGGGGATCGCCAGCAGGAACGAGTAACGGACGGCCGCGGCGCGCCGGAAGCCGAGGAACAGCCCGACGGTGATCGTGCCGCCGGATCGCGACACCCCGGGGATGAGCGCCATGGCCTGTGCGAACCCCAGGGCGACGCCCTGGCCCACCGTCATCTGCTCGAGCGGCCGGTGCTGCCGGCCGACGCGCTCGGCCAGGCCGAGCAGCAGCCCGAACACGACGAGCGTGGTGGCGATGAGCCAGAGGTTGCGGGCCACGGTCTGGATCTGGGTCTCGAACAGCACACCGAGGACCCCGATCGGGATCGTGCCGACGATCACCAGCCAGGCGAGCCGGTAGTCGGGCGTGGTGCGCACGGAGGCGTCGCGGAAGCCGCGCAACCACACCGCGACGAGCCGGCCGATGTCGCGCGCGAAGTACACGAGCACGGCCGCCTCGGTGCCGAGCTGCGTCACCGCGGTGAACGCCGCCCCGGCGTCGCGGCCGAAGAACACCTCCGACGTGATGCGCAGGTGCGCCGACGACGAGATCGGCAGGAACTCGGTGAGGCCCTGCACCAGGCCGAGGACGAGGACCTCCAGCCAGCTCACCGGCGCCGGTCCCGCGCCGACGGGCCGGGGGTGTCGCGGGGAGCGGTCACGGGCAGCGACCGTACCTGCCGGGTCCGGCGACCCTCCGCATAGGCTCGGCCCCCGTGCGGCGACGACGGGTGGGCGCGAGCGGGCTCCGGGTGTCGCGGCTCGGCCTGGGCACAATGGGCTGGGGCGACCAGACCGATCCACCCGGTGCCGCGGCCCAGCTGACCGCGTTCGTCGACGCCGGCGGCACCCTCGTCGAGACCGCGGACGCCTACGGCGGCGGCGCGGCCCAGCAGGTGCTCGGCGGCCTCCTGCGGGGCACCGTGAACCGCCGTGACGTGGTGCTCGCCGCCCGCTGCGTCGAGGAGTTCGGGGCGCACGGCGGCGGCGCCGGCCGCGCCGCCCTGCTCGGCGGGCTCGACTCCGCGCTGGTCCGGCTCGGCACCGACCACCTCGACCTGTGGTTGCTCCCCGGCTGGGATCCGGACGTGCCGCTGGACGAGACGCTCGACGCCGCCCGTCACGCCGCCGACTCCGGCCGCGCCCGCTACACCGGCCTGGTCGCGCCGGCCGGCTGGCAGCTCGCGACCGTCGCCGAGCGGGCGCGCGGGGCCGGCCGCACACCGGTGGCGGTGCAGGCCGAGTACTCGCTGCTGGCCCGGGCCGCCGAGGCCGACCTGCTGCCCGCCGCCGCGCACCACGGCCTGGGCCTGCTGGCGTGGGCCCCGCTCGGCCGGGGCGTGCTGACCGGGAAGTACGCGGGCGGCACGCCGGCCGACTCCCGCGGCGCGTCCCCCGCGCACGCGCCGTACGTCGACGCCCGCCGGGGGGAGCGCTCGGCCCGGATCGTGCAGGCGGTGATGACCGCCGCGGACGGTCTGGGCACCTCCCCGCTCGCCGTCGCGCTGGCCTGGGTCCGCGACGCGCCCGGCGTGGCCGCGGCGGTCGTCGGGGCCCGGGACGCGGCGCAGCTGGCCGCGTCCCTCGGGGCGGAGTCGGTGAGCCTGCCTCCGGAGATCCGCGCGGCACTCGACGACGTCAGCGCGGACTAGGTGCGGTCGGGGCCTGGCCGAGGGGCCGGGGCGGCCTTATGGTGGCAGGAATTCGTCTGCCGTTCACGGGAGGTGAGCCGGTGGAGCGCAGCACCGCAACCGGCACGATCGAGGGGGACGCCGACGGGGAGTGGGAGTACCGCCCCGTCAGATTGCCCGGGGACGTCTCCCGGATGACGGCGGCGGTACGACTCGCGATCCAGGCCGAGTTCGGCGGTTGGGAGCTTTCCCGCGTCCGGCTCTATCCCGGCGGCGTGCGCAAGGTGTGGCTGCGCCGCCGCCGCTCGTCGCGGATGCTCCCCGAACTCTCGATCTGACCCTGACCCCTACGGCGTCAGCACGACCTTGCCGGTGGTGCCGCGCGAGCCGAGCCGGCGCAGTGCCTCCGGCGCCTGGTCCAGCGGCAGCTCGACGCCGACCAGCGGGTCGATGAGCCGCTGGGCCCACAGCTCGTTCAGCGCGTCCTGCCACTGCGGGATCCGCTGCGGGTCCATCTTCCGGTAGAAGCCCCAGTGCACGCCCACGACCTCGTAGTTCTTGACGAGGACGTGGTTCGTCGGTGCCTCGGCGAACCGGCCGGCGACGAACCCGATGACCAGGATGCGACCCTCGAACGCGACGACCCGGCGGGAGGCGTCGAACACGTCGCCGTTGACCGGATCGAAGATCACGTCGGCGCCACGGCCGCCGGTGAGCTCCTTGACCCGCGCGACGATGTCCTCGCTCGCGTAGTCCACCACGTCGTCCGCGCCGAGCTCCGTCGCCAGCGCGCACTTCTCGGGCCCGCCCGCGGTGCCGATGACCCTGGCGCCCGCGGCCTTGCCGAGCTGCACCGCGGCGCTGCCGACCCCGCCCGCGGCCGCGTGCACGAGCAGCGTCTCGCCCTCGCGCAGCCGGCCGCGGTGGTGCAGCGCGCAGTAGCCGGTCTGGTAGGCGATGAACATGCCCGCGGCCTGGGCGGCGCTCATGCCGTCCGGCCAGGGCAGGGTGGCGTCGGCGTCGAGGACGGCGAGCTCGGCGAACCCGCCGCGGCCCTCGCTCATCGGCGGCGTCCCGATCACCCGGTCACCGACCGCGGCCCGCGCCCCCTCCCCCGCCGCGACGACCTCGCCGGCGATCTCCATCCCCGGCGTGAACGGCAGCGGCGGGCGCTCCTGGTACCTGCCCTGGCACACCAGGATGTCCGGGAAGTTGCACGCCACCGCCTGCACCCGCACCAGCACCTGCCCCGACCCGGGCTCGGGGTCGGGCAGGTCGTCGTGCCAGGTCAGGACGTCGGCCGGGTCGCCGAGCTCGTGTACCTGCCAGCCCCGCATCTAGTGGTCCTTCCAGGTGACGGGAGGCGGGGGGGTGCCGCCCCTCGGTCCGGGGGCTCCGCGGAACCCGTACGGCCCGGGCTCGCGGCCCGGCTGCACGAACCAGCACTCGCCGGCCGCGCCGCGCTCGAGGATCCCCTCGACGGCGTCGACGACGTCGTCCGCGGTGAGCAGCGGGAAATCGCCGAACCGCGCCTTGGCGTGCGCGATCAGCGGGGTGTCGGCGAAGCCGGGGCAGACCGCGCAGACCCGGATGCCCTCCGCCGCGAGCACCGGGGCCGCCGCGCGCACGTAACCGACGACGGCGTGCTTGGTGAGCGTGTAGAGGGCGTCACCTGGCATCGGCACCAGCCCGGCGAGCGACGCCGTCGCGATCACCGTGCCGCCGCCGGCCCGGCGCAGCGCGGGCACGGCCGCGGTGAGCCCGAAGACCACGTGGTCGACGTTCACGCCCATGATCCGCCGGTAGCCGGTGAGGTCGAGGGCCTCCACGCCCGACTGCCCCGAGGTGATCCCGGCGTTGAGCAGCACGACGTTCAGCCGGCCGAGGCTGTCCTCGGCCACGTCGACCGCCATCGCCATCGTGTCCGGGTCGGCGACGTCACCGGGCAGCGCCAGCCCGCCGACCTCCTCGGCGAGCGCCCGCGCGCCCGCCTCGTCGCGGTCGGAGATCGCGACGACGGCGCCGGCCGCCACGAGCCGGCGCACCGCCGCGGCGCCGATCCCCGACGCCCCGCCGGTGACCAGCGCAGCCTGCCCGCCGAGATCCATCAGCAG
>Ga0247713_1000472_pt1 | contig 24709 bp, 25 predicted proteins | sample 21E_NmetaG_FD_189936 | JGI IMG/M metagenome (GOLD analysis project Ga0247713, IMG submission 189936) | Soil microbial communities from hillslope of Landscape Evolution Observatory, University of Arizona, Oracle, AZ, United States - 2-1-E_N | ecosystem: Engineered > Artificial ecosystem >... | reverse complement strand
TCCGGGGGCATGACGCTGCCCGCCACGCCGCGATACGACCTGGTGGTGGTGGGTGGCGGCATCGTCGGCCTGGCCACCGCCCACGCGGCGGTCCGCGACGGTCGGACGGTGGCGGTGGTCGAGGCGGAGCCCGCGCTCGCCGCGCACCAGACCGGCCGGAACTCGAACGTGATCCACTCCGGGCTCTACTACGCACCGGGCGGGCTCAAGGCGCGCCTCGCGGTGGCGGGCTGCCGGGAGACCGTGGCGTTCTGCCGGGAGCACGACCTGCCGCACGCGATCACCGGCAAGCTCGTCGTCGCCACCGAGCCCGCGGAGCTGCCCCGGCTGGCGGAGCTGGCCCGCCGCGGCGACGCGAACGGGGTGGCGAACCACGAGCTGGACCCCGCCGGCATCCGGCAGCACGAGCCGCACGTCCGCGGCATCGCGGCGCTGTGGGTGCCGGCCACGGGCGTGTGCGACTTCCGGCTGGTCGCGCGGCAGCTCGGCGAGCTCGTGCGGCGCGCCGGGGGCATCGTCCACCTCGGGCGGCCCGTGCGGGCCGTCGTCCGCCGCCGCACCGACATCGTGGTCCGCACCGATGCCGGCGACCTGCTCGGCACCCGCGTCGTGGTGTGTGCCGGGTTGCGCTCCGACGAGCTCGCCTGGGCGGCCGGCGCCGAGCCCGGCGTGCGGATCGTGCCGTTCCGCGGCGAGTACGCCGGCTTCGCCGACCGGGCGGCGGGACTGGTGCGCGGGCTCGTCTACCCCGTTCCGGACCCGGCGTTCCCGTTCCTCGGCGTGCACGCCACCCGCGGGATCGACGGGCACGTGCACGCCGGGCCGAACGCGGTGCTCGCGCTGGCCCGCGAGGGCTACTCGTGGGGCACGGTGCGGCCGGGGGACCTGGCGCGCACCCTCGCCTACCCGGGCACCCTGCGCCTCGCCCGCCGGCACTGGCGCTACGGGCTGGGGGAGGTGCACCGGTCGTTGTCGCGGCGGGCGCTGGCCGCGCGGCTGCGGCGGATGCTGCCGGACGTGCGATCGGCCGACCTGCATCCGGCCGGCGCCGGGGTGCGCGCGCAGGCGGTGCGCCCGGACGGCACGCTCGTCGACGACTTCCTGCTCGTCGCGCAGGGCAAGGGCCCCGGTTCGGTGCTGCACGTGCTCAACGCCCCGTCGCCCGCCGCAACGGCCGCGCTCCCGATCGGCCGGGAGATCCTGGCGAGGCTGGCAGCGTGAGCGCGTTCGCCGAGGTTCCCGACGGCCACCGGTCGGGTTTCGCCTGCCTGGTCGGGCGGCCCAACGCCGGGAAGTCGACCCTGACGAACGCGCTGGTCGGCAGCAAGGTGGCCATCACCTCGAGCCGCCCGCAGACCACGCGCCACGCGATCCGCGGGATCGTGCACCGCCCGGACGCGCAGGTCGTGCTCGTCGACACTCCCGGCCTGCACAAGCCGCGGACACTGCTCGGCGCCCGGCTCAACGACGTCGTCCGCGAGACGTGGGCCGAGGTCGACGTCGTCGGGTTCTGCGTTCCGGCCGACGCCCCGGTCGGGCGCGGCGACGAGTTCATCGCCGGCGAGCTGCGGGCGGTGGCGGGGCGCACGCCGGTGCTCGGCATCGTCACCAAGACCGACCTCGCCCGGCCCGAGCAGGTGGCCGAGCGGCTGACGCAGCTCACGTCGCTGATGGCTTTCGACGAGATCGTCCCCTGCTCCGCGGTGGACGGCTTCCAGGTCGGGTTGCTCGCGGACCTGCTCGTGGCGCGCCTGCCCGAGGGCCCGCCGCTGTACCCGGACGGGGAGCTCACCGACGAGCCGGAGGAGACCCTCGTCGCCGAGCTGGTGCGCGAGGCCGCCCTGGAGGGCGTGCACGACGAGCTGCCGCACTCGATCGCCGTCGTCGTGCAGGAGATGATCCCGCGCGAGGGGCGCGACGACATGCTCGACGTGCACGTCACGATCTTCGTCGAGCGGCAGAGCCAGAAGGGCATCGTGATCGGCAGAGGCGGCGAGCGGCTGCGCGCCGTCGGCACCGCCGCGCGCCGGCAGATCGAGGCGCTGCTCGGCACCCGCGTCTACCTGGACCTGCACGTCACCGTCGCGAAGGACTGGCAGCGCGACCCGCGGCAGCTGCGCAAGCTCGGCTTCTGATGGATCGGGGACCCTGAGCCGGCGTGGCGGACGCGTCGCTGTCGAGGCGCCGGCACCGTACCCTGCGCGGGTGCCCCTCTACCGCGACACCGGCGTGGTGCTGCGCGTGCAGAAGCTGGGCGAGGCCGACCGCATCGTCACGCTGCTCACCCGGCGGCTGGGCAAGATCCGGGCGGTGGCCAAGGGGGTGCGGCGCACGCGCTCGCGCTGGGGTGCCCGGCTGGAACCGTTCAACCACGTCGACGTGCAGTGTCACACCGGGCGCTCGCTCGACATCGTCACCCAGGCCCAGACCGTCGACGCGTTCGGTGCCGGGATCGTCGGCGACTACCCCCGCTACACCGTGGGCTGCGCCATCCTCGAGGCCGCGGACCGGCTGGTCGCCGAGGAGGGGGAGCCCGCGCTGCGGGTGTACCTGCTGCTCGTCGGGGCGATCCGCGCGCTGGCCGACGGCGAGCGCGACGCGTCGCTCGTCCTCGACGCCTTCCTGCTGCGCGCGATGAGCCACGCCGGCTGGGCCCCGGCGATCACCGACTGTGCCCGCTGCGCCGAGCCGGGCCCGCACGCGGCGTATAGCGTCGCGGGCGGGGGTGCGGTGTGCCGGCGCTGTCGCCCGCCCGGCTCGGTCACGCCGTCGCCGGAGACGTTCGGGCTGCTGGACGCGTTGCTGCACGGCGACTGGACGGTCGCCGACGCCGCCGGGACGGCGACCCGCCGCGACACCAGCGGGCTCGTCGCCGCGCACCTGCAGTGGCACCTGGAGCGGCAGCTGCGATCGCTGCCGCTGGTGGAGCGGCAGCCCAGCGGGACGCGCGGGTAGGTCGACCAGGCGGGCACCGCCGCGCGAGGCGGGCCCTGACCGTCTCATATCGATCCATCGGCCGGCCCGGGCATCGGTTACCGTGCGGGCCACCCGGACACAAGGAGGCGGCGGTATGACCGACGGCGCGAACGGCAACGGCGCCAACCCCGCCGCACCGGCACCGAGCACCGTGCGACAGCTCGATCTGCCGGAAGCGGGGGAGCTCGCCCAGCTCGCCGCCGTCTTCGAGGACCTGCAGTACGTGCTGCGGTGCTGCGAGCACCTCGTGACCGCGCTCGGCGGGCCGGACGCGGGGCCGGTGCGCGTGGACACCGACACGGCGCTGGTCGAGGCGCTGTGGACGGGGGCCCTCATCGGCTACGTCCGCTGCTTCTCCGCACGCACAGCCGTGCTCACCGAAGCCGACCTGGACGAGCTGAAGATCGAGGGCGAGGTCGCCGACTTCCACGGGATGTTCAAGAAGCTGCGCGACCACTACGCCTCCCGCCACGTCAACCCGCGCGAGGCGTTCACCATCGGCGCCGCGCAGTCCAACGACGGCAAGCCGAACGGGGTGGCCGTGGTGTCCACGCCGCGCCCGATCGTCGACGACGCCACGGTGCGGCTGCTCGGGCGGATCTGCTACGGCCTGTCCGGCCTGGTGGACGCCCGGATCCAGCTGGCGCAGCAGAAGGTGCTCGGCGCGGCGGCAGAGCTGAGCCCGACCCAGCTGTCGAAGCTGCCGATCGTTCACCTGTCCGGCTCTGAGGTCTGAGCCTCACCCCGCGCCGGTCAGCTCCGCCCGCATGCTCGACGCGCTGCTCACCACGAGCATCAGCAGCGTGCCCATCGCCTTGTCGTCCAGCCCGGAGGCCGGGAAGGCGTAGCGCAGCGTGACGTCCCACCCGCGCTCGCCCCGGATCACCCGCGGCGTGCCGAACAGGCCCTCCCCGGCGCCGAGGGCGACGCGGGTGGGCACGTCCACGTCCTCGGGAAGGTCCCAGGCGACGACGCACGTCAGGTTCAGCACGGGCAGGCCCTCCTCCAGCTCCAGGCCCTGCACCACGCACAGCACACCGCTGTGGGCGAAGGTGAGCGCGCCGTCGTCGTCGGCCTCGACGTCGTGGTAGCGCTCCAGGGCCGCGCGGGCGACGTCGAGCATCCCGGCGACCGGGCTGCTCACGACGCCGTCTCCGGGCGGTCCAGGGCGGCGCCGAAGCGGCGGTCACGGCGGGCGTAGATCTCGATCGCCTCCCAGATGTGCCTGCGGTCGAAGTCGGGGAACAGCGTGTCCAGGAAGACCATCTCCGCGTAGGCCGACTGCCAGAGCAGGAAGTTCGACGTGCGCTGCTCACCGGAGGAGCGCACGAACAGGTCGACGTCGGGCATGTCCGGCTCGTCGAGGTACCGGGCGATCATCCGCTCGTCCACCCTTTCCGGCTTCACCCGGCCCTGCGCGACGAGGTGCGCGATCTGCCGCGCCGCGTCGGCGATCTCCGCGCGCCCGCCGTAGTTCACGCACATCGTCAACGTCAGGACGTCGTTGTCGCGGGTCCTCTCCTCCGCGACCTCCAGCTCGCGGATCACCGAGCGCCACAACCGGGGCCGCCGTCCGGCCCACCGGACCCGGACGCCCATCGCGTGCATCTCGTCGACCCGGCGGCGGATGACGTCGCGGTTGAAGCCCATCAGGAAGCGCACCTCGTCCGGGCTGCGCTTCCAGTTCTCGGTGGAGAACGCGTACGCCGAGAGCCAGCGCACGCCGATGTCGATGCACCCGCGGGCGACGTCCATCAGCGCCGCCTCGCCTCGGCGGTGCCCCTCGGTGCGGGGCAGACCGCGCGCGTTGGCCCACCGGCCGTTGCCGTCCATCACCAGTGCGACGTGGCGCGGCACCAGACCCCGCGGGATCGCCGGCGGGCGGGCGCCGGAAGGATGCGGCGGCGGCGGCGCGAACTCGGGCACGGCTCAGCCCGGTGTCCCGGCGCAGCGCCGGCACAGGCCGAAGATCTCGGCGGTGTGGCTGAGCTCGGAGAACCCGTGGGCGTCGGCGACGTGCTGCGCCCACGTCTCGACCGCCGGGCCCTCGATCTCGACGGTCCAGCCGCACCGGCGGCAGACGAGGTGGTGGTGGTGGTGCTCGGACTCGCAGCGGCGGTATACGGCCTCGCCGGTGCCGGTGCGCAGGACGTCCACCTCGCCGGCGTCGGCGAGGGTCTGCAGCGTGCGGTAGACGGTGGTCAGCCCGATGCCCTCACCGGACCGGCGCAGCTCCTCGTGGATCTCCTGCGCCGACCGGAAGTCGTCGAGCCGGTCGAGCAGCGCCGACACGGCGGCGCGCTGGCGGGTGGCGCGCAGGACCCGGTTCGGCGGCGCCTGACCGGTCACCTCGCCTCCTCCGCGTGCGCCACGGCGTCGACGACGATGTGCGCGAGGTGGTCGTCCACCAGCGAGTAGACGACCTCGCGGCCGTGCCGCTCGCCGTGCACCACCCCGGCGGCCTTGAGCACCCGCAGGTGCTGGCTGATCAGCGGCTGGGTGACGCCGAGCGCGTCGACGAGCTCGTGCACGCACCGCGCCGACTCCAGCAGCTGCAGCACGATCGCGATCCGCACGGGTGCGGCGAGCGCGCGCAGCAGGTCACCGGCGGCCTCGAGGGTGCGCGGCGTGCGCACCGGGCCCGGCGCCGCGGTGCCGCGCTCCGGGGAGTGGACGTGCTCCGGGTCCTCGGTCTCCGACCCCACGAGCGGGTCCTGGGTGTCGTGCCTGGTTCCGGCACCCGCGGTCGACATGGCTGCCCCGTCCTGAGGGGACGGCGGCCGCGCCCCCCGCTCGCGTTGTACCACCGGCCGCGCGCCCATCGTAGGCGCGCTAGCGTCCGCGTCCGTGCTGCTGGTCTGCCGGTTCGTCGTGCCCGCCGCCGAGGCTCCCGCCTTCCGGGCACGGGCCCGGTACGCGCTCGAGTTGCTCACGGCCGCGCCGGGCTGTCGTGGCGGCGAGCTCGGCCGGGCCGTCGACGACCCGGAGCACTGGACGCTGCTCGTGCGGTTCGCCTCGGTGGACGCCTACCGGCGGGCCCTGTCGCCGTTCCCGATGCGCGAGCACGTGGTGCCGCTGCTGGCCGAGGCCCGCGCCGACGCGCCGTCCACGTTCGAGGTGCTGCTCGACGCGGCCGCCGGCGCCGTGGTGGAGCACGAGAGCCTGCGCGCCGAACCCTGACCGCCACCCCCTTCCGCTCGCCGATTGCGATCCTCGCAGCGCTTTTCAGGGCTGCGAGGATCACAATCGGCGAGCGGAACCGGCGGCCGGATCGAGTTGTCCACAGGGGAGCCGGCGGGGGTGTCGCGATGGACGCAAGTGCGGGCAGCTTTCTCGCATGGACGAGTGGCCCTCCGGACTGCGCTCGCGGCCCCTGCTGAGAACCGCCGGCATCACCGACGCCGAGCTGCGGCGGCTGCGCGTGGTCCGCGCGCTCGTCACGGTCCGGCCCGGCGGCTACGTCGCCGCGGACGATCCGGCGCTGCAGATCCCCGCCGGCCGCCACGCCCTCGCGATCCGCGCCGCACTGCCCCACCTCGCGGACGGGTCCGTGGTCAGCCACGTCTCGGCCGCGATCGTGCACGGCCTGCCGGTCTGGCGGATTCCCCTCGATCGCGTCCACGTCACCCGGAACCGGCGCTCCGGCGGCCGGCGGACACGCCACGTCCACCTGCACGCGGCCACGCTCGACCTCGACGAGATCACCGAGGTCGACGGCGTCGTCGTCACCACCCGGGCGCGCACGGTCGCGGATCTGGCACGGACGGTGCCCTTCGAGCAGGCCGTCGTCGTCGCCGACGGTGCGCTGTTCGGCGGGCTGCACCGCAGCGCCGTCCTCGACGCGGTCGTGCGGTCGGCGCACCGCCGTGGCAACACCGCGGCCCTGCGTGCGGTCGAGTTCGCCGACGGCCGCGCCGAGAGTCCGGACGAGTCCCGCAGCAGGGTCGCGATCGCCCGCTGCGGGTTGCCGGTGCCCATCCTGCAGCACCGGTTCGAGATCGCCGGTGGTGCCCGGGTCGACTTCTGGTGGCCCGAGCACGGCACCGTCGGCGAGTTCGACGGTCGGGTCAAGTACGGGCGGCTGCTCCGTCCGGGGCAGGACCCGGCCGAGGTGCTGTGGGAGGAGAAGCGCCGCGAGGACGCGCTGCGGGACACGGGAGCATCCGTGGTGCGCTGGGTGTGGGACGAGATCCCGACCTTCGACCCGGTGGCCGACCGCATCCGCCGGGCGTTCGCACGGCACTGACCGCCCTTGCGCTCGCCGATTCGCATCCTCGCACCGCATCCAGGGGCTGCGAGGATCGCAATCGGCGAGCGTGAGGGCACGGATCCGCGCTGCCCGCGCAGCTGCGGCGGCCCCCGGGTGGGTGACCCCGGCACGGCGGCTAGCCTGGGACGCCCCGCCGGACCGTTCCAGGAGCACCCCATCGTGGCCAGCAAGCCGACCTCCGCCAGGATCGAGACCATCGTCGCGCTGTGCAAGCGCCGCGGCTTCGTCTTCCCGTGCGGCGAGATCTACGGCGGGACCCGCTCGGCCTGGGACTACGGCCCGCTCGGCGTCGAGCTGAAGGACAACGTCAAGCGGCAGTGGTGGAAGGCGATGGTCACCGGCCGTGACGACATCGTCGGGCTCGACAGCTCGGTGATCCTGCCCCGGCAGACCTGGATCGCGTCCGGCCACGTCAACGCGTTCCACGACCCGCTCGTCGAGTGCCTGTCCTGCCACAAGCGCTTCCGCGCGGACCAGCTCGCCGAGGAGTACGCCGAGCGCACGGGCAAGGACGTCGCGGAGAACGACGTCTCGGACGTGCCGTGCCCGAACTGCGGCACCCGCGGGCAGTACACCGAGCCGCGCGAGTTCAACATGATGCTCAAGACCTACCTCGGGCCGGTGGAGTCCGAGGAGGGCATGCACTACCTGCGTCCGGAGACCGCTCAGGGCATCTTCATCAACTTCCTCAACGTGCAGACGACCGCGCGTCGCAAGCCGCCGTTCGGCATCGGCCAGATCGGCAAGAGCTTCCGCAACGAGATCACCCCGGGCAACTTCATCTTCCGCACCCGCGAGTTCGAGCAGATGGAGATGGAGTACTTCGTCGAGCCCGGCACCGACGAGGAACTGCACCAGTACTGGATCGACGAGCGCACCGCGTGGTACGTCGACCTCGGGATCGCGCGGGACAACCTGCGCCACTACGAGCACCCGAAGGAGAAGCTGTCCCACTACTCGAAGCGCACCGTCGACATCGAGTACCGGTTCGGCTTCACCGGCTCGGAGTGGGGTGAGCTGGAGGGCATCGCCAACCGCACCGACTTCGACCTGACCACGCACTCCAACCACTCCGGCGTCGACCTGTCCTACTACGACCAGGCCGGCGGCACCCGCTACCGGCCGTTCGTGATCGAACCCGCGGCCGGCGTCGCGCGGTCGATGATGGCGTTCCTCGTCGAGGCCTACGCCGAGGACGAGGCCCCCAACGCCAAGGGCGGGGTGGACAAGCGGGTGGTGCTGCGGCTGGACCGCCGCCTCGCTCCCGTGAAGGTCGCGGTGCTGCCGCTCTCGCGCAACGCCGACCTCTCGCCGAAGGCGAAGGACCTGGCCCGGCAGCTGCGGCGGCACTGGAACGTCGACTTCGACGACGCCGGCGCGATCGGGCGCCGCTACCGCCGCCAGGACGAGGTCGGCACGCCGTTCTGCGTGACGGTCGACTTCGACACCCTCGCCGACCACGCCGTCACGGTGCGCGAGCGCGACACGATGAGCCAGGAGCGCATCGCACTCGACCAGGTCGAGGGCTGGCTCGCCGCGCGGCTCGTCGGCTGCTGAGCCCGCGCTCCTCGACCCCGGACCACACCGCCGCCGGCGCCGGCTCGCTCCGGTGGCCTTCGCCGATCCGGCTCAGCGTGGTGAGGGCGTGACCGGAAGTAGTCGGTCGAGCAGGTCCTGCATGGTCACCAGGCCCAGGATCTCCTCGCCCTCGGCCACCAGCGCGAGGTGGTTTCGACCACGCATGAAGGTCAAGGCGTCGTCGAGGTGGGTGTCCGCGGCCAGGACGACGGCCGGGCGCATGAGCGCCGCCGCGGTGGTGTCCGGCGGCCGGGTGAGTGTGTCGCGCACGTGTACCACCCCGACCGGGCGCCCCGCGGCGTCGCCGACCACCAGCCGCAGGTGCCCGCTGCGGCGCGACACCTCGCGGATCCGGGCGACGCGGTCGTCGACGGACACGCCGCTGACCTCGGCGCGGGGCCGCACCAGCTCGCGCAGCGGGGCCCGGTCGAGGTCGAGCGCGGTGAGGATGCGGTCGCGCTGCTCGTGGTCGAGTGCACCGGCGGTGACGGAGTGGTCCACCAGCTCGCGCAAGTCGTCCGGAGTGTGCCCGGCCCCGACCTCGTCCACCGGCTCGACGCCGACGAGGCGCAGGCAGCGGTTCGCGAGCCCGTTCAGCGCGAGCAGCAGCGGCCGGGTGAGGACCATGAACGCCCGCATCGGCAGGGCGAGCAGGGTCGCCGAGCGTTCCGGGTGCGCGATCGCCCAGGACTTCGGGGCCATCTCGCCGACCACGAGGTGCAGGAACGTGACGATCACCAGCGACAGCACGAAGGCGAGCACCCCGGCCGTGGCCGCCGGCAGGCCCCAGCCGGCGAGCAGCGGCTCGAGGGCACCGTCGAGAGCGGGCTTGGCCACCGCGCCGAGGCCGAGGGTGCACAGCGTGATGCCCAGCTGCGATCCCGCGAGCAGCAGCGAGAGGTCGCGCGCGCTGCGCAGCGCGGCGCGGGCCGACGCGCTGTTCTGCGCCGCCTCCTCCAGCCGGTAGCGGCGGGCGGCGACCAGGGCGAACTCGATGGCGACGAAGAACGCCGAGAGCGCGATGAGCGTGATCGAGACCAGGATCGAGGTGAGGCTCATCGCGCCGCCTGCCGTCCGTCGACATCGGCGTCGAGGCGGGGCGGGCCGAGGGACGCCGAGGTTCGGACCGCCTCCCCGTTCGAACCCGCCCACTTCAGCCGCACCGTCTCGGGCACCCGCCGGTCCACCTCGACGACGATGATCTGCAGGTGGCGCTCCGGCTCGTCCTGCTCGGCGCCCGCCTCGTGCGGGACGACGACCGTCACGGCGTCACCCGGCACGGGCAGCCGCTGCAGCTCGGCGATGACCAGCCCGCCGATCGTCTGGTAGCCGCCCTCGGGCAGGTCGGCGTCGATCAGCCGCGCCACGTCGTCGACGTGCAGGGTGCCGGCGACCGTCCAGGTGCCGTCCCCGATCAGCGGCTCGTCCTCGCCGGCGGGATCGTGCTCGTCGGTGATCTCCCCGACGAGTTCCTCGGCGACGTCCTCCGTGGTGACGACGCCGGCGAGCCCGCCGTACTCGTCGAGGACGCAGGCGAACTCGTCGTCCGCCTCGCGCAGCCGGTCGAGCACCGCGGGCAGCGGCAGTGAGTCCGGCACGACGACGGCCGGGCGCATGACGTCGCGGACCCGGATCGCGGCGAGGTCGCGCGGTGGGTCGGCGACCTCCAGGGCGAGCACGTCGCGCAGGCAGATGACGCCGACGACGTCGTCGGCACCCTCGCCGAGCACGGGGTAGCGCGAGTGCGTGGTCGCCATCAGCTCGACCAGCTCGGCCACCGTGGAGTCCGCCGACACCGTCTGCACGTGCAGTCGGTGGATCATCGCGGCGCGCGCGGGCCGGTCGTGGAAGTCGAGGACGCGGTCGAGCAACGCGGACAGCTGCGCATCGAGCTCGCCGCTGTCGCGTGACTCGTCGATGATCGCCTCGAGGTCGCGCGGGGTGGCGGCGTGCTCGACGTCGTGCACCGGCTCGATCCGGATCACCCGCAGGAGCAGGTTCGACGCGGCGTCGAACAGCGCGATGAGCCAGCCGAACAGGCGCAGGTAGACCGACGTGGACAGCGCGAGCGCGCGGGCCACCGGCTCGGGCCGGGCGATGGCGAGGTTCTTCGGGAACAGCTCGCCGAACACCATCTGCACCACGGTGGCGAACAGCAGGGCGAGCGTGGTGCCGACGGCGATGCCGACACCGGCGGGCACCCCGACTCCGCCGAGCAGCTCGCCGATGCCCTCCCCGATCAACGGTTCGGCGACGTACCCGACGAGCAGGCCGGTGACGGTGATGCCGAGCTGGGCGCCGGAGAGCATGAACGAGGTGCGCCGGGTGATGGTCAGCGCGCGGGCCGCGGCGGGGTCGCCTGCGCCGGCGCGAGCCTTGAGCCGGGAGCGGTCGACGGCCATGTAGCCGAACTCCTGGGCCACGAAGTAGCCGGTCAGGGCGGTGATGGCGACGACGACGAGCAGGCCGAGCAGGATCGACAGGACGGTGCTCATGCGGCACGTCCGGAGGGGGGCGGCGACTCGGGCGTCCGTCCGGGGAGGACGGTGCCGGTACTGTCGGACGGGTCCATGGTTCCTGTCTCGCGGGAGGTCCCGCGGATCGGTGTCGACGGGTTCAACGCGCCGCGGCGCCCATCCGTTCCCGGTCGCGACGGCTGCCGGCGCACAGCGTAGATCCCCGTCGCTACCCTGGGCCGCATGGCGCACCCCGGGACCACATCCGACCCCTCCGGCCTGCGCGAGCTGGGCGCGGCGCTGCGCCGCTGGGCCGGTGACGGCACGGGCGCGGTCGGCGTGGTCCGGGTGCTCGACCGGCACGGTTTCGGCACCGTCGAGGCGGGCCAGCTCGTCGCCGCCTCGCCCGGGGGTGGCACCGCCGGGGTGCTCTACCGGGGCGCGCTCGACGACGTCGTCCGCCCGCTCGCGGTGGCGGCCGTCGACTCGCCCGCGACCCGGAAGGCGCACGTCGCGGAGTCCCCGGCGCTGGCCGCCGGGCTGGCCTGCAGCGGTGGCGCCACCCTGCTGGGGCACCCGCTGCCGGCCGCCGCGGCCGAGGCCCTGGGCGACGCGCTGGCCGGCGGCGTCCCGGTCGCGCTGTGCTCCACCGCGGACGGCACCGCCGCGCTCGTCCTCGCCGGGCCGGGGCTGGACGACGCGACGGGTTCCCTCGGCGATCCGGCCGTCGACGCCGCGGCGGCCGAGGCGGCCCGCACCGTCCTGCGTCGCGGCGCCACCGTCACCGAGCGGATCGGCGCCGCGGGCACCGACGTCCTGATGGACCTCTGGGTACCGGTGCCGACGGTGCTGGTCGTCGGGTCCGGGGCGATCGGCGAGGCGCTGCTCGCCCAGGTCGCGCTGCTCGGTTGGACCGGTGCCCAGGAGACCGACCTCGAGGCTGCGCGCGCGGCGCTGGCCGCGTTCACCGACGCCGACGTGCTGGTGCTGCTCGACCACCACCCGAGCTTCGACGCGCTGCTGATCGACGGGCTGCGCCGCGGCCGGGGGTTCCTCGGCGCGCTCGGCTCCCGGCACACCCAGGCCGCGCGCCGCGAGCGCCTGCTCGCCGCCGGGATCGGAGAGGCGGAGCTCGTCGCGTTGCACGGTCCGGTCGGGCTGGACCTGGGCGCTCGCACCCCGGCCGAGACGGCCGTCTCGATCGTCGCGCAGGTCGTCGCCGCCCGTTCCGGGCGTGGCGCGGGTGCGCTCACCGTCTCTGCCGGCCGGATCGGATGACCGTTCCCGCCCGCAGCCCGGGATCCGCGCGCGGCGAGGCCCCCACCGTTCCGCTGCCCGGCACGCCCGGGGTCCGCCGCGGCCGTGCCGCCGTCCCACCGCGGCGGGCGCCCCGCCGAGCCCCGGCGCCGCCGGCCCGCCGGCGCCCCGCCGGGGTCGGCATCGGGGGGTGGCTCACCCGGCTGCTCGTCGGGGGGCTGCTGGTGGTGGCCCTCGTCGTCGGTGGCACCGCGTTCCGGGTGTGGCAGGTCGCGCGGGTGGACGACCGGCGTCCGGTCGACGCCGTCGTCGTGCTCGGCGCGGCCCAGTACGACGGCGAACCCAGCTCGATCTTCGCCGCGCGGCTCCGGCACGCGCAGGCGCTGTGGGAGGACGGCCTGGCCCCGCGGATCGTCACCACCGGCGGCGGGCGCACCGGCGACACCTTCACCGAGGCGGAGGCCGGGCGGCGCTACCTGGTGGAGCGGGGGGTGCCCGCCGACGCCGTCGTCGCCGTCGGCGAGGGCGCCGACACGCTCGGCAGCCTCGAGGCGGTGGCCGCGCGCGCGGACGCCGACGGCTGGGACAGCACCCTGATCGTCTCCGACCCGTGGCACTCGCTGCGCGCCCGGACGATGGCGCGTGACTCCGGGCTGGAGGCGTGGACCTCGCCCACCCGCAGCGGCCCGGTGGTCCAGACGCGCGAGACGCAGGCCCGCTACATCGTCCGGGAGACGGGCGCCCTGCTCTACTACCGCCTGACCCACGCCTCGGCCGAGACCGACGGCACCGGGCTGGGCTGACCGGGGTGACCGCCCCGTACACCGAGCACGACCGGGCCCGGATACGCCCCGAGCCGCCGAAGGCCGCCGGCGGGCCGGACCGGCGCAGCCCGTTCTCCCGCGACCGCGCCCGGGTGCTGCACTCCGCGGCGCTGCGCCGCCTCGCCGGCAAGACCCAGGTGGTCGGGCCGGGGGAGGGCGCGGAGGTCAGCGGCATCCCGCGGACCCGGCTCACGCACTCGCTGGAGGTCGCGCAGATCGGCCGCGGGATCGCCGAGGAGCTGGGCTGCGATCCCGACGTCGTCGACACCGCCGGGCTGGCGCACGACATCGGGCACCCGCCGTTCGGGCACAACGGTGAGCGGGCCCTCGACGAGTTCGGCGCCCCGTGCGGCGGGTTCGAGGGCAACGCCCAGACGCTGCGGATCCTCACCCGGCTGGAGCCCAAGATCGGCGGCGGCGGGCTCAACCTCACCCGCGCGACCCTGGACGCAACGTGCAAGTACCCGTGGGAGCGCCGGGCGGGCACGCGCAAGTACGGGGTGTACGCGGCCGACCGGGAGGTGTTCGCCTGGATCCGCGAGGGTGGTCCGCCCGACCGCTGCAGCCTCGAGGCGCAGGTGATGGACTGGTCCGACGACGTGGCCTACTCGGTGCACGACGTCGAGGACGGGATCCTGGCCGGCCGGATCGACCTCGCGGCGCTGGGCGTGCCCGCCGAGCGGGACGCGCTCGTCCGGCTGGCGGCCGCGCACTTCGGGGGAAGCCCGCCGGATCTGGCGGCCGCGGCGGCGCAGCTGCTGGCACTGCCGGTCGTGCGCGCGGTCCGCGGGTTCCGGGCGGCGACCGCCCCGGCCGCGGGGCACGCCGATCTCAAGGCGCTCACCAGCGAGCTCGTCGGCCGGTTCGTCCTCGCCGCCACGGAGGCGACCCGCGCGAGCCACGGCGACCGGCCGCTCGCCCGCTACGCCGCGGACCTCGTCGTCCCGCCGTGGGCGGCGGCCGAGGTGGCGCTGCTCAAGGCGGTCGCGGTGCGGTACGTGATGAGCGACCCCCGGCGCCTGCAGATGCAGGCCGGCCAGCGGGCGCTGCTCGCCGAGCTGGCGTCGGCGCTGCTCACCGGAGCGCCGGACACGCTGGACCCGGTGCTGGCGGAGGACTTCGGCGCCGCTGCCGACGCCGCCGCCCGCCTGCGCGTCGTCGTCGACCAGGTCGCGCTGCTCACCGACCAGCAGGCGGTGGCCTGGCACGCGCGGCTGGCACGGTCCTGACCCGTCGACAACGACGTTGCTGCTGTTCTGCTCGACCCGAACCGACGGCAACGTCGTTCTCGACGGGGAACCGCGGTGGGAAACCGGACGTTCTGGATACGTGCGAACGATCGGCAACGTCCTCTGGCTCGTCCTGGCCGGCTGGTGGCTGGCCCTGCTCTACGTCGTCGCGGGCGTGCTGGCCTGCCTGCTGATCGTCACCATCCCGTTCGGGCTGGCCGCGTTCCGCCTCGCCGGGTACTCGCTGTGGCCGTTCGGCCGCCGGGTCGTGATCCGCCGCGGTGCCGGGGTGCCGTCGGCGATCGGCACCATCCTGTGGATCGTGCTGTTCGGCTGGGAGCTGTTCCTCGCGCACGTCGTCGCGGGGCTGCTGCTGATCGTGACGATCGTCGGGATCCCGCTCGGCCTGGCGTCGCTGAAGATCTCGGTGCTCGCGTTGGTGCCGCTGGGCACGCGTGTCGTGGACTCCGACACCTACCTCCCGGAGTACCGGCGCGAGCCCGCCTACCGCTGACCCGGCAGGGGCTCGCCGGGACAGCGGGCCAGGACCCGGGCGATCGCGTCGCGTTCGGCGGCGGTGACCCACAGCCCGTGCCGAACCTTGACCGCCACCTGCCGGGCCACGTAGCGGCACCGGTAGCCGCGGTCCGGCGGCAACCAGGTGGCGGCGTCGCCGTCACCCTTCGCCGCGTTCACGGCATCGTCCACGGCGAGCAGGTTCAGCGGGTCGTTCGCGAACCGCTCACGGTCCGGCTCGTCGAGCCGGCGGGCGCCGGTCTGCCAGGCGTTGGACAGCGCGACGACGTGGTCGATCTGCACCTCGGCACTGGTGTCCTGCCCGCGCCGGAACGGCACCTCGACCCCGGAGTACGGGTCGACCAGCACCCCGGAGACGACGACGCAGGTGCTGCCGGCCCGGAACGCGACCTCCCGCAGGTCCCGGGCGAGCACGTCGTTGCGCTGGTCGCAGCCGTTGCGGTCGACGTCGGCCCAGCGCTGCCCGAACTCGTCGCGCGCGTACCCCGTGCGCGGTGCCCGGCCCTTGACCGGCAGCGTGGCGAGCGCCTCTGCCGCGTCGCTCGTCGGCACCGGCACCGGCGGCTCCAGGACCGGGCCGGACGGCAACGGCAGGCCGGTGCAGGCCGCGAGCACCGTGAGCAGGACGGCCGCCGCCAGCGCCTCCCGTACCCGCCGCGTCCGCATCGCGCCCATCCTCGCGGCAGCGGCGATGAGTTCGGCCCGCGGGTGCGGTCATCCCGGGCAGGACCCGACGGAAGGAGCCGGCCGTGCACGACCTCGAACCGCCCGCCCGCGAGCTCGCGACCCTGGTGAAAGGGGTGAGCGACGAGCAGCTCGACGCGCCGACGCCGTGCGCGACCTACACCGTCGGCGACCTGCTCGACCACCTCATGGCGCTCGCCGTGGCGTTCCGCCACACCGCGGACAAGACGCCGATGCCGCCCGGCGAGTCGGCGCCCGGCGAGGGCTCGGTCGCCCACCTCGACCCGGCGTGGCGGGAGGAGCTGCCGCGGCGTCTCGACGCCCTCGTCGCGGCCTGGCGCGATCCGGACGCCTGGACCGGCGAGTCCGTCGCGGGCGGGGTCACCGCGCCCGCCCACGTCCTGGGTACCGTCACCGTCGCCGAGCTGGTGCTGCACGGCTGGGATCTCGCCCGCGGCACCGACCAGCCGTTCCGGGCCGACCCGGCGGCCGTCGAGGCGGCCGGCATGTTCACCGCGATGATCGCCGCGCCGGGCATGGAGGAGGCCCGGGGGAGCGCCTTCGGGCCCCCGGTCGCCGTCGCCGACGCCTACGGGCTCGAGCGGGTGCTCGCGCAGAGCGGGCGCGACCCCTTGTGGCCCGCAGCGAAATCCGGGTGACCCCGCTCTGGAAGGGGACCACCATGGCAGGGCCGACGCGCGGCGACCCCCGATGAGGCAGGATCCGACAGGAGCTTCCGTGACCGCACTCGCGATCGAGGCCACCGGCCTCGTCAGGACGTTCGGAGCCACCCGCGCCGTCGACGGCGTGGACCTGGCCGTGCCGGCGGGCACGGTGTACGGCGTTCTCGGCCCGAACGGCGCCGGCAAGACCACGACGATCCGGATGCTCGCCACCCTGCTACGCCCCGACGCCGGCTCGGCCCGCGTGCTCGGCCACGACGTCGTGCGGGAGGCCGACGCCGTGCGCGCGCTGGTCAGCCTGACCGGACAGCTGGCGTCGGTGGACGAGGAGCTCACCGGCCGGGAGAACCTGGTGCTGCTCGGGCGGCTGCTCGGGTTGGGACGGGCGGGATCGCGGGCGCGGGCGGGCGAGCTGCTCGCGGCCTTCGGCCTCGACGCCGCGGCGGGTCGGCTGGTCAAGCACTATTCCGGGGGCATGCGTCGGCGCCTCGACGTCGCCGCCAGCATCGTCGTCACCCCGCAGCTGATGTTTCTCGACGAGCCGACCACCGGCCTGGACCCGCGCTCGCGCAACCAGGTCTGGGACATCGTGCGGGCGCTGGTCGGCAACGGGACGACGATCCTGCTCTGCACGCAGTACCTCGACGAGGCCGACCAGCTCGCCGACGGCATCGCGGTGATCGACCACGGCCGGGTGATCGCGGAGGGCACTCCGGCGCAGCTCAAGGCGTCGACATCGGCCGGGCTCGGCGTGCTGCACGTGCGCCTGCTCGACGCCGCGCAGCGCCCGGAGGCCGAGCGGTTGCTCAGCCGGGAGCTCGGCGCGCCGGCACAGCCGCAACCCGATCCGGCCGCGCTGACGCTGCCCTGCGCCGACGCGGATCGCGCGGCCGAGGCGGTGGCGGCACTCGGCCGGGCCGGGGTCCGGGTGGCCGACTTCGCGCTGGGCCGGCCCAGCCTGGACGAGGTGTTCCTCGCGCTCACCGGCAGGCGCGCACAGGACGAGGGGAAGGATGTGGCATGACCACGCCCACCACCAGCCCGGCCGCGCCGCACGACACGGCCCTGCGCGCGGCGCTGGCGACGACTCCCCGCCCGCCTCGCGCGGGCGCCCTGACGGCGGTGCTCGCCTTCGGCTGGCGAGGCATGCTGAAGATCAAGCACGTGCCCGAGCAGCTGCTCGACGTGACGATCACCCCGGTGCTCTTCCTGGTGATGTTCACCTACCTGTTCGGCGGGGCCGTCGCCGGTTCCACGGCGGCGTACCTGCAGTTCGTGCTGCCCGGGGTCCTGGTGATGTCGGTGGTGTTCACCACCGTCTACGCCGGGGTCTCGCTGAACACGGACATGACCAAGGGTGTGATCGACCGGTTCCGGTCGCTGCCGATCTGGTCCCCGGCGCCGCTGGTCGGCGCGCTGCTCGGGGACGCCCTGCGCTACGTGCTCGCCGGCTCGGTGATCGTCGTGCTCGGGGTGGTGCTCGGCTACCGCCCGCCGGCGGGTGTCGGCGGGGTCCTCGCCGCGATGCTCCTGGTGGTCGTGTTCTCGTTCGGCCTGTCGTGGGTGTTCAGCACTCTCGGGCTGTTCCTGCGCTCCCCCACCGCCGTGATGAACGGGGGGTTCATGGCGTTGTTCCCCCTGACGTTCCTGTCCAACGTGTTCGTCGATCCCGCTACGCTGCCGGGCTGGCTGGAGGCGTTCGTCGCGGTCAACCCGGTTTCGCACCTGGTCACCGCCACCCGGGGAGCGATGGACGGGACGCTGACGGCCGGGCAGGTGGGGCTGGTGCTCGGTACCGCGGCGGTGCTGACGGCGGTGTTCGCCCCGCTCACGGTGCGCCGCTACCGGCACGCCGGTTGAGCCGCGTCGGGCGGCGCGTCGCCACGACCGGGCTGCGCTGAGCGAGCGCACCCCCTTCCGCTCGCCGAATGTCGTCCTCGCAGCCCCTTTCAGGGCTGCGAGGATCGCAATCGGCGAGCGGAAGCGGCACCTGGCGGATCCGCACCCATCCAACGGTGTCGGTGTGTGCTCCGCCGACCCCGACTTCGCCCGCTTCGTGGAGCTTGCGCCGGCTCGATCCGTTCGCCCGACGCCGACGGGGGAGCGCAGCGCGCCCGAAACCGTCGGTGCCCGCGCCTACCGTCCCGGGCATGCAACCCCGTATGAGTGTCGTCGCCCTGGACGCCGCCGATCCGCGCGCGCTCGCGGAGTTCTACGCCGAGCTCACCGGCTGGCCGGTGGATCCGCAGCAGAGCAACCAGCGGTGGGTGCAGCTGCGCGCCGACGGCCCGGTCACCCTCGCCTGCCAGCTCGCGCCCGGCCACCGGCCTCCCGAGTGGCCCGGTGACGAGCACCCGCAGCAGGTGCACATCGACTTCGAGGTCCCCGATCTCGACGCCGGGGAGCGGCGGATCCTGGGCATCGGCGCGCGCAAGCCGGAGTTCCAGCCGGGCACGGGTTTCCGGGTCTACCTGGACCCGGCCGGGCACCCGTTCTGCCTCGTGCGCGCCGCCTAGACTGCATTCCGTGGCCGGCCGGATCCGCGACAGCGACATCGCGGAGGTCCGCGACCGCACCCGGATCGACGAGGTCGTCGGCGAGTACGTGGCAATGCGCCGGGCGGGGGCCGGCTCGCTGAAGGGACTGTGCCCGTTCCACGAGGAGAAGACGCCGTCGTTCACCGTGCGGCCCACCCACGGCACATTCCACTGCTTCGGCTGCGGCGAGGGCGGCGGGGTGATCGACTTCGTGATGCGGATGGAGACGATCGGCTTCGTCGAAGCCGTGGAGCGCCTCGCCGACCGCATCGGGTTCCGGCTGACCTACACCGGCGGCGGGTCGAGCGTGCAGCGCGACCGTGGCACCCGCACGCGGCTGCTGGAGGCCAACAGCCGCGCGCAGGAGTTCTACGCCGAGCGGTTGCGCACCCCGGAGGCGGCCCCGGCGATCCGGTTCCTCACCGGGCGGGGCTTCGACGCCGCCGCCGCGCTGACCTTCGGCTGCGGCTTCGCCCCGGCCGGCTGGGACACCCTCACCAAGCACCTGCTCGCCGCCGGGTTCTCGCTCGACGAGTTGATCAAGGCGGGCCTGTCGAAGGAGGGCCGGCACGGGCCGATCGACCGGTTCCACCGCCGGCTGCTGTGGCCGATCCGCGACCTGGGCGGTGACGTCGTCGGATTCGGTGCCCGGCGGATCTTCGACGACGACCCGATCGAGGCCAAGTACCTCAACACCTCCGACACCCCCGTCTACCGCAAGACGCACGTGCTGTTCGGGCTGGACCTGGCCAAGCGGGAGATCGCCCGGCGGCGCCAGGTGGTCGTCGTCGAGGGGTACACCGACGTCATGGCGATGCACCTGGCCGGTGTCCCCACCGCCGTCGCGTCGTGCGGGACGTCGTTCGGTGCGGAGCACGTCAGCGTGATCCGCCGGCTGATCGGCGACGACTCGTTCGACCTGGGCGAGGTGATCTACACCTTCGACGGCGACGCGGCCGGGCAGGCAGCCGCGATGAAGGCGTTCGAGGGCGACCAGAGCTTCGCCGCACAGACCTTCGTCGCGGTCGCGCCGGACGGGCAGGATCCCTGCGAGCTGCGCCAGCGGCACGGCGACGTCGCGGTGCGCGACCTCGTGGCCCGGCGCGAGCCGCTGTTCGAGTTCGCGATCCGCTCGATGCTGCGCGAGCACGATCTCGACACCGCGGAGGGCCGGGTCGCCGCGCTGCAGCGCACCGTCCCGCTCGTGGCGCGGATCCGGCGCGAGGACCTGCGCGACGAGTACGCCCGCCGCCTCGCCGGCTGGTCGAGCTGGGACGACATCGCGATGGTGGTGCGGCGGGTGCGGGAGACGGCCGGGGTCCCGGCGGAGCGCCCGCGCGGTCGGCGGGAGACCGCCGTCCCGCGCAAGGACGATCCCCGCCTGCACCTGCAGCGGGAGGCGCTCAAGGCCGCGTTGCAGGTGCCCGCGATCGCCGGGCCCGCCTACGACGAGCTGCCCGAGCAGGCCTTCAGCCATCCCGCGCTGGCCGCGGTGCACCGCGCGGTGCAGGCCGCCGGCGGGGTGTGCACGGGGCTGGAGGGCCACGCCTGGCTGGAGGCGGTCTCCGGCCAGTGCGCCGCGGAGGAGCGCCGGTTGGTCAGCGAGTTGGCCGTGGAGCCGATGGAGCTGCCTCGCAAGAGCCCCGGCGGGCGCGGGGCCGCCGACATCGAGGAGGTCCGGTACGTGGCCAGCGTGGTCGCGGGGGTGCGGCTGGCCCTGGTGGAGGCGCAGATCGCGGAAATCAAGTCGCGACTGCAGCGGATGACCCCGGACGCGGACCCCGACTACTTCACGCTGTTCGGCGACCTCGTCCCGCTGGAGCAGTACCGGATCGCCCTGCGCGGGCAGGCGGCGGGGGCGGTCGCCCGATGACCCGCACGACGCCGTGATCCGGCGGCTGCTGCGCAGGCTCACCGGCGCCGACGAGCTGCCCGAGGGGTTCGCCGGGCGGCTCGAGCCCGAGGAGCGGGTGCTGGCCGTCGCGGCCGTGTCCGGGGGCGGGCACCTGGTCGTCACCTCCTGGGGGATCTGGCTGCCGGACTCCCGGCGCCTCGGCTGGCATCTGGTCAGCAAGGCCACCTGGGGCGGCGGCGCGCTGGCCCTCGTCGAGGCGCAGGAGGCGGAGCAGGCGGGCGCGGCCGTGGTGCTCGCCGACCTGCCGGAGCGGCGGCTGCGCCTGGTCGATCCCGGCACCGTGCCCGAGGTGGTGCACGAGCGGGTCACCGCCTCCATCCGGAGCCGCCACCACCGCGACCTGCCCGGCGGTGGGGCGTGGTTCGTGCAGCGCAAGGTCCCGGGCCGGGACGGCACGGTGCTGCAGGTGCGCCCCGACCCCGGCGCCGACCGCGCCGCCGTGGCCCGCCTCGCCGCGGAGGTCTCGCGGAAGCTCGCGCCGTGACCGGCACCGTCTGGGATCCGGCGCGCTACCTGGCCTTCGACGACCACCGCGCGCGCCCGTTCCACGACCTGCTCGCCCGGGTCGGGGCAGCCGAGCCGCGGCGCGTCGTGGACCTCGGCTGCGGGCCCGGCCACCTCACCGAGGTGCTGATGGCCCGCTGGCCGGATGCGGCCGTCGAGGCGCTGGACAGCTCCGCGCAGATGGTCGCGGCCGCCCGCGAGCGCGGGGTCGACGCCGAGCGGCGCGCCGCGGAGGACTGGACGCCGGCCCCGGACACCGACGTCGTCGTGACCAACGCGGTGCTGCACTGGGTGCCCGCGCATCCCCGGCTGATCCCGCGCTGGCTCGCCGCGCTGCCCGCGGGTGGCTGGTTCGCGATGCAGGTGCCGGCCAACCACGCGGCGCCGTCGCACGTGCTGGCCGCCGAACTGCTCGACGAGCCGCGCTGGCGCGGCACGGCCACCCTCCACGGGGGCGCCCACGTCCTGGCCCCCGAGGCGTACGCGGAGCTGATCACCGACACCGGAGCCGCTGTCGACGTCTGGGAGACGACCTACGTGCAGCGCCTCACCGGGGCCGACCCGGTGCTGGACTGGATCGGCTCCACCACCCTGCGTCCCGTCCGCGACGCCCTCGACGACGCCGGCTGGGCCGCCTTCCGAGCCGAGCTCGCGCCCCGGCTGCGCGTCGCGTACCCTGCCCGGCCGGATGGCTCCACCTGGTTCCCGTTCCGCCGCGTCTTCGCGGTGGCGCGGGTCCCGTAGCCGGGGCGGCGGAGCGGACACGCGGGCGCAGGATGCGCCGGGGCCGGCGGGCATCCGCGGCACCAGCGATCGGAGGACCAGATGGCGCGTACCGATGTCGACAAGGCCCTCCTCGGTGGGGGGACGTACCGCAGCCTGGGGGAGCAGCGGCTCTCGCCCGCCGAGGAGCGGTTCGAGAAGGGCCGCCGCACGGTCGGGCTGTTCCTGGCCCCGGTGGTCACGATCGTGTTCCTCGCGCTGCCGCTGGGGCTCGAGCCGCAGCAGCAGACGCTCGCCGGGGTCCTGCTCGGCGTGATCGTGCTGTGGGTCACCGAGGCGGTGCCGATCCCCATCGGCGGCCTCATCGGCGTGGCGCTCATCGTCATCCTGCAGGTCGTACCGGCCGACGACGCGCTCGCGCCGTTCGGGTCGTCCACGGTGTTCACGTTCATCGGGGCGTTCATCCTCGCGGCGGCGATGCTCAAGCACGGCCTGGCGCGGCGGTTCGCGTTCCGCATCCTGTCCCTGCGCGGGGTCGGCGGCTCCACGACCCGGCTGATCATCGCGTTCGGCGGGATCACCGCGCTGCTCTCGGCGTTCGTCTCGAACACGGCCACCGTGGCGATGCTGCTGCCGACGGCGCTGGGCATCCTCGGGGTGATCGCCAAGCTGATGCAGGAGCGTGGCGTGGTGCCCGAGGACTTCGACCCGCTCCGGATCAGGGTCGGGTTCGCGCTGATGCTGATGCTGGCCTACGGCGCGAGCGTCGGGGGCCTGCTCACCCCGGTCGGCAGCCCGCCCAACCTCATCGGGCGCGGGCTGATCGAGGAGGCGACCGGCGAGCGGATCTCGTTCGCCCAGTGGGTCGCGATGGCCTTCCCGATCTGCCTGCTGATGTTCGTCGCGCTCGCGGTGGTGCTCCTGCTGCTCAACCGCCCGGAGATCAACCGCATCGAGGGGGTCGAGAAGTACGTCGCCGAGCAGCGCGCCGAGCTCGGCCGGCTGTCGCGGGCGGAGAAGAACACGCTCTTCGCGTTCGGGACCACGGTGACGCTGTGGATCCTGCCGGGCATCGTCGCGCTCGTCGCGGGCAACGACTCGCCCGTGTACGAGGGGGTGAGCGACCGCCTCGACGAAGGGATCGTCGCGGTGCTCGGCGCCTCGCTGCTGTTCCTGCTGCCCGTCGACTGGCCGGCGCGGGAGTTCACGCTGCGCTGGCGCGACGCGGCGGGGATCGACTGGGGGACGATCGTCCTGTTCGGCACGGGCATCATCTTCGGCTCGCTGCTGGCCGACACCGGGCTCGCCGAGACGATCGGCACCGGCGTGTCGGGGGCCCTGGGCTTGACCAGCGTCATCGCGATCTCGGTTTTCGCGGTGCTGCTGGCGATCATCGTGTCGGAGACGACGAGCAACACGGCCTCGGCCGCGGTCGTCGTCCCGATCATCATCCCGATCGCGGTGGCCTCCGGGGTCAACCCGTTCGTGCCCGCGCTCGCGGCCACGTTCGCCGCCTCGTTCGGGTTCATGCTGCCGGTCTCCACGCCGCAGAACGCGGTCGTGTACGGGTCGGGTGCGGTGCCGATCACGCGGATGATCCGCTCGGGGGCGTCCTTCGACGTCATCGGGGCCATCCTGATCATCATCTTCCTCCCCCTCATGATCGCCCTGCTGGGCCTGGGGGCCTGACCGCATGCAGCAGATCGCGGTGATCCCCGGCGACGGGATCGGCCCCGAGGTCGTCGCGGCCGCGCGGGCCGTGCTCGACGCGGTGACGGCGCGGCACGGGATCGCGCTGGGTTACGAGGAGTTCGGCTGGTCGTGCCGCCGCTACGCCGAGCAGGGCGCGATGATGCCGGCCGACGGGATCGAGACGCTGCGCGGGTTCGACGCGATCCTGCTCGGCGCGGTCGGCTGGCCCGGCGTGCCCGACCACGTGTCGCTGTGGGGGCTGCTCATCCCGATCCGCCGCGCGTTCCGTCAGTACGTCAACCTGCGCCCGATCCGCGTGTTCGACGGGGTGGGCAGCCCGCTCGCCGACGCCGCCGGCGTCGACCTCGTGGTGGTGCGGGAGAACACCGAGGGCGAGTACAGCGAGGTCGGTGGACGGATGAACCGCGGGTTCCCGGACGAGCTGGCCGTGCAGGAGTCGATCTTCACGCGGGCCGGGGTGACGCGGATCGCGGACTACGCCTTCGAGCTCGCCCGCGGGCGCCGCGGCCACGTCACCTCGGCGACGAAGTCCAACGGGATCGTCCACACCCTGCCGTTCTGGGACGAGGTGGTGGCCTCGCGCGCGGCGCGGTACCCCGAGGTGAGCTGGGACTCCGAGCACATCGACGCGCTGGCGGCGAAGTTCGTGCTCGACCCTCGCCGGTTCGACGTCGTGGTGGCGTCGAACCTGTTCGGCGACATCCTGTCCGACCTTGCCGCCGCCATCGCCGGCAGCATCGGGATCGCCCCGTCGGCGAACCTCGACCCGACGCGGGAGCACCCGTCGATGTTCGAGCCGGTGCACGGCTCGAACATCGACGGG
>Ga0247713_1000471_pt1 | contig 24711 bp, 24 predicted proteins | sample 21E_NmetaG_FD_189936 | JGI IMG/M metagenome (GOLD analysis project Ga0247713, IMG submission 189936) | Soil microbial communities from hillslope of Landscape Evolution Observatory, University of Arizona, Oracle, AZ, United States - 2-1-E_N | ecosystem: Engineered > Artificial ecosystem >... | reverse complement strand
CAGCGCCTCCGGCTCCACCCGCGCCGGCGCCCGCTCCACCGGCCGCCACAGGTCCGGGTTCTGGTGCCCGGCCCGTGCCCCCGGCGCCCCCGGCTCGGGCCGGAGATGATGACGACGACGATGATGATGATGGCGACGACGACGACTGATAGCCCGGGATTACAGCGATGACCACCGACCGTCCGCCCCCCGGAACCGAGCGCGGTTCATACCCCCGGGGGAGACTGCCCCGGCTCCAGGGTGTGCGAGGGCGTCTGTTGATGTGGTTCGTTCTCCTGCTGGCGCTGGCCACCCTGGCGTCGGTACTGGTGATCCGCCAGATTCTGCTCAACCGGCTCGACCTGCGGATTGATCGGGAACTGGTTCAGGAGTCTCGGGAGCTTCGAGCCCTGGCAACGTCCGGGCGTGACCCCTACACGGGCCGGCCGTTCGGCAACGACGTGTCCCGCATGTTCGCGGTCTTTCTCCAGAACAACGTTCCCGCGCCGAACGAGGCAATGATCACGCTGGTCAACGGCCAGCCCTATTTGCGGAGCCGGCAGGTGCTGCCTTACCGGCTTGACCAGGACGAGGAGCTAGTCCAAAGATGGGGCGCTTTGACGGACACCGAACGAGGTGCGGTCCAAACGCCGGCGGGGCGGGTGGAGTACCTGGGCGTCCCGGTGGTCACCGGAGACGGCCAGGTTCCGGGGGTCTTCGTGGTTGCCGTCTTCCGGGATCTCGAGATGGACGAGACGGATTCTGCAGTCACGGCGGTGGCTGCCACGGGAGTGGCGGTCCTGCTGATCGGGTCGCTGCTTGCCTGGCTGCTGGCCGACCGCATCATCAGCCCAGTTGAGCGGATCCGCAAGATCGCCGAGTCCATATCCACCACGGACCTCACCCGCCGGATCGACGTCCGGGGCCACGACGAAATCTCGGACCTGGCCATCACGTTCAACCAGATGCTCGACGAGCTCGAGGAAGGGTTCAAGTCGGAAAAGCAGTTCCTGGACGACGTTGGGCACGAGCTGAGGACGCCGATCACTGTGGTACGGGGCCATCTGGAGACCATGGGCACGGACCCCGAGGACCGTGCGAAGACCCTTGCGCTCGTCACCGACGAGCTCGACCGCATGGCCCGGTTCGTAAACGACCTGCTGATGCTTGCCCGGTCAGAGCGGCCCGACTTCCTACACCTGGAGACGGTAGACGTCCGGGCTCTGACCGACGAGCTTTTCGTGAAAGCGGCGACGATGGCGCAACGCACGTGGGTGCTGGAAGAGTGCGGCCGGGGCATCGTCGAGGCCGACCGGCAGCGACTGACGCAGGCCCTGCTGGAGCTGGCCCGCAATGCAACAAAACACACCTCCGAAGGGGACCAGATCTCCATAGGCTCCAAGGTCTCTGCCCACCAGGCCCAGTTCTGGGTAACGGACTGCGGCGACGGGGTCCCCGCCGCCGACCGGGAACGGATCTTCCAGCGCTTCCAGCGGGGCGATCGGGCAAGGAAAGGCTCCGGCGACGCCGGACTGGGGCTTGCGATTGTGACCGCCATCGCCGAGGCTCACCACGGACGGGTGGAACTGGACACCGAACCGGGGTCCGGCGCCACTTTCCGCCTCGTCATTCCCACCGACCAGCCCCTAGCCAGGGAGGGAACCGTCAGCCATGCCTAAGATCTTGATAGTGGAGGACGAGGAGCGCATCTGGTCCTTCCTTCGCCGGGGTCTGTCGGCAAGCGGCTACTCGTCCTCAGTGGCCGAGACCGGCCGGGAGGCGCTGGCCCTCCTGTCGGCCGGGGGGTACGACCTGGTCCTGCTGGACATAGGCTTGCCGGATCTGGACGGCCTGGAGGTTCTGCGCAGAATGAGGGCGTCGGATCGGCAGACGCCGGTCATCATTCTCACGGCACGCGACGCCGTGTCCGACCGGGTGGCCGGTCTTGAACGCGGAGCCGACGACTACGTGGGCAAGCCTTTCGCATTCGAGGAGCTCCTCGCCCGGGTGAGGGTTCAGCTCCGTACCGAACGAACTACCCAGGACACCCTGCTGCAGGCGGGCGATGCCACCCTGGACCTACGGACGCGCCGGCTCAGCGTCGACGGCCGGGTGCTGGAGCTGAGCGCCCGGGAGTTCGCTCTGGCAGAGCTTTTCTTCCGTCATCCCAACCAAGTGCTGTCGCGAGAGCAGGTGCTGAGCAACGTGTGGGGCTACGACTACGACCCGGGCTCGAACGTGGTAGAGGTTTACGTCAGGTACCTTCGACAAAAGCTGGGCCCCAGCCGAATCAAAACGGTCCGCGGGATGGGCTACCGGTTGGAAGCCCGAGACGAGTAGTAAGCCTGGGTGCGAAACTCGGGACGGCCGCCCTGCGGCCGTCCCGATTGCTGATCGGCAATTGCAGGTCAGAGCCGCGAGCACTGATCCTCTTTGTTTCCATTCACGATGTTGCCTCCACCGGTGGGAGCCGGCCGGTTCTCCTTGCACTGCAGGTTGCCGTCCACCCGGTTGTGCGAGATGGCAACTCCACCGGTGTTCTTCATTGCCTGGATGTTGCCCCCCACCACGTTTGAGGATGCGATCAGCTCGCCCCGCTGCGAGTCGAACTGGATGTCGGCATTTATCCGGGAATCGGCCACCCGCGCCGCTCCGCCCTGCTTGACCTGGACACTTCCGCCCACCTGCGACGAGTTCACGACGTTCACCCGCGCGGCACCTTCGCCCTGGACGTTTCCAATCACCCGTACCGCCGAGGCGTGCAACGTGGCCCCCCGCTCGACCTTGATCGTTCCCTTGACGTAGGTTCCGCTGAGCGTGCAGGTGCTGTCGGACGGCACCCGCAGGTTGTCTACCGTCACGGCACCGATTGCGCCTCGGCAGACCCGCTCCTCCGCCATTGCCGGCGCCGCCAGCGCACCGCTCATCACCAGCACCATGATTCCCACTGCAACTTTGTTTCTCATACCTACCTCCCGAATCTCGGTCCACCGGACATCGTTGTCCGCTGACAAGATCTTTGCCCTGCCCGGTGAGAGGCAGGTGAGGCCGGAATTAGAGACTTCTAATGCCAAGAGCGAAGCAAAGTGGCAATCGGTGAGCCAAAGCGTCAGCGACGGCCGCTGCTGAATCCGGTTCGGCTTACCGCGACGGAGCCGGGGTCATGAATCGGGCGTGCCCAGCTGCAGCCAGTTGTAGAAGGCGTCGACATCCCCGTTGATCGAGTAGAGGGTTCGGGAGGCTTCGAACTGCTGGGCGGTCGAATCCAGCTGGGCAAGCAGGGTGGCGCTTCCGCACGAGCTGGAGGCGTTGGGGATCACTTCACGCAGATCACGAAAATCCACCCGGGCGACGTCGCCTTCCCGCTCGGCGGAGATCAGCATGTCGCGGGTGGCATCGGAGAACCAGCCACCCAGTCCCCGCACCTCCTCCTCGGCGGTGGGGCCGGCCAGCAGCTGCTCCATGCCGGCAGCCAGGGTGGGCGTGCCGCCCACCTCGCGCTCCACCGCCTGCACCTCTGCACAGTCGCTCGGGTTGTTGGTGGAGAGGTAGATCTGGACGGTTTGCGCCTGGGGCGACGGCTCGGGGCTCGGGGAATCGGTCGGTGGTGCCGGAGTGGGAGTCGGATCGATGTCGGGGTCGTCGGCCCGGCCGCATGCCGAGACCACCACCAGCAACACCAACACGATCAACGTCCTCGTCCGCATACGTCCTCCTTTGAAAGCCTGAGCGAACTATATAAAGTGCCTCGCCGGCGCGTTCTCGGGATGGAATGGTTCCGCCCTGCAATACCCTGGATGGGTACCGAAGGTCGGCAGGCATGCTCCATGCGGAACATGGAAGGTTCTAGATGATTGGTCTTGTTCGGTCGGCGATGGCTCGTCCGGTGCGGTTCAGGCTTCTGCTGGCAGCGACCGCCGTATTAACCGCCGCCGGGGTGGGGGCGCTGGTCTGGCTGGCGGCCATCCCGTTGCCGCAGATCGCTACTGCCGCCCAGTCCTCCAGGATCCTTGCTGCCGACGGTCAGACCATCGGAACCTTCCACGGCGAGGAGAATCGCACGCTGGTGCCGCTCGAGCGGGTCTCCCACCACCTGAAGCTGGCGGTGGTCGCCGTGGAGGACCGGACCTTCTTCGACCACGGAGGTTTCAGCATCAGGGGCATATTTCGGGCGGCCCGGGCGAACTGGGAGGGCGGCGGAATCGTTCAAGGCGGCTCGACGATCACCCAGCAGTACGTGCGCCACGCGTTCCCCCACGTAGGGACCGACCGGACGTTCGGCCGCAAACTCAAGGAAGCGTTCTGGGCGGTCAAGCTGGAGCGCAAGTCCTCCAAGGAGGAGATCCTGGAGCATTACCTCAACACGGTGTACTTCGGCCGCGGGGCCTACGGCGCAGAAGCCGCCGCCCGCACCTACTTCAAGGTCTCGGCGGCCGAGCTCACCCCGGGGCAGTCCGCCTATCTGGCAGGGCTGATCCGGGCGCCTCAGCGTTACCAGATCGACGCCGACGCCGCCCGGGCCATCAACCTGCGCAATTCGGTCATCGACCAGCAGGTCCGTCTGGACCTTATGACATCCGAGGCGGCGGACGCCGCCAGGGCCGAGGACCTGGTGGCGCAGTTCAAGCCCGGGGTCTCGGTGGAGGTGGACTCCGCTCGGGCCGGGTACTTCGTCGAGTACGTCCGGAGGATGCTGCTTTCCGAGTTCGACCTCACCGACGAAGAGATACTTAGAGGCGGCCTGGAGATCCACACCACCTTGGACATCGCTATGCAGGACGCGGCGGAGGCCGCCGTCCGCTCGGTGCTCGACAGCCCGACCGACCCCGAGGCTGCCCTCGTGGCAATGGACCCGCAAGGACAGGTGAGAGCGATGGTGGGCGGACGCGACGTCGACAGCATCGAGCGGGCACGCGGATTCAACTTCGCGGTCGACGTAAACGGGACCGGCGGGGGACGGCCTGCGGGATCCGCATTCAAAACCTTCACGCTCGCCGCCTTTCTCGAAGAGGGCAAGTCCATCCGTTCCACCTTCTCGGGAGCGTCGTCGATCAGCATCAACTCCGATCGCTGCCGGGACGGCAACAAGCCTTGGACCGTGTCCAACTACGGCAATGCGGGCTACGGCTACCTCGACATCACCGGAGCCACCACCAGCTCGGTGAACACGATCTACGCTCAAATGATGAATGAGGTGGTGAGCCCGCAAAAGTTCATCGAGGTTGCGGGGAAGACCGGTGTGGCGATCCCCGAGTCGGACTCAGGGTGCGCCCTGACCCTCGGAACCTCCGATGTCACTCCGCTGGAGATGGCCGGCGCCTATACCACGTTCGCTCAAAGGGGCCGGCGCCCTGCGCCGCTGGTAATCACCAGGATCGCCCGCCCGGACGGGACGGTGGTTGCGGAGCGGCATCCGGCAGTGGAGCAGGTCATGGATGCCAACGTCGCGGACACCGTGAACCACGTCCTGCAACAAAACGTCCAGTCGGGAACCGGGACCGGCGCCAAGATCGGCAGGCCCGCCGCCGGGAAGACCGGGACAACCGACAACTTCCAGGACGCCTGGTTTGCCGGCTACACGCCGGAGTTGACCACGGTGGTCTGGATGGGCTTTGCGCCCGACCCCCAGGGGCGCATCCCACTGATGACCAGGGTCCGCGGGCGATCGGTGACCGGAGGCTCGTTCCCCGCGACGATCTGGAAGAGCTTTATGTCGAAGGCCCTGGAGGGGGTGCCCCAACGCGAGTTCCACAAGCCCGAGATCAAAGGCGACGTCATCAGCCACCGGCCTCCTCCCGCCCCGCGTCCCCCGGAGCGGGCGCCCGGCTGGCCCCCAATCATCGAGTTCCCGCCCTGCTTCCCGTTCTGCTCGGCCGAACGGCCCCCTGGTGGTCAGGGCCTGCTGAGGCAGCTCGAAAACCAGAGGGAGCTCCGGGAGCGGGAACGGGAGGCCCGGCGCATGCAGCGGGATGCGGAACGTGAGGCCCGACGTCGGGCAGACTGAGCGCTCGCAGGTCCTTCACGCGCCTCGAAGGCCCGGTAATGGTCTGCCGAAAGTTGGAGGTAGGAGGAACGAATTCCTTGCAACCTACCAGCGAATCTTTCACAAGATGCCGGAGCCTTCGAGGAACCTATTGTACTCCTCAAGGGGTCTCTATTCCAAATGCAAAAGGCCCTTCCGGGACTCGCTAGACGGATCCGGCGGACCCGTCACTGATTGCCCGAGACCTCAAATAAGCGGACGGCGCCGACCCCAAAACGGCCGGCGGCCGTAACCGTCGTGCGGGTAGTCGGCGTCGACGGGCCGGGCGCCGAAAAGTCCGCGCCGGGCCGAGGTACGGGGCACCACCACCGGGGTGGCTACGAATACCCGGAACGGAAGAATGAAAAGCACCGCGCAGCCGACCGCAACCGCCAGCGTCAGCAGCCAGTTCGTGCTGCCGATCAGATAGGTGACTATCAGGCCGCCGACGAACGACCCCGCCAGCCCGGCGAGTATCGTGCCGAAGACGCCGAGCGCCTCCCTGCCCGGCAGAGCCAGACGGGCAAGGCCGCCGACTATGAAGCCGGTCAAAGCAAGGGTCAGGATGTAGGTGAGCAAATCCATGGAATCCTCCTTGTGCCATGTGGTTTGACCCAAAGGTTGTTCCCCGAATCTGCCCGCTTGAAGCCGGCGATTGACACGCACAGTGACGGCGGCGGGTGATCGGTGATTCCCGGACATCCCGAAAGCGGCAGGGCTGCAGCCTGGGCGGGGACCAAGGCGAGCGCTGCCGCTTCGGGTTTCGAAGGATCGCCAAGGGATGGCGGGGGCTAACCCTTCGGCGATCTCCCAAACTATCGGAGATCATTCCTTCCGAGAAACCTCGTATGCCTAAGTATCGGCACGAAGCGGCAACCGTTTAACCCTTTCTTGACTGCGCTTACCTGAGGTAGAAGGCGGTCAGGCTTCCGGCCAGCACGCAGTAGATCGCAAAGACGTGCAAACCCCGCCTCTGCAGGAAGGCGATCGTCCCGGCTATCGCGACGTAGCCGGTTACCGCCGAAGCGAGGAAGCCGACTGCCAGCGGCCCAGCCCCGGTCCCCTCGCCCGCCAGGTCGGGCACCTTGAACAGCGTGGTACCGAAGACGATGGGGATGGAGAGCAGGAAAGAAAAACGGGCGGCCTGGGGTCGGGACAGCCCGGCCATGAGGCCGGCGGCTATCGTTGCCCCCGAGCGGGAGATGCCGGGGATGATGGCAAAGGCCTGGGCAAAGCCCACCGCAGCGGCTTTGGCGGGATTGAGGTCGTCGACCAGGCTCTTCAGCCCGGTCAGGTCCTGCGGGTCGGCGGGGGGAGGTGGCCGGCGCCGGGCGAGGGCCTCGATCCCGAAAAGAATCAGTCCGGTAAGGATCAGCTGCAGGGCCACCTGGAACGGGCGACCGAAGTTGTCTTCGAACCACTCCTCAAACGCAACCCCGATCACTGCCGCCGGCACCGTTCCTGCAATCAGCAACACGACGAACCGCCGGGCCGGACCGGGACGCATCATCCCCTGAAGGGTGGCCACCAGCTCCCGGCGGAAGTAGGCGAACAGTGCCAGCAGGGTTCCGGCGTGCAGGAGAACCGCGTAGGCCAAAGTGGGCTGACCCCATCCCAGCAACTCAGGGACCAGAGCCAGATGGGCGGACGACGAGACGGGCAGGAACTCCGTCAGTCCCTGGACGACGCCAAGAACCAACGCCTCGAGAATGCTCAAACCTGACCGACCTCCCGGCCCGAAGGGACCGGGCTCACCTTTCCAAGCCTATCTTTACATGGCTCAGACTTCCGACCGGCCGGGCGGCGGCTACCTGGCGCTCTCCATGGGACGAAGGTCGGCGTCGGCTCCCCACGCCAGAATGCTGTCGCCGGCCTGGACGACGATGTCGGGGCCGGGGCGGGTGATGGTCTCACCGCCCGCCCGGTGCAGAAGGAGGGGGACCGCCGCGCCGCAGGCGGCGTCCACCGTCTTGCCGATCAGCGGCGAGTCGTGTTCGATGGCCAGCTCCTCCAGACGGCGCCCGAGCACCTCCAGCGAGTCGACCACCCGGGGCCGAAGCACCAGCAGGGCCATCTGCCTCCCGCTGGAGCGGTACGGGGAGATCACCCGGTTGGCGCCTGCGCGCTGGAGCCGGGAAGGGGTCTCCGAGGCGCTGGCCCTCGCCACTATGTAGATTTCCGGGTTCAGCGAGCGCGCGGTCAGGGTGACGTAGACGTTGGTGGCGTCATCGTCGACCGCGCACACAATTCCCCGGGCCCGCTCTATGCCGGCCTGCCTGAGAACCGCCTCCGAGGTGGGGTCGCCGATGATGTAGAGGACACCGTCCTTTTTCATCTGGGTCTCCAGCTCCTCTTTGCGATCGATGACCACGAACGGGACTCCCTCGGTCTCCAGCTCGCGGGCGGCCGCTCTGCCCACCCGGCCGTAGGCGCAGACGATGTAGTGATCGGTCAGCCTTTCGATGCGTTCCTCCATACGGCGCCTCCTCGATGAGATTCCCAATCCCCCCTCCGACGCCACGGCCAGAGCGGTGACCAGTACAGCCAGCAGGGCAATGGAACCCAGTGCAGTGATGGTAAGAGCCAGATAGCGGGGACCACCTTCGAGCTCGACGAACGGGTCCGCCGGGGTTACGTCGGCCCAGGCGAGAGACAGCGCCTCCCCGAACGAAAACCCGCTCAAAAGGTAGCCGAGGACCCCCAACACCACCACCCCAAAGAAGAACGCCAGCGGCAGCACCAGCCTGCCTGCGCCACCCTGGGCGTCCCGCCAGCGGGCCTTCAGCCGGCCCGCTCCCTTCTCGAATGCCGCAAGCAGCGTCGTGCCCAGGCCGGCCGACTCGTCCTCCCGGCTGCGCTGTGACGCAAGCCGGGTGGCCAGTACCGAGTCCGACCGGGTCCTGGTGACCATGGGAGGCCCGCCGGACCTGAACAGCCCGGCCGGCAGCCAGGCGGCGAGAATCCCCGAGCGGGACGCGAGCACCGGACCGAGTATCGCCAGCGCCAGGACGTACAGCGCAACAAAGGGACCGATCCGCCGATCCAGTCCCGCGGCGGCGGCGAGGGTGGCGAGGATTAGCGAGAACTCACCCCTTCCGAGCACGGTGGTGCCGATGTTCGCCGCCGCCCGCCGGTTGAACCCGTACAGGCGCGCGGCGATCGCTCCGGCCAGGATGTTCAACCCGACGGACAACAGCACCGCCGCCACAACTGCTCCGCCGACCGCGCCGATGTCTCCCGGGTCGATCGTGAGCCCGAAGGCGAAGAAGAACACCGCCGCGAACGCGTCGCGAAGCGGGAGCACCAGCTTCTCGATCCGGTGCTTCAACACGGTCTCGGCAAGGATCATTCCGATCATGAAGGCGCCGATGGCTTCGGAAACGCCCAGCCGCGCCGCCGCGCCGGCCCCCAATACGGTCAAACCGACAAACAGGACGGTAAGCAGTTCGTCGTCGTTGGAGGCAACGAACCGGCCGACCCACCTCGCCCCGTACCGGGCGACGGTGACCAGCACCAGCAGGAAGGCAAAAGCCCGTGAAAAATGCAGCAGCCCGTCGGCCATACCCTCACTGCCCCCAAGAATCGGCTGGAGCAGAGCGAGATAAAGGGCCAGAAAGACATCCTCGACGACGATGATGCCCAGGATCAGGCCGGTTTCGGGGTTGGCGAGACGCTTCAGCTCCACCAAAAGCTTGGTGGCGATCGCCGAGGAGGAGATGCCGACGGCGCCGGCGATCACCAAAGCTTCCCGGAAGCCCCATCCCAGGGCCAACCCCAGGGCCAGCCCTCCCCCGACATTCAGGGCGATGTAAACCGCGCCGGCGATCGCCAGCGACTTGCCCCCCGCCACCAGGTCCCCCAGGGAGAACTCCAGCCCGAGGTGGAAAAGGAGCAGGACCAGCCCCACCGCGGCGAACAGCTCGAGCGAGACCGGATCCTCGATCAGGGTGAAACCGGGGGTATGGGGACCGAACAGGATGCCGGCCACAATGAAGAAGGGAATCGTCGGCAGGCCGACCCGTCGCCCGATCCGCGCCAGCAGACCGGCAGCAAGAAATGCGCCGCCCAGGGCGATCAGCTCATCGCCGATTTACTTCACCTCCACCTACGACTCGACCACCAGCCGGCGGAAGGCCGGCATGCTGGACCGCCGCCCGGCCACGATCAGCCGGTCCCCCGGGCTCAGCACCTCGGAGTCGCGGGGGCCGTGGATGACATTGTGCTCCCGCAAAATGGCCATTACATTGATTCCGGTGGCGCTGCGGATCTGCAGACTGCCGATGCTCTGGCCGGCGCCGGGCGAACCGGGCCCGACCTCGTACCACTCGATCGCAAGATCCCCCAGGACCTCATCTATCTGCTGCAGAGTCTCAGGGGGCGAGTAGTCGCCGCTGAGGACGGCCGCCGCCAGACGAGCCCTTCGATCGTCCATCGACACGGTCACCGGGTCGGCTCCCTCGCTGGGGAACAGGTAGAGATCCCGCCTTCCGCTGTTGTGCAGCACAATCGTCAGCAGTGCGCCGTCGTTGCCCTGGACCATGTACCTGCGTCCGATGCCCGGCAAATCATCCTCCAGAACCTCTCCCTTCATGCGGGCCTCCTTACCTCACATGACCAGTGACCGCGGGACCGGCCTTTTCGCAATTCTCATCGTCTCGGCCGGCTGGACGAAGGCCGCTTCCCGGTGCGGGAAGGAGGACGTCGCTTCCCGGTGGTGGGCTTGCGCACCGGCGTGGGAGCCGGCCGCCACCGATCCAGCACCACGCACAGCGGCGCCGCCGTCAGCACCGAGCTGTAGGTGCCCACCATGAGCCCGATGATCAGGGCCAGGGCGAAGTCGGTCAGCGTCTCGCCTCCCAGGACAAAGAGGGTGACCAGAATAAACAACGCTCCCAAACCGGTGTTGAGGGTCCTCGGGAAGGTTTCCAGGCAGGCGTCGTTCGCCACCTTGGCCAGGGGTTCGGTGGTTCGCTCCCTCCGCCTTTCCCGCACCCGGTCGAACACCACCACGGAGTCGTTGATCGAATAACCGATGACGGTGAGCAGCGACGCCAGGAAGACCCCGTCGATCTCCTTTCCGAGCCAGACGAAGATTCCGATCAGGATCAGCACGTCATGGAACATCGCGACCACTGCGGAGAGCCCGAAGTTCCAGCGGAACCGTATGGCCAGGTAAGCCAGCTGGGCGAACAATGCCAGGCCCAGCGCGATCAGCGCATTGCGGCGCAGCTCGTTGCCGATGCTGGGGCCGATGAACTCGTCCCGAACCCGCTGGGTGGTGCCCCCCAACTCCTGAACCGCCGCCTGGACCTGGTCCTCCTCCTCGTTGGTCAACGAGCCGGTCCGGATGCTCACGTTGTCGTCGCCCGAGGCCTGGACCACCGCCCGGGGGAGGCCGATGTCGGCCAGGCTCGCTCGCAGCTCGGTGAAGTCGACCGATCTTTCGGTGGAGTACTCCAGCAGCCGGCCGCCGGTGAACTCGATCCCGAAGTTGGGGCTTCGCACGAACAGCCCGGCGACGCTGAGACCGACCGCTATCAGCGAGATCGTGAACCACAGCTTGCTGCGGCCGATCAGGTCCGGCTGCTTTCGTGCCAGCCAGGTAGTCAGGGTCCGTTTGGAGTCCACCCCCAGCACCTTCGGCCGCTTGCGAAGCGGCGGGAACTTCACCATGAGCTCCACCAGCACCCGGGTGACTACCAGCGCAGTGAAGATAGAGACCACGACGCCTACCGACAAGGTGACGCCGAAACCCCGGACAGCTCCGGAGGCCAGGAAGAACAGCAAGACGGCGGCCAGCAAGGTCGTGACGTTGGAGTCTCCAATGGCGCTGAGCGCCTTGCGGAACCCGAGGTCCACCGCGGCCAGCGGCCGTTTTTTGCCGACGTACTCCTCCTGTATTCGCTCGAAGACCAACACATTCGAGTCAACCGCCATTCCGATGGCCAGCACAAAGCCGGCGATACCGGGAAGGGTCAGGGTGGCGTTTATCGCAAGCAGGACGGCAAACGAGATCAGACCGTACAAAAGCAGCGAGATCGCCGCCGCCGCGCCGATGAACCGGTAGTACAGGATCATGTAGAGGATCGTGAGGCCGGCCCCGATGATCGCCGCCCGGGTGCTGGCTTCGATAGCCGCCTGGCCCAGGGTCGGGCCCACGGTTCGCTGCTCTACCACCTCCACCGGTACCGGCAGGGCGCCGGCGCGGATCAGCAGCGCCAGCTCCTTGGCCTCGTCCTCCTCGAAGTTTCCGGTGATTACCGTGGTTCCGCCCGTGATGCCCTCGTTGCAGGCGACGTCGAGGCCTACCTGGGGCGCGGAGATGATCCGGTTGTCCAGAACTATGGCGACCATCCGGGTGGGGTCCCCGTCGGGCGAACATGCGGCGGCTCCGGTCAGCTCCTCCCAGCGCCGGCCTCCGGCCCGCTCGAAGTCGATGCTCACGTGCCAGCCGGTGGCGGAGTCCAGTACCGCGGTGGCGCGCCGGACGGCATCGCCGGCCACCGGCGAGGGTCCCAGCCTGAGCGCCCGGCCGAACTCATCGTTTAAGACGATCGTGCCGTCGGCGTCCGGGGTGGGCGTCGGCTCGGGCTCGGGTTCGGGGGCGGCGGCGGAAAGAACCGGGTGGAACTCCAGCTGGGCCGTCTGGCCGATGACCTCCACCGCCTGCCTGGGATCCTCCAACCCGGGAAGCTCGACGATGATGCGGCGGTCACCGCTGCGCTGCAGGCTGGGCTCGGCAACGCCGAGCTGGTCGACACGCCGTCGCAGCACCTCGAGGGTCCTGTCGACTGCCTCGCCGGTGGCTTCCTGACGGTCGGTGCTCTGGGCTTCCAAAACGATCTGGCTGCCGCCCCGAAGGTCGAGGCCCAGCCGGGGCGGGCGGGTCAGCACCAGGTAGACCGAACCGGCGACGACCGCCAGGGCAAGCAGGCCGCGCCAGAAAAGCTGGCGGTTCATTGGTTCCTCCAAACGTTTGATGTAGAGATCAAGCCAACAAATGGGGATTTTGAGACCGGCCACCCGGATCGGGGGCGGGCCTCGGACTCGATCAGCTCGGCGGCGGTCCCCTCAGGCGGGGCCGAGCCATCGATTCGCCGGCCTTCATGCCGAAAGCAGCCAGGCAGACTGCCACCGCAGCCAAAACGGCGGGAGGTGTGCTGCCGCCGGCGACTGCGGCAACCGGCGACGGTGCCGCCGATCGCCCGCCGGAGATGTGCAGGAAAGATCGCCCGAACCCTACAGCTGCGTCATCCAGGCCCGGAGCGAGCGCCGGAATGCCCGGCCGGCCCGCCGCCTGCGCCTCCGAGGTTGCCGGCTGTCTGGCCGTTACCGGCACGGCCAGACAAACCGCAGCAAGAGCTGCGACGAGGCAGAGCGCATTGAGGGGAAGGGGTCGCTGCTTCAAGGGCACGGCCAAAGTCTAACCGTGACTGGGGGCCAGACCCAGGCGAAGGGCTTGCCGGCCTACCTGATCCCGCACAGCAGCGCCATTCCATCCACTTCCAGTAGCAGTCGACGTCGCGGTAGCCGAGCTCCCGGAGCCGGCGCCACCATGGCCTCATGCCGCACGGTGGATCGAGTATCGCTGCCGGCTCCGGTGGTTCCTCAATCCACCTTCAGGTCAACTCTCCTCAGCAGCTGCGCGTTCAGCGCGACCACGATGGTGGAAACCGACATGAGCACCGCGCCGGCAGCCGGAGAGAGGGTCACGCCGGCCCAGGCGAAGAGCCCGGCAGCCGCCGGGATGGCAAACGCGTTGTAACCCGTCGCCCACATCAGGTTCTGAACCATCTTGCGGTAGGCCGACTTCGAGAGGCGGATCACCGAGACCACGCCCCGGGGGTCGTCGGACGCCAGAACGACTCCTGCCGACTCGATCGCCACCTCGGTGCCGGCCCCGATGGCTATGCCCACCTCGGCCCGAGCCAGCGCCGGCGCGTCGTTGATGCCGTCCCCCACCATGGCGACCCGGTGCCCGCGGCCCTGCAGCTCGGAGACCTTGGCGTCTTTGTCCTCGGGCAGTACCTCGGCAAAAAACTCGTCGATGCCCAGGTCGCGTGCCACCGCCTCGGCCACCTGGTGGGCGTCCCCGGTGATCATCGCCACCCTGACCCCTTCCCGGTGGAGGGCGTCCACCGCTCGCCGCGACTCGGGGCGGATCTGGTCCTCCAGGGCCATTGCTCCCAGAACCCGGTCCGAGTCAAGCACGTAGAGAACGGACGCACCGCGCTCCTTCCACTGCGAGATCGATGGCTGCAGCTCCTCGGGTATTTCACCGGCGCGCTCCCGCAGCAAGGCGGGGCCTCCGGCGAAGACCTCTCGACCGTCTACGATCGCCCGGACCCCGCGCCCGGTCATCGCCCGAAATCCGGTTGCCTCCGGCAGCCCCCCCTTGGCCCTCGCTGCCCGCACCACCGCCCTCGCCAGCGGATGCTCGCTGTCACGCTCCACCGCCGCGGCAAGCGCCAGGACCTCGTCCTCGGCCATCCCGGCGGCGGCGACACCGGTGACGGCATGGCGAGCGGCCGTCAAGGTGCCGGTCTTGTCGAACAGGACCACGTCCACCGTCCTCATCCGCTCCAGGGCCAGACGGTCCTTCACCAGGATCCCGCTGCGGGCCGACATGGCCGTGGAGATGGAGATCACCAACGGGATCGCGAGCCCGAGGGCGTGGGGGCAGGCGATCACAAGCACCGTGACGGTCCTTTCGACCGCATTTCGGGAGTCGCCCAGGGCGGTCCAGACGGCGAAAGTCAGGATTCCCGCCGCCGCAGCGACGTAGAACAAAAGGGCCGCGGCCCGGTCCGCCAGCGCCTGAGCCCGGGACCGGGACGACTGGGCCTGGGCCACCAGGCGGCGGATTCCGGCCAAAGCGGTCTGCTCGCCGACGGCCTGCACCTCAACCCGGATGGAGGAGTCGGTGGAAACCGTGCCGGCGACCACTCTGTCGCCGGAAGACTTGGCAACCGGACGCGATTCGCCGGTCAGCATCGACTCGTCCAGATCGGCAGTTCCTTCGACCACCCGGCCGTCGGCCGGGACGCGGCCTCCAGGCCGTACGAGCACCACGTCTCCCGATTTCAGCTCGGAAATCGGAACCATCTCAGAACCTTTGGCGGTGATGCGTTCCGCTTCGTCGGGCAGCAGCTCCGCCAGTGCGCTCAGCGCGTCGCTCGCCTGACCGATGGCCTTCATCTCCTGCCAGTGGCCCAGCAACATGATTGAGATCAACGCGGCGAGCTCCCACCAGAAGTCCAGATCGAGCCACCCGAGCGACGTTGCCGCACTGGCCGCGTATGCCACCGAGATCGCAAGTGCGATCAGCAGCATCATGCCCGGACGCCGGCTGCGCGCCTCTTCCAGGCCGCCCTTCAGGAACGGCGCTCCCCCGTACACAAAGATGGCCGTGCCGAGGACCGGCGCGATCAGCGGACTCCCGGGGAACTCGGGAGCGGTGTATCCCAGGAGCATCTGGACCATGTGGCTGAAGTAGATGACCGGGACGCTCAGTGCCAGCGTCAGCCAGAAACGGTCTCGGAACATGGCGGCGTGGTCGCCGTGGCTCCCGTGGCCGGCGTGGCCGTCGTGGTCGCCGTGGCCGGCGTGGCCGGCGTGGCCGTCGTGGTCGCCGTGGCCGGCGTGGCCGGCGTGGTCGCCGTGGTCGCCGTGGTCGCCGTGGCCGGCGTGGTCGCCGTGGTCGCCGTGGCCGGCGTGGTCGCCGTGGCCTACCTGACCTTCGTGACCGTCGTGCGCCGGGTCGGCTGCGTTCGCCGCGCCGGACGTCTGGCCTCCGAGCGTCCGGCGTTGCGGGGCGAGTGCTGTATCGCTGCGGGGATCGGCCAGGGATCCCGTGTCTTGTGCCTGTATCCGGTCAGGGCTCACGCCAACACCTCCTCCCACTCGAATCCGTTGTTACGCCTTGACCAGCCTGGCTATGGCTTTGCTTGCCTCGGCCACCATGTCCCTGTCCGAGTCACCCTCGGCGATGCTTTGCGCCACGCAGTGGCCCAGATGGTCCTTGAGCAGGCCGACGGCCACCTTTTTCAGCGCACTGTCGACTGCGGATATCTGGTCCAGGATGTCTATGCAGTACTTGTCCGCCTCGACCATCCGGGTGACCCCCCGGATCTGTCCTTCGATGCGCTTGAGCCGCGCCAGTACGTCGTCCTTGTTGGGGTAGTAACCCTGCATCGTGCCTCCTCAACTGGTTTCGTGATGTTACTACCCTACCCCCCTAGGGTATCTACGTCAAGGAGTGGAACGGGAGGGCGGGCGAGCTTAGTCCGGTTGGGGGGCGGTATAGGAGCCGAGCGCGGCGCAGGTTCTCAGTTGAGCAAGCTGGTCCTTGCACCACCACGAGTACGTGCCGGCATCGTCGGCGTCGGCAGCTCGCAGGAATCTCTCCCAACCAACCCATTCGAAGGCCGCTACCTCCTCCGGGTTCGGCTTGGGATCGGTATCCGCCCGGGCAAGGTAGACCGGGCAGAACTCGTTTTCCACCACGCCGCCGAACGCCGGGGCCCGGTACCGGTAGGACGGGAGGGCCACCCGCAGGTCGGTTGCCGACATGCCGAGCTCGTAATCGAGCCTGCGCCGGATTGCGTCCTCGATACTCTCCCCGGGCGCAGGATGCCCGCACGCCGTGTTGCTCCAAACGCCGGGCCACACCTTCTTGTGGGCAGCCCTTTGCGTGATCAGGGTCCGGCCCCGGCTGTCGAAGACGTAGCAGGAGAACGCCAGGTGAAGCGGCGTGTTCTGGTGATGGGATGACCACTTTTCCGCCCGACCCAGCGGACGGCCCTCCTCATCCACGAGCACGATGAACTCTGCCGGTGCCGGGCCCGAAGACTCGCTCAAGGCAGGTCGCGGCCGCGCCCCGGGTGGAAATCGGCGGGTTACACGTGACATCCAAGCCATGGTAGCCGAGGCGACCCGCGCGTTTGCCCCCCTACGGGCGGGGTAGGCAAAGACCCATGCGAGTGGTGATCATCGGTGCCTCAGGAAACGTCGGGACAAGCCTGATCCGCAGCCTGGCCGGCGAGGACGCCGTCGACGAGGTCGTCGGCGTTGCCCGGCGGCGGCCCGGGGTCGGAATGCCCAAGGTCCGGTGGGAGGCGGCCGACATTCGCACGTCGAACCTGGATCCCCTGATGGAGGGGGCCGACGCAGTGGTTCACCTCGCCTGGGCCATCCAGCCGTCCCGGGATCTGCAGACCTTGCGCGCCACCAACATCCGGGGAAGCCAGCGGGTTTTTGAAGCGGTCGAGCGAGCCGAGGTTCCCAGCCTGCTCTACGCCTCGTCTATCGGTGCATACTCGCCCGGCCCAAAGGACCGGAAGGTCGGCGAGGACTGGCCCACCAACGGTATCCATACCAGCTTCTATTCGCGTCACAAGGCGGAGGTGGAACGGATGCTCGACGACTTCGAAGCCCGCTCGCCCGGCACTCGCGTGGTGCGGTTCCGCAAGGCGGTGATCCTAAAGGCGGAGGCCGCCTGCGGTATACGCCGGCTGTTCATGGGACCGCTGGTACCCACGACCCTTATCCGGCCGGGGCTGATCCCGTTGATGCCCCACCTGAAGGGTGTGCGAACCCAATTCGTCCACTCCTACGATGTCGGCGAGGCGTACCGGCTTGCCCTTGTGAACGACGTTCAGGGGCCGTTCAACATTGCGGCCGACCCCGTCTTGGACTTCAAGGCAATCGCCGGCATCCTCGATGCCCGCCCGCTCAGGCTCCCAAAATGGCTGGTGAGAAGGGCCACCGACCTGACCTGGCGGTTGCGGCTGCAGCCCAGCCCGGTAGGCTGGTTCGACATGGCGGTGCAGTCGCCTTTGATGGACACGTCCAGGGCCCGCGAGCTGCTTGGCTGGAAGCCGGCGCATTCGTCGGCCGAGGCCCTGCTCGACCTGATTCACGGCCTGAACCAGCACGAGTGCCTGCCGACGCCGCCCCTTGCCCGCAACACTTCAGGGCCGTTTCGCATCCGAGAGTTTCTAACCGGCGTGGGGGCTCGCTAGCCGGTACGCGGGTCGGTCGACTTTTCATAGCCGTTACATCAGACTAGGCAGTCCGCGCGCGTGACCGCGTCGGCAGGCGCTCTCGAAAGAAGCTCGAGGGAATCTTGGCCGATCCAGGTTCCGCAGTTTCCCCTTGCCTGGGAAACGGAACAGGAGCGCTGTGAACTTCGAAATCATTCCGGCGGATCCAATGGGGAGCTGGAGCGTCGTCAGGGTCACCGGGGAGCTCGACATGGCGACCGCGGACACACTACGTTCGCATCTCTACGAGCTTTTGAACGACGGCGCCCCGGACCTTGTGGTGGACCTGGCCGAGATCAGCTTCATCGACTCCACCGGTCTTGCAGCCCTCGTCCACAGCTTCAAGCAGGCGGTTACCAAAGGTAGGTCGATGGCGCTGCTCTCGCCCGCTCCGCAGGCGATGAGGGTCTTCGAAGCATCCGGGCTGCTGAGCGTCCTTCCTATCTACTCCTCTGCCGAGGACCTGCCGGTCAACCCCGGCGGCCGCTAAGAACCAACCCTCACCCGCTCCGCGAACCCCCCGGGATGCTTGACCGGAGACGCTCGGCTGAGTAGAGGGCCAACCTGCGCCGCCCCTCCGGCACGTTTTGAGCGAAAAACACCGGGGTACCCAAGCCACCACACCCCCGACCAGCAAGGAGAAGCCAGATGGCGATCGACGACGACCCGCAGGCAGGACCGGACGCCGCCGGTGCCATCGTGCCACCCCGGGATCCCGAGGACGGCACGCCCACCGTCCCCAAGCCGGATCCCAGGCAGGAACCTCACATGACCGATGAGGCCGCCGACGCAATCGAGACTCCGGTCACCACCGCCGAGGACGTGCCCCAGCCGTGAGCTCGGGTTTTGGGTTGATCTAGCGGTCTGCGGCTTCCGGCACCGTTGCGGGCAGGATCTCACGCTCGTAGAACTTGAAAAACCCCTCCTGGTCGGGACCGACCTGGTGGATGTAGATGTGGGTGAACCCTCCGTCGGCATACTCGCGCAGGCGGGCGATGTGCTTTTGCGGGTCCGGGCCGCAGACGATGCTCCCGGAGATGGCGTCTTCGTCCACCCAGGAGGTGGCTTGCTTGAAGTGGCCCGGCGTCGGTAGCTCCTGGTTCAGCTCCCCGCTCAGGGCGGCGTTGGGCCACCATTCGAGTGCCGTGCGCCGGGCCTCCGCCTCGTCCGGGGCATAGCAGACGGTCACCTGGCCGTACTTCGGTTTGCCGGTGCCGCCCGCCCGGTCGAACAGCTCGATGACCGAACCCGGCGAGGTGCTCACCAGGCCGTCGCCGATTCTCCCGGCCAGCTCGGCGGCCTTATCGCCGCCGGCCGCCACGTAAATGGGAGGCAATTCCTCGGGCAATGTGTAGATCCGGGCATTCTCAACCGTGTAGTGGCGTCCGCGATGGCTGCGGCTACCGCCTTTCCACAGGAGCCGGATGACCTCAACCGCCTCCTCGAGCATCTCCAGCCGCACCTCGGCCTCAGGCCACCGGCTGCCGGTGATGTGCTCGTTCAGGTTTTCCCCGCTGCCCACTCCCAGGAAGAACCGGCCGGGCATCATCGATGCCGAGGTGGCGGCAGCCTGGGCGACGATCGCCGGGTGGATCCGTACGGTGGGACAGGTGACGCCGGTTCCCAGCCTCAGCTTGCTGGTCTCCCGGGCGATACCTCCTACAACCGACCAGACCAATGGCGAGTGGCCCTGGGTATCGATCCACGGGTGGAAGTGGTCGGAGATCAGGGCGAAGGTGAACCCTGCCTCCTCGGCTCTGACTGCGTAGTCCACCAGGTCATTGGGGCCGTGCTCTTCGCTGGACAGTGCGTATCCGACCTCCATGCGCTCCTCCGATCGGTTCGACTACGTCCCGGTAGGTTTCCCGAGACCCGACCCGGCAAAACCGGCCGGTCCCGATCCGTTGGTATCGCGGAGCAGCTCGCCGGGTAAGCAAATTGCATGCTCTACATCGGGACATCCGGCTGGCAGTACAGCGACTGGAAGGGGCGCTTCTACCCCGAGGCCATGCCCACATCCAGATGGCTGGACTACTACTGCGAGCGGTTCGCCACGGTGGAGGTCAACAACACCTTCTACCGCCTGCCCGAGCGCAAGACCTTCGAGAAGTGGCGGAACCAGACCCCGGACGACTTCGTCGTCACGGTCAAAGCCAACCGCTACCTGACCCACCTCAAGCGGCTGAAGGACCCGGGTCCGATAGTCAAGACTTTCATGGAGGCCGCGGAAGGGCTGGGCTCGAAGCTCGGGCCGGTTCTACTGCAGCTTCCCCCCAACCTGCCCATCGAGGTGGAACGCCTGGAGGAGACCCTCCAGGCGTTCCCCTCCGAAGTCCGGCTGGCCGTCGAGTTCCGCCACAGCAGCTGGTTCACCGACGAGGTTCGCACGGTGCTGGAGGGCCGGGGTGCCGCCTATTGCCTTGCCGACCGCAACTCCACGGCACTCGGGGCCGAATGGCGCACCGCGTCGTGGGGTTATCTGCGGATGCACCAGGGAGACGGTGATCCCCACCCGTGCTACCCGGACGGCACGCTGGTCCGCTGGGCCGACACCCTGGCTGCGCAGTTCGACCCGCCGGACGACGTCTACGTCTATTTCAACAACGACCATCGCTGTTGCGCCATCCGGGACGCCATACGCTTCGCCGCCATGGCTGCCGACCGCGGCTTCGACGTGACGAGGGCCCTCGCCGACCCGGTGCCGGTGCCGTGACCGCCTCCGAGTTCATTCCGTCCGACGCTTCGCTGGACGAGCTGTGCCGCGCGTCGAAGTCATGCCGAGGCTGCGACCTGTGGGAGAGCGCGACCCAGGCAGTCTTCGGGCGGGGACCTTCCTCAGCAGCCGTCATGCTCGTCGGCGAGCAACCCGGCGACCGGGAGGATCGAATGGGCGAACCTTTCGTCGGGCCGGCGGGCCGGCTGCTGGACGACGCCCTGCAGGAGGCGGGCCTTCGCAGGGAGGAGGTTTACGTCACGAATGTGGTCAAACACTTCAAGTGGATCGCCCGCGGCAAACGGCGGATCCACCAACGCCCGAGCGCTTTGGAGATCAAGGCCTGCCTCCCCTGGCTCAGCGAGGAGATCGCGCGAGTGCAGCCCAGCGTACTGGTCTGCCTGGGCGCCACCGCAGCTCAGGCTCTGCTGGGCCGCGGGTTCAAAGTAACCCAGAGCAGGGGCGAGCCGGTGGAGTCAGACCTCGCCCCCACGGTAATGGCCACGGTGCATCCGTCGTCGATACTGCGTTCCCGCGACGAGCAGAGCCGGCGGCTGGAGATGAAGGGGTTCATCCGGGACCTGGAGACCGCAAGGTCCCACGTCAAATAGGGCCCGACAGCCTGCCGGCCGAAGGCGAATGGCTACCGCTGGGCTTCTTCGGCGCCCGCGGTTCCGGGGGCACCATGCACCGCGGAGGAGACCTTCTGCTTGACCTGGTCGGTCAAGCCGGCGGCCTTGCCCCTGTCGTTTTCGCTTCCGGTTGACGAGTACTCCCCCGGCTCCTGCCTTTTCTCCTCAACCGTCCCCTGGAGCTCCTCGGCCTTTTCGGCAGCTGCCGCTCGCAGCTGTTCCTTCTTGTCGACCACGGCCTCTTTGAGCTCGTCCTTTTTCCCGGCGATCGTCTCCATCAGGTGGTCCTTCTTTTCCACTGCGGTCTCGACGAGCTGGTCTTTGGCGTCAACCGCCTTGTCTTTGACCGCGTCTTTGGCGTCGTCGGCGATGTTGCCCTTGTGGTAGGCCACATGCTCCACCGCCTCAGCCAGGCGCTCCTGCGTTTCCTCCACCTGCTCCCGGATTGCCTCGGGATCCCGCGTTTCGTTTGCCTGCTGAGTCATAAGGTCCTCCTGGGACTATCGGGGCCGGGCCGGGCCCGGCCGCTGAACGGACTGAACGGCAGGGACTTCTAACCCTGCTTCACGCCCGGCGACTGCCAGGGGGCTGACCTTCGTTGCTGCCGCGCTTCCACGCGTCGGCCAGCTTGTCTTTGGATTCCTTGAGCGACTCGATGGTCATCTCCGGGGCCAGCGACACGTCCTGCTGCACCCGGTCCTTCGCCGAAGTCACGGCCTCCCTGACGTTGGACACGTGCTCGGTGGCGGCGGGAAGCTGATCACCCGCTTGCTGAACCTTGGTCTTGCCGGCCATCGCCAGTATCCCGGCGGCGATCCCGTAGAATCCGGTCACTACGAGGGCACCTCCCCAAACGGGCATGAACTCCGCCAGCCCGGCCACCAGGGCGGTGGTGAGCGTGGCAAACGCGGCCAGCCCGAACAGTCCCGCCCCGCTGAACAGGCCGGCGCCGATTCCGGCCTTCTTGCCGACCTCGGCCAGCTCGCCCTTGGTCTGCTGAACTTCGTACGAGACCTGCGAAGCCGTCCGCTGAAAGTCCTCCTTGACCAGATCCACCTTCTGCATGATCTCGGCTTTGGCCAGTTGAACCTCCTTCTGGAGAAGAATCTTGGTCTCGTCGGAGACCTCTTTCAGCTTGTCCACGAGGTCCGGATTCAAAAGGCCCCGGGCACCGTTCTCATCAGCCATTGGCACCTCCTAAGGGTTGTGCTTCCTCCAGACGCTCCACTGCCCGAAGCGTAAAAAAGGTTGAAACAGATCATTCCCCGAGCCCTACGGTCTGAACCCTGTTTGCTTACCATCCACCCTTCATTCGCATCCGCCGGCAGCGATGGATTGTGACGAACAGGAATCGGCGGCCTGCACCGGGGGTAAAACCACCCCTCGTACTCCTCAACGAAGGGAGGATCGATATGGCGAAGAGCGGACCCATTCGACCCCACGGCACGGAGACGTCGGACCGCCCGTGGAGCGGACCCAACGCCCAGTCCAAGCTGGGAGACGACGAGCCCAAACTCCGGCAGGCGCACGGGTGGGTGGACAAAGACGCCGACCCCTCCACCAAGTCGGCCTACAAGTTCATCCACCACGAGGTCACGGGCAGCGGCAGCGTGGGGGCGGCCAACGTCAGGGCGGCAACCAACGCGATCGGGGTGCTGAACGGGGCCCGCGGCGGTGCCGACATCCCGGAACAAGACCGGAAAAGGATCTACAACCACCTCGCCCGGCACCTCAGGGACGCCGGTAAGGAGCCGCCACCCCTGAAGTAGGTCAGCGCCCGAGAACCGCCTTCAAGAAGTTCTGCGTACGCTCCTGCTTGGGATGGCTGAAGATGTCCTCCGGCTTGCCTTCCTCCACAATCCGGCCCTGATCGAACATCAGCACCCGGTCGGCGATTTCCCGCGCGAAGCCCATCTCGTGGGTGACCAGCAGCATCGTCATGTCGCCCGATGCGGCAAGCTCCCTCAGCACGTTCAGCACCTCACCCACCAGTTCGGGATCCAGAGCCGACGTCACCTCGTCGAAAAGCATCACCTTCGGCTCCATGGCCAGCGCCCGGGCGATGGCCACGCGCTGCTTTTGTCCTCCGGACAGCTCGTCCGGTGACTGCTTGATCTGTTTGCCCAGGCCCACTTTCTCCAGGAGGTCGGCAGCTCGCCGGCGCGCCTGGGCTTTGGGCAGCCCGAGGACCCTGGCCGGACCGAGGGCCACATTCTCCAGGGCGTTGAGGTGAGGAAACAGGTTGAAATGCTGAAAGACCATCCCCACCTGGCCCCGCACCTTGCGGATGTGAGCCTGCGAGGCCTTTACCATCTGCTCTCCGCGCCTCTCGTGGTAAAGGCACTCCCCTCCCACCCAGACCAGCCCGCCGTCGGGCTCATCGAGCGTCATGATCACCCGGAGGATCGTCGTTTTGCCGGAGCCGCTGGGTCCCACGATCACGATCTTCTCTCCCGCAGCCACCTGCATGTCCAGGCAATCGAGAACGACGTTGTCGCCGAACTTTTTTGTGACGCCCTCCAAACGAACCATCGGAGAGCGGTCCGGCTTCTTCTCAGGCTCTGGCATATTGGTACCGCCTCTCCAGATAGCGAACTAGGAACGACGCCGGGATGCTAACCGCAAGGAACAGCACACCGGCCAGGGTAAAGGCTTCCAGCCCGCGAAACGTGGCGCCCTGGATGCTGCGGGCCATGGCCAGCAGCTCGAGGACCGTCACCGTGGACAGCAGGGGAGCGTCCTTGAACATCGCCACCAGGTAGTTACCCAAAGCCGGGATAACCGTGGGAATCGCCTGGGGCAGGACCACCCGCCGCCACCTGGTGGCCTGGGACATGTTCAGCGCCACCGCCGCTTCCCACTGGCCCCTGGGAACGCTTTCGATGCCCGCCCGGTACGACTCGGAGGTGTAGCAGGCGTAGTGCAGCCCCAGTCCGAGCACGCCGATGACCAGAGGCGACAGGACTATCCCGAACTCGGGCAACACGAAGTACAAAAAGAACAGCTGCGCCAGCAGCGGGGTGGAGCGGACTGCCTCGACGAAGCCCCCGACCGGCCAGGAGATCAGCTTTCGCCTGGACCGTCGGGCGAGCGCCAGGACCAGCCCCAACGTCATGGCAACGAGGATGCCCATGATGGTCGCCTGGACGGTCACCACCAGGCCCTGCAGCAACAGAGGGAGGATCTCCAGGGCAAAATTCCAGTCCCAGTCGCCCTGAGCCCCCTGGGCCAGCAGCCGGCCGGTCACTTTACGATCCTCGCCAACCGGCCGGTATGCATAGCGCGGCCGAATTTCCGCTCCAGCATCCGAACGACCAGAGT
>Ga0247713_1000470_pt1 | contig 24770 bp, 23 predicted proteins | sample 21E_NmetaG_FD_189936 | JGI IMG/M metagenome (GOLD analysis project Ga0247713, IMG submission 189936) | Soil microbial communities from hillslope of Landscape Evolution Observatory, University of Arizona, Oracle, AZ, United States - 2-1-E_N | ecosystem: Engineered > Artificial ecosystem >... | reverse complement strand
CGGGCGCTGTTGCGCAAGGCGGAATCCACCGAGTTCGAGCAGGAGGCCGAGGCGCTGACCGCCAAGGCCCAGGAGCTCATCGCGCGCCACGCGATCGACGCACTGGTGCTGAGCGCCGCCGACGAGGAGGGTCCGACCAGCCGCAGGATCTACCTCGACGACCCGTACCTGGACGCCAAGGCGACGCTGCTCGACGGCGTCGCGCGCGCCAACCGCTGCTCGGCGGTGTACAGCCCCAGCTTCGGGTGGGCGACGGTGTTCGGCTACCCCGCCGACCTCGACGCGGTCGAGCTGCTGACCGGGTCGCTGCTCGCGCAGGCGGCGCACGCGCTGGCGCTGCACGGCTCGCGCGTCGACCGGTACGGACGCTCGCGCACGAAGTCGTTCCGCCGGTCGTTCCTCGCCGGCTTCGCGCATCGCGTCGGGCAGCGCTTGGCCCAGGCGACCGCCGCGCAGGTGGCGGCGACACCCGGTGCGGACAACCTCCTGCCGGTGCTCGCGTCTCGGGACGAGCGCGTCGCCGCGCTGCAGGCCGACACCTTCCCCACCCTGCGCTCGAAGGTCACCCGCGTGAGCAACGCCGGCGGGTGGATGGCCGGACAGGCCGCCGGCGACGCCGCGGACCTGTCCGGCGGCGCCGGCGCGGTAAGCCGCCGGTCCGCCGGGGAAGGGTGACGGCGACCGCCGTCACCAATCCCACGGAGCAGCAGATGGCACCGGAGACCGCAGGGCCGCTACGTCATGGAAGGCGACTTCGAGCGCGACACCGACTACATCACCACCCGGATCACCGAAGACGGCCGGGACGGGTATCCGGTGGAACCGGGCCGGTACCGGCTGGTCGTCAGCCGCGCGTGCCCCTGGGCCAACCGGTCGATCATCGTCCGCCGGCTCCTCGGACTCGAAGCGGTGCTGTCGATGGGGGTGTGCGGGCCCACGCACGACGAGCGCTCGTGGACCTTCGACCTCGATCCCGGCGGCCGTGACCCGGTGCTCGGCTACGAGCGACTGCAGGAGGCCTTCTTCGCCCGCTTCCCTGACTACTCCAAGGGCATCACGGTCCCCGCGATCGTGGACGTGCCGACCGGGCAGGTCGTGACCAACGACTACCCGCAGATCACGCTCGACTTGTCGACGCAGTGGCGAGCGCATCACCGCGACGGCGCGCCCGACCTGTACCCGGAGCACCTGCGTGACGAGATGGACGAGGTGATGGAGCTCGTCTACCACGACGTCAACAACGGGGTGTACCGCTGCGGGTTCGCCGGCGCGCAGGACTCCTACGAGAAGGCCTACTGCCGTCTGTTCGACCGGCTCGACTGGCTGTCGGAGCGGCTGGCGGGCCGGCGCTACCTCATGGGGGACACGATCACGGAGGCCGACATCCGCCTGTTCACCACGCTGGTGCGCTTCGACCCCGTCTATCACGGCCACTTCAAGTGCAACCGACACAAGCTGACCGAGATGCCGGTGCTGTGGGCCTACACGCGCGACCTGTTCCAGACCCCGGGCTTCGGCGACACGATCGACTTCGTGCACATCAAGCGCCACTACTACGAGGTGCACACCGACATCAACCCGACCCAGGTCGTGCCCGCCGGCCCGGACCTGTCGGGCTGGCTGTCGCCCCACGGCCGCGAGGAGCTGGGCGGCCGGCCGTTCGGTGACGGCACACCGCCGGGCCCGCCGCCCGATGACGAGGTGGTCCCCGCCGACCACTGGGTGACCTGAAACGAAACCCCGTGACGCTTACGCCGGCAGTCGCAAGCACCTCTGAGAAGGTCGGCGACCACTGGGAGCCCAAGGACGAGCCTGGCCCCTCGGACCCCAGGTCCAAGCAGCCGACCGCCGCGAAGCGGCGCGGCAAGGGCGAGACCTACGGCGGTGTGGACGCGGAGGGCAACACCAAGGCCGAGCTGTACGAGCGCGCGAAAGACCTCGGCGTCACGGGCCGCTCGTCGATGACCAAGGCCGAGCTCGCCAAGGCGATCGCCCGGAAGCAGCAGTGACGGCGACCGTCGGGTCGTGGGCCCGGCGGAGCTGACGCCGCCGGGCCCGACGCCCCTTTTAGTACCAGTGTTTCCTGCCGCCCACGGCGCGACCCATCGCACCGAGGATCCACAAGATGACGCCGACCACGATGAGGATGATCCCGATCGTGGTGATGATGGCCGGCACCTCCAGAAGTGCGCCGATCAGAACCAGGATGATGCCGAGAACGATCATCGAATCTCCTCACCGCTCAATGCGTCGGGACGGGTTCCCTGGGCAGCAACGATTCTGGCGGTTGACGTGCCCGTCAGGTGGGATGCGAAACGTGACCTGTCGCACCCCCCGCCTACGGTGCGCGCATGGACGTTGTCTTCACCATCACCGTGTGGGCCCTGATCGTGTGGGGCACCGCGACCGAGCTGCGCCGGCTGAGCTGACCTACCCCACGGCTTCGCGGAGCCGGTCGCGCATGGCTCGCCGCGCCGTATCGTCCGGGTAGGGGTGCCGGGGCCAGAAGAACCCGCGCAGCCCGTCGCCTCGCCGACGCGGCACGACATGGCAGTGCAGGTGCGGCACGCTCTGGCTGACCACGTTGTTCATCGCGACGAACGTGCCCTCGGCCCCGACGACCTCGGCCAACGCTGCCATCACCGTCTGCGCCGTGGTCAACAGCGGCTGCATCAGCGCCGGCGGCAGCTGCGCGAGGGTGTCGACGTGGTCGACGGGGGCGATCAGGACGTGACCGTGGAAGACCGGACGGATGTCGAGGAACGCCGCCATTCCGTCTCGGCGCAGGATCAGCTCCTCGCCCTGAGCGATGACGTCACAGAACACGCAGGCCACCGGCGGCAGCGTAGAGCCGCCGGTGGCACTGGGTGGACTAGAAGCCCTCGGGCTCCGGGTTCGGCATCGACGGCTGCTCGTCGGGGATGGGCGTGCCCTGGTAGCTCGGGCGCTCCATCTGCCCCGTCTCCGCCGCGATGTAGTCCTCGGCCAGGTTGGCCATGACGCCGGCGTCACCCACGACGGGCACCTTCTTCAGCGGGGCGCCGTCGTTGTGGCACGGGTAGTTCTGCTCGAGGTTGGCCGGCGCGGTCGTGGTGTGCTCGTTGTTCGAGAAGCAGTTGCCGGTGCCGTTGCCCGACGACAGCGCCATGTCGGCCGCGCCGTTGTTCTCGAACACGTTGTTCTGCACCGTGTTGTCGTTTGGCAGGTACACCATGGAGCCGCCGGGGATCGGGAAGATCACCACGCCGTAGTCGCTGTTGTTGCGGATGACGTTGTTCTCGATGACGTTGTCCGCGCCGCCGGCGACGCCGACGCCGTGGCCGATAACCGCGCCGGCGATGCCCTTGCCGGGGGTCTCGGCGTTGCCGTTGTCCTCGATCAGGTTGTTGATGATCCGGCTGCCGCCGCGCTGTGGCGGGTCGCGCTGGCTGTCCAGCGAGTTCGGCATGATCCCGGCGCCGTTGAGCCGCCACACCGAGTTCTGGATCGTCAGGTTGCCGCCGGCGTTCGTCCCGGAGTAGCCCAGGGCCGACCACTCGCCGATCACGTCGTCGATGACCGCGTCGCAGGGCCGGCACTGGCCGATGTAGAACGCCGCGTCACCCGATCCCGACGCCAGCGACTTCTCGAACCGCCCGTTGACCGAGTCGAACGCGTAGATCCCGTACAGCCCGACGCGGTAGGTGGTCAGGTAGCGGCCCTCGTAGCCGTCGACGCTGCGCCAGTAGAACCCGTTGCCCGTGAAGTTGCGGGCGGTCATGTTCTCCATCGTCACGTTGTCGGCCAGCGCGGTGATGGCGACCTTCTGCTCGAACTTGCCGTCGAGGACCACGCCGTTGCGGTCCCGGCCGCGGATCGTCAGCCCCTCCTTGCCCTCGGGGATGACGACGTCACCGTCGTAGGTGCCCGGCTCGACGAAGATGAAGTCGCCGGCGTTCGCCGCGTCGACCGCGGCCTGGATGGTGGCGAACTCCTGGCCGTCGCCGACACGCAGCAGGCGGGGCTCAGCCGAGGCGTGCGAGCCGAACAGCCAGACGCCGGCGGCCAGCGCGAGCGCCGTGAGGATGGCCACGGGGGAGCGGACGGTGCGGATCATCGTTCCTCCTGATGGTGGTGCTGGTGATCGGTGGTTCCCCCGAGGTCCACGGCGGCGCCGCCGCCCTCGACGACGACCAGCTCGCCGGTCATCGCCGAGTGCAATGAGCAGATGAACGGATACATGCCGGGCGGCAGGGTGTCGGTCCCGACCACCGGGACGGTCTCCCGAGCCGCCGCGAACGCGCTGGCGAACAGCGGACGGCCGTCGGCGCGGCGCTCCACGGACGTGATGTCGTGGTCCATCTGGTCGAGGTTGGTCAGCTCGACGAGGTTGCCCGCCGGCGAGATCGGCGTGCGCGGCGTGTAGCCACTGGACGAGCCGCCCGGGTTGGCGAACACCGTCGTGGTCTCGCCGGTCGGCGTCGGCAGGTCGGGCAGCTGCGGGGCCGGCGGCGCACCCGGGGGTCCGGGGGGCCGGACGCCACCGTCACCGATGAGGTCGCCCACCGGCAGGACGTCACCCTCGCCCTCGGGCACGACCTCGAACGTGGCCATCATCCCGTGGTCTTCGTGCTCGAGCATGTGGCAGTGCAGCATGTACGGGCCGAGGTGGTCGCTGAACTTGCGGGCGACGACGACGACGTCGCCGGGGTCGACGCGGAACGTCTCCTTCAGCCCGGCCTCCCACGGTTCGGGAGCACGGCCGTTGCGGGAGACCATCACCCAGTCGCTGTGGTGCAGGTGGACGTAGTGGGACACCGCCAACGGGGTGGTGTTGACGAGCATCCACGACTCGACGCTGTCGACTTCAGGCCGGGCGTCGATGCGGGTGTGGTCGAAGCTGCGGCCGTTGATCGTCCACGACGAGTGGCCGCTTTCGTCCGGCGACGGGTTGAGCCCGAAGGTCCACAGCCGGTCGGGGCGCTCCGGGATGTCGTCGACCCAGTCGGGCAGCTGCGACAGCTGCGCCGGCACGCGTGAGGTGTCCGGCTCGGTCACCGTCGAGGCGACACGCAGCTGCATGATCGGCGCGACCGCGGCGGCGGTGGCGGGGCGCCCACCGGTGTCCTTGGGCACGCTCTCCAGCGTGACCGTGTGGCCGTTCATGCCGGCGAAGTCGACGACGACCTCGGCGCGCTCGGCGGGCCCGAGCAGGATCGCGTCGCGGCGGACGGGCTTGGGCAGCAGCCCGCCCTCGGTCGCGATCTGGGTCAGCGGGAAGCCGTTGGACAGGCGGACATTGATCGGCCGGAAGTTCGACGAGTTCAGGATGCGGAAGCGGTAGCGGCGCGGCTCGACCTCCAGGTACGGCTCGGGTGCCCCGTTGACGAGCATCCGGTCACCGATGACGTCGTCGAATGGCGGCCAGCCGGCGCCGTGACCCTGCCCGGTGCCCGCGTCCGGGCGGCTGGGCGCGGTGAACATGTCGACCAGCTGGTTGTTCTCGTCGAACCGGCGGTCGGCGATCATCAGCGGGACGTCGAACTCCCCCGACGGCAGGCCGAGGTCCGCCTCGCGGGGGTCGTCGATGATGAACATCCCCGCCAGCCCCATCCAGACGTTGCGCCCCGTCCGGTGGTGGGAGTGGTCGTGGTACCACTGCGTCTTGCCCCGAACCGGTGCGCCGTTCTCGACCAGGTCGTAGGTGTACGTCCGCTGGCTGCCGGGCTCGATGACGTAGTCGGCGCCCTCGGGCTGGCCGTCGTGCTCGGCGGCGGAGTGGTTGCCGTGGTTGTGCAGCGTGATGCTGCCCACCTCGGCCGGCAGCTGGTTGTGCACGGTGACCTGGGTCGTCTCGCCCGCGGGGCGGCGGATGATCGGCCCCGGGAAGGTCCCGTTGAAGGTCCACATCCGGGTCGGGGCGCCGGGCAGGACCTGGACGTCGGTCTCGGCGGCGGTGAGCTCGATGTGGTCGCCGGTCAGCGTCTCCGGGATCGGCAGCGGGACCAAGAACAGGCCCTCGGCCTCGCTGGCCTGCGCCGGCACGCCGCTGCCGCCGGCCGCCGCCGGCACGACGACGAAGGCCGCCGCCACCACGAGCGCGACAACAAGCGCCAGGCGGCGCTGGCGGCGAGGGCTGTGTCCCACCACGGCGTGGGTAGCGACGGTTGCACCCATTGCTGTCGACTTCGCCGCCTTGGTGGTGCGATCCTGCCGAACGCCGGTACTTTTCGTGGTCGACAGCGCCGGACAGGAGACGACGGGTGCGCGGGACTCGGTGGGTTGCGGTGACGGCTGGTCTGATGCTGGCCGCGACGGCCTGCGGTGGTGGCGCGAACCGCGAGCCCGACGTCGAGGTCGGCATGGCCGAGATGGCGATCTGGACCGACGGTGACGTCCCCACCGGCACATCGGTGTGGAAGGTCCACAACAGCGGCGACGCGCACCACAACCTGACCATCTGCGAGGGCGCGGTCGGCGGCTGCGAGGGCCCGAACATCGAGCAGACGGTGCTCGAGCACGAGCCCACGGCCCGCGACGAAGACGCGCTGCCCGACGTCACCGATGCGCTGGTCCTGGGATCCGGCTGGACGAACCTGATCGAGGTGGAGCTGGCGCCGGGCACCTACCGGCTGTGGTGCGCGGTGCCCAACCACGCCGTCAAGGGCATGGACACCGAGGTCACCGTCGGCTAGCCCGTGAGCGGGCCGACGTCGGTGACCCGGATGACCGCGGTGCCGACCTCGTCCGAGGCGGCGAGGTCGACCTGCGCGGCGATGCCCCAGTCGCGGTCGCCGGCGGGGTCGTCGAGGATCTGACGGACCACCCACCGGCCGGGCTGCTCGTCGATCACCAGCAGCTGTGGGCCGCGGGCGTCAGGTCCCGTGCCGATCTCGGCGTGCTCGTCGAAGTACGGGGCGAGGGCGTCGGCCCACGCGTCGGCGTGCCAGCCGTCGAGTCCGTCGAGGTCACCCAGCTCGGCCCACCGCCGCCGGGCGGCGAGCTCGACGCGGCGGAACATCGCGTTGCGCACCAGGATCCGAAAGGCCCGCGGGTTTGCCGTGACCGGGGGCGGGCCGGCGTCCACGGGCGGGGGCGCCGCGACCGCCTCGGTCGGGTGGCTGAGGGCTTCCCACTCGTCGAGCAGGCTCGAGTCGGTCTGGCGCACGACCTCCCCGAGCCACGACTCGATGTCGGCCAGGGCGTCGTCCTTGGCCTCGGCGGGCACCGTCTGACGCAGCGCTTTGTACGCGTGCGCGAGGTAGCGCAGGACGATGCCCTCTCCCCGTGCGACGTCGTGGAAGCGGACGTATTCGGCGAAGTCCATGGCGCGCTCGTACATGTCCCGTACGACCGACTTGGGCGACAGCTCGTGGTCGGCGACCCATGGGTGGCTTTGCCGGTAGATGTCGAAGGTGGCGGCGAGCAGGTCGGCGAGCGGCTTGGGATGCGTGACCCCTTCGAGCAGCAGCATCCGCTCCTCGTACTCGATGCCGTCGGCCTTCATCTGCGCGACCGCCTCGCCCTTGGCCTTGTACGTCTGCGCCGCCAGCACCGGCCATGGGTCCTCCAGCGTCGCCTCGATCACCGACACGACGTCCAGCGCGTAGGTCTCGGCCTCGCGGTCGAGCACCTCGAGTGCCGTGACGGCGAACGGCGACAGCGGCTGGTTCAAGGCGAAGTTGGGTTGCAGGTCCACGGTGAGGCGGACCACCCGCCCGTCAGCGTCCGGTTCGTCCAGCCGCTCCACGACGCCGGCTTTGACCAGCTCGCGGTACATCGAGATCGCGCGGCGGATGTGGTCACGCTGCGCGGGGCGGTCCTCGTGGTTGTCCTCCAGCACGTGGCGCGCGGCGTGGAAGGCATTGCCCGGCCGGGCGACGAGGTTGAGCAGCATCGCGTGGGAGACGCGGAAGCTGGAGGTCAACGTCTCCGGGGTGGCGGCGACGAGCCGCTCGAACGTCGGCTCGCCCCAGCTGACGAACCCGTCGGGCGGGCTTTTGCGCCGCAGCTTCTTTCGCTTCTTGGGGTCGTCGGCGGCCTTGGCCGCAGCGCGCTCGTTCTCGATGACGTGCTCTGGCGCCTGCACGAGCACGGTCCCGGATGTGTCGAAGCCGGCGCGGCCGGCGCGGCCGGCGATCTGGTGGAACTCGCGCGCGTTGAGCAGGCGGGTCTTCGTGCCGTCGTACTTGCTCAGCGCGGTGAACACCACCGTGCGGATCGGCACGTTGATCCCCACGCCGAGGGTGTCGGTGCCGCAGATGACCTTCAGCAGGCCGGCCTGCGCCAGCTGCTCGACCAGCCGCCGGTACTTGGGCAGCATCCCGGCGTGGTGCACGCCGATGCCGTGGCGCACCAGCCGTGACAAGGTCTTGCCGAACCCGGGGGCGAACCGGAAATCGCCGATCAGCTCGGCGATCGCGTCCTTCTCCTCCCGCGTGCACACGTTGATGCTCATCAGCGCCTGGGCGCGCTCGATGGCCGACGCCTGGGTGAAATGCACGACGTAGATCGGCGCCTGCCGGGAGCCGAGCAGATCCTCCACCGTCTCGTGGATCGGTGACAGCGACCAGCGGTAGTGCAGCGGGATCGGCCGTTCGGTCGACGTGACCGGGGCGGTGGGCCGGCCGGTGCGGCGGGTGAGGTCGTCGACGAAGAACGACACGTCGCCCAGCGTGGCGGACATCAGCAGGAACTGGGCCTGCGGCAGCTCGATCAGCGGCACCTGCCAGGCCCAGCCGCGGTCGGGCTCGGCGTAGAAGTGGAACTCGTCCATCACCACGACGCCGACATCGGCGTCGGCGCCTTCGCGCAACGCGAGGTTGGCCAGGATCTCCGCGGTGCAGCAGATGATCGGCGCGTCCGCGTTGACGGTCGCGTCGCCGGTCATCATCCCGACGTTGTCCGCGCCGAAGATGTCGATCAGGGCGAAGAACTTCTCTGAGACCAGCGCCTTGATCGGCGCGGTGTAGAAGGTCACCTCGTTGCGCGCGAGTGCGGTGAAGTGCGCCGCGATCGCCACGAGGCTCTTCCCGGACCCGGTGGGGGTCGACAGGATCACGTTGGATCCTGAGACCACCTCGATGACGGCCTCCTCCTGCGCGGGGTACAGGGTGAACCCCTGCTCGCCGGCCCAGTCGGTGAACGCGTCGAACAGCGCATCGGGATCGGTCGGCTGGGCGCGGGGCGGCAGCCGGTCGGTCAGACGCGCAGTGGTCGGCGGGGCGGTCATGGCCGCCCATGGTGCCTGACCGCCGCGACCACGCCCCGGCCCTCGGCGCCGGCGCCGCCGCCGGCGCCGGCACGGCGCGGCGGGCTCGCCGAGGCCAGTTGACCGAGGTGGTTGAAATTGCAGGCCGCTCCGACCCCAAATTTCAACCACCCCGGCCATCACTCCCGAGGTGGTTGAAATTGCAGGCCGCTCCGACCCCAAATTTCAACCACCCCGGCCATCACTCCCGAGGTGGGTGAAATTGCGGGCCGCTCCCGCCCTAGATTTCAACCACCTCGGGGTGGCGCCACACCGGGGCGGGGAGCCGGCGCCGCCCGCCGGCGGCGGGGCGCCGCCGTCAGCGCTGGCGGACGACCTTGACCGACTTGCGGTCCGCGCGGATCTGCTTCGAGGTCCACGGGAAGTCGACCCACCGCTCCTGGCTGAACAGCCGGGTCTGATCCTTCGACCAGGGGCTGGTCGGGTCAGGGGACAACCCGTAGGTCAGGATCGTGGACGCCTGCACCGGCCGGCCTCGGCGGAACGCCACCGCCTGGATGTGCGACGACCCGTAGCTGATGGGGTACAGCGCGTCGGTGTTCGCCGCGGGGTCGGAGGTCACGACGACGTTGGCGTTGCCCGTGGCGTGCAACCCGCCGCCGATCGGGATCCGCGGGGCGCCGTCGTCGCCGGCGACTTGCAGGGAGCCCAGGGACGCGTTGAGCGGCACACCCTTGTCCTTCAGGTACGCCAGAGCGTCGCGCATCGCCTTGATCACCCCGTCGTTCTTCTCGTCGAGGTTGCGCGGCGTCGCGACCGGCCGCTGCGGGTCGAAGCCTTGCTCCCAGCGGCCGGCGGGCGTGCGGATCCAGAACTCGCGGAAGATGTGCGCGCCGACGCTGTCGATGTCGGTGCGGCCGTCCCACCGCGCCAGGATCTTGCAGGCCTTGCCGCCGTCGGCGGCCTCGCAGACCTTGGCCAGGTCGTCGTTGCGGCGCGCCAGCTCCGCGGCGAACACACGGTTCTCGTGCTGGATCGCCTTGAGCTGCTGGTGCGTGAAGCGCCGGTTCTTGCCCAGCCCGTCACGGCGGGCCAGGCGGTCCATGACGGACCGGTACACGACGCGGGTGCGCAGCGACCGCTCGCAGCGCTCGCAGCCGATGATCCGCGCGAACCCTTCCAGGCGCTGCTTGGGGTTGGGCAGCCAGTAGCTGTCGTTGGCGTTGATCACCCAGTCGCGACGGATGGTCTTGGGCAGGTTCTTGGGGCCGAAGATGCCCTCGCGTGGCGCCCCGACGTCGTTGCGCCACTTGCACTCCCCGTCGGCCCTGGTGCCGTCCAGCGCGGGCAGCCCGGCGAGCTCGAACAGCGCACGCCCCACCGGGGTGGCGCACTCCTCGACCATGTCGTTGGGCACGTTGGGCACGACCGAGTAGTCGGCGTACAGCGCGTCGCCGTTGCGGTCGGCGGCCATGGTGTTGACCCACGGCATGCCGCCGGTGCGGGTGTGGGCGCGCAGCAGCTGGCGGACGTTGCGCGCCTTCGCCATCTGGTGGAACACGTCGAGGGTCTTGAGGTGCTCGGCGTTGGCCTCGCGGATGGCGAAGACGCTCGCGGGCGTCCACGGCATCAGCACGCTGGGCGCGTCCAGGACGTAGCCCTCGTCCGTGCGGTACACGTCCTCGGTGACGTCTTCGAGGGTCCCGTCGTCGCGGCGGACGGTCACTGTGACCTCGTGACGCTCCAGCTCCTTGGGCCCGTCGGTTGTCGTGTAGGTCGTCGGTGAGCCGGGCACGAGGCGGTACTCGTACGGCGTGAAGCGGTACGCCGTCGAGACGGTGTGGGTCCACGCGACGCGGTTGTTGAACCCGATGTTGACCACGGGGGAGCCGATGAGCATCCCGCCGGCGACGTTGTACTTGCCGGGGATGGTCAGATGCGCCTGGCTGAAGCGGTAACGCCCGCGCCACGGGAAGTGCGGGTTGCCCAGCACCATGCCCTGCCGGCTGGCCGAGGCGCGGCCGCCCAGCGCCGTCCCGTTGGAGCCGAACGGCGTCTCGCCCTTGCCCAGGCGCCGCTGCAGCACCTCCGGCGAGGGCAGCTGGTCGGGGACCGGTGCGAACCCGCCGTTGCTCAACCGGCCGGCGGTCTCGGGGGTGGGTGGCTCGGCGTCGACGATTTGTGGGACGAACACCCCCGCCGACGCCAGCAGGTTCGCGGCGTAGATGCCGTGCCACAGGTCGATCGTGCGCGCGGGGCGCACCCACGGCTTGCCCTTGCACTGCGGGTCCTTGATGCCCGAGGCCCCGCCCACGTCGCGCAGGTATTGGTTGATGCCGGCGACGTAGCCGCGGACCATCCGCCGGGTCTGCTTCGACGGACCACGTTCGGCGTCGTTGAGCAGCTCTTGCACCACGCCCCGGTCGCGGATGTTGGTGAACAGCACGTCGGCCTGCAGGTTCGTGGCGCGCATCGTCACCTGGTCGGTGTAGATGCCGTCCGGGCCCAGGTACTTCGACCGCTCCCCCCGCACCGTCATCAGGGTGTCCGCGAGCACACAGGCCGCGGTCTCGGCGGTGGCGTACCCATGCCCGAAGCCCAGGGCGCGGAAGCTGTCCGCGACGATGTGCGGGATCCCGTGGCTGGTCCGGTGGATGGTCGCCTTCAGCTTGCCGTCGGCGGCGTGCGCGACGGCACCCCGGTCGGTGGAGCCGGCGGGAACGAGCAGGGAGGCGGTGACGGCCACGGCGAGCATGGCGGCCACGGCGGCGGTGCGATATGAGCGCATGGCGAGAAAGGGGTCGGCAGAAGGGGCAAGCGGGACTTTCGCCACGAACGCGCCCTTCTCCTCCCGCGAGTTCGTCAGACCATGAGATCGCGGCGGTCGAACGCCAGCAGGCCGGCGGCCGCCGCGACCACCGCGACGACGGCCAGGGCGACCAGACCACCGGTCTGGAAGCCCTCGGCGAGCGGGTTGGGCTCGAGGTACCACGCGAACGGCGAGACCGCGCCCATCCATGCCGCGCCGACCGTGGGTCCGATGGCGTGAAGCACGAACGCCGTCACGGCCAGACCCGCGGCGACACCGAGCGCGACGACGCGCCGACCGGTGATCGCTCCGACCGCCATCGCGACGGTCGCGAACGCGATCGCGAGCAGCAGCAACCCCAGGCCGGCCGCGAGAATCGCCCCGACGCCGATGCCCATGTCGAGCACGGCGACCAGGCCCAGCGTCACGGCCACGACCACGCCGGCCAGCACCACGAGGTCCACCCACAGGGCGACCAGTCGTCCGACGAGCAGCGCCCCGCGGCTGACCGGTGATGTCAGCTCCAGCTCGAGCGTGCCGTCTTCTTCCTGCCCCGCGATGAGCCGCGCCCCGGCGCCGATCCCGAACACCAGCAGCAGCGCGGGGCCGAGCAGACCGTAGACGGTTGACCGCAGGTACCCCGCAGGGGAGGCGAGGTCGTCGTAGCCCATGGCTTGCACGATTCCCTCGGGCATGTTCGCGACGAACGCCTCGATCTCGCCGGCGTCACCCATCGCCGGCCAGAAGCCGGTGTAGATGGCGGTGACGGCGGCGAGTGCGAGTCCCCACAGCGCCAGTGAGCGGCGCTGGTCGCGCAGGACGCCGGCGGTGATCGGCATGGCGTCAGCGGCCACCGGTGGTCACCTCCTCGGCAGCGAGCTCCGCGGCGGGAACCCGGTAGAAGTCCAGGAACAGGTCCTCCAGCTCGCGGTCCTGGGCGGTCCAGCGCACGACGTGATGGGCGGCGGCCTGCTTGAGCAGGGCGTCGGGCTCGCCGCGCAGCAGGCACCGCAGCGTGACGCCGGGGCCGTCCGCCCATGGTTCGACGGTGACGTCCTCGACGCCGGGCAACGCGACGAACGGCTGTGGGTCGACGGCCTCGGCGAACCGCAGCTCCACTGCCTGCCCAGCGTGGGCGCGCAGGGTGTGGACGTCGTCGACGTCGACGATCTCGCCGGCGCGGATGATCGCCACGCGCCCGGCGACCTCCTGGACCTCCGACAGGACATGGGAGGACATGAACACCGTCGCACCGCCGTCGCGCGCCTCGACCACCAGGTCGAGGAACTCTCGCTGCAGCAGCGGGTCCAAGCCGCTGGTCGGCTCGTCCAGGATCAGCAGCTCGGGGCGGTGCATGAGCGCCTGGACCACACCGACCTTCTGCTTGTTGCCTTTCGACAGGCCGCGGATCGGCCGGTGCAGGTCCAGGCCGAAGCGCTCTGCCAGGGGACCGATCCGCTCGGCGCCGGCGCCGCCGCGCAGCCGGGCGAGATGGGACAGCAGCTCGCCGGCGGTCTTGCGCCCACTCATGGCCAGCTCCCCGGGCAGGTAGCCGATGCGGCTGCGCAACGTCGCCCCGCCGCTGCGGGGCGTGGTGCCGAGCACCTCGGCGCGGCCGGCGGTCGGGCGCAGCAGGTCCAGCAGCACCCGGATGGTCGTGGACTTGCCGGCGCCGTTGGGCCCCAGGAAGCCGAAGATCTCGCCACGGCCGACTTCCAGGTCGACGCCGGCGAGTGCGCGAACCTTGCCGTAGTCCTTGACCAGACCTTCTGTGCGGATCACGACGTCGGTCACGATGCCGCCTCCTTGTGCTCGTCGTCGCGGCCGCCGGCCGCCGCCGCGAAGGCCGCCCGCATCTGAGCGGCGGCTTCCTGGGTCAGCAGGCCCTCGCTGAAGACCTCCAGCACGGGGGTGATGTAGGGCGCCATGGCCGAGGGGTCTTGCTCGGCTGCCGTCAGGTCGACGCCGAGCAGCCGCTGCAAATGCTCGTGGAGGACCAAGACGCCCAGCGACCACAGGGTCAGGACGGCGGCACGCTCGTAGGGCAGCGTCGTCGGCCGCAGCACACCGGTCCTCACGCCCTCGGCGGTGTAGTCGGCGGCGCCGGCGACCAGCTCGTCGACCAGCTCCGCTGTGTGCGGGGAACCTTCCACGAGCGTCCGCGCCAGGTAGCGCATCAGCGGCGGGTCACCCGCGCCGGTCCGCAGCGCCGCCACGGGATCGAACGGAGGTCCGGCGCTCATCGCGGCCGCCTTGCGGGTGCGGATGGTGCCGGCCACGTGCTCGTCGCACGCCACGCGCAGGGCGTCCTTGGAACCGAAGTGGTGGATGACCAGGCCAGCCGAGACGCCGGCGGCCTCGGCGATCGCGCGGACGCTGGTCCCGCGGTAGCCGTGGTCGGCGAAGCACCCGATCGCCGCGTCGCGGATGCGCGCGCGGGCGGTCCGATCGTCGTCGGCACCCCGAGAATCGCGAACTGAACGCATGATCAGGATATTGAACGGCTGTTTAGTTCTTCGGTCAAGGGCGGCGCAGGGCACAATGGGTCGCGGGCGTGGCCGCGTCCGGGCCGAGCCGAGCAGGGACGCACGTGAACTACGCAACAGGCGACATCGTCGTCCACCCACAGCACGGGGTCGCCCGTGTCGAGGGGACCGTCAGTCGCGGCAAGGACCAGACGTACGTCGAGCTGCGCATCGAGGACAAGTCGATGACGGTGATGATCCCCGTCGAGGCGCTGGACGAGGTCGGGATCCGCCGGCTGCCGACCCGCGAGGAGGTCGACGCCATCCTGCAGATGCTCGGCGAGGACGCGGACGTGTCCGCGGTGTGGGCGGAGCGCAACGCCGAGACCCGCGAACGGCTGCGCTCCACCGAGCTGCTGCAGGCGTCGATGGTGATCCGCGACCTGACGCGCCACCGGGAGCGCTCCGCCAAGCCGTTGAGCGCCAACGAGAGCGGGTCGCTGCAGGCGTGCATGGACACGGTGGCGTCACAGGTGGCACTCACGCTGGGCATCTCCGTCGAGGAGGCGACCGAGCTCATCTTGTCCAAGGTCGAGCCGATGGACGTCGACGAGGCCGACGACTCAGTGCGGAGCTGATCAGGCTGCGGGCGTGAGCAGGAAGTCGAGCAGCTGCTCGACGGCGCCGACGAACGACGGCTCGAGGTCCCGGTAGTCGGTCACGGCGTTGCGGATGCGCCGCCACAGCAGCGTGGGCTCCTCAGCGCCCAGAGCGGCGCAGATGCCGTCCTTCCATGGGCGCCCGGGCGGCACGACCGGCCATCGGTCGAGCCCGACGACGTGGGGGCGGATCGCCTGCCAGACGTCGACGAACTCGTGACCGGTGACCAGCACGTGCGGGTGGTCGATCGTCGCCGCGATCCGCGACTCCTTCGACCCCTCCACAAGGTGGTCGAGCAGGATCCCGAGGCGGGCGTCCGGGCCGGGACGCCGGCGCCGCACCTCCTCGGTCAGGTGGTCCGCGCCCCCGATCGGCTCCACGACGATGCCCTCGCCGCGCAGCTCGTCGCCCCAGACCTTCTCGATCAGCTCGGCGTCGTGGGTGCCCTCGACCAGGATGCGGTCGGCGCGGGCGACGCGCGCCGGCTGTGGGGATGCCGCGACGGCGCCCGAGGCGGTGAACGCGGGTCGTTGCGGTTGCGCCGGTTGGTGTGGGCGGACCAGCGTGACCACCGCGCCGGTCTCGACCAGGCGGAAGCCGCCGGGGTCGAGGGGGAACAGCCGCCGCAGGCCGGCGTCGTCGCGGATGGCGACGTGGCCGTGCTCGTACTGCTCGACCACCCCGACGAACCTGCTGCCGCGGTGCTCGACCCACAGGCCGGCGTCCGCGGCGACCTGCGGCGGGGCTGCGGCGGGGCGGCGGGCGAGCACGTCGTCAACGGCCATGAGTTGCGACGGTAACGGGCGAGACCCGTCCCGCTGTGGAACCGGAGGTGTCGCAGACCTCGGCGATGATGGCCGCCATGTCGACCACCCCCGCTGAGCTCGACCTGCGCGCGCGGGCGCAGCAGCTCATCGAGCTGATGGCCGGCGACGCGGCGGTGCTGCGCGACGACCAGCTCACCGCCGTCGAGTCGCTGGTGCGCGACCGCCGGCGCGTGCTCGTGGTGCAGCGCACGGGCTGGGGCAAGTCGGCCGTGTACTTCGTGGCGACACGGCTGCTGCGCGAGGCCGGCGCCGGCCCGACGCTGCTGGTCTCGCCGCTGCTCGCGCTGATGCGCGACCAGATCGCCGCAGCCGAACGGATCGGGGTGCGCGCGGCAGCGATCAACTCGGCGAACACCGACGACTGGGACGCGGTCACCCAGCGGCTGGCCGACGACACCGTGGACCTGCTGCTGATCAGTCCCGAGCGGCTCAACGCCGTTGACTTCCGCCCACTGCTCGACGACCTCGCGGACCGCCTCGGGATGCTGGTGGTCGACGAGGCGCACTGCATCTCTGATTGGGGTCATGACTTCCGGCCCGACTACCGCCGGCTGATCACCCTGATCGAGCGGCTCGACGCCGACGTGCCGGTGCTCGCGACGACGGCCACGGCCAACGACCGCGTGACCGCCGACGTCGCGGCGCAGCTGGGGACCGACCCGCTGACGCTGCGCGGCACCTTGGACCGCGAGTCGCTGCGGCTGTCCGTGCGCCGCATCGACTCCTCGGCGGTGCGCCTGGCGTGGCTGGCGGACTGGATCGCCGCGCAGGACGGGTCGGGGATCGTGTACTGCCTCACGGTGGCGCAGACCGAGCGGGTGGCGGCGTGGCTGCAGTCGCGGGGGATCGCCGCCGCGGCCTACTCCGGCAAGGCGGCCCCCGAGGACCGCGAGCGCATCGAGCAGCAGCTGAAGGCCAACGAGCTGACGTGTGTGGTCGCCACCTCCGCGCTGGGGATGGGCTATGACAAGCCCGACCTGCGGTTCGTGGTGCACCTGGGCATGCCGGACTCGCCGATCGCGTACTACCAGGCGATCGGACGTGCCGGGCGGGCGGTGGAGCGGGCCGATGTCGTGTTGCTGCCGACCGAGGCGGACGAGGCGATCTGGGCGTACTTCGAGCGGACCGCCATGCCGCCGGCGGAACAGGTCCGCGTCGTGCTGGACGCGCTGGCCTCCGCCGGCGGGCCGGTCAGCACCGCGGCGCTCGAGCGCGCCGCGAACCTGTCGCGGGGGCGGCTGGACGCGATGTTGAAGATCCTCGACGTCGACGGGGCGGTCCGCCGCGTGCGGGGCGGGTGGGAGGCGACGGGCCGGTCGTGGCAGCCCGATGGTCCGCGCTTGGAGCGGGTGACCGCCGCCCGCCGCGCCGAGCAGGTGGCGATGCGGGAGTACGCCGAGACCGACGCCTGCCTGATGGCGTTCCTGCGCCGCCAGCTCGACGACACCGAGGCCGCGCCATGCGGCCGGTGCGCCAACTGCACGGGCGACGATCCGGGGGAGGGGCCGAGGCCGGACACAATCGCGGCGGCCGAGGCCTTCCTGCGCGGACTGGATACGCCCCTGCCGGCGCGCCGGCAGTGGCCGTCGGGGTTGTCCGACCGCAAGGGTCGGATCCCCGCATCGCACCAGGCCGACGAGGGCCGGGCGCTTGCCGACGGGCGCGGCACCGGTTGGGACGCCGCCCTCGACGTGCTGCTCGCCGCCGGCGTGGACCTGCAGCAACCGGAGGCGGTGGCAGCGCTCGACACGGTGGTCGAGGGCCTGACCGCCGTGCTGGCGCGCTGGCCGTGGGAGCAGCGGCCGGCGTGGGTCTGCCCGATGCCGTCGCGGCGCCGGGGGGAGCTCATCGACGCGGTGGCGCAGCGGCTCGCCGGCCTCGGCCGCCTGCCGGTCCACCGCGTGCTGACGCGTGACGACGTCGGTCAAGGGTTCCAGGAGGACATGCGCAACTCGCTGCACCAGGCCTCGGCCGCGATGGCGGGACTGCGGGTGGCGTCCGACGTGCCGCCCGGGCCGGTCCTGCTGGTTGACGACATCAGCCGGTCGGGATGGACGCTCACCGCGGCGGCGGCGCTGCTGCGTGAGGCCGGGGCCTCTCGCGTGCTACCCCTGGTCCTGCGCGCCGAGCGCTGACCCCACGGCGGGTCGGCGGCACCCCCCGGGTCTTGTGGGCATGGTCGGCCAAGCGGCCCCGACAGCGCTGGGAATGTCGTGGTGAGCAGAGGCGTTGGACCGTATAGTTGAACATGCAACTAAGCCCACGGAAGGCCCCGGCAATGCAGTTCGGCATCTTCTCGGTCAGCGACATCACGCCCGACCCCACCACCGGCCGCACGCCGACGGAGGCGGAGCGGATCAAGGCGGTCGTCGCGATCGCCCGGAAGGCCGAGGAGGTCGGCCTGGACGTGTTCGCCCTCGGCGAGCACCACAACCCGCCGTTCTTCTCCTCGTCGCCGACGACGACCCTGGCCTACATCGCCGCGCAGACCGAGCGGCTGATCCTGTCGACCGCCACGACGCTGATCACGACCAACGACCCCGTCAAGATCGCCGAGGACTACGCGATGCTGCAGCACCTGGCTGACGGGCGCGTGGACTTGATGATGGGCCGCGGGAACACCGGCCCGGTGTACCCGTGGTTCGGCTACGACATCCGCGAGGGCATCAACCTCGCCATCGAGCACTACGCACTGCTGCGCCGGCTGTGGCGAGAGGACGCCGTGGACTGGGAGGGCCGCTTCCGCACGTCGTTGCAGGGGTTCACCTCGACCCCGCGGCCGTTGGACGGCATCCCGCCGTTCGTCTGGCACGGCTCCATCCGCAGTCCCGAGATCGCCGAGCAGGCCGCGTACTACGGCGACGGGTTCTTCCACAACAACATCTTCTGGCCGATGAGCCACACGCAGCGCATGGTCAGCCTGTACCGGCAGCGCTTCGAGCACTACGGCCACGGCCGTGCCGACCAGGCCATCGTGGGCCTCGGCGGGCACGTGTTCATGCGCTCCAACAGCCAGGACGCCGTTCGCGAGTTCCGCCCGTACTTCGACGTCGCGCCGGTGTACGGGCACGGCCCGTCGCTGGAGGAGTTCAGCGCGATGACGCCGCTGACCGTCGGCAGCCCGCAGCAGGTGATCGAGCGGTACGCCGACATGCGCAACCACGTCGGGGACTACCAGCGCCAGCTGTTCCTCATCGACCACGCCGGCCTGCCGCTGTCCACGGTGCTCGAGCAGATCGAGATCCTGGGGTCCGAGGTCGTGCCGGTGCTGCGTCGCGAGATGGCGGCCAACCGTCCCGCCCACGTGCCCGACGCGCCGACGCACCAGTCGCTGAAGGAGGCCGCGGCCGCCGGCCACGATGTCGTCGGCGTGGGCGCGGTGACCGGGAAGGAGACGCGGTGACGACCCGCACGATCGCCGTGGTCTCGGCGGGCCTGAGCGATCCGTCGTCGACGAGCCTGCTCGCCGAGCGGTTGGCGCAGGCGACGACCGCAGCGCTGCGCGACCTCGGCGACGATGCCGTCGTCGAGGTCGTCGAGCTGCGCGAGCTCGCGCACGACCTGACCAACAACCTGCTGACCATGTTCGCCTCGGAGCGGCTCCAGGCGGCCAAGGACACGGTCGCCGGCGCAGACGGGGTCATCGCCGTGACGCCGATCTTCAGCGGGTCGTACAACGGGCTGTTCAAGAACTTCTTCGACCTGCTCGAGCCAGGGGCGCTGGACGACAGCCCGGTGCTGATCGGTGCGACCGCGGGCACCGCGCGCCACTCGCTGGCGCTGGAGCACGCGCTGCGACCGCTGTTCGCCTACCTGCGCGCCGTGGTCGTTCCCACGGGGGTGTTCGCCGCCTCGGATGACTGGGGTGCGGGGTCGCAAGGCGCGGCGTCGCAGGCCGACGGCGGGTTGGCGGCGCGCATCGACCGCGCCGCCGGTCAGCTGGCGGCGGTCATCGCCACGCGCCCTCGGCGCGCCGTCGACGACCCGTTCGCGCTGTCGGTCGACTTCGAGCAGCTGCTCGGCGACGTCGAGCGATGACGGCCACTGCCGGGTTGGTTGAGGCAATCGGTGACTGAGCGGCAGCGGATCTCGTCGGCGTCGCCCTACGAGGAGACGATCGGATTCTGTCGGGCGGTGCGCGCCGGCGACCGGATCATGGTGTCTGGCACCGCCCCGATCTGGCCGGACGGCTCCTGCCCGGACGACGTCGCGGTCCAGGCGCGGCGGTGTCTGGAGATCATCCTTGACGCTGTCGCGCAGGCCGGCGGCAGAGCCGCCGACGTGGTGCGGACCAGGATGTACCTGACCGACGCGGCGGACGCCGACGCTGTCGGCCGCGTGCACGGCGAGGTGTTCGCCGACGTGCGTCCGGCCGCGACGATGGTCGTCGTCGCCGGGCTGCTCGACCCGCGGTGGAAGGTCGAGATCGAGGCCGAAGCGGTGCTCGGCGCGGGCGTCGGCGGCCCCGACGCCTGACGCCCCATACCGGGGTGTGTGGGTCCGGGTTGAACTCCGCCCGGCCGAGTGGGTCTGAGTGCACCAGCGTGCACTCGGACCCACACACCCCGCCCGCGTCAGGCCGCCGGCGCCAGCCCCTGCGCCGCCACCAGCTCGAACGTCCGCAGCTTCGCGGGCTTGTCGGGCGCGGCGCCAGCCAGGATCAGCTCGTCGGCCTGGGCGTGCTCGGCGAACGCGGCGAGCTGCTCGGCAACCCGCTGCGGAGTGCCGACCGCCGAGTAGCGCAGCATCTCGTCGACGTGGTGGGCGGCGGGTGAGTCGAGCAGCAGCTCGACCTCGTCGGGCGCGAGCTTGCGGCCTCGTCCGAACAGCAGCTTGGCGCGCCGGCGCCGGGCCTCGGCGAAGTGGGTCTGCGCCTGCTCGTCGGAGTCGGCGGCGATGACGTTGATGCCGGCGATGACGTGCGGCGCGTCCAGCTGCGCCGAGGGTCGGAAGTCGCGGCGGTAGAAGGCAACCGCGTGCTCCAGCGCCTGCGGCGCGAAGTGCGACGCGAACGCGTACGGCAACCCCATGTGCGCCGCGAGCTGCGCGCCGAACAGCGACGACCCCAGGATGTACAGCGGCACGTTCGCGCCGTGCCCGGGGGTGGCGGTGACGCCTTCGATCGCAGAGTCTCCGGTGAGGTAGCCCTGCAGCTCGGCGACGTCAGCGGGGAAGCGGTCGGCGGCCGAGGGGTCGCGACGCAGCGCGCGGAAGGTGCGCTGGTCGGTGCCCGGGGCGCGGCCGAGGCCGAGGTCGATGCGGCCGGGATGAAGGGCCTCGAGCGTCCCGAACTGCTCGGCGATCACCAGCGGCGAGTGGTTGGGCAGCATGATCCCGCCGGCGCCGACGCGGATGGTCGACGTGTGCGCGGCGATGTGCGCGATGACCACGCTGGTGGCCGCCGAGGCAATGGCCTTCATGTTGTGGTGCTCGGCGTACCAGACGCGCCGGTAGCCCCACTGCTCGGCGTGCTGCGCCAGGGTGACGCTGAAGCGCAGCGCCTCGGCGGGGGTCTCGTCGCGGTTGACCTCGGCGAGGTCGAGGATCGACAGGGGGAGGGTCACGGTGGGTCCTGCGGTCGGCGGGCAGTGCACTCCCAACCTATGGCGGCCAGTGGTTAGGGGCGGGGCCGGCGGGCATTGGCCTGGCGAGGGGTTGCCGAGAAAAGGAGCAGTCGTGGCGTTGAGCAAGGGCGACAAGGTCCGGTGGAACACCCCGCAGGGGGAGACGACGGGCACGATCGTCGAGGTGGCGACCAGCCGCACGCAGATCAAGGGCCAGACGCTGGACGCCAGCGAGGAAGACCCCCGCTACATCGTCGAGTCCGAGGCCAGCGGCGAGCGCGCCGGCCACACCGCGGACGCGCTGACCAAGGTGTCGTGACGCGCTGAGGCGGTCGTGGTGACGTCGCACCGGGCGTTGGGCTGTTGGGCTGCCCAGCGCCGGGCGTCGCCCTTCAAGTTGCTGCGCCGTCCCGCCGATGCACCGGCGGATGACCGAGCGGGTGCAGTCGTGGTCGACGAAGTGGGACGCGGAGGACACTGAGGCGCAGCCGGCCGGGCGCGCGCGGTGGTCATCGCGCCGACCCGCCGGCGGCATGCGTGGATCCGCTGACCGAACCCGCTGGTCCGCCGTCCGCTCGTGGGTCGCGCTCGGCGCCGCCGCGGCGCTGGTGGTCTTCACGCAGTTCGCGGGCGGGGTGGCGCCCACCTCGGCGGACTGGGTGCTGCGCCCGTCGATGCCGCTGGCCGCGGATGCCGATGCGCCGCGACCCAGCCGCCAGGCGGCCGAGTCCCCCGAGCCGCTGGGGGTGCCCGTGATCACCGCCGCCGGCGGGCCGCACGACTTCGCGCTGCGCCAGCCGTACTCCGACGATCCCGTGGCCTACGACCCGTGCCGGACGATCCGCTACGTCGTCAACGAGCGCACGATGCCGCCGGGCGCGCAGATGCTGGTCCGCGACGCGGTCGAGACGGTCGGCAAGGCGACCGGCCTGCGGTTCGTGTTCGAAGGCGCCACCGACGAGGTCGTCGTCGCGCAGCGCTCGCCGTTCCAGCACGACCGGTACGGCGACCGCTGGGCGCCGGTGCTCATCGCCTGGTCCGACCCGACCGAGCTGCCCGACCTCGCCGGCGACGTCGCCGGCCTCGGCGGCTCGCGAGCGGTACTACCGGCGCGCGACGGGCCGGCCGTGTACGTCACGGGGCTGGTGGCGCTGGACGGGCCGCAGATCCGCGACATGTACCGGTCGGTCGGCGGGCGGCTGGCGGCCAAGGGCGTCGTCCTGCATGAGCTGGGCCACCTCGTGGGCCTCGGCCACGTCGACGATCCCAGTCAGCTGATGCACGGGTCGTCGGGGACCGTCGACCTGCAACCGGGAGACCTCGAGGGGCTGGCCCGGCTCGGCGGCGGGGCGTGTCTGCCGCTGCTGTGACGAGCGGCGTCTAGTCGGATTTCGCCATATCGGTTCGTCCGAGGGGATCGCATACTGCGACGCGGGCCGGGGCCGGGAGACCGGGCGGCCGGCGGACACCACCGGGGGAGGCGGGCGATCGCGGCGTCGGCGCACAGCGGCGGAAGCCTTCGGCGCGTCGTCGTCGTCGCCGTGGTGATGGCGCTGACGGTGGCGGTGGTGGCCGCGGCGCGTCCGGCAGCAGCCTCGGCGGGGGTCAACGGTCCGGTGGCCTACGTCCAGCGGGTCGGCGAGGGCAGCTGGATCGTCACCGCCGCCGGCAAGGTCCTCGTCTTCACCTCGCGCGGCAGGCTGTCGCAGCCGAGCTGGTCGGCCGACGGCCGGTGGCTGACGTTCGTGCGGACCGCCGGCACCGAGCGGCACGTGTGGCTGCGCCGGCCCAACGGCACGATCCGGCTCGTGACGCCGCAGACGGGGCGGTTCGCGCACCCGTCGATCTCGCCGGACGCGACGCGGGTGGTGTTCAGCTGGGAGCGGAAGCTCGGACGGCCTCGGCTGCACGTGGCCAACCTCGCCACCGGGGTGATCCGGCCGGTGGCGACGACGAAGCAGGTGCCGGGGCGGCTGTCACACCCGTCGTGGTCGCCGACGGGCCGGCGGATCCTGTTCGTCCGCGACTCAGGGCGCGACGCGGGGCAGGTCCGCACGGTGCGCCCGGACGGGTCCGACATGAGCGCGGACCTGGCCGGGGAAGCGATCGCTACCGACCCTGACTGGTCGCCTGACGGCGCGCTGGTCGTGGCGCAGGCCGTCGCCGAGGCCGGCGGCTCACAGCTGGTGGTGATGCGCGCCGACGGGCGGGGCGTCGTGGGCACGCTTCCAGTCGGCTCGTCCGAGGCCCACGCAGCGCCGGCGTTCTCGCCCGATGGCCGGCGCATCGCATTCCATCGAGTGCGGACGGACCGGCCCTCCGGCGTCTGGACGATGCGGGTGGACGGCGGGGACCTGCGGCGGGTCGCCGCCGGCGCCACCGACCCGGCATGGAGACCGCGGTGAGTGCGGGACGCGGCGTGGCCGCGGGGCGCAGTCGGGGCCTGACCGGCAGGCGCAGCGTGGCCGCGGGGCGCAGGATGATCGCGGTGGTGGTCTTCGCCCTCGTGCCGGCGCTGTTCGCCGGGGTGCTGCCGGGCGGCGCCGCCGTCCAGCCGGTGACCTTCCCGGTGGAGAGCGCCCTTGCCGGCGCCGAGCTGACGCCGGCGGGCTACCGGAAGTTCGTGCGGTCCATCGACCGCTCGCAGCTGGCGTTCGCCACCAGCTTCGTGGAGTTCGACCACAAGCGGGTGCCGATCCCGCAAGGGCGCAGCGAGGTCTTCGTGTGGCACTTCACCGCCACCTACTACGACAAGGACGGCTGGACCACCGAGCCCCGCGGCCGCACCAGCGTCCGCAGGTTCGTGCGGATGATCGCGGGGCGGGGCGACTCGATCGGTGACCGCCGCTGCTGCGGGGTGAACTGGTTCATGACCAAGGACGGGCGGGTCTTCCAGCTGGCCGCGATCAACGCCAAGCTGCGTCACAACCCCCCGTACGACTCGATCAACACTGGGGTCGAGGTCGAGGCCTTCACACAGGAGGACATCTCCCCCCGCCAATACGAGCAGCTGGCGTACCTGACGATCTACACCCTCAAGCGCCAGGGCCTGCTCGGGCAGGGACCGCTACGTCGCGTCGTCCGAGGCCACGGCGAGATGCGCGACGCCTACCTCGAGCGCAACCCCGGCCGCTACGCGGGGCGCGACGACTTCGACGCCCCCGTGTGCGACCTGCTGCGGCGCAAGATCGTGCGCTTCCTGCGCCAGCACCCGCAGATCGGCCGGTAACGCCCCCGCCCCGCCCCGCCCCGCCC
>Ga0247713_1000469_pt1 | contig 24775 bp, 19 predicted proteins | sample 21E_NmetaG_FD_189936 | JGI IMG/M metagenome (GOLD analysis project Ga0247713, IMG submission 189936) | Soil microbial communities from hillslope of Landscape Evolution Observatory, University of Arizona, Oracle, AZ, United States - 2-1-E_N | ecosystem: Engineered > Artificial ecosystem >... | reverse complement strand
CCTCGGGCCGGGTGGCCAGCAGCGCATCTATCAAACCGATCTGGGACCGCTCGAACCGCAGCCCCTCGCCCGATGCCTTGCCCAATCCGGCGACCGCCCGGTACTGGGCCAGCCACTCCTCCGGCACCAGCCCGATGCTGCCGTCGCCCAGGCGCACGTAGCCTTCTCCCCGGCGCATTGCGGCGAGCAGTTCGGGCAGCTCGGCCACCTGGTCGGCAAACTTCATCGAGCCCTCCAGCTCGAACCAGTCGACTCCCGATTTCACCCGCATCGTCGCAGCACCTGCCGAGCGGTAAAGACTGCCTTCCGCCTCCACCCGCCAGCCGTCGTCCAGCAACACCCGAACCGCTGCCGGAAGCTTGTTCGGGTGAAGCAACCAGTGATCCTGCCCCGGAGCAAGCTTCAGTCCCAGCTCGGCCAGGCGCTGCGAGGCATCGGCCTCCAGCGCGGCGTTTCGCACCAGCACCCGGCGGGGATCGGACTTTAGAATCACCGGCGCGGGATCACCCGCTTCAATCAGCTCCCCGTCGTAGTTGAAGCTGAGGGCCGCCCGCAGCTGGGGGGACCGGGCCCAGATGTCGCCCGGAGTGATCTGAAGGATCGGCTGCGGTTTCCCCTCCGCCCGCTGAAACGCCAGTTCCGGCGGCAGGTCCAGCCGCGGCCGCCTGGGCAGCCTGAGAACCTGAGCCAGGAAGTCGTCGGCACGATCCACCGGGACCCGCATCGGGCCTTGACGGCGCAGGGCGGCGATCCACTCTGAGTCGGCGGGATCCGAGAGCGGGTAGACCACCCCGTCGGGGCCGAACAGGAACGCACCTGCGGACATCAGGTTGCCGCCGGCGGGGTCGACGGTCTGCTCTCCCCGGCGCAGCACACCCTGCACCGTGTAGGAACCTGCATCCTCGGGGGCGGCGCGAAGGCACAGCTCCCACGGCGGCCCGTCGAGCGTGAGCGGGACCGGCTCCCCCACCCCGTCAGGTTGCAGCAGCCCCCGCCCGGTGCGGCACACGGCGGGAACGATCGAGTCGATCACCGCCTCGGGCACCACCAGCCCGCCGCCCGAGATCTTGCCGTATCCGGCGTAGTAGTTGCGCCAGGGATCCGCTGCGCCCAGGATCATCGAGAGGATCTCGCGGTCGGCCGGATCCGGAAGGTCTGCGATGGTGCGGGCACTGATCGACAGCGGTTTGGTCTTGCCCCAGGTCCCGTCGCGCCGGCGGTCGCGGGTGACGATATCCATGGTCAGCCGGCCGTTGAACCGGGTCCTCTCGGCGTCGACCTGATAAGTGAGGCGGCGGCCATCCGGCCAGCCGGATGTCCGCCCGGGAGCCTGCTCCGACGACACCGCCCGCAACACCAGCTCCCAGGGGTCGGGGCGCAGCCGCTGCTCGGGGCGTTGCCTGAGCCTGCCACCAGAGCCGGTCAGGTGGCCGGCTTCGGCGGCGGTGAGAAAGGTCCCCCACAGATGCTTGCAGAAAGGGGCGCCCCCCTCGAAGTAGGGGCAGTCGCAGAACGCGTCCACCCTGCCCGACGCCTCGTCCAGGTGCAGGCTGACGGTGTACAGACGGGTACCCACCACGCGGGCCTGGACCTCGGTAGCCGACCCCACCTGGATGAAAACCGCGCCCTTGAGGTGCAGGGTGCGCCCGCGCTCCTGCAACTGCGCCGGGACGTCTCCGGCCAATAGGTCGACAAGTCGCATGGTTCTCCACCTGGGAAGTTTGTTACGAGGGAATCCCTCAGCCTAACGGACCGGACCCGGCATGGCGCCGCCGAACAACGTTATAACTAGCCCGTGGACGCGTTATGGATAATCGTCGGCGTAACTTTGATCGTGGCCGGCACCGTCGACCTGTTCATGACGGTCCTGTACTACGACGCCGCGGGCCGGCTGTCGCTTCGGATGTACCGCTGGGTATGGGCGATCTGCCGGCGGCTGGCCTTCAAGGTCCCCGACCGGCATTCCGCGTTCATCCTATCGCTGGGCGTGCCCCTGATGGTTTTGTCCAGCCTTTTGAGCTGGATTGCCTTGCAGGTGTTCGGCTTTGCCGCCATCTACCACGTCGGGCTGAACCGCGGGTCCTTCCGGTTTTCCGAGGGCCTGGAGGGGGGCGTCGTGGAAGCCCTGTACCTCAGCGGGATCTCGCTGTCGGGCCTGGGATACGGCGACCTGGCCCCGATCACCGCCCCCTTTCAGTTGATCGCCGCCCTTCAAGCCCTGGTGGGCTACGGGTTTTTGACTCTGGCCATCGCCTACGTGGTCAACGTGTACAAGGTGATCGAGGACATGGGCGTCCTCTCCTCGGACATTTACCACGAGTCCGAGCGCACCTACGACGCCCGGCACATTCTCGAGGTCCACTTTTTCAAAGGCGAACCGCGGGATCTCAAGGGGCGCCTCCACAACTTCTACCGCAGCATGATCTCCCACCACGAAGGGATGCGGCACTATCCGGTGGTCTACTGGTTCTACAGCCGCCGGGGATACGCAGCCCTGCCCTACCGATTCGGCCTGATCGGAAAGGTGATCGCCGCCCTGAAATGGGGGTTGCCCAAGGGTCATCCGGTCACCGGCGAGCCGTGGCTGAAGGCGCTGCAGTCCGCATTCGAGTCGATCTCGGACGAGATCATGGAAAGGTTCCTGGACATCGACGTGTGGAGCCCGGCTGAGAAGCCGGTGAACGCCGAGCGGTTTGCCGCCGCCATGGAGTGGGGCAAATCCGACGAAGCGTCGGTTCAGCGCTTCATGGGTGTTCTCGACCTCATGGACGAGCTCACCGAAACGAAAAACCCGCGGGACCCCCAGGAGACCTACAAGCGGTACCGGGAGTGGGCCGGGTTCATGGCGCGGGTGGACGAGTTCCAACGGGCAAGCATCAGCCACATGCAGCCAAGCTGACGCAGGGTCGTCAGTCGTCGTCCGCTGCCTCGGTCACCTTGGAGATCGCCGGCTTCGCCGTCAGGCCGTGCACCACGATCGAGACCATCACTATCACCGCCATCGCCGCCCACAGTTCCCGGCCGCCGGTAAACGGCGCCTCCCCCAGGCCGTGCGCCACGTAGTAAAAGGACCCGATTCCCCGGATCCCCAGAAAAGCGATCGCCGGTTTCTCGGAACGCTCCATCTTCAAGGCCCCGACGCCCACCAGGCCGGCCAGTGGCCGGACGGCGAAGACGACCGCCAGTGCCACCAGCACCATCGCAACCGTGACCGGAGCCAGAAGCCCGTGCACCATGGCTCCCCCGAACAGCATGAGGATCACCGCACTCGCCAACCTCTCCAGCTGGTCCGAGAACCGGTTCAACTCCCGGTGGTACTCGTGTTCCCGCTCGAAGTCCCGGATCATCAAGGCGGCCACGAACACAGCGATGAAACCGTAGCCGTGCGCCAGCTGGGTCAGCGAATAGGAGATCAAGGTGACCGCCAACGCCACCAGTCCCTCCCGGCTGTGGGCGAGCTTGGTCCGGTGGTCTCCCACCCGAAACAACAGCCATGCCAGTCCCCTGCCGGATAGGAATCCAATCAAGACGCCGGCGCCGATCTTGTACACGACGTCCACCAGAAACCAGTGGGCCACCCACTCCGAGCCGCCGGCGAGAGCCAGGGCGATGGCGGCGTTGGTGAATGGAAAGGCAAGTCCGTCGTTGAGGCCGGCTTCCGAGGTGAGCGCGAAGCGGACCTCGTCCGCCTCGTGGGTGTTGGGCGCCCCCACCTGGACATCGGATGCCAGAACCGGGTCGGTGGGCGCGATGGCCGCCCCGAACAGCAAGGCGGTGGCGGGGGCAAAACCCAGGGCCCACCATCCCAGCAAGGCGACGGCCGCGACGGTTAGGGGCAGCGTCACGCCCAAAAGGAGCCAGGTGGACTTCCAGCTCTTCAGCCCCAGCCGTCGGTCTATCTTCAACCCGGCCCCGGTGAGAGCGACTATCACGCCGAATTCGGTGAGCCGCTCGGCAACTTCGCCGAACTCGATTGGATCGAGCCGGTCGAATCCCAGGGGGAAGGCGAAAAAAGCCGCCCCGAGACCGACAATGATTATCGGGAACGAGATCACCCGGTACTTGAGGACCCGGGGAAGCCATGCCACCGCCAGAGCTGCGATGCCCACGACGATCAGGGCCAGATCGTAAATTTTTGAGCTTCTCCTTCAGGCAGGCCGGAAGTCCCCGACGTCGTCTGGCGGCAGTACGACTTGGTTGTGCCCACGATCAGCAGAAAGATGCACGCCCGTGGCCGGTTCACCCCTGCCGGCGGGAAATCAGGCCAGGTTCTGACCGCAATATCGGCGATCATTGCTTCATGGGCGATACGACCTCGAGGATCCTGCGGCTTCTCTCACTGCTGCAAACCCATCGCGACTGGTCGGGCAGTGAACTGGCCGGCCGTCTCCAAGTTAGCCCCCGGACCATCCGGCGAGATATCGACCGGCTGCGTGAGCTGGGATATCCGGTTCATGCCAGCGCCGGGGTGGCAGGGGGATACCGGCTGCAGGCCGGGGCGTCGATGCCTCCGCTGCTGCTCGACGACGACGAGGCGGTGGCCATCGCAGTGGGCCTGCGGGGTGCCGCCGGGAGTTCGGTCGCCGGCATCGACGAAGCGTCGGTGCGGGCCCTCGCCAAGCTGGAGCAGGTACTGCCCTCACGGCTCAGACGAAGGGTCAACGCCCTGCAGACCTATACCGTTCCCATGGCTTCCGGCGGACCGACCGTCGACCCCGACGCCCTGATCGTGATCGTCCAGGCGTGCCGGGACCAGGAGCGGTTGCGCTTCGACTATCGCAGCCGGGAAGGAGCCGGCACCAAGAGGCTGGTGGAGCCTCATCGCCTGGTCTCCGCCGGCAGGCGCTGGTACCTGGTGGCGTGGGACGTGAACCGGCAGGACTGGCGAACGTTTCGGGTGGACCGGCTGGCCGAGTGCGTGAGCGACGGCGTCCGCTTCAACCCGAGAGAGCTTCCGGCCGAGGATGCTGCCGCCTACGTTGCCGGCGCTATCGCCTCCACTCTGACCCGCTACCAGGCGGTGGTGAAGTTCCACGCTCCGCTAAGCGAGCTGGCCGACAAGGTCAGGCCGCAGGACGGGCAGCTGGAGGAGATCGATTCCGGCTCGTGCATCCTTCGAACCGGGGGCGACTCCCTGGAATGGCTGGCCGCCTGGATCGGCTGGTTCGGTATCGACTTCGAGGTGCAGGAACCGGTTGAACTGGTCGATTATCTGCTGGTTCTGGCCGGCCGCCTGCAGCGGGGAGCCTCCCACACCGCCACCCGGTAGCCGGTGCGAATATCCTGTCGGCATGACTGCTCCAGACCTTCTTAACATCGCCGACTACGGCCGGGCGGCCGGAAAGGCGCTCCAGCCCGACGTGTTCGACTACTACGACGGGGGGGCGCTGGACGAGGTCACCCTCAGGGACAACGTCGAATCGTGGCAGCGGCTGAAGCTGTATTACCGGGTGATGGCGGGTGGGCGCTCCATGGACCTGGCCACCACGGTGCTGGGGCGGCCGGTGTCCATGCCGGTTCTGGTGGCCCCCACCGCCTTCCACAAGCTGGCCTGCCCCCAGGGTGAGGTGGCAGCAGCCAAGGCGGCGGCCAGAGCACGGACGGCGTTCTGCCTGAGCTCTTTGTCGACCATTGCCATGGAGGACGTGTTCACCGCCGCCGCCAGTCCCAAGTGGTTCCAGCTCTACATATATAAGGACAGGGGTCTCACCCGGGAGCTGATCGCCCGGGCCGAGGCGGCGGGGGCCGAGGCCATCGTGCTGACCGTCGACGCCCCGGGGTGGGGCAACCGGGAGAGGGATGCCCGCAACGCCTTCCGTCTTCCCCCGGGACTTGCGGTGGCGAACTTGGCGCCGGTCGGGAAGGGCGACTTCCCCCGGGTCGAGGGGTCCGGCCTTGCTGCCTACGTCCGGGAGAACTTCGAGTCGGCGCTCAGCTTCGACGACCTGGACTGGCTGTGCGCCACCACGGACCTGCCGGTGGTGGTGAAGGGAGTCTGCCGGGGCGACGACGCCCGCCGCTCGGCCGAACAGGGAGCCGCGGCGGTGGTGGTGAGCAACCACGGCGGCCGCCAGCTGGACACCGCTCCCGCCACCTCGGAATCCCTCGCCCCGGTGGTGGAGCGGGTGGCCGGCGCCTGCGAGGTCTACGTCGACGGCGGGGTGCGGCGAGGAAGCGATGTGCTAAAGGCCCTGGCAATGGGTGCCCGTGCCGTGCTGGTAGGCCGCCCGATCTTGTGGGGGCTGGTGGTCGCCGGCGAACAAGGCGCGACCGCGGTCCTGGAGATCCTGCGCCGGGAACTGGAGGAGGCGATGCTCCTATGCGGCTACGGGTGCGTGGACGAGATAGACGGATCGATCCTGGCGCCCTAGCGCGCAGTCCTAATTTTTCGTTGCTTTTGCCGACTTACCGCTGCTCTTCTTGCCCTTGCCCTGGCCCTTGCTCTTCCCCTTGCCGACCTTCCGGGATAGGCGTTTCACTGCCTTGCGCGCCTTCCTGAAAGTCTTCTTGGCCTTCTTGAGCGCCTTGTTGTCCTTGCTGTCCTTCTTCTGTTTCTTCTTTGCCATGGGCCCATCTCGCTTTCGCTTGCAGTCTTGAATGTCCTACCCCCGCCGAACCAGGCCGGCGAGAGCCGCAACCGATCGCCATGACGTCCGGCGGCCCCGACGCCGCTTCGGCGACGCCGTCCCACGGATCCAGAATGGTGAATCCGGCTGCGGCCAACCGGGCGAGTAGCTCCTGCTCGTAGTACATGCGCGTCGGGACGGAAAAACCCAGCGGGCTGGCGACATAGAGGGCCGGGGCCTGGATCATGGCCAAAGCCTATTCCAGCCGGCGGCCGGCATAGGTGCGCCCGGGAGGACTTGAACCCCCAACCTGACGGGTAGAAGCCGTCTGCTCTATCCAGTTGAGCTACGGACGCTTGGCCTTCAGTTTAGGGCCTACGCCCTCGGTCCGATCATCCATCGTTAGACTTGAGTCCACGGGATGTAGCGCAGCTTGGTAGCGCGCCTGCTTTGGGAGCAGGAAGTCGTCGGTTCGAATCCGGCCATCCCGACCGATCCACCCGGCTCCGCTTGAGCCCCGGCGGCATTTCGAACTGCCCGACGAACCCGGATCATGGTCGACGGCCGCGCCCGCCGAGCCGCCTGCAGGCGGTCCATAGCACCCGAGAGATTGACGGCTTTTCACTCTCTGGCTTTCCCACCACTTCGGTTGTTCCCTTAGCGGCTTGCGCAGGCCCCGCACTACCAGTCTCGGTATTCCTAAGCCTAGGGGACGCTCACCGTCCAGTTCGTCCGATGCGGCGGAAGTAAGGACGCTGGTCTAGCTGTTGAGAGACTCTTTGATCTTGCCAATCCAGATCCCCTCGTTGGCCTGGTAGGTTCCACCGCCGTGCAGCCGGGGCATCTCCTCACTGCCCGCATGATGCAGGGCAATCAGCTTCCAGTACCGGTCAAAAACCGGGCTGCCGGAACTTCCGGGCTCGGTGGGGGCCCGGTAGTGAACCTTCACGTCGTCATAGTCGAGCATGAGGTTGTCCTGAATGGAGAACATCGGCTGCAGCCCTCCCCGGGGGTGGCCAACCAGAAAGGCACGTGGTGGAGGGATACCGTCCAGCGGCGGCGGCTTGACTGCAACCGGGCACGGGATTATCCCGGGAGGAGTGGTCGCCAGGACCAGCACGGTTGCGTCGAGCTGTTTGCTCGAGGACGACCACAGAATCCGATCGACCCGGTACCTGGCGACCTCCCCGGGGGAGTCGAGACCCCGGAAGGTTATGTAGGCGTTCTCAGCAGATATCCCCTCGGGAATGACGTGAGCGTTGGTCATCAGCACCACATGGGGAAACGACGCCTTTAGCACGTCGCCTTCGAGCAGGAATCCGGTCCCGATTCCCTCTTCGTACTCATCCTCTACCCTGGCCACGGCGCGGCACCGCTCCAGCGCTTCCTTGAACCAACGCAAGCTTTGGAATCGCTCCGCTCCGAAGACCTTCTCGAGGCTGGCCGACCTGTCCACCTTCTCCAAAGCACCGCGGTCAACCTCTGCCGCAGAGACGATTACCTGACCCCCTTCCCGGGTGAGCAGCTTGGCCCTGAGCAGGGGCAGCATCCTGGCCCCTGGCTCGCTCCGGGCGTCCAGACGCCAAACCTCCACCAGTTGCCTGAGGGTGCTCCCCAGCTCGAAGGCGTCCGTGCCGGGGGCATCGACGTAACCGCTCAGCCATTCCAAGGCTTCATCGACTCGGCCCAACGCCAGGCAGGCCTCCATGGCAGCCGCTTGCTCCCAGGTGCCCGGTTCAGGGTCGGCCCGGATAGCGTCATGAATGGCCAGGGCCGTCGTTTTCGACTCTTCGTGGGGATCGGGGAATCCCGACACGTCGAGCCCATCCTCCGCTGCCCTCATCAACAGCGCCGCCACGTTGATGCCATGCCATAGCTGGGAGGAGTCCTGACGGTACACGCCGTGGTAGGCGTCCAGTGACCGCTGAAGGTGGATTCGCCGCCGCTCTCCAAGCTTCTTACCCGACTGCAAGAAGAGTTGTTTGTAGGCCCGGCCGATCAGCCCTTTTGCTTGGAAGTGCTCCTGGGAGTCAGCGCCTTCCGTCGCGGCGGCAAGATCCTCAAGGACGCTGAGGGCAGCGGTCACCAACTCCTGGTCCAGGAGTGCCTGGGCATGACGCCGGCGTATTACCGGCAGGTCCAGGCCGCCCTGGATCATGGCGTCCGACACCTCTTGCAGCAGTTGGAAGTACCTTTTGCGCTGCAGCAGTGCCAGAACCTGCAGGCCGTCGGTTTCGCTGATCGAGCCTTCGAGGGTTCGAAGGCTCGATACCAGCTGGTTGCAGTACCGCTCGATGAGTGGCCGGTCGAAGCGGTCTACGGCGGACTGCAGCTGCTCGGTCTGGTACGGCTCCCACGACATGTCTAGGAAGGGATCAGCTTCTCGACGGCCGCGCGCAGCCGGGTTCCCCCCAGGTACTTCGAGATGCTGTGGCGCCACCTGCCGTAGTTGGGCTCATGAATGTCCTCGATCACGCGCTCGCCCGCCAGACCGTAATCGTTTCCGAGTACGGGGTCCAGTCCCACAACGGGGTCCAACCGATCGAAAACGTTGACCCATGAGCCCCCTACCCGCTCGCGGGGGAAGCCGTTGTCCCGGCTCCATTCCGGCTTGAACCGGTCCTGGATCTCGTCCATGCCCAAGGGGCTGCCCAAGGTGATCAGCGCATCGATGCGGGGGCAGTCCCCTACTCGCTTCAGGCAGTCGTAGGAGATGACCGTTCCCATGCTGTGTGAGATCACGACATGGGGTCGCGGTTGGCGGGCTCCTTCGACGAGTACGCCGATCATCCGGGAACGGATTTCGTCTCTGATCCGGAATGATTCGCCGGGGCGGGGGCTGAACTGCCAGTTGTAGAGGTAATGATGAACGTCCCGCAGAAAGGTGCGCATCAGCCTGACCTTCAGGGCGGCGGGAAGAGGAATTCGTTCGAGGTCCCCCGGACTGGGGAGCTCCGCACCGTCCGTCGAACCTGCCAACTCAGTCAGGCCGGTCTTGGCTGCGATGCCGGCAACCAGGGCGGCCTCCTGCGGAGAGGCCTCCGCCAGCCAGCCCATGTCCACTTCCTCAAGCCCGGCCCGCTCATAGGCTTCGAGGGATTCGTAGGCGGTGCTCGGCACCGCCGGGCGTTCGTACAACAGGTCCGCCCAGTAGACCATCGACGAGCTCACCCCAAGACGGTCGAGCTCGATCCCGTCCGAGTCTCCGAGCGCTTCCTTCCAGCTACGCAGCAGCTGATCCTGGGGAGGTTTGTTTGAGATGCCGTGGACGAATGTGACATGCGTCACCTAAGCGTTCCTATCGATGGAGCAATTCCCAAGTTCGGGGACCGCACTTGCCGTCGTCGACTAGTCCGCGAGCTGCCTGGAAGGACTTCAGCTCTCGCTCCAGCCCTGCTCCGTAGATTCCGTCGGCTCCACCCTCCTGACTGAGGTCGTGCCCGGCCTTGATCAACAGCTCTTGCATGTGGCGAACAAGTTCCCCCCGGTCGCCCGGGCGCACCATGGGATGGCTCCGCCAGTCGTCGAGCCCGGGGTCGGCCTGAACCCACCACGGGGAGGTGTCGCCTCTCGCACTGGCAAGAATGGAGACATGGGCGTGCTTTGTGTGGGGGTTCTTCCCGCTGTAGGGGCGCCAGCCGGGAGCCACCGAGGGGTTCCAGATCCGCTTGTTCGAGATGATGTACTTCACCCGGCGATCACGGCGTTGTTTGAGCGACTCCACCATTGCGTGTGCGTCGCAACCGCTTCCAGGATCAAACGTGAGATCGAATGCGTTGCCGCTGCAGTGGTCGCTGGACGACGGGTGGGCGGCATCGCACATGATCCCGTCACTCGCCCGGTTACGGTTGGGAAAACGCTCTGTAGCCTGGTTCAAGGCTGCCCGGCATGCCGGCGCGGGGGTAGCCCCGCCTCGCTCCAGGATATCTTCGCTCTCATCCGGGATATGGCCGACGACGTTCTCGTCATCGCCGTCCGGATCTTCAAGGGGATCGCCCAGGTCTTCCGGCACCTGGTCCACACCGTCATCGAGCATGTCCGCCATCGGGTGCTCCCTTCCCGGCGAACCATGACAACTCGGCTGGCAACCCTGTTGGCCTGGTTCCCGTGAGCGCAATAAGGATTCAAAATATACATTCCGACTTAGAATTAGCCAAGAAAAGGAAGTCGAATTGCGGTACCTTCCGGATCGAGTTCGACCCGGCTCCGGAGAGGAATCGGAGCCGAGCGGGTGATCGATCCGACACCGGTTGTTTTCATCTCCTACGCCCGCGAAGACCGCAACCTGTGCGAGCGACTGGCGGGCGTTTTGGCATTGACGCTCGGCAGGCGAGGCTACGACGTTTGGTGGGATCAGGCCCTGGTGGCAGGCGCCTGGCAGGCCCAGATCGAAGCGGCTCTCGACAGATCCGTTGCGGGCATTCTGCTGGTGAGCGAACACTCTCTGGCCTCCCATCACATCAGGGTTCACGAGCTGCCCACCATGCTGGAGCATGGTCGGGTGGCCTTCGTCCTGGCGGCGAGATGCGCATGGGAGGCGGACGAACAGATCAGCTCGCAGCAGTTCCTCGGGTCGACCGATACGCCTTTGAACGAAGCGGAATCGCAATCCGAGCTCGCGCGGGCAATCGACAAGATCGCCCAAAGCGCGGCGGATTTCCTGAACCTTCACCCAATCGTCTTCGAACCGCGTTCCCGCCCCGCCGGAGGGGAAGCGTCGGGCATCGCAGATACGGAGAGCCAGACCCCCGACTTCGCCGCGCAGCCGGGAGCGCTGCATGCCGTGCCGTCCCTGCCGGCAACCTATTTCACAAGAACCCGCACCCTCCACCAACTCCGAGCCAGGCTCCTGGCGTCACCGGGCGTGCGGTCGCCCTTCGGGCTGCACGGCTCCGGGGGCATAGGCAAGACAGTGCTGGCCGCCGCCTTGGCGCACGACGAGGCGGTGCGAAGGGCGTTTCCCGATGGGATCTATTGGTTGACCATCGGTGAACGCCCGGACCCTGTGGCTGCTCAAACGACCCTGGCAAACATGTTGGGGTTACCGGCCGATTTTCGGACCGAGGACGAAGGCCGGGCGGCACTCCGGCCGGGGCTGTCGGGCCGCCGCGTCCTGTTGGTGCTCGACGACGTCTGGTCGGCCGCGGACGCGGAGGTACTAATGGTGGTCGAGCCCCCGGGGCGGGTGATGGTAACTACCCGCCGGCAGTTGGTTCTGGACCGGCTCGAGGCCGACAAAGCGGTGGTCGAACGTCTCGGACTCGTCGAGGCCAAACAGTTCCTTTCGCGGGTCACGCGCCAACCTGAACCGCTTCCCCGGGAAGCAGACCAGGTAGTAGATGCGGTAGGCGGCGTGGTCCTGGCCCTTTCCCTGGTGGGCGCCACCATCCGGCACGGGACCTCGTGGTCGAACGCGGTGGCCGAACTCAATAGCGCAGGTGAGGTTTTCAGTGACGAGAGCTACGCCAACCAGTTCAAGGCCATGCAGCTGGCTTGGGCAGCGCTCGATAAAAACACGCGGGAGCGCTACCAGGAGCTGTCGGTCTTCGGCGACGACGTGACGGTTCCGCTGGCCACGGTGGAACGGCTGTGGCGGCAAACCGCCGGGGTGGAGGAGCACCACACCGAGGCTCTGTGCGCCGAGCTCGAACAACGGGGCCTGCTGACCCTGGACGAGGGCCTTCATCTCCATGATCTCCAACGTGCTTTCTTGCAGCTGCAGACACCGAACTTCGTCCGGGCGCACCGTCAATTTCTCGAAGCCCATAGCGTTGTTCCGGCGATCGCAGGCCGTTGGAGCACCCTTCCCGACGATGAGCCGTACCTCTGGGACCACCTGATCGAGCACCTGCTGGCCTCCGGCGATGTTGCCGCCCTGGAGGAGCTGATGGCCGACCCGGTGTGGCTCCTGCGCCGCTATCACCTTCAAGGGCCCTACGCCCCCGAGTCGGATCTGGTGCGTGGGTTGTTGGGAATCCCCGAATTCCGTTTGGGGGAGCGCATCCTGAGCCGCCTCCGACAGGCAAGCCACTTGCTGGGAGCCCTTACCGAACTGGGCGACCGGGCATCGACTCTTGCCTGCCAGATCGACGACCTGGTTGGAACAGCAACCTTGGCCGGCTTTTTCCCCGAGGTCAGGGTCAGACCGGCCGGCAAGATCGTCGAACGCAGCGACGCTCTCGAGCGAGTCCTTGCCGGCCACTCCGCCGGCGTGTGGTCGGCAGACTGGTCTCCTGATGGCCGGCTAATCGCCTCGGCAAACCTGGACGGCGCCATTCGAATTCTCGAAACCGACGCGGCCGGTCGGCAGGCCGCACTGCTGCGAGGGCACAGAGGAAGCGTCCGCACCGTGGCCTGGTCCCCCGACGGGCGAAGGCTGGCTTCGGCGGGAGATGACGGAACGCTGCGGGTATGGAGCGCTCAATCCTGGGGCTCCCCTCCACTCGTTGTGACCGCAGACGGGAACGCCATCTGGTCCGCTTCCTGGTCACCCGACGGCAGGAGTCTGGCAGCTGCCGTCTCGGGTTCCGGGGTGCTTGTGTGGGAACCTGAGTCGGCAAAGAAGCCGGCGATGCTGGAGACCGGCCACCGCGGGACGATCTGGTCCGTGGCGTGGTCCCCGGACGGGTCGCACATCGCCGCCGGGGGGGTCGACGGGTCGGTACGAGTCGTGCGGGCCGGTATCCCGGGCTCTGAACCGGTGACCGCCGGCGAGCATGACGGGTGGGCCGCGGCAGTGGCGTGGAGTCCGGATGGAAAGCGAATCGCCTCGGGAGGTGACCGCACCGTCCGCATCTGGGATCTCGAGGTCCCGGGCCAAGCTGAGATGGTGCTGGACGGCCACGACGATCTGGTATGGGCGCTCGACTGGTCACCGGCGGGAGACCGCGTCGCCTCCGGCAGCTCGGACCGGACTGTCCGGGTTTGGGACCTGTCGCGATCTTCCGAATGTGTCGTGCTGGAGGGTGCCGACGATCACGTGTGGACCGTAGCTTGGTCTCCGGAGGGTTCCCGGCTGGTTTCCGGCTCGCACGACGGGACCTTGAGGGTGTGGAATCCCGACGTGCCAACCTCCGCTCCCGGCAGGACCGTTCTGCGAAGTCGCTGGATATGGGCGGTGGACTGGTCCCCCGATGGGCGGCAGCTGGCAACGGGAGCCGAGGATGGAAGAGTCCTGGTCTGGGATTTCGAATCGCCCGAGCGCCCGCCGGCGCCGGTCGCCACCCTGGAGGGGGGTGTCTGGACCGTCACCTGGTCACCGGACGGCACAATGCTGGCCGCCGGTGGAGCCGACCGAATCATCTACATCTGGCAGGCGACCGCCTGGGATTCTCCCCTCAAGCTGGTGGATGTCCGGGGCCTGGTCCGGTCGATCGCCTGGTCGCCCGACGGACGGCAGATCGCAGCAGTCAGCGACGACGCCGCCCTGCGGGTATGGGAGATCGAATCCTCCGGAGAGGGTGCCACGGCCACGTTCACAGTCGACGACGAGGTGCGCGCACGAGCCGTGTGCTGGTCACCCAACGGGCTGCGTCTGGCCACCGGCCACGACGACGGCAGTCTGCGGGTTCGAGCTGCCGATTCTCCCGGGCGGACCGTGGATTCCGTTTCCGGCCACAGTGGACGGGTCGAGGCCGTGGCATGGTCGCCCGACGGACGGCTGCTGGCCAGCACCGGAGTCGACGGAGTGGTCCGGATCTGGGACGCCGACAAGATGATCCCGAGATCGCTTGAGGGCCACAATGCTCCGGCGACAGCAGTTGCCTGGTCGCCGGATGGCCGCCACCTACTCTCCGGCAGCGAAGACTCTACGGTCCGCTTGTGGGACGCGTCGTCCGGGAAGCCTCTAAGCGCGCTCGGGCTGGGAGGAATGATCTGTTCCCTGGCCTGGGGCGGGGATCGGATCGCGGTTGGTCTGGTCACTACCTGGGTCAACCTGGTGGTCGAGGGGGGCCGAACTGCCGAGGTTTCCCGCGCATGACCGCAGCGCGGGCCGGCGAAACCCCGCCACTGGTTTCCTTGCGCTTCGCCGGGGACTCCGTGCTGCACAGGTGTAATGCCGGGCTCGCCGACCTGGAGCCGGGCATGGTCGGGGGGGCCGTAGCCAGGGTCCAGCAGGCGCTGATGGACCTCCGATACCGGTTGGGCGAATGCGGGCCCGACGGGGTTTTCGGAGACGAAACAGCAGAGGCGGTCTCCTCATTCAACTCAGCCATCGGAGAGATCGATAGCCCCAGGGTAGGCGCCCGGACGATCGCAGCTCTTGACAGGATCTTTGCCCGGGAGAGCAGACCGCCCCAGGAAACGAAGGACCAGATGCCCGCTCCGGTAGTGGATTCCCAATTGGTGAGCTCCACCTCTGGCGGGGAGGATGCAGATGCCGCCCGGCTCGCCGGCCTCGCCGCGCAGGCCGGGGTTGCCCAGCAGGCTTCCGGAGCTCATTTCCTGGCGGGAGCCACCGGCTCCTACCCCCATAAGGGGGACGGCATCCTGACCCACCCCCACTCCGTCACCATCGGGGCCTCCTGCACCGACCCCGCTCGGCCCCAGGTATTTGCCGCAGAAGGACCGGTTAACGGGGCGAGGATCTGTACCGGGCGGTTCAACGCCCCCAACGGTGGGATCGCCGGGGGGCGCCCGGCAGCCGCTACCGACACCGATCTCATCGTCTACCTGGCTCGCCTTGCCAGCCTCCCCGTGGACCTCTGGTCGCCCTTCTTCCAGTTCTTCACCCCGAGGTCCCCGGAGAGCTCCCACCTGGAAGGCCCCGTGTGGGGTGAGGACTGCCGCTTCAAACGACACTTCGATGCTGAAAACTTCATCAACTGGTGCATGGAACAAGCGGTGCAAAGGCGCTATCCCATCAACTACGATTTGGCCACCTGGGCCTCCGATGCGAGCGGCACCCGCCCGGTCCCCGTGGATGCGCCAACGGTGAGCGGCGACATAGTTCTAAGGGCGCTCGACGGGCGAATTACCCACATCGGCTTGCTGGTGAGCGAAGAAGGTTCCGGGCGTTCTCGGCGCGAAAACGTGGTCCTCGCCGAGCAGCCGAGCGTTGGGGTTGTCCTACGCCGCTTCACCCCGGCCGGATGGCACATTCGCAGGCGTGCAACCCCAGCCCTCCTCCACCGTTAGCCGGTCCCCTCACCCGCCCCGCGGGAGGCCACCTGTCGCCGCCGGTGCCCCGGCTCTTGGCCTGGCCGTTCAGTGGCGGAAGACCCTCAAGGCCGAGTAGATCAGGATGATGCCGAGCAGCAGCTTGAGCGCAGCTTGCGGTGCGATCCCCACCAGCATGCCTCCGGCCACCGCGCCGACGATCGAGCCGATGCCCATGGGTCCAATGGTTCGGATGCGGTCGGCGCGGTCGCGGTAGCTGCCCCGCCGGGCGTGGCGTACCACACCGACCGCCACGGTGGGCAGGCTGATGAGCAGGCTGGCGGTACCCGCAGCGACGATGTCCGCGCCGAAGACGAACAGCAGGGTCGGGATGATCACCTCGCCCCCGGCGACCCCGAGCATGCTGCTGATCAACCCGATGGCGAAGCCGCAAGCGACCGCTACCGCCAGCCCGAGCACCCCGGGTTCGGGGAGCAGGCCCGGGGCGTCACCCGGAGCGAAGGCCTCGATGATCAGTCCAACGCCGATTACCAGGAGAAGCACGAGAATGGTGCGGCGGAGATGGATCTCCGAAACGCGGTGGACCCAGCCGGCCCCGAGGTAGGCGGCAATGACCGCTCCCGAGGCGATCGCCGCCGCTACGGGCAGCAGCGAGACCAACGGGGCCGGGTCCAAGGTGGCCGCCCGCACGGCAAACCCGGCGGTCACGGTGATCAGGCTGATGGCCAGGTTCAAAGCGACCGCCGATCGAGGCGGGTAGCGGAAGACTCCGGTCAGGACCGGCAGGCGGAACTCCGCACCGCCCAGTCCGATGAGCCCGCCCAGCGTGCCGATCGGGACGCCGAAGGCGAACGCCCGCCCAGCGTGGCGCCGCACCGCTTCCGGCTGGGGTTTGGTGGGGTCGGGCACCGGGTCCTCGGTGGTCATCGGGGGCGCCGGGTCCCTCCGCCGGCAGGCGTCACAGGGGCCAGTGGTCGATCTCGGTGGCCTTGACCGCCACCCAGACGGTGCGTCCCTCGGTGAGGTCGAGATCGGCTAGTGAGGCGGCGCTGACCTGCGCCACGATCGGGATGGGGCCCTCCAGGTGGACGCGGACGTGGTCGTGGTGGATGTCCAGCGCATCGACGGTCGCCTGCCATACGTTGCGGGGGCTGCCGGTGGGCCGCTCCGGGTGAAGAGCCACCGCTCGGGGATGGACGACGGCCATCACCTCGCCGGTAGCGACGGGCTCCGCGATGGTGAGCCGGGCACCGTTGTCCAGGATGATGGTGTGCGCTTCGAGCCGGCCGTGGTAGTGGTTGAGGCCGACCAGTCGTGCCGCCCAGTTTGAGCGTGGCCGCCGGGCGATGGTGGCGGGGGTATCGTCCTGAACAACCCGTCCCGCCTCCAGGACGACCACCCGGTCGGCCAGACTTATGGCTTCGAGAGGTTCGTGGGTGATAAGCAGGGTCGGGCCGGCGAAGTCGCTGAGGTGGCGTTTGAGTTCACGCCGGACTGCCCGGCGTGCGTCGACGTCGAGGGCGGCCATGGGTTCGTCGAGCAGCAGCAGATCGGGGTCGGTAGCCAGCGCCCGAGCAAGCGCAACCCGCTGGGACTGTCCGCCGGACAGCGCTGCCGGGCGGGCACGTTCGCGCCCGGCGAGCCCGACCCGTTCCAGCCAGGTCCCGGCACGAGTCCGTGCATCTGCCGCCGAAACGCCGCGGGCGCGCAGGCCGAACGCCACGTTCTCCAGGGCCGAGAGGTGGGGAAACAGCAGATGCTGCTGGAACACCACCCCGACGTGCCGCTGCTGCGGCGACAGGCGCAGGCGGGCCGCCGGATCCTCCACCACCTGGCTGCCGATCCGGATATGACCCCCGCTCAGCGGCACCAGCCCGGCGAGCGCACGCAGCAGCGTGGTCTTGCCGGCGGCATTGGGTCCTACCACCGCGACGACCTCACCCGGGGCGGCATCGATCCGGACGTCGAGCTCCAGCGACCCCAACTGCAGGCAAACCCGCGCCTCCAGCCTCCGGTCGGTGCCGTCGACGCGGCCGGCGATCGCGTGATCGGGTTGGGTGCTCACGAGGTGTTGAGGAACCGGTCGCGCAGCGCCACGAGCACGGTGACCGAAACTGCGAGAAGCAGGAAGCTAAGAAGGTAGGCGGCCTCGGGGTTGCGTTCCAGCTCCAGGTAGACGGCGAGCGGCATGGTCTGGGTACGGCCGGGCATGTTGCCGGCAAAAGTAATGGTCGCGCCAAACTCGCCGAGTGCCCGGGCCCAGGCAAGGGCCATCCCGGCAGCCAGGGAAGGGGCCAGCATCGGAAGCACTACCCGGCGCAGGATGGTCCACCGGTCGGCGCCGAGGGTCGCTGCGGCGTCTTCGAGCCGGTGGTCGAGCAGCCGCAGACCGGACTCGATTGCAACTACCAGGAACGGCATCGCCACGAAGGTGGCGGCGAGCACGGTGGCGGCGGGGGTGAACGGAATGGTGATGCCGGTGAGCTGCTCCAGCGGGCGGCCGATGATGCCTCGCCGTCCGAAGGCGGCGAGCAGTCCGACCCCGCCGACCACCGGAGGCAGCACCATCGGCAGCACCGCCAATGCCCGGATGAACGGCTTCCCCGGGAAGTCGAAGCGGGCGAACAGCAGGGCGAGCGGGACACCCAGCACGGTGCAGATCGCCAGGGCGGCGAACGAGCTGGTGAGCGACAGCCGCAGCGCCGACAGCACGGTGGGGTCGGCGAGCAGGGTCCCGGAACGCAGCCAGGGCGTTCGCAGGGTGAGTGCGAACAGGGGCACCACGAGCACGGCCAGACCCACGACGCCCAGCACCACGACCGACCGGGGCGGCCCGGCACCGGCGCTGCTGCGGCTGCCGACCGGGCGGTCGCTCACGGGGCGGTGAACCCGTGGTCGGCCAGGATCGCCTGCCCGTCCTCGCTCAACACAAACGCGACGAATGCTTCCGCCGCCTCGGGGCTGCGCGCGCCGGCGAGACGAGCGATCGGGTAGGCGGCAGGGACGTTGTGCTCGGCCGGGATCTCGATCCCGGTGACGCGATCGCCCGCGGCGACGACGTCGCTCACATACACGATCGACGCATCCGCCTCGCCGAGCTCGACCTTCGACATCGCCGCCCGCACGTCGCGATCCAACGACACCGGCGTCACCGTCACCCCGGCGGCGTCCAGCGCCTCCCGGGCGTACCGGCCGGCGGGAACTTCCTCGGCCGGAAGGACCACCAGCAGCCCCGGTGCGGCCAGGTCTGAAAGCCCGGCGATGCCCAGCGGGTTGCCCGGCTCGACAACGATGGCCAACCGATTCGCCGTGAACACCTCAGGGTTACCGGAAAGGTTCCCCGCCTCCTCGACCACAGACATCTGGGCCTGGTTGGCGGACGCGAACACGTCCGCCGGTGCTCCCTCGTTTATCTGGCTCGCCAGCGTCTGGCTCCCGGCGAAGTTGAACACCACCGCGACCCCCGGGTTTTCGGCCACAAACGCTCCGCGCAACTCCTCGAACGCATTCGTCAACGACGCCGCCGCGAACACCAGCACCTCACCCGACGGCCCGTCGCCGGCCGCGTTACCGCCGCCATCGACGGCTGCCGGCCCGCACCCGGCCAGCGTCACCGCAAGCACCAGACCGGCCAGCCGCGACGCCCACTTTCCGTTCGTCGAGATTCTGTTTCTCACAAAACTCCTATTCGTCACCAGCTCGCGGCTTGGGCAGGGGTTTCCACGTATCGACCAATAAAGGGTGCCGACTCATGCAGCGACCTCCATACCGTTGTGGGTCAGGTCGTAGCCGCCGATCGCGCCGAGCCGCCGGTGGACTCGTTCACCGACGAGCTCCTCCATGAGGGCGTGCAGGAGGGGGTTGTCGGCGTGGGCGGCGGCAATCCACAGCTCGCAAATGTGGGTTTCGAGAGGGTGAAACCGCAGGCCGTTGGCCAGCGCCGCCGGTTCGATCGTGACCGCGACCATGTGGTCGGTCACGGCCCGCCACGCGGCTTCGGCATGCCCGCCGACCCGTGGGCCGCGGATCGGAGCGGCCGGTCCCTCGTTGCTACCCCGAGCGCGCTCGAACGCCGCCTGGCTTGCCGCGCCCGGCTCGCGGTGGACCACCGGGATGCGGCCGGCCAGCGCGTCGGCTGCCCACCCGTCGGGAAGGTCGGCCGGGCCGGCGAGGCCGACTTGCCAGCGGGCGACATGCCAGCGCCGCACACCCACTGGAGCCGCGGTTTGGCTAGGGTCGACACCGTGCACCGTCACCGCATGGCTGCGCCCTGCGCCGAGCACCTTGGCTGCCGTAGCGCTCGAGGTGGCCACCGGGATCACCCGGGGCCCGCTGGTCGCTTCCAACAAGCGGGACGCCAGCCCGATGACCGGGTCGCAGCCGGCCACGACGATCGCCGGCCGCTCGACATCGAACAGCTGGACCCCCCCGCCCAGGATCTGCGCGTCGGCAGTGGCCCATCCCTCCCCGGACCCGGCAGCGGGAGTGCACACCAGCCGGTCGCCGACCCGGCCGATCCGGACCAGGGCACCTTCGGCGGGCTCCTCGATCACCCCTGCTACTTCCCGGGTGTTGGGTGCGAGCAACTCTTCGACGGTAGTAGAGAGCGCCGCCGCCAGCCGGACCGCGGCATCGACTCGCGGCAAGTGCCGGTCGGCCTCGACCGCACCGACCAGCTGCCGGCTGACCTCAGCAAGCTCGGCAAGCTGAACCTGCGTCAGGCCACGGGCCAATCGCAGTTTGCGCATCCGGTCTCCAAGCATGCGCACCCCCCTGCTCGCCCGATTGTGCAGACGCCAGGATATTAGCACTATGTATGGTTATCTGTCACAAAGCGATCGATGATATCTGGCAAACTTTAGGCTTGCATCCTGCGAAGCCATTGGGAGAAAGGAACGCCATGCTGGGCGACTTCGACCTGTTGACCACCCTGCCCGTCGCCGACCTCGGCCGGGCCCGCCGGTTCTACGAGCAGACTCTGGGCTTCACTCCGGTCTCCGCGGACTCCGCGGGGGTCCGCTACCGGAGTGGCTCCGGCTACTTCGAGATCTACCCGAGCCTCTCGGGCGCCCCGGCCCAGCACACCCTGGCGGCCTGGCCGGTCGACGATCTGCACCGGGTGACGGCCGAGCTTCGGGCGAAAGGCGTGGTCTTCGAGGAATACGACTACCCGGAACTCAAGACCGAAAACGGGATAGCCGAGCTGCCTCACGAGTGGTCGGCCTGGTTCAAGGACAGCGAAGGAAACATCCTCGCTGTCTCCCAGCTGAAGCAGGACTTCCGCTCCAGGTAGGGTCAGAAGCCTGGTTCGCGTGAGGTGCGGTGTCTCTGGGTAGACTAGGAGGACTCGCGGGCGTAGCTCAATGGTAGAGCTCCAGCCTTCCAAGCTGGTGGTGCGAGTTCGATTCTCGTCGCCCGCTCGGATGGTGCGGCGGGGCATAGGGACACGCTTCGCTCCAAAACCAAAGTCGCTTGCGTGTCCCATGCCCCGCCTCTGGCACCTCTGCGGTCTCCTCGCCTCTCACGTAAGAGCAAAAACGCTTGTGTGTCCATGCCCCGCCTCTGGCACCTCTGCGGTCTCCTCACCTCTCGGCGGAAAAGCAAAAGTCGCTTGCGTGTCCCATGCCCCGCCTCTGGCACCTCTGCGGTCTCCTCACCTCTCGGCCGGAACGGTCTTTCATTTGACGGTTAGGATCGAAGGATGAGCGAAACCTCTCGAATCCGTGCTGCCGTCGCCTCTTCATCGGACCGCTTTCTTCAACTTTTGAAGGACGCCTGCTCGTTCCCCAGCGTCTCCGCCGAAGGCATCGGACTGACCGACATGGTGGCGTGGCTGGAGGAGCGCCTGGTCGACATGGGCGCCAAGGTCTCCCGCCTTTCGGTCCCCGGCTCTCCGGAGGCACTTCTGGCCGACTTCGTCGGCGCCGAAAGCGACCGGACCCTGATGATCTACGACCACTACGATGTGCAGCCGGTAGACCCCCTGGACCTGTGGGACTCGCCTCCGTTCGAGGCGACCGAACGCGACGGCAAGCTTTATGCGCGGGGGGCTGCCGACAACAAGGGCGACCTGATCGCCCGCCTGGCCGCCCTGGAGGTCTACCAGGAGCTCTACGGACAGTTCCCCTACAACATCAAGTTCTTCATCGAGGGCGAGGAGGAGTCCGGAAGCGTTCACTTCGAACGTATCTGTGAAGCCTTTCCCGAAGAACTCAAGTCCGACGACTGCGTGTGGGAAGGCGGCTGGTTCGACCTCGACGGCCGGCCCGAGATGTACTACGGCTGCAAGGGCCTCCTTTATATGGAACTCAGCCAGAAGGCGGTCACTGGGGACCAACACTCCTCGATCGCGGTTTATGCACCTTCGGCCGCCTGGAACGTGCTGAGGGCGGTCAACTCGCTGAAGGATGCCGCCGAGAACATCGTGGTGGAAGGCTTTCACGACCGCATCGTTCCTCCCGGCCCCCGGGAGAAGGAGCTGATCGACAAGATCCCGTTAAACGAAGAGGCGATGCTCAAGCGCCTGGGCATCAAGAAATTCGTAAAAGGCCTGCGGGGCAGCGCCCTGAAGTACGAGCTCCTGTACGCCCCCACGGCCAACATCGCCGGCTTCAACACCGGCTACACGGTCCCCGGAGGACAAAAGACCGTCCTTCCCGCCGAGGCAATGGCCAAGGTGGACTTCCGGCTGGTCCCCGACCAGGACGGCACCGAGATTGCCGGACTGGTACGCCGCCACCTCAAGGAGCACGGTTTCGACGACATCGAGGCTCACGTCCTGAGCCACGAGAACCCCTCGCGGTCCCCACTGGATTCAACCCTCGGACGAGCCGCGGAGGCGGCGGCCGCCCGGTGGTTCAAGGACCCGCTCACCATCTATCCGTACATGTGGGCGACCGGGCCGATGTTCCCGATAGCTCAGGGCCTCGGCATCCCGATCTGCTCTCCGCCGGGAGTCGGCCGGCCGGACTCGAACCTGCACGCACCCAACGAGCACATCCACATCGACGATTTCTACGAGATCATCGGCTACACCGTGGCCTACCTGCGGGAGTACGGGGAAACCGCCCCGTCATAGTGCGGGTATTTTGATGACAGTGAGTTACGACTCGATCATCGTCGGCGGCGGGATCGTCGGGCTCAGTATCGGCTGGAGAGCCTGCCAGCTGGGACTCTCCGTCCTGGTGCTCGACCGATCCGCTTCTCCGAATGCCGCATCCGCGGTGGCCGCCGGCATGCTTGCGCCGGTTACCGAGGCCACCTTCGGCGAGGATGCGCTGCTCCGGTTGAACCTCGAGAGCGCCCACCGGTGGCCCGCTTTCGCCGAGGAGCTGTCGTTCAGTGCCGGCCTGCACCTGGCCGATCACCCGCCGGGAATCCTTCATGTTGCGCTGGACAGGGACCAGGCGGAAGCCCTCAGACGCCTCTTCGACCACCAGCAGAGCCTGGGTTTGCAGGTCGAATGGCTGAGTTCCATCGCCTGCCGGCGGCTGGAGCCTGGGCTCCACCCGTCGGCTCGCTCCGGGATCTTCGCCGGCGACGATGCGGCGGTGGATCCCCGCCGGGTGGTCGAGGCGCTCGAGATTTCCCTGCGGGCAGGTCCCGCCGAGGTCCGGCGCGGGGACGAGGTGGTGGAAGTGATGTCCGGGGCGAACCCGGGCGTGAGGCTCGCCGGAGGAGAGGTGATCTCGGCAGGCAGCGTGGTGATTGCGGCGGGCCCGTGGTCGGGCCGGCTTGCGGGAGTTCCCCCCTTCATGGCCAGGGCAATCCGGCCGGTGAAGGGCCAGATCCTGCGGCTGCGTCCTACGGCAGCCCAGCCCGTGCCGCTGCGGCACGTGCTGCGAACCGAAGACGCCTACCTGGTACCCCGCCCGGACGGAGAGGTGGTGCTCGGCGCCACGGTAGAGGAAAAGGGGTTCGACACCTCGGTGACCGCCGGAGGCGTCCTCGAACTGCTGCGCTCCGGCGACGAGCTGCTTCCGGGCATCCGCGAGATGGAGGTGGTAGAGGTGTCTGCCGGCCTGCGTCCCGGCACGCTGGACAACGCTCCTCTGCTCGGCCGGATCGCCGAGGGCCTGATCGCCGCCACCGGCCACTACCGCAACGGAGTGCTGCTGGCTCCGGTCACCGCCGACGGCATTGCCGAGCTCCTGGCCAAAGGAGAGCTTCCCGAAGAGCTGGCCGTATTCGACCCCATGAGGTTCGCAACATGATGCTCAACCTGAACGGTGAACACACGGCGGTGCCCGAGGGGTCGTCTATCCCCGATCTGCTTGGCATACTGGGATTCGAAGCCGGGCGCGGAGTGGCGGTCGCGGTGAACGGCGAGGTGGTGCCCCGAAGCGAGTGGAAGGGGTTCGACGTCACCGAGGGAATGAGCGTCGAGATTTTGCGAGCGGTTCAAGGAGGGTAGTTGAGGGAGAAGCTACAGATCGCCGGACGGGTCTTTCAGTCCCGGCTGATCTTCGGAACCGGCGGGTTCACCAGCCTGCAGGTCATGGGTGACGCGCTGAGGGAGACCGGGGCCGAGATGGTGACCGTCGCCATGCGGCGGGTCGATCCGGTTGCCGGGGGTTCGATTCTGGAGGTCATCGACGCCGCCGGTTGCGATGTCCTGCCCAACACCGCCGGCTGCTTCACCGCGGCCGACGCGGTCTTCACCGCCCGCATGGCCCGGGAGGCGCTGGGTACCGAGTGGATCAAGCTCGAGGTCATCGGCGACGACAAGACGTTGCTGCCCGACGGCCCGGAACTTCTTACGGCGGCCGAACAACTGGTGGACGAGGGCTTCATCGTCCTCCCCTACTGCAACGACGACCCCATTCTTGCCAGGCGACTGGAGCAGGTGGGCTGCGCCGCAGTGATGCCGCTCGGGTCCCCGATCGGCAGCGGGGCCGGGATCCGCAACCCGTACAACCTGGCGATCATTCTGGAGAACGCCGGCGTGCCCGTGATCCTCGATGCCGGAATCGGTACCGCATCCGATGCAACGGTGGCCATGGAGCTCGGCTGCGACGCAGTGCTGATCGCCAGCTCGGTGTCCCGGGCCAAGGACCCGGTCCGCATGGCCCGGGCGATGCGCCTGGCGG
>Ga0247713_1000468_pt1 | contig 24879 bp, 17 predicted proteins | sample 21E_NmetaG_FD_189936 | JGI IMG/M metagenome (GOLD analysis project Ga0247713, IMG submission 189936) | Soil microbial communities from hillslope of Landscape Evolution Observatory, University of Arizona, Oracle, AZ, United States - 2-1-E_N | ecosystem: Engineered > Artificial ecosystem >... | reverse complement strand
ACACCATCCGAGGACGCCCGAGGACCTCCCGGGCGCACTCGACGAGGCGACGGCGGGTCTCCTTGAGCCGCAGCTCGTAGCCGACGGCGCCCACCACGCCGGCCCGGCGGACGGCGGCGACGATCTGCTGTGCCTCGGCCAGGTTGGCGGCGAGCGGCTTCTCGCACAACACGTGCAGCCCCCGCCTGGCTGCCGCCACGGCGAACGGCAGGTGGGTGGCCACGGGGGTGGCCACGTGGACCGCCTCGAGCCCGGGGAAGGACAGGAGCTGGTCGTAGTCGGCCGTCCCCAGCTCCAGGCCGTTGTCCCGGGCCAGCTCGTGGGCACGCTCGGGCCGGCGGGACCACACGGCCACCGGCTCGAACTCGTCGAGCTCCCGGTAGGCGGGCAGGGCGACCTTGGCCCCGTAGCCGCCTCCGGCAACGGCGATCTTGACGGGATCCCCCATTCCATGTCCTCCGCCGCAAACGCTACCGAAGCAGAGCGCCGCGGGTGAGCGCCGGGCGCTCCGAGTGCTCGGAGCGCAGCCACGCCGGCTGAGGTCCGGGTGCCGAGGCTCAGGGTTGCGCTGGCCGCGGGCCGGCGGAACGCTGAAGCACCTGGGAAGTGGTCCCGTGGTGCCGGAGCGGCGCTTCGACCGTCGCTGTGAGCTCGCCGGCACTGCGCCGGTACTCGTCCCGGTGGTCCTTCAGACAGGGCTGGGCGACGAGAGCGTCGAGCTTGATGTGGCCGTCCTCGACGCCTGACTCCATGCCGCTGGCCAGCCACTGGTCGCCGCCCTCGAAGCTGTTGACGAGCGACTGGGCGCGAAGCCGGTGCGGCCGTCGCCGAGGTGCGGCACCGGCCTTCATGGCGCTGCTCCTTGCTGCGGTGTCGGGGTGGCTGGGTTGTTGGGCCACAACGAGCGCGAGGGCGGCGACGACCCGGGACAGCCGGTCGTGGGCCCGGCGTCAACCACCGGGTGGAAGGTGCGGCCTCGGCCTGGTTCCACCTCCGGAGAGGAGCGCCTGGCCATGCCACTGGGCACAGACCACACGAATCGACGGGGCGGAGGTGATGATGGCAAAGCTCGACCAGGTCACCATCGTCGTCCCCGACATGAGGCCATGGCGGAGTTTCGGTAGCGAGGCGGCGGACCCGGGATCGTTCTCGGCTTCCGCCTGCCTGACAGAGAGAGCGTCGACAGGCTCTTCGACGAGCACACGTCCGCCGGCTATGCCAGCCAAGCCGGTGCCGCCCTCGCTGCGCCCGCCACGGCACCCGCCCGACCGAGGCGGCGCCGGGCGACCTGGAACCCCTGGCGTCGTTCGTGGAGACGTGCGCGACCCGCCCTTGGCGCTCCGACGGCGCCGCGGTGCGGTCGTGGCTGTGCGGCGAGCGTGGTCTGCCCGAGGCCGTCCTACGAGCCAACCGGGCCGGCGCCGATCCCGGTCGGGACGGCCAGGCCGTCGGGCGCTGCGTCGTCCTCCCCGAGGGGTGATCGACGTCCTGTCGACCAACGCCGCGGGCTACCGGGCCGTCGCCGTGCTGGTCGCCTCGCTGGCCGGCGGGGCTGGCGAGGGCGGTCGCCGACCACCTGGGCGGCCTGCGCGCCCCGCTCGTCCTGGCTATTGACGCCGACGACGCGGGCCGACAGGCGGGGGGCGGCTACGGGGCCGACCTGCGGGAGCGCCATGCGACGGTGGCGACCCTGCACGTCCCCGAGGAGGCGAAGGATCTCAACGGCTGGCTGCGCCGGAGCGGGAGTGGCCGGCGACGCTGTCGGGCGGCGTGCGGGAGGCGGTGGCGGCCATCCCCCGGGCCGGGGGCTCTGCCGGTAGGGGTCAGGGCTGTGCCGGTCGCGGCGGCGCCGACCAGGCATCCGCGAGGGCCCGACTCGTGGTGCGCGGAACGGTCTGATCCGAAGTCGACGAACAGGAGGGCGGCCGACGAGGACAGTCCGCTCCGCTCCGAGAGCACAGAGCGCCAGATCCCGGATGGGCGCCGTGTCCACGCCGGCCGCACCTTCGGCGTCATTACCGGGCGCCCGCGCGGTGCCGTTCTCGGGCGCCCAGCGGTAACGTCTTTGACGCCGTGCCCCGCGACTGCTGCGCGCATTATCGAGCGAGAGGACGCTGGCGAGTGGGCGGGGTTGCGCACGAAGGCTGGGTCCAAACGACTCGCCGCAACCTTGAAGGATCTTGGAGCTGGTCCCAAGGTCGTTGAGGCCGCCGACCGCGGTTAGCCATCGGGCTCAGAGCGGCTCGGTGGTGGTGCCGGATCGCCGTGAGCGTCAACCTCTGGGAGGCGACGCCAACGCGCCAGAGCTGTCGTTTTGCGCTGAGCGGGGATTCCGCACAGATCGTGCGCCGCGAACCACGTCGTCCGCCGGGTCGACGGCAGCGGCGGGACCGCCGATCCGGCGTGCTCGGGTAGCCGACCAGACCTCACCAGCTCGAGGTCAACTCGTTGCCGGCCCATCGGCGCGGCTTCGCACGCCGACGTAGCGGGCAAGGTGAAGGCCGCGTTGGCGTGGCCCAACAGGCGGGCCACGTGGGCGGGTCCAGTTTGAAGTCGAACAGCATCCAACAGTCGGCCCCGTGGCGCAGGTCGTGGGGGTGCCAAAGCGCCCGGGTGGCGCTCAACATGGGCCAGCCCGCTCTGGCCGCCGCCCGGTGCCACAAGCGCAGAAACTGGCGGCGCTCGGCCATGGCCCGGTCGGCGCCGGGAAACAGCAAGGTCCCTCACACCCCTCGCCCGCATCCGCTCGACGTGGTCGGCCAGGTCGCCGGCCAGGCTGGCCGGGAAGATGGAGGTGCACGTCTGGGTGTTCTTGGTGGACTTGAGCACCAGCACGTGTCCCGGATCGCGGACCATTTCTGACGGCCCTATCCGCACTCGAAGGCTGGGGACCACCGGCAACAGCCTCGTGGTTCTCGATCCCTCAGCTCCAGATTGTGCCCGCAAGGGCCGGTGAAGGGCGCCCCAGCGAGAGGCGGCCGGTCACTGGAACGAGTCGAACGCAAGTGCGTACGCCAGTGCGGTCAGCGAGAGGCCGTCACGGACGACGCCGTCCTTGATGAGATTCCGGACCTCCGGCACCCCGACCCACTCGATGCGCTCCGCTTCGGCGGTGTCGGTTGGATCGCCCTGGAATTCGGCTGCGCGGGCGACGAAGGCATGGAACTGCTGGTCGCTGAGCCCGTTGGAGGGGTGGTAGGAGAGGATGGGCCGCAGCGCAGCGAGGGCCCATCCTGTCTCCTCGAGGACCTCCCTAGCGGCAGCTTCCGCGACACCCTCGCCGGCGTCGACGCCGCCGGCGGGAATCTCCCATCCCCACTCGTCCGTGATGAAGCGATGCCGCCACAGGAGAAGAACGTTTCGGTGCTCGTCGTGGACCACCACGCCCACGGCGGGCCTAGGCACTCGCACCACATGATGATCGAACCGGTGCCCTCCAGGGACCTCGACGTCGACGAGGGAGAGACTCACCCACTCGCTTTCGTAGACGCGGCGCTCCCCGTGGACGGTCCATTGCACGTCGTCGACCGTACGCTACGCAGACACGTTTGGAAGGTCGCTCGCGACGCGCCGTTCGGGACGGCCGAGGCAGGTTCGGGAACCGCGTTCTGGAGCGCGCGTTCTGTACGGCCCTGGCGGTGATCGGTCAACCAGAGCCGTCGATCTTCCGCCTCTGGTGACGACGCGAGCGATCCCACTCGCAACCTGCCCTCGTGGTGTCGGGGGCCTGGCCGTTCCGGGGCGGGCCGGGTCCCTTCGAGGAAGAATCGCCTCATGGGTGCGACGACGGCTACCGCCGTGCTGAAGGCGATGGTGGCGATGTTCGCCTCCGGCGACCCATCCGACGCCGAGGCGGTCGTCGCCGAGGGCTACCTCGACCATCAGGGGCTTGGTGCCGGTCCGGTCAGGGGGATCGAGGGCTTCGCGCTGGTCCTTCGAACGAACCACGCTGCCTACAGGCATCAAGAGATCTCGATCGAGGATGTGTTCGGTATCGAGGACCGCGCCGTGGCTCGGATCAGGTGGCGGGGCCAGCGGCACCACGGCGAGGACGTCGATAGGGAGACCATCGACATCAGTCCGTGTTGCTGACGGCCGGGCCGTCGAGCACTGGGGCGCCCGCTCTTGAGGCAAGCGCTCGCTTGCCAGGGCAACCGCAGAGCGGCGTGTAGAACGAACATCGTGGTGGCATCATTCCGGGCGCGGCGCGACAGCGACGAGACCCGTCGATGGAGACGACCTCAAACGGTCGAACGCCAAGCGGTGCCTGCGTCACCATGGTCCTTGTGGGAGCGGAGCTCGACGATGGTGACGCCCTGCGGACGGGCATCAGGTCCTTCCTTCGTATCGAGGCGCCGCCGCAGACGCCGACGGTCAGGACGCTCGCGTCGTGGCAGGAGGACGGGTACGTCCGGCACCTCGTCCACCTTGTCACCGACGATGACGCCATCCCCGCCTTCCTCGCCGTGCCGACGGGCGTCGGCCCCTTCCCCGGTGTCGTTGTCTCTCACCAACACGCCGGTCAACGCCACTTCGGCAAGTCAGAGGTCTTCGGCCTGGTCGGCGACAGGTACCAGGCGTTCGGTCCGGCGCTCGCCCGTGCCGGGTTCGTCGTGCTCGCACCCGACTCAATCGCGTTCGAGGACCGGCGGCCAACGGGGCCAGGCACCGACCCGCGTGACGACGACTGGCAGCAGCACTACAACGCCCTCGCGTATCGCCTCGTCGCCGGCGACACCCTCATGCGGAAGGTCATCAACGACGCGATGGCCGCCGTTTCTGCCATGGTCGCCCGACCGGACGTGAAGAGGGACGCTGTCGCGGCCCTCGGCCACTCCTACGGAGGGAACACGACCCTGTTCCTGACCGCCGTCGACGAGCGAGTCCGATTCGCCTGCGCCAGCGGCGCCCTGGCCTCGTATCGGCGGAAAATGGCCGACGGGACGGGAATCGAGATGGCGGAGGTGATCCCGGGCTTCACCACGCGGTTCGATCTGGAGCACGTGCTGGCCGCGATTGCACCTCGGAGGTTCCTCGTTGTCTCCGGTACCGAAGACAAGTACTCAGCAGACGCCGGCGAGGTCATCGACCTGGCCCGGTCAGCGTTCCGCTCCGCTCCTCGAGCGCTCGCCCATGTGCGAGTAGACGGCGGCCACGCCTTGGACGCGCAGCGCTTTGGATCCATCATCAACTGGATGGTCTCGGCAGTAGCCGGGTCGCAGTAGGTGACACCTGTCGCCCACCACACATGTCAGAACGCCGGGGTCCCCCTGCGGCGCGACTGATCCGATCCCCGCTCTGCCTTCCAGCGGGCCGCGAGGGAGCTGCCCTAGAACGCGCAGCCCGAGCCGCCCGCGAAGCGCCGTTCGGTTCTCGCCCGCCACCTTCGCCGGGCGTTCTTTGGTGCGGCCGATAGGTCGCCCATCGCCGGCGTCGTCCGTCCAACCAGGGCTCGGTCGGCCATGGCCACCCAAGGCCCGCGTTGTACCCTGAGGTGATGACCACCGACGCCGAGGCAGTCCTCCAAGAGGCGCTTGCCCTCCCTGACCAGGACCGAGCCGATGTCGCGGCGCGGCTCCTGGCCAGTCTGGAGCCACTGGGCGATGAGGACGCCGCCTCGGTGCGAGCTGCCTGGGGACACGAACTCGGCCGACGAGCGCGACGGGCGTTGTCCGGAGAGGACGTCGGTGAGGACTGGGCGACCGTTCGACGGAGACTGGCGGACGAACTCGCCGGGTGAGTCCCCCGGTTCGATTCGCGCCAGAGGCGTCGGCCGAGCTCGAGGACGCCGTTCGGTGGTACGAGGAACGGCGTCACGGATTGGGGCTCGCCTTCCTTGCGGCAGTCGCCAATGCGGTGGATCTAGTGACCCATTGGCCCGAGACGGGCGAAGTCGTCGCCGATCTGGCTAGCAACGTTGACGTCCGTCGCGTTCCGGTGCGTCGCTTCCCGTACCACCTCGCGTATTTGGCCACCGAGGACGTCCTGCACGTTCTGGCCGTTGCTCACGACCGGCGCCGGCCCGCCTACTGGAGTGGCCGCGTCGAGGCCTGACGAGCCGGTGCTGGGAGCCCGCCCCCCTCGGAGGCCTCCTACGCGCCGTTCGGTCGCGCCTCGGGCTCTGCCGCCACCGCGATATCGAGCGGCTGATATGTGGCGCCCCTGACCGGCACCTCGAGGATGGTCCCGCAGCACGTCGGAGCCGCGCGTTCTGGGGCGGTGCGCATCGAACTACTTCGCGTCCTGAACCGGCGATATGGTCGCTCAAGAGCCTTGGCGCAAGACTGCGGTCCCGAACAGGCCGGTGACGTGCCCGCGGTATGGCGAGTCAACCAGCACTGACCCATGACCAGGTCGTCCCATGCGCTGGAACGTCAGAGCCCAGAAGCACTGGACGGCCGTCGGGACGTCCAACGCGATGCGAACTTGCCCTCGTCCTGAAGCGCTGCACAATCTGCTCGCAACCCCACCGGCTCAACCACAGCGGGAACTACGCCGTGAACGGCGCCGGGATCGCGACCGCCCAACCACACGCGACCTGTGCGGGAAGCTTCGCGCAGGTGCGTCCCGGCAGCCGGCTGCTCGCCTGCACCCCCGCTGGTCAGCTCTGCTCGGTAGGCATGATCCAGAGTTCGCTGATGGCGGCGTGTCGGGGGCGGGTGACCATGTAGGTGATGCCATCACCGATGTCCTCCGGGTCGAGCATGCGGATATGGCCGTAGTTCGCTTCGATCTCTGCGATCACCTCGTCGGTGTTGTGTGAGTCGAGTTCCGTGTCGACCTTGCCGGGTTCGAGAACACCGACGCGCACATAGCTGGCCGTCATCTCCTGGCGAAGGGCCTCGCTGAAGCCGTTCAGACCGAACTTGGTCATGTTGTAGACGCCCATGCCGGGGAAGGCCGTCCGTCCGGCGATGGAGGAGGTGTTCACGATGTCCGCAACCTGGCGAAGGTCGTCGCCGGCGGCCCTCTGCAGATGCGGCAGTGCCGCCTTCGTTGTGTAGAGCAGGCCTTGCTGGTTGATGGCGATCATCTGGTCCCCCTCGCCGACGTCAGCATCGACGACGGGGCCCAGGAGCATCAGGCCGGCGTTGTTGATGAGGATGTCCAACCGCCCGAATCGCTCGACGGTCTGCTGGACGGCTGCCTCTGCTTGGGCGCGGTCTGTGATGTCCGCTGCCACCACCAGGGCGGTGCCGCCCGCCTTGTCGATCTCGGCGGCGAGGGCCTCTAGGCGGTCCTGGCGTCGGGCCACGAGTGCCACCGAGGCACCAAGCTCGGCGAGCTGACGGGCGGTGGCGGCGCCGATGCCGCTGCTCGCCCCGGTGACGATCGCGGCGGTGCCGGTCAGTTTCGATTTCATGGTGTTGTCCTCTTCTCTGATGTGTGGGGGAGGTGCGGCCGTCAGTTCAAGTGCTGCATCGCGGACGACGCCGTGAGGAGGCGGGTTCGGTCGCTCGTCGATCGGGAGGATGCCGGAGCCCGCGGTCCAGTCGGCGTGTCGGTCGAGGGAGCGGTGACTCAGACCTCGGCGTGGGCGAGGTTGCTGGAGAGCTCTCGGTGAGCGTCGACCTGGGCGAGGAGGGTCCTCGCCTTCTGCTCGACGCCGTCGACGGCGTCGGCGCCGGCGACCCAGCGCAGCGGCGGCCCGGGTTGGCCGGCGACCTGGACCAGGGCGGTGGCGAGCTTGGCGGGGTCGCCGCCCTGCTTGCCGTTCATCCCCTGCCAGGCGACGACGGTCTGGCGGGTGCGCTCGGCGTAGTCGTCGATCGACGGCTCCGGCCACATCGTCGAGTCGTTGGTAAGGAGGTCGGTGCGGAAGAAGCCGGGCTCGACCACCATGGTGCGGATGCCGAAGGGGGCGACTTCGGGAGTGAGGGACTCCATCCAGCCCTCGAGGGCGAACTTCGACGCCGCGTAGGCGGAGTTGAACTCGGTGCCGACGATCCCGGCGATCGACGACATCGTCACGATGAGACCCGAGCGCTGGGCGCGCAGGACGGGAAGCACGGCGCGGGTGACGTTGAGGGGGCCGAACAGGTTGGTGTCGATCTGCGCCCGGAAGTGCTCCGGGGGGATCTCCTCGAAGAACCCGGCGTAGAAGTTGCCGGCGTTGTTGACCAGCACGTCGATGCGGCCGAAGCGCTCGACGGCGGTCTGGACGGCGGCCTCGGCGTCGGCCGGGTCGGTGATGTCGAGCTTGACGGCCAGCAGATCGTCGGCCGCGCCGACAGCCTCCACGACCTTGTCGGGATTGCGGCCGGTGGCGACGACGGCGTGTCCCGCGGCGAGGGCGGCCCGGGCGATGTCGACGCCCATGCCGCGGCCGGCGCCGGTAACGAACCAAACGTTCTTGTCAGTCATCGGTTTCATCCTTCAGTTTTCGGGGGGCCAGTCGGGGTCACTGCCGCTTGCTGTATCCGAGGGAACCACGACCTGCTGACCTGCGGGAGACCTGGTTGATAGGGGTACTGGCAGGGACTCCCTCCTCCGGGGCGACGCTCGTAGCGTGGACGGTATGGACGCCAGGAGCGGGATCCGTGAGTTCTTGACCACCCGCCGCGCCCGCATCACGCCTGAGCAGGCCGGCCTGCCGGCGTACGGCGGGGCGAACCGGCGGGTGAAGGGCCTCCGACGCGAGGAGGTCTCGATGCTCGCCGGGATCAGCGTCGAGTACTACACGCGTCTCGAGCGCGGCAACGTCACGGGCGTCTCCGCAGACGTCATCGAAGGCATCACCCGCGCGCTGCGGCTCGACGAAGCAGAGCACCAGCACCTCATCGACCTCGTCCGCGCCGCCGGACCGACCCGTCCGGGCCGACGACGCCAGCCCCAGGAGCGAGTGCGACCCGGCGTCCAGCGAATCCTCGACAACATGCGCGACACACCGGCGATCGTCCGCAACGCCCGCCTCGACGTCCTCGCCGCCAACCGCCTCGGCGAGGCGTTCTACGCGCCCATGTACGACGACCCGGTCCGCCCGGTGAACGCCGCCCGGTTCGTGTTCCTCGCTCGCTCTGCGAAAGGCTTCTTCGTCGACTGGGACACCATCGCCAACGACACGGTCAGCATCCTGCGCGCCGAAGCCGGCCGCGACCCCTACGACAGGAACCTCTCCGACCTCATCGGCGAGCTCTCGACCCGCAGCGACGACTTCCGCGTCCGCTGGGCGAGCCACAACGTGAAGCAGCACATCACCGGCGTGAAGCGCTTCCACCACCCCGTCGTAGGCGACCTCACCCTCGACTACGAGGTCCTCGACCTTGCCGCCGACGCCGGCCAGTCACTGCTTGTGTACACGGCCGAGGCCAACTCACCCTCACAACAAGCCCTCAACCTGCTCGCCAGCTGGACCTCCACACAGGAACCGGTAGTCGCCGGCGATGAGCGAGAAGAACTCGGCACGGAGCAGTTCCGAACGGAGCCCTGACTCTCGTCGTAGCCGAATCAGCCCGCGCGTCGACGCCCGCATCGCGCTCCCAACCGCGACCGGCTCACCGCCACGGCCACCTCCGACGCCGTTGGGTTCGGCGCCGGAAGGGGCTGGTGGGGGATGCCTGCTAGGCGCTCCCGAGGTCGATGGCGACCGGCAGGGCCCGCTGCCGCCATTCGGTCAAGTCGCCCCCGTAGCGCGGCGCATACTTCGCGAACACGAGCGAACGCGCCTGCTCAGCCTCGTCGCCAGCCTCGATAACACGACCGCGACCGGGGCGGACGACACCCTCGACCTCGACCGTCACGGCCGGGTCGCCACAGAGGTTCCGCACCCAGTCCGACGACCGGCCGCCACCGGAGAGCATGTAGAGAGTGTCGCCCCGCGCCGCGTACCAGATCTCGACGCGGTGCAGCCGCCGCGTGCGTCGCCCGGTCGTCGTCAGGTAGCAGTAGTCGTCGTCACGCGCCGCCTGCTCGGCATCGGTCACATCTGGCATCGGAAACTCCAGTTGCGCCAGCGAGGGCAGCGGCTTCGCCGGCAGGGGGCCGCCGTACGGCGCGCGGCGCGGACCAACGCTACGGCGCCGGGGCTCGATCGCGACTGAACGACGAGGGCGGTGACCAAGCCAAAGCGCTCCCCTCGACCTGTCTATGACTTCGCGGCAGAAGTGGAGCTGGCCTCGCAGCCGTCCAGCCTGCGCCCGACGTTCCAGGCTGGCGCGCCCGATTCGGCGATCTGCGCGCACAGAACGGTGTCCCAGAACGCGCGGCGAGCCACGCGGGTGGGGGTAGCACCAAACGCCGGCTGGCGGACGCCGCTCAGGAGCGATGACCTGCTCAGAGGTTGTCCCGGGCGTCGTAGAACTTGAGTGGCGGTCCTCCCTCTCGAACCTGCCGTGAGGCAGGCTTCGGGAGATCTCAACCAACCGAGAGAAGGAGGACCACCAGCCATGTCAGCGTCTCACATCACGAGCACCCCGGCGAAGAACGCCGGGAGCACCCCGGCGAAGAACGCCGGGTCGAACAGGACAGCAACCAACGAAGGCGAGAAGAAGGCGAGATTGACCATCCTGCCGGGTGTCGGCCTCGTCGACCTCGATGACCCCGGTGTCGCCGGGAGGCTGGCCGAGCGCCTGGCCGGCAAGGTGGGCGACGAGCTGGTGCTGTTCGCCCATCGGATGCACGAAGGACTGCTGGCCGCCTCGGTCGCCATCGGTCTCGACGTGATGGCCGAGCTCATGGAGGCCGAGGTGACCGAGGTGGCCGGCCCCAAGGGACGCCACAACGCCGAGCGGGTCGCCTACCGCCACGGCCACGAGGACGCCACCGTCGCCCTCGGCGGTCGGCGGGTGGCGATGCAGCGGCCCCGGGTGCGAAGCGTGGACGGAGCCGAGGTCCACCTCGACTCCTACGAGACGTTCGCCTCGGCCGACCTGCTCACCGCCCACACCGTGGCCGCCATGATGGCCGGGCTGTCGACCCGCCGCTACGACGCCGCCCTCGAGCCGGTGGGCGCCGAGGTGGCTGACAAGACGACCTCGACGTCGCGCTCGTCGGTGAGCCGGCGCTTCGTGGCCGCCACCGCCGAGCGCCTGGCGGAGTTCCGCTCCCGCCCGCTCGGCGACGCGAAGTGGCTGGTCATCTTCGTGGACGGCTTCGACTTCGCCGGCCACACCATGGTCGGCGCCCTGGGCGTGACGGCCGACGGCACCAAGGTGCCCCTCGGCGTGGTGGAGGGCTCGACCGAGAACGCCAGCGTCGTGCGGGGCCTGATCAGCGGTCTGCGGGACCGGGGCGTGGACGCCACCGACGGCATCCTGTTCGTCCTCGACGGCGGCAAGGCGCTGCGCAGCGCCGTCAAGGACGTGTTCGGCGACAAGGCGCTGGTCCAACGGTGTCGGCTGCACAAGGAGCGCAACGTCGCCGACCACCTCCCGGAGGCCGAGCGCCTGTGGGTGCTGCGAAAGATGCGCCAGGCATGGAAGAACCCCGCCGCCGACGAGGGGGAGCGGGACCTACGGGACCTGGCCAGGCAGCTGGAGCGGATCAACCCAGACGCCGCCGCCAGCTTGCGGGAGGGGCTGTCGGAGATGTTCACCGTCACCCGCCTCGGCGTGCGGGGGACGCTGCTGGCCACGGTCATGTCGACCAACCCGGTCGAGTCGATGATCGAGATCGTCCGCAGCCACGCCCGCAACGTGAAGCACTGGCAGCGGGGCGACATGCGCCTGCGCTGGGCGGCCGCCGGCATGCTCGAAGCGTCCAAGCAGTTCCGTCGGGTGAAGGGCTACCGCGATCTCCCCCAGCTTGCCTCGGCGATCAAGAACGCCACCTCGCCGGCGGAGGACTCCGTTCCTGTCACACCTGCGGCGTAGTATCAATAGTGGAGGCCGTCACCAAGTTCTACGGCCAGCGGGACATCCTCCCTGCTCAGCCCTCCGACCACAGTTGAGCCAGTGAGCATCGCAGAACCGGAAGCCACATGGCTTGGCTGGGGTGCAACAGGCCCTCCGCCGCATCGGCCGCAATCCATCGGAAGGTGTACCGCCACTTGACCTCCTCACCCCCGTCGCATTCGTCCCACTCCCATACCTGCGTCTTGCCACGCCCGGAGCCAGGGTCAAGGGGCGCCCGCAGGGCGAGCGAGAACCGGAGCGCAGCGGAGGCTCGCAGCGACCCTTGACGCTGGTGGAGGGCGTGGCACACAGCCCACCGACGTTGGCTGCCTCCACGAGCTTCGCCCAGTGCTGATCGGCGTCTCGGGACCCACGAGAGGATCAGTTGTCCCTATTTGGCTCAAGGTGGCTCCACGAGGCGGCGCGAACCACGATTCGCGATTTGCTCGTCACGGACCCTGCTCTGTCACAGGTGCGGCACGACGCCGCGCAGGAACTCGCACGAATTCTGCCAACTGAGGACCATCCCATTGATGATCTCCTTCGCAGCGCGGTGGCTTGGCGAAGCACTCGTCGCGTTGTCGCTCGTCCTGATGACCTGGCTCAGCGCGCATTGTGGCTACTTGAAGTTGACCTCTGGACAACCGCATCAGCCGTGCCATTCTTCTTGTTCTGGCTCCGGGTCCGTAACGCCCATCGCCTCGCCGCCGCCCGCGCCGTGCTCCTCACAGACGAGATTCTTGACCTCGATCGCCTCGACCCCCGCGATAGAAAGCTCTTTACAGACTTCGCCCTCGCCAGCGCACCGGAACTACTCGTGCTCCAACTCCGTCAGTCGCCCGAGGCTCAGGACATCGACATTCAGCCTGCCGTTCGCTCGCCCATTCTCGAAACTGGCGCGGTCAAGATCCTTGGCGCGCTCGTCGACGATGTGTCGGCCCTAACCGATGCTGCTCCTGACGCTTCCGCCTTGGCCTACCTGTCCTCCGCATTCGTTCTTCGATCTGCAGGTTTCGACGACACAGCCCAACAGCACTGTCGCATTGCCGCAGATCTTCTTCAAAGCGCGGACGCCGATGATGGTCGTCGAATTTCTGTCAGCTTGTTGATGAGTCAATTGATCCGCGATCGACTCCGGGACACCGGGCTGCTTCCGCAGCCAGGCCGGCGCCGAGCGCTTCGCCCACCTACGCAGCTACCTGTCGACCACTCGCAAGAACGGCCTCCCCGCCATCGACGCCCTCACCCGCCTCTTCGACGGCGATCCGTGGATGCCGCCCGCCCCGGGGTAGGTGAACACTTACACGCACTTGGCATTAGCCCTCGCATGGGCCGGCGAAGTCGACAAGGCGATTGAGCTCGTCCATCGTCGGCTCTCGTCCTCTGTCGTGCTTCCGCCAGAGTGGCCGGAGATGACGGTGCAGGCACTCGACGGCATCCGCCGCGAGCCTCGTCTCAAGCCACTCGGTGCCGTCATGGCGACATCTCTTCTGAAAGATGGGTACGTCATTCGGCCTTCGGTCGCGTCGCTTTTCAAGTTGGTGGAATCGTGAGCCAGCCCTCGGATTCCGCCCGCGGCGGCGATATTCGACTGGACGAAGAGTGGCTCAGACGGCGGGGACTCCCGCAATCCGACCCGGGCACAGTTGAGTACCTGTTGCGCAGCGCCTACGAGGTGCTGGAGTGGCTAGTCGGTCAGCGGATCGCTGGGAAACTAACAAGGGAGCAGCTTGCCGAGTTCGAGGGACTCTGACTCATTGACGCCAACGGTGTTCAGTCCGGTGCGGCGTGGCTCGATCGCAACGTCCCCAAGTATCGCGTTGACGTAGCCGAGGCGCTTCGGGTCGTCGGGGTCGCAACTGAGAAGGTTGTCAGACTCGTATCGTTACCGCGGCGGCCGTAGGATCGATTCCCCGCTTGGAAATCTCCATGCGCGGTCGGCTTGGGGGCAATCGATTTACTAAGGGCCACAGGCGACACCACAGGCGACGAATGGGAGCGTATAACTGGCAGGGAGGATGTACGGGGCGGCTTGACCGACCATCCACCGGCCTGGAGGCGGTGGTCAGTACGGTCACCACGTCTGGTCCTCAGTCTGACCCGAGAACCGGGTGACCCAGCGGTTGTCAGAACGACCGTAGGGCTGAGGCCCAGATGCTCTACCCGGTGTGCACCGGTCGGGCGGCGTGAAGCGGGCGGCTGTTAGAGCAGTCGACCGCCTCAGTGACCGCCGTCCCGGCTCGCTGCGTGCCACCCCTTGACCACTGAGACGGAAGGGATAGCGATGACCATCGTAGAACCAGCGCGGGCCGTGACGGGCGGCGTGGACACCCACCTGGACGTGAATGTGGCCGCTGCGCTCGACGACATCGGCGGGCTGCTGGGCGTCGAGGAGTTCACCACCGATGCCGGCGGCCACCGACGCCTGGTGTCGTGGTTGCAGTCGTTCGGGACCGTCACCCGCGTCGGCGTCGAAGGCACCGGCTCCTACGGCGTCGGGCTGGCACGGGCGCTGCGGGCGGCCGAGATCGACATCGTGGAGGTGGACCGGCCGAATCGCATGGCCCGACGCCGCCAGGGCAAGTCCGATCCCCTCGACGCGGTTGAAGCGGCCCGGGCCGCACTGTCGGGCCGGGCTTCGGGTGCGGCCAAGACGAGGGACGGCAACGTGGAGGCGATCCGAGCGTTGACGGTGGCCAAGCGCAGCGCCCGCTCCACCAAGGTCAAGACCCTCAACCAGCTCCGTCACCTCGGCTTCTGCGCGCCCGACCAACTGCGACAACGCTTTCAGGGACTGTCGGCTGCCCGCCTGGCGGCCGAGTGCGCCGCCTTGCGTCCCCAGGCCGGCGGCGATCCGGTGATCTTCGCCACCAAGACGGCCATGCGCACGCTCGGCCGACGGGTGCTCGTGCTGGACCAGGAGAAGGCCGAGCTCGACGAGCTGCTGGGCGAGCTGGTGGCCAAGACCGGTCCCGAGCTGCTCGCCCTCCACGGCGTGGGCATCGACAGCGCAGCGATCCTTCTGGCGACGGCCGGCGACAACCCCGAGTGGCTCCGCAGCGAGGCGGCCTGGGCCCATCTGTGCGGCGTGGCACCGATCGAGGCGTCCTCGGGCAAGGTCGTGCGCCGCCGGCTGAACCGGGGCGGCGACCGCCAGGCCAACCACGCCCTGTGGCGCATCGCCATGACCCGGATGAAGTCCGACCCTCGCACCCGCGCCTATGTCGAACGCCGCGTCGAGGAGGGCCGCTCGAAGCCGGAGATCATCCGCATGCTCAAGCGCTACATCGCCCGCGAGGTTTACCGACACCTTCCTCGCGGCTGAGTCGCTCCGAGCGGCGGGTCTGGCCCGATAACTGGCTGACGTCCCCATCCGGGACTGTCCTGCGATCGATCTGCCGACCCGCCGCTCGAGCACCACCCGACCCGACCTCGTTCGGCGACGAATGCCATGGCCTGATAAGAGCCTGCCCTCCAGGTGGAGTGGCTCATCCCTGTCCTGCCAGGCACCTCGCCGAGAGAACTGGAAATCGACCCCTGACAACCATAGGAGCATCGTTACGATCGTTCGACCATGCGGACCGCCCTGTCGGAGTGGTCGGACCTTCGTCGAACAAGAGCGTCCCATATCGCTCCGGACCCTCGGGCGGGCGGCGTGCCCAGAACGCCAGGGCGGTGACGCGGAACGAGCGCCCGGGAACGGGCGACGTGCAGCGCCTCGACGGCGCCGTAGACGCTCAGCGACTCCCCGCCGGTCAGCGGGCGCCGGCCGGTCTGCCCCTGCTTCGGCAGGATCGCCGGCGCTGCCGGTGGGACCGCGTGGCCATCCGCCGGCGGTCAGAGGGCGAGGACGGCCTTCAGCTCGGCGAAGAGGCGCTCGGCGTCCTCCAGGGTGGCGGCGATGCAGGTGGCGCCCATCTTCCCGAACCGGGGGACGGCGCCCAGGAGGTGGAGGCACACGCCGGTGCCGGCGGCGGGGTCGTAGGCGAGGCTCGCCCGATCCACCGCCTCGATGACCTGGGCCGGCGTGCGGCCCACCAGCCGCTGCGACTTGAGGTTGTCGGTGGCGACGTAGCGCCGGGGCGCCCCGCCGGCGACCAGCTCGCCCGACGCCGGGTCGTAGGTTGCGCCGGTGGCCAGGCGGGCCATCCAGTAGGGGTGGGTGGTCCCGCCCATGCGGAGGTTGATCTCGCTCAGGTAGACGTGGGCGTCGCCCGCCGGCACCACGATGAAGTCGATGCCGAACGAGCCGATCACCCCCTCGCCGGCCAGCACCCCGGCCACGGCCAGGGCCGCCTCCTGGATCCGGAGGCGGTAGCGGGCGTCGGCGGGGAACCGGCAGCCGAGGTACACGTGGTTGCTGGGCCCGCCCAGGACCTGGTCGTGGGTGGAGATCACCTCGTAGGCGCCGTCCGGGGCGATGCGCACCTGGACGCTGGGCGACACGACGTCCTCGGCCCGCAGCAGCTCCTCCACGATCCCCCCGTCGGCCTCGATCTTGGCGGTGAAGGTCGGCCACGACTCGTCCGACGCGCAGAAGGTGGTGGGCGACCGGGGGAGCGGCGACGCCAGCCCGGCCAGGTCGACGAGGGCGTTGCCCTGCCCGGAGAAGCCGTGGTTGAGCTTGACGACCACCGCCTCGGCGTCGGGGCGGCGCTCCCGCAGCCGGTGCACCGCCGCCTCCACCTCGTCCAGCGAGAACAGCGCCTCGTCGCCCTCCAGCACGGCCACCCCCGCCCTGCGGGCGACCTGGCGGGAGCCGGTCTTGGACCCCAGCAGGGCCAGGTCGGGGTGGGGCCCGTAGAACGGCAGCCCGAGCATCTCGCCCAGCCCCTGCTCGGCCGGCGTCACGTTGAACGGCAGGACGTGGGCCTGGTCGGGCGGGCCGGCCAGCTCCCGGACCCGGGCCACCACCTCGGGCCGGTGGAGCAGCTTCTCGGTGAGCGGCAGCGGCGACGGGTCGTCGAGGGTGACCATGGCGAGGCGGGCCCGGGCGTGCGCCGGGTCGGTCACGAAGCGCAGGTAGTACTCGACGATCGCCTCGTCCACCGGCAGGGAGGTGAGGTACACCATGCGCAGGTCGGGCCGGCGCAGCAGGAGCGTGGTGAACAGCATCCGCTCCTCGTAGAACTGGATGCCGGTGATCTTGCGCAGCTCGGCCAGGGCGAAGGTGGGCGACGGCAGGACGACCAGCGTCCCCGCCCCCGGCTCGGTGGCGTGCTGGCGCCCGCGGCCGGCGGCGAAGGCCCGCTGGCGCTCGTGCCACGCCGACGGGGGGGCGGCGGCCCCGGTGCCGGTCAGGAGACGACCTCCCCGAGCGCCTCGTCCACGGCGGCGAGGACGTCGTCGGCCAGCCGCACGCCCGAGGCCGCCGCGTTCTGCCGCACCTGCTCGGGGCGGCTGGCGCCCACGATGGCCGAGCACACGACGGGCTGGCGCAGCACCCAGGCGAGGGCCAGCTGGGACAGGGCCAGCCCCGCCCGCTCGGCCACGGGCACGACGCGCTGCACCGCCCCCAGCACGTCGTCGCCCCGCCAGCGCTCCGTCCAGTGCCCGATGGCGGGGTCGGCGGCCCGGCTCCCCTCGGGGGGAGGCGACCCGGGCCGGTACTTGCCGGTGAGCACGCCCTGGGCCAGCGGGGAGAAGGCCAGGTTGCCGATGCCATCCTGGGCGCAGAGCGGGAACAGCTCCCGCTCGGGCGCCCGCCACAGCATGGAGTAGTGGGGCTGGCTGGAGACGAACCGGGTGACGCCCGGCAGGGCGTGGGCGGCCCGGACCTGGTCGGCCGTCCACTCGCTGAAGCCCACATGGCGGGCCTTGCCCTGGCGCACCAGGGCGGTGAGGGCCTCCATGGTCTCCTCCAGGGGCGTGTCGGGGTCGTAGCGGTGGCACTGGTAGAGGTCGACGTGGTCGGTGCGCAGGCGGCGCAGGGAGGCGTCGCACTGCTTGGCCACCTGGGCGGCCGACAGGCCCCGGTCGGTGTCCGACATGGGGAAGAACGCCTTGGTGGCGAGCAGGTAGCTGCCCCGGTCGACGCCCGCCAGCGCCTCGCCCAGGAACGACTCGGCCCGGCCCCGGCCGTAGACGTTGGCGGTGTCGAACAGGTTGATGCCCTCGTCGAGGGCGGCCCCGATGCAGGCCCGGCCCCGGTCGGCGTCCACCGAGGACCCGAAGGTCAGCCACGAGCCGAGGCTGATCTCGGGAACGTCGAGGTCGCTCGCCCCCAGGCGCCGGTAGTTCACCTCGCCTTGCTACCAGAACCGCCGCAGATCGGTGAACGGGCGGCCGGAGCCTGCCCGCCGGTCGTGCCATCCTGGCGCCCGTGGGGAGCGTCGCGTCGCCGGGCCTGGCCCCGCTCCTCGGGGCCCTCCTGCTGGCTGCCGTGGCGGCCGGCTGCGGCGGCGGCGGCGGCGGCGAGCCGTCGGCGGCGGCCGGGCCCGCCGCCTCGCCGACCGCTCCGCCCGGCACCGGCGCCCCCCCCACGCCGGAGCCCTCGTCGTATCCGCCGGCACCGACCACCGCTCCCACCACCGGCTCGGGTGGTGCCGGCCCGGCGGGCGGGCCGTCCCCGGCCCCGCCGGCGGGCGACGCCCGGTTCGAGGCGGCGCGCCAGGACCTCGCCCGGCGCTTCGGCTACGACCCGGCCGAGGTCCGCCTGGTGGGCGTGGAGCCGGTGACGTGGCGCGACGGCGCCCTCGGGTGCCCCAGCGTGGACGGTACCTACGAGCCCGGCCCGGTCGAGGGCTACCGGATGGAGGTGGCCTGGGAGGACGTCACCTTCCGCTACCACGGCGCGGCGGGTGAACCGCCCTTCCTCTGCCAGTACCTGGACTGACCCCGCCCGGGGTGCTCCGGCAATTTTCGCGTATCAGTTGACGCCGCCGCGCCTCGGAAGCTAGGAACACGCTCGCGTCCCGGGGGGGACCGGTCGGCGCGGCTCTGGGACACGAGACGGGGGGAACGTTGATGCGTCGGCGCATGGTCGGTGCCCTGCTGGTGGTCGCCCTGGCGGCCCTGAACCTGGGCGGCGTCGGCGTCGCCGGCGCCTCCGGGCCGAGGGTGACCGTCACCCCCGGCGCGGCGGCGCCCGGGTCGCCGGTGACGGTGAGCGGCACCGGCTTCGACGGCCAGTGCGACGTGCTGCTGCACTGGCAGTCGACCGACGGTGCCGTGCTCGGGCGCGCCCCGGTGTCGGAGCAGGGCGGCTTCTCGGCCAGCGTGAGGATCCCGGTCGACGCGGCCGGCGGGCCGGCCGCCGTCGCCGCCCGGGGCACGGTGGCCGGCCTGGCCGGCTGCGGCGAGGCGTCCGGCCTCGAAGCCTCGGCCCCGGTGACGGTGACGGGTGCGGCTGCGGCGGACCCCGCCCCCATCGCCCTGTCGACCCGCATCCTTCGGGCCCGGGGCGTCGACGGGCCCACCGTGGCCCGGGCCCGGGCCTCGGCCCGGGGCGTGCACGCGGTGGTCCAGCTGCACCGCCTCCCCGCCCCCGGCGACCTCGACACGCTGCGGGCCCTCGGGGTCACGCCGCTGTCGTACCTCAACGCCTCCAAGCGCCCGGGCTCGGCCTACCTGGCCGCCCTCGGCCCGTCCGTGGCCGACGGCGACCCCCGCTTCGCCGCCCTGGTGCGGGCCGTCCACCCGATCATCCCCGCCGACCGGGTCGACGTCGGCCTGGCCGCCCGCGCCGTCGGCGGCGACGGCCCCGTCGACTCGATCGTGATGTTCTTCCCCGACGTGGCCGCGGCCGCCGCCGGGGCGGTGCTGGCGGCGGCGGGCGTCTCCGCCACCCCCGACGGCCCCTCGACCTACCGTGCCGCCCTCACCCGGTCCCAGGTCCAGCGCCTGGCCACCCACGACGAGGTCCAGTTCCTGGCCGCCCAGGCGGCCCCCGGCCAGCTCGACCTCGACGTGTCTCGGGCCCTGATCAACGTCGACGACCTCCAGCAGCTCGACGTGCCCAGCGCCACCTACCTGGGCCTGAGCGGCATGGGCGTGCAGCTCAGCATCCACGACTCGGGCGTCGACGAGCACCACACCGACTTCGCCGGGCGCATGCTCAACACGCTGCACCCGGGCGACGGGGGCGACCACGGCACCCACGTGGCCGGCATCGCGGCGGGCAGCGGCGCCATGAGCGACCAGGTGAACGGCGACGGCGCCAACAACGGCGGCACCGCCTTCCAGTGGCGGGGCATGGCGCCCCAGGCCGGCATCGCCGCCTACGGCTCGCAGACGGCCGACAGCGTCGTGGTCATGACCGACGCCATCGTGAACAACGGCGTGGACGTGTCCAACCACTCGTACTCCTACAACGACGGCGAGTACGAGGCGCAGATGGTGAACATCGACACCATCATCCGGGGCGACGCCGGCATTCCCGCCCGACCGGTGGTCTTCTCGGCCGGCAACCAGGGCACCGGCCCGCAGTTCGGCCAGAACAGCGGCTACTTCTCGCTCAGCAAGTCCTGCAAGAACTGCATCATGGTCGCCAACCTGCAGAACACCGGCGCCCTCAACGGCGGGTCGAGCCACGGACCGACGCCCGACGGGCGCCTCAAGCCCGACATCGGGGCCCTGGGCACGGCGGTGGTCTCCACCGGGGCCGACGTGGACGACGCCAACAACTCCGGCGTGGACACCCTGAACAGCTACCGGGTCAAGGGCGGCACGTCGATGGCCACCCCGGCCGTGACCGGTACGGTGGCCCTGCTCCTCCAGCAGTGGGCCCAGCAGTTCGGGGTGGACCTCGACGCCTCCCCCCCGCTGCCCTCCACCGTCAAGGCCATGCTGGTCCAGACGGCGGTGGACCAGGTGGGCACCGCCAGCGGCACCAACCCCGACACCGGCGCGGCGACCACCTACGGCGCCGGGCCCGACTGGGGCACCGGCTACGGCCTGGCCGACGCGGCGGCCGCCGCGGAGCTGCTGGCCCGCGAGCTGTTCGTGGAGGACGCGCTCGGCGAGTCGGACGTCACCGACGAGCACCTGGCGTCGGTTGTCCCCGGCCAGGACGAGCTGCGCATCACCCTGGCCTGGGACGACCTGCCCGGCACCCCCAACGCCAACCACGCGGCGCCCGCCCTCGTCAACGACCTGGACCTCCTGCTGATCGGTCCCAACGGCGAGGTGCGGCGGCCCCTGGTGATGCCGGCGGCCACCCAGTTCGACTGCGACGGCGACGCCACCAACGGGACCCAGACGGGCACCTGCGCGCCGGGGGCCGACCCAGGGCCGTTCACCACGGTGGCCGCGCCAGGAACCGACCGCCTCAACAACCTGGAGCAGGTCGTGGTCGCCGACCCGGCGCCCGGCCTGTGGCGGGCCCGGGTGAGCGTCCTCAACGCCGACGGCTCGGTGCGCCTGCCCCTGGGCGGCACCCAGCCCTACTCCCTGGCCGGCCTGGGCGAGGCCCGGGCCGACCTGCGGCTCTCCAAGGGCGACTCGCCCGACCCGGCCACCGCCGGCGGCCAGCTCTTCTACACCGTGTCGGTGACCAACGACGGGCCCGACCCGGCGGTCAACTCCACCGTGGTGGACACCCTGCCGGCGGGCGTGACCTACGTCACCAACGACCTGCCCGGCGGCTGCGTGGAGGCGCCGGTGGGCACCCTCACCTGCTCGTTGGGGGACATCCCGTCCGGGCAGACGCGCGCCTTCAAGATCAAGGTCTTCATCGACCCCGGCCTGGTCGCGGCCAACGGCGGCCCGCTGTCCATCTTCAACACGGCCACCGCCTACTCCAACACCGTCGACCCCGATCCCGGCGACAACACCGACGTGGAGGGCACCATCGTCGAGGACCTGGCCGACCTCGAGGTCACCAAGGTCTGCAAGCCCGACGGGCCGCTGCCGGCGGGGGAGACGGGGACGTGCACGATCTTCGTGGACAACCTCGGCCCCTCCCACGCCCGGTCCGTGGTCCTGCGGGACGTCCACCTGAGCGACGGCGCCTTCACCATCGGCACCGTCACCACCAGCCAGGGCTCGTGCAGCGAGAGCGGCGGCACGGTGACCTGCCAGCTGGGCACCCTGCCCGTGCCGTCGGGGAGCCACACCGGCCGGGCCACCGTGACGATCGAGCTGTCCGCCAACGAGGGCGTCGACATCAACGACGTGGCCGACGTCACGTCGGCGACGCCCGACCCGAACGCCGCCAACAACCAGGCCCAGGAATCGGTCAACGTGATGGCGGTGGCCGACCTGGCCCTCGCCAAGGCGGGCCCGGCCGGCGCGGTGGCCGGCACGGACGTCGCCTACACCCTGTCGGTGGTCAACGACGGGCCCTCCACGGCCGAGGGCGTGGTGGTCCGCGACTACGCCCCGGCCGGGGTGCAGATCCTGTCGGTCACCGGCTCGGGGGGGGCCGGGTGCAACGCCGGCGTGCCCGGCAACGCCGCCCTGCCCTCCACCTGCTCGTTCGGGACCCTGTCCCCGGGCGCCGGCCGCACCATGACGGTCTCCGTCCGGGTCTTGCCCGACACCCGCGGCCCGATCCACAACGACGCCCGGGTGGACAGCGCGACCTTCGACGACGACCTGGCCGACAACCTCGCCACGGTGGTCACCGCCGTGACGGGCGAGGCCGACCTGTCGATCGCCAAGACCGACTCGCCCGACCCGGTGGTGGCCGGCGAGTTGCTCACCTACACCGTCGCCGTGGCCAACGCCGGGCCGTCCACCGCCTTCGACGTGAAGGTCACCGACACCCTGCCGGCCGGGACGAGCTTCGTAAGCGGCCAGGACGGCAACGGCGCCACCGTCTGCGCCCTGGTGCAGGCCGGCACCGTGGTCTGCGACCTGGCCTCCATCGCCCCCGGGGCGTCGAAGGTGGTGTACCTCACCGTGCTGGTCGACCCGTCGGTGCCCCCGGGCCAGCTGTCCAACACGGCGACCGTCACCTCGACCACGGCCGACCCCGACCCGTCGGACGACAGCGTCACCGAGCAGACCACGGTGGTCACCGAGGCCGACCTGTGGCTGGACAAGCAGGCCGAGGCCCGGTCCGGCAACCCCTCGCCGGTGATCGTCTACTCCCTGGTGGTGCACAACGACGCCGGCTGCGAGACCGACGCCCAGTCGACGGTCACGCCCAACTGCGGCGACGGAGGGCCGTCGGACGCCCAGGGCGTCACCGTGGTCGACACCCTCCCGCTCGACCCCAAGAAGCTGGTCGTGCAGTACGTGTCGCCCCAGTGCACCTACGACAAGCCCACCCACACCGTCACCTGCACGGCGCCGACCGTGCCGGCGGGGGCGTCGGTGACCTTCGTCATCGAGGCCCAGGCCAGCGGCAGCGTCGGGACCATCCTCAACTCGGCCCAGGTCACCAGCGCCACGACCGACCCCGTGCCCTCCAACAACGCCAACGACGCCACCCTGGTGATGAAGGGCGGCACCGGCAAGGGCGGGGGCAAGGGAAGCTAGGGCTACGGGGAGCCGATGCAGGCCCGTCCTCGCTCGGCGTTCACCGAGGACCCCGTGATCGACTTCTCGGAGCTGAGCCTGGCCGAGGCGGAGGCCTACCGCGACGCCTACGCGGCGGGAGTGCCGGAGCGGGTGGCGTGGCTCCGCCGACAGGTCGAGGGATCGGGCGGGCCGGTGCTGGACCGCACGCCCGAGAGCCTGGTTCCCCTGTGGGCGTGGTACCTCTCGTGGTTGAAGGCCGGGGGACGCCTCACCGATGGTGTGGAGGGCGTGCCTCCCTGGCAACACCCCGAGCGCCCGAACCGGTACGTCTCCCTCGGCACGCTGTGGATGGTCGACGCAATCGGGTGCTACCTGTACGAGGTGCTGCGGGGAGCCGTGCCCGACGTGCGGTGGAGGTCTACCGCGTCGCCAAGCGGCTGCGCCACGTCGACCAGCACCGAACGGTGGTGGCCGGGCTTGGCACCCCTTTCGATCCGGCGTCAGCGGTGTACGGCCTCACCATCGGCATGGTGCTGCACGGCGAGCCGGAGGACTCCGAGGCGCTGCTGCGCTTGTACCGGGCCGTCCTGCCGTGAGCTGGGACCTCTACGTGCTCCGGGGCTCGCCCGACGACCTGGCGTCGGGGCGGGAGGCGGCGCTCGGGGCCCTCGACCCGGAGCCGGCCCGCGAGCTGCTCGGCCTGGAGGGGGTGGACGGGGCGTGGACGGCGGACACGCTGGTGGCCGAGCTGTTCGTGTCCACCGACGAGCGCGGCACGGCCCGCTCGATCGCCGCCGGCGTGCACTTCGACGCCACGCCCACACCCGGCTCGCTGGACCGCCAGCGGGCCGAGTACGCCGAGCTCCTCGACGCCCTGGTGACGGTGGCCGAGCGGCTCGACGCCCGGCTCTACGACCCCCAGCGCGAGGCGTTCCTCACCCGTGCCGACATCCCGGCCATCGCCGCCTCCCTCGAGTGACGGCGGCCCGGCGCCAGCCGGGTCGTGGGCGGCCCGCCCCGTCCCGGCGTCAGGCCGCCGGGGCGGGCGGGGAGCCCTCCTCCTCGGCCCGGCCCTCGGCGGTGGCCGCCGCCCGCAGGGCCCGGCGGTGGCGGTCCCACGCCCACGCCGCCGACTCGCGGGCCAGGGCCGGGTGGTACCGCCAGCGGAGGAGCTGGCGCTCGGCCGCCTCCAGGTCCTCGCCCAGCTCGAGCAGGGAGAGGGCGAGCTGGCGGCCCCGCCGGCGCATGGCCTCCAGCTTGGGCAGCCGCAGGTCGGCCTCCTGGAGGGCCTGGTGCTGGGCCTGGAGCACGGCGGGCAGGCGCTGCACCTGGCGGCGGTTGAGGGGAGGGATCTTGCGCCGCACGGCCAGCACCGGGTCGCCCTGGGGCTGGGCCAGGTCGAACTGCACCAGGCGGGTGAGGGCCCGCATGAACGGCGAGTGGCGGCCGCCCTTGTCGCCCAGGCCCAGGCAGCGGGCGGTGTCGGCGAGCGGCAGGTCGAAGCCGGCGGGACTGGCCTCCAGGCCGGCGACCAGCCGGCGCAGGAGCCAGGTGGTGGACGGGCCCAGGATGCCGAGCCAGTAGGTCTCGACGTAGGCGGAGCGGGGGTCGTGGCCCAGCGTGTCGATGACCTCGTCGGGCC
>Ga0247713_1000467_pt1 | contig 24891 bp, 18 predicted proteins | sample 21E_NmetaG_FD_189936 | JGI IMG/M metagenome (GOLD analysis project Ga0247713, IMG submission 189936) | Soil microbial communities from hillslope of Landscape Evolution Observatory, University of Arizona, Oracle, AZ, United States - 2-1-E_N | ecosystem: Engineered > Artificial ecosystem >... | reverse complement strand
CGACGAGGGCCCGGCTGTGGCCGAACTACAGCAACGGTTGCAGGCGCTCCGGTTCTGGGTTGGATCGGTCGACGGGGTGTACGGGTGGTTGACCGAGCAGGCGGTCTACGCGTTCCAGAAGGCGAACCAGATCACGGTCGACGGGCGGGTCGGCCCTGAGACGCGCCGCGCCCTCGCGGACCCGGCGAGCCACTCGCGCCGGAGCGAGGAGGGACGGGTGATCGAGATCGACAAGGCGCGGCAGTTGCTCTACGCCGTGTTGGACGGTGAGGTCCAGTGGGTCTTCCACACTTCGACGGGGACCGAGCAGCCGTACCCGCATCCTGATGGCTTCACCGCCATGGCCGATACTCCTCCCGGTCGCCACACCGTCTACTACGAGGTGGACGACTGGCAGGACGGCCGCCTCGGCCCCATGTACCGCCCGAAGTACTTCCACGACGACGGAATCGGCCTCCACGGCTACCACGCCATTCCACCTCAGCCGGCGTCCCATGGCTGCGCCCGGGTCACCTTCGACGCCATGGACTACATCTGGGCCAACGACCTGATGCCGATCGGCTCGGTGGTGTTGGTCTACGGCGAGTCGCCGCCGCCGGCGCCGGCCGTTTGACGACGCGCCGCGGGGCTCTCGTCGAGCAGGCGCGTGGCCTCGCCGGCGACCTGGGCGTCGGCCACGAGGTGGTAGTTCGCCGCTTGGATGCTCCGATTCGAGGAGAAGTCGCGGCGCCCCTTCGACGCCCAATGTGTCGCCAGCCCGAAAAGCGTACCGACGAGCCCGCCGAACAAGAGGCCGTAGAACGCCAACGCGATAGCGGAGACGAGAGGGTCGACCAGACTGAAGAGACCGAAGAAGAAGCCGATCAATCCGCCGACCAGTGCCCCTGAGGCCAGTCCCTGGTATGCGGCCGTGGGCAGGTCGCGCCGCCCGGTGATGTCCTCGACGAACTGCAGATCCTCGGCGACGATCGACAGGTGCTCTACCGGGAACTTCAGCTCCGACAGATGGTCCACCGCACGCTGGGCCTCCTCGTAGGTGCTGTAGGAGCGCACTCTCTCGCGGCCATCTCGTTGGTACAGGCGTGCCATCGGGGCCTCCCTCGTCGCCATTCGTCGCCGATCTACCCCATGAGCGGTCCCCGTCGGAGACGAACGCTCCCATTGTTACCCGATCGTCGCGCGCCCGCGGCGCGCACAGGGCGACGATCGTGCAACGGTTCGGTCACACGCCGAAGGTGGCCCGCCGAACACGTACCCAGGCGGGTAGGCCGAGTGCGTGATGGGGGCGCTTGGTGATGACGGCGCGGAGGAGCGGTGGAGGCATCACCTCGGTGCCCTGGCCATGGCGGGACTCAATGGTGCCGGTCGCGGTGATCGCCGTGCTCGCTGCCGCCCTTTTCTCTCTGCCCGCGGGGCAACTGCCGCCCGAGAAGCGGGCCGGGTCGGGCATCACCCGCCTCTACGCGGCCGACGGAACCGAGATCGCCACCCTCCATGCGTTCGAGAGGTTCATCCCGGTGGGAGGAGATGACATCCCCTCAGTGCTGAAGGAGGCGGTGATCGCCATCGAGGACGAGCGCTTCTCCTCTCATCGGGGCCTGGACATGCGCTCGGTGCTGCGTGCGCTGTGGGTCAATCTGAGCAGAGGCCGGGTCCTTCAGGGAGGATCGACGATCACCCAGCAGTACGCGAAGCAGGCGTACATGGGCGACCGGGAGCGGACGCTGGCGACCAAGGTGCGTGAGGTGGTGTTGGCGTCCCGGGTGGAGCGCGAGATCTCCAAGGCCGAGATCCTCCACCGCTACCTGTCGTCGGCTTGACCAAGGCCCTGGCGACAGCTGTGTGGATGGGCTACGCCGACTCCCGGCGGCCACTCACGGGGGTGAACGGCCATGCCAGGGTCTACGGCGGCACGCTCCCCGCACAGGCGTGGGCCGCGTTCATGGAGCCGGCGGTCGAGCTGACCGAAAGCCCATCGCGGTGACATCGCTCTCTCGGGCGTCGACCCTCAGCTCGGGAAGGAGCGGGTGAGCCTGGTGGCCGTGTTCTTTGGCCACCGCCTCCAGCACTCGTTCGGCGCGTACGAGCAATGCCGCCAGCTCGACCCGTTCCGACTCGGGTTCACGGTCGTGGCCACCGTTGGGATCGAGCGTGTCGAAGAGGGCCGTCAACCGGGCATCCGCATCCTCCTGTCGGCCTCGAGGCTCAGCGACCAGCCGCCGCCGCCCGTGGACGAAGTCCCGTTCAAGGTCATTGAGCAGGCGAATGATGACGTGCCCGAGCGCTTCCGCGTACATGGACGGGTGTCCCCCCTCTGCCTTCGCGTCAGCGTGCATCGCCGCGAGCAACAGCGAGCTGCTGCGCACGATGGCGCTGAGCGACTCCTCACGGTTGCCCGACTCGAAGTAATAGAGGACCGGGAACCGCCGAAAGTGCTCGTGGTTCTGCGTCAGCCCGCGAATGATCGCCGAGAGCTCACCTGGCCCGCCCTCCCGCACTATCCGTGCTGCCCCGTGCAACCCGAGCCCGCCGGCGTCCGCCAGTTGGATGCTCGTGCTCCGGAGGTGGCTGATGAGAGGGTAGAGCGAGAGCACGAAGGCGATGGCCGCCGACAGCACTCCGAAGCCACTGGCTGCCTCGACCGTGGTGACGAGACGCAAGATGTCGTCGTTTGCTGCGACATCGCCGAACCCCACCGTCGTGAGCGCGGCGCCGCTCAGGTAGAGGGCCTCCGGGAAACCCTTGCCCTCGAAGGAGGCGGAGGGGTCGTACGCCAGGGAATCGACGAACGGCAGGTAGATCAGCGCGTAGCCCAGCCACAGGGTCAGGACCCAGGCGTAGACGTTCATGACCACGGCAAGAGGCCCCGCGTAGCTGAGGCCACGGCCGCCGAGCAGCCGTATCGAGACCGCCCGCGCGGCGCTCCACGTGGCGCGGTTGGCGGCGTAGCTGAGGGGTCCGCGAGCGGTGGGGTGGAGAAGCGTGAGCATGATGTCCCAGGCAACGACCAGGACGAGGGCTGCTCCGGGAACGAGCGCCAGAAGGCTCACGCCCACGCGACGAGGCGAGGGACCGGCCCGCGAGTCATGTCCATGCCCTGGTACCCCCACGCACGAAGACCAAACCGCCAAACGTTACGAAGCGGTGACGCCACGCGCATCGGCTTGTTGCCGTTTCGACGGCTGCATACCCGGGTAGCGGCAATCCAGGAGTGCCGGGAAGCCTGGTAGGCAATGTCATTCCGCGGCGGAAGGTGCTGCCACTTTGAGTTCCCTTCAACCATGGTTTCGTCCCCGCTGAAGTATCAGGACGGCTATCCGGCGCTCGATCACCGAGAGGACACGCCGGCGGGCCGAGGAGAGCCGCTTCGGTCCGCCGTCGTGCTCGACGGATTGACCACCACCGTCGAGCTCGGCGCGGGTGACCATGGCCGCCACCACCGCAGCCATCACCGACGCCTCGGAGTTGGCGGCGGGCTCCTCTACCGCTATCTTCCCGAGGAGTCCGCCGACGGTCTGTGCGGCCATGAGGGAGCGTTCCTGCTGTGCAGCTTCTGGCTGGTGGACAACCTGGCCGGCCAGGGTCGCCTGGACGAGCGATGGAGCTCTATGGATCGCTGTGCGCACGAGGGGTGACCCGCAGGCCTTCAGCCACGTGGGCGTCGTCTCGAGCGGGATGAACCTGGCCCGTCACCTACGAGGGCGGGAGTGACCGCTCGGCGCCTGATCATCCTCGGCGCGACCGGTGATCTCACGGGACGGTACCTGCTGGGGGCCCTGGCCGAGATGGCCTGCTCCGGGTACCTCCCGGCCGACCTCACGATCGTCGGTGTTTCCCGGGACCGTTGGGACACGGCGCGGTTCCGCGAACACGCGGCCCGGTGCCTCGATCGTCACGCCGGCCACCTGAGCCCCGCCGGGCGCGGGGAGCTGGTCAAGCGGCTGTCCTTCGTCGCCGGTGACGTCACCGACCCCGCGGTCCTCATGGCGGCCTTCGGGCCGGACACGGCCGCCTCTGTCGCCTATCTGGCTCTGCCGCCGGCAGTGTTCGCCCCCGCGATCGAGGCCTTGGCCGCCATCGGTCTCTCGGAGCGGAGCCGCGTGGTCGTCGAGAAGCCCTTCGGGACCGACCTCCACTCCGCCCAGGCCCTGAACCGGCTCCTCCACCGCCATTTCCCCGAGGAGGCGGTGTTCCGCCTGGACCACTTCCTCGGCAAGCAGACCGTGCAGAACATCCTGGGTGTCCGCTTCGCCAACCGGCTCTTCGAACCGGTTTGGAACCTGGAGCACGTGGCAGGGGTGGACATCGTTTGGGACGAAACCGTCGCACTCGAAGGCCGTGCCGGTTACTACGACCACACGGGCGCCCTACGCGACGTCATCCAGAACCACCTGCTCCAGCTTCTCTGCCTGGTGGCCATGGAACGACCGGCGGCCCTCGACGCCAAGGAGCTCCGGGACCGCAAGGTGGAGCTGCTGCGAGCAGTCAGGACGCCCGCCGACGTGTCCACCCTCACCCGGAGGGCTCGGTATCTCGCCGGCCGGGTCGGTGACCGGCAGCTCCCGGACTACATCGGTGAGCCAGGCGTCGATCCCGCCCGCCAGACCGAGACCTTCGCCGAGGTGACATTGTTCATCGACAACGAGCGCTGGCGGGGAGTTCCCTTTTTCCTGCGCACCGGCAAGGCCTTGCAGGCCGACCGCCGTGAGATGGCGATCCGGTTCCTACCGGTGCCCGATCGTGTCTTCGAACAACAGGACGATCCGCCACTGAACCGCCTTGCCTTCCAGATGGGCCCCGACCGCATGGTGCTCGATCTCGCTCTCAATGGCGCCGGAGACCCCTTCTGTCTCGAAGCAGCCGCCCTGGAGCTGACCCTGGCTCCTCAGGACCTGTCGGCCCATGCCCGACTGCTCGTCGAGGCCATCGAAGGCGACCCTGCGCTCGCCATCCGCGGCGACGAGGCGGAGGAGTGCTGGCGCATCGTGGAGCCCATCGTGGAGCAGTGGCAGCGCGGCGTGCCGCCCCTGCTGACCTACCCCGCGGGCTCCCGGGGTCCCGCACTGTGAACGGGATCGTCACAGGTCACGTCCAGCGTCGTGAGCGCCGCGTGTGATCACCCTCGTCGCGCTCCACGCCGTCATCGCCGCGCTGGCGCCCGCGGCCGCCCGCCGCCTGGGGCCACGCGTCTTCTGGCTGTGCGCCGTGGCGCCGGCCGCCGCCCTGGTCTGGGTCGTCGCCCGCTCTGCCCCGGTGCTCGACCTGCGCCCACGGGTGGAGCACGTCGACTGGGTGCCAGGACTGAACCTGGGGATCGACCTCCGCCTGGACGGGTTCTCGCTCCTGATGGCGGGGCTGATCTCCGGAGTCGGAGTCCTCATCTTCGTCTACAGCCGGTGGTACTTCTCCGACCAGCCCGGCCTCGGGCGGTTCGCGGGGACGCTCACCGCGTTCGCGGGCGCCATGCTCGGCGTCGTCCTCGCCGACAACCTCTTCGTCCTCTACGTCTTTTGGGAGCTGACGTCGATCACGTCGTACCTCCTCATCGGGTTCGAGGACAAGAAGGGATCGGCGCGGGCCGCGGCGTTGCAGGCGCTCCTCATCACCGCGGCCGGTGGGCTGGCCATGCTCGCAGGCTTCGTCATGCTCGGGCAGGCGGCGGGCACCTACTCGCTCTCGGGCATCCTGGCCGATCCTCCGTCCGGCGCGCTGGTCGCCCCGGCACTGGTCCTGGTGCTCCTCGGCGCCTTCACCAAGTCGGCGCAGGCCCCTTTCCACTCATGGCTCCCGGGGGCCATGGCCGCGCCCACCCCCGTCAGCGCCTACCTGCACTCGGCCACGATGGTGAAGGCCGGGGTGTACCTGATCGCCCGTCTCGCGCCGGCGTTTGCCGGTTCGGTGGCGCTCTGGCGCCCCCTCGTGCTGGCCGTGGGCCTGACGACGATGATGCTCGGCGGCTACCGGGCCCTGCGCCAGCACGACCTCAAGCTGCTCCTCGCCTACGGCACGGTCAGTCAGCTGGGCCTGATGGTGGTGCTCGTCGGCGCCGGTCGCCCCGACCTCACTTTTGCCGGCGCGGTGCTGCTCCTGGCCCACAGCCTCTTCAAGGCTGCGCTCTTTCTCGTCGTGGGCATCGTCGACCACCAAGCCCACACGCGCGACCTGCGGTCCCTGACCGGCCTGGGCAAGCGGATGCCTGCCACCCTCGCGGTGGCTGCAGTCGCTGCCGCGTCGATGGCCGGGCTTCCCCCGCTCCTCGGCTTCATCTCCAAGGAGGCGATCTACGAGGGGCTCCTGCACTCCGGCTCGGCGATCGGGGACAGGCTCGTACTCGCCGGCGTGGTGGCGGGATCGGCCCTCACGCTGGCGTATGGCGCGCGGTTCGTGTGGGGCGGCTTCGCCACCAAAGCCCGGATCTCGGTGCGCGACCCCGTGGGCCCCGACGTCCCTCCGCCCCCTTGGCCGTTCCTGGCGCCCGCCGCCCTCCTCGCCGTGCTGACCGTCGCCTGCGGCGTCGTCCCGGCGCTCGGCGGAGGAGTCGTAGAGGCCGCCGCCGCCTCGCTGGACCGCGCCGCGGGTGGGCTCCACCTGGCTCTGTGGCACGGCCTCACGCCCGCCCTGGCCCTCTCCGTCCTGACCGTGGCCATCGGCATCCTGCTGTTCCTCGGTCGGGAGCGGCTGGAGCGGCTGCAGGATCGCATGCCTCGGGTCCCCAGCGCCTTCTCCGGGTACGAGGCCTCGATCGTCGGCCTCACGCGGCTGGCGGCGTTCTCCACGGGTGTCGTGCAGAATGGGTCGTTGCCGGTCTACATCGCCGTCATCCTGCTGACTGCCCTGGTCCTCCCCGCGGCGGCGCTCGTCCAGGTCACCGGTGTCGGCTACGACCTCGAGCTGGCCGACTCGCCGCTCCAGGTGGCTGTGGCCGCCATCGTCATCGCGGCAGCGGTCGGCGCCACGTTCGCCGGTCGCAGGTTTGCCGCCGTCCTCTTCGTCGGCGGCGTGGGATACGGCGTCGCTCTCCTGTTCACGATCCAAGGCGCGCCGGACCTCGCCTTGACCCAGTTCCTCGTCGAGACGTTGACGCTCGTCATATTCGTCCTCGTGCTGCGCCATCTCCCCGAACGCTTCAAGCCTGCGCCGTGGCCGCTTCGGGAGGGCGCTCGTTGGGTCATCGCGGGAGGGATGGGCCTCTTCGTGGCCGGGTTCGTCGTGGTGGCCGCCAGCGCCCGCACCGCACCACCGATCTCCACCGAGTACGTGGCGCGTGCCCTTCCGGAGGGCGGTGGTCGCAACATCGTCAACGTCATCCTCACCGACTTCCGGGGCCTGGACACCGTGGGCGAGGTCACCGTGCTAACCGTGGCCGGCCTCGGCATCGCCAGCCTGGTGGCTGTCGCCCGCCGCTCTCGGGAAGAACCCCCGGTGCTGGAGCGCACGTCAGCGACCGGGCCGGCGCCGTCGCTGATCCTCGAGAGGTGCGTGTCGGGGCTGTTCCACACGGCCCTGCTCTTCTCGCTGTTCCTCCTCTTCGCCGGGCACAACGCCCCCGGAGGAGGGTTCGTCGGCGGTCTGGTCGCCGGCGCAGCCTTTGTCCTGCGTTACGTGCAGGGCGGCACGGAGGAGGTCGGGCGCACCACCCCCTTGTCGTCGGCCGGCATGGTGGGCATCGGTCTGGCGCTGACGGTGACGACGGGAGCGGCGGCGTGGCTCACGGGCGGCGAGTTCCTGAAGAGCGGCAAGCTGTCCTTGGACCTGCCGGTGCTCGGGACGGTGAAGACCACCACGGCGCTGGTGTTCGATATCGGTGTCTACCTGGTGGTCGTCGGTCTCGTGGTCGGCATGCTCCTGTCCCTCGGGCAAGAGGAGAGCGAGCAGGCGGAGCTGGAGGCGGCCCGCCCATGATCCTGACCCTTGCCGTGGTCATCGGCGTGCTCTACGCCCTTGGCACCTACCTGCTGTTGCAACGGAACCTCACCCGCATCGTCCTTGGGCTGGTGATCATGGGCCATGGGGCCAACCTGCTCCTACTCGTGGCCGGAGGCCCGGCGGGCCGGGCGCCGCTGGTCGGCGCCGGCCCCGAGAGCACCTTCGCCGACCCCCTCCCACAGGCGATGGCCCTTACCGCCATCGTCATCACCTTCGGCGTGGCCGCCTTCCTCCTCGCCCTGGCCTACCGGAGTTGGATGCTCCGGGCCGACGACGACGTGGAGGACGACGTGGAGGACCGCAGGATCAGGCGGCGGACGGATGAGGGGGCCGACGCGCAGTGAGGGTGCTCATCCCCCTGCCCGTGGTCCTGCCTCTTCTCGCCGCCGCCATCTCCATGGCCCTGCACCGTCGGGCGCTGGTGCAGCGCCTCCTGGGGTTCGTGGTGCTGACGGTCAGCCTGGCCGCCACCATCGCAGTGCTGGTCGAGGTCCGGGCTGACGGGCCGGTGGCAACCCAGATGGGCGCCTGGCCCGCGCCGATCGGGATCACCCTGGTCGCCGACCTGTTCGCGGCCATCATGCTCGTCGTTTCCGCCGCCACGGTACTGGCGGTCTTCGTGTACGCCATCGGCAGCCCGCGCACCGCCGACGCTGCCCTCTTCTTCCACCCCCTCTATCTAATCCTGGCCGCCGGGGTATCGGCCTCTTTCCTGGCCGGCGATCTCTTCAACCTCTTCGTGGCCTTCGAGGTCATGCTCAGCGCCAGTTATGTCCTCATCACTCTGGGTGGGACCCGCGACCAGGTCCGCACGGGGATGACGTACGTGGTCATCAGCCTGCTGGCCTCGACCCTCTTCGTGACCGCCGTGGGCCTGGTCTATGCCGCCACCGGCACGGTGAACATGGCCGACCTGGCCGCGAAGATCGGCGACCTGCCCGAAGGCGTGCGCGAGGGCCTCGGCCTGCTGCTGCTCGTGGTGTTCGGGGTCAAGGCGGCGATCTTCCCGTTGTTCTTCTGGCTCCCTGACTCCTACCCCACGGCTCCGGCGCCCGTGACGGCGATCTTTGCCGGCCTGCTGACCAAGGTGGGCGTCTACGCCATCATCCGCACCCAGACGTTGCTCTTCCCGACAGATGACGGGCCGTCACTGCTTTTGCTCGCCATCGCGGGGGCCACCATGTTGGTGGGCGTGCTCGGGGCCATCGCCCAGAACGACGTGAAACGCCTTCTCAGCTTTCACATCGTCAGCCAGATCGGGTACATGATCATGGGGCTCGGCTTCTTCACGGTGGCCGGCATCGCGGGGGCGATCTTCTTCATCGTCCACCAAATCGTGGTGAAGACCACGCTCTTCCTGGTCGGTGGCCTCGTCGAGAATGCCACGGGCACCGGAGCGCTGAACCGGCTGGGGGGCCTGCTCCATCGGGCGCCGCTCATCGCCGTCCTGTTCCTCTTGTCCGCCCTGAGCCTGGCCGGCATACCGCCCTTCTCCGGCTTCGTCGCCAAGCTGGCCCTCGTACAGGCCGGCCTCGAGGTGGACCGCTTCGTCATCGTGGGCGTGAGCCTGGGGGTCAGCCTGCTGACGCTGTACTCGATGACCAAGATCTGGGCCGGCGTGTTCTGGGGCGCCCCGGAGGAGGATCCTCCACTGGTGGGCGCACGCGGCGACGGACGACTGGCCGCGCCGGCCCTGATGGTGGTTCCCACCGGCGCCCTCGTGCTCCTCAGCCTGGCCATCGCCGGCGCGGCCGGGCCGGTGTACAACCTCTGCCGGGAAGCGGCGACGGCACTGTCGGAGCCGTCAGCCTACGTCCGGGTGGTGATGGGGACGTGAGCGATCGCGGTCGCCGGCAACCGCCAAGGCTGCTCATGATCACCTGGCTGACAATGGTCTGGGTTGCCCTCTGGGAGGACCTCAACGCGGCCAATCTCCTGGCCGGGCTGACCCTCGCGGCCGTGCTGGTCACCCTCTTCCCGCTCTCCTCGCCAGGCGTCGCCGGCACCCTGCGGCCGGTGGCGGCAGCCCACTTCGTCCTCTACTTCGCCTGGAAGCTGGTCGAGGCGTCCTTGGTTCTGGCGTGGGAGGTCGTGACCCCCCGCAACCGGATCAACCAGGGGATCGTCGCCGTCCCCATTCAAGGCATTTCCGACAGTCTGACCACCCTGGTGGCCAATGCCATCTCGCTCACGCCTGGGAGCCTCACCATCGAGATCCGCCGCGACCCGACCGTTCTCTATGTCCACGTGCTCCACCTCCACGACATCGAGGCCGTCCGGCGTGACGCCCAGTACCTGGAGGTTCTGGCCATCCGGGGCTTCGGTAGCGCCCGGGCCGTCGACCTGGCCGAAGCGCAGCTCGACGAGGCCGACGACGCCGCCGCCGCGACGGGTACCCCGGATTGCCGCGGCGGGGGGGGCGGGAAGTGATCCTCGTCACGTCCGTGGCCCTGGGAGGCGTCGTCGTGGCCGGGCTGCTGTGCCTGCTCCGCCTCCTCCGGGGTCCGTCGTTGGCCGACCGCATCGTTGCGCTCGACGCCCTGCTGGTCCTGATCGTCAGCGGGATCGCAATCGATGCCGCTCGCACCGGCGAAGGTACCTACCTCGAGGTGCTGGTGGTGGCCGCGCTCCTGGGCTTCGTCGGCACGGTGAACGTGGCCCGGTTCATCGAAAGGCGGGGAGCATGAGTCTGGGAGACGTGGTTGCCTCCGCTCTGATCCTCACCGGGGTCGCGCTGAGCATCACTGCCGGGATCGGGCTGCATCGCTTTCCCGACGTGTTCGCCCGCATGCATGCCGCCACCAAGCCCGCCACCCTCGGGCTGGTCCTCGTGCTGGCCGGGGCCGCGATTCGGATGGACCAGCGCGGCGACGTAGCCAAGCTCCTCCTGGTGATGGCCCTCCAGTTCCTGACCGCGCCGGTCGGCGCCCACATGGTCGGGCGGGCGGCCTATCGTGCCGGCACTGAGCTGAGCCCGACGACGAGCTGCGACGAGCTGGCTCGCGACGACGCGGCGGGCGTCCACGGGCGGGAGGAGGCGCCCCACGACGGGGGGTAGCCGCGTGTCACCCGGGGGCCGGCGCGGCCGTGGCCCCCGCGGCCGGGGCCCCGGCCGCTTCGATCGGGGGCCGGCCGGCTGCCTGCCGGGCTCGGTCGAAGGCTTGCCGGCCCTCCTGGACCTTGCTGGCGAACGTCACCGGGTCACCGTTGCGCAGTGCGGCATCCGCCTCTGCGAATGCGCGTCCCGCCTCGTCGAGGAGCCGGCGGGCCTCGTCGGAGAGCACGGGCGTGGCCGGCGTACCCGGTGTGCCGGGCGCGTCGGGCGAGTCCGGGTCCGTCCCGGTGGCCGGCCCTTCCTCCAGCGTCGGCGGTGCATCGCCGAAGATGGCGACGAGCGCATCCTGCAGCGTGTCGCGTATGGCGATGCGGCCGCCGAAGGCGACGATCACCTTCTTCAGTTCCGGCACCGCATTGGCGCCGGTGGCCTGCACGTACAGGGGCCGGATGTAGATCAGGGACTGTTCGATCGGGATGATGACGAGGTTCCCCAGGAGCACCTCTGACCCGGCCCGGCTCAGGAGGGTGATGAGCGAGGAGACCTCCGGCTCCTGGTTGATGCGGGCGTTCACGATCGCCGGCCCGTCCACCTGGCGGTCCCTCGGCATCACGAAGACTTCGAGCTTTCCGTAGTCGGCCGGATCGGACTTGGCCACCATGAAGGCCGAGAGCTCCCGCCGCGAGTCGTCGTCGGAGAACGGTACGAACGGCTGCAGGATCAGGAACTCGGCGCGGGGCTCCTCTGGAAGCCGCATTAACAAGTAGTAGGGATCCATCCGCCCTTCCCGCGGACTGCCCAGTGGGCCCCCCGCCGGGTTCGGCGCCGCCGGCGCCGCGGTCCGGCCCGCAGAGCCGGGATCCTGGGCGATGTTCCAGCGGTCGGACTGGGAGTAGAACTGGTCGGCCTCGCTGATGTGGTAGCGGCCCCACATGTTGGTCTGGACCCGGAACAAGTCCTCGGGATAGCGGAAGTGCGCTCGCAGCTCCGGAGGCGCCTCGCCGGTGGCGAACAGCTTCGGGAAGGCCTTGGCGTAGGCGGCAGCGATGGGGTCGTCGGGGTCGACGATGTAGAAGGTGGCGTCGCCGTCGTACGCGTCGATCGCCACTTTGACGGAGTTGCGGACGTAGTTGAACTGGTGGTTCAGCCCGCTCCCGGGGCTGAGCCGGTTGGTGACCGCCTGCTGTCCGTACGGGAACAGGTCGCTGGTCGTGTAGGCGTCGAGAAGCCAGACGATGCGGCCGTCGAGGACCACCGGGTACGGGTCGTGGTCGTAGTGCAGGAAGGGGGCGATGGTGCGCACCCGCTCGCGGATGTCCCGTATGTACAGGATCCGCGAGCTGGGGGTCATGAAGCCCGAGATCAACGGGTTGACGTCGCCGAACCGCAGTGCGAAGGCCAGACGGCGAGGCACCGTGCCGATGCCGACTCCTCCTTCGCCGTCGTACCGGTTGGTCACCGCGGTGCCGTCCTCCCGGACGTAGTCGATCTCGTCCCGTCCGGTGTTGACGATGCCGAAGCCGCCGATCGCCTCGCCGTGGTAAAGGCGAGGCTGGGTGATCGGCGGCTCGCCCTGAGGCGGGATGTTCTTGACCAGGAAGTCGGGCTGGCCGTCGGCCGTGACCGAGTTCGCCGGCGACAGCACCGCCCCGTAGCCGTGGGTGAAGGCCAGGTGCCGGTTCTCCCATGTGTCGGAGGGCAGGCTCCCGGGGTTGAGCTCGCGAGCCGACAGGACGATCTGGGTCGTGTCGTCCCCCACCTCGTAGCGGTCGACGTCGACGTCGGTGAAGCGGTAGAAGGTCCGCACTTCCTGCAGGCGTTGATACGTACGCTGGAGGACCTGCGGATCCCACAGGCGGATGTTGCGAACCGTCTCCGCGTTACGGACGAGCGCGTCGGCTCCCAGCTGCTCGTCGTAGGCGAACGGCCTGACGTCGACGTCCTCGAGCCCCATGGCGGCCCGGGTGGCGTCGATGTTGCGTTGGATGAACTCGACCTCGCGGGTCGACTCGGCCGGCTCCACCCGGAAGCGCTGGACCAGCGCCGGGTAGGCCGTACCGGCGACCACCGCGACGAGGCCCCACAGGCCGACAGCCATGACCGGCAGGGCCCACCCCCGCTGGCGGATGTTCACCAGGAAGAGCGCGGCGGCCACGATCGAGATGACGATCAACAGGTTCAGTGCCGGAAGCTGGGCGTTGACGTCGGTGTAGGTCGCGCCTTGCACCGCCCCGCGGGTGGAGAAGGCCAGCTCGAAGCGGTCGAGGTAGTAGTTCGCCGCCTTGACCAGGGCGATGGCCGCGAAGAGAACGGACAGGTGCGCCTTCACGCCCCGGGACACGTACCGGCCGGGGATCTGGAGGCGGATCCCGCCGTTGACGTAATGGGCCACGGCCGTGACCATCACGACGATTACCAGGAAGGCGAAGAGCGCGTTGGCGACGAAGGTCAGGAAGGGCAGCTGGAAGACGTAGAAGCCGAGGTCCCGCTCGAAGAGGGGATCCTCGCCGCCGAACGAGACCCGGTTGCGGAAGAGGATCCAGTCGTTCCAGCGGCTGGAGGCCCCTGTGCCGAACAGGATGCCGAGGAACAGCGCCGTTCCGGCGCGGACGGCGCGGGGACGACGGTCGAGCACCTTGTGGACCTCCGCCAACGTGGTTTCCTCGGGCCCGGCCGGCCGCACCGGGGGAGCCAGGCGCTGGGCTACGAGGAGGTTCACCCAACACAGGAGGAAGAACGCGGCGCTGAAGGCCAGGGCCAAGCCGACCTTGGTCAGGAGCACTCCCGACCACACGCTGATGAAGCGGAGCGAGTCGAACCAGAGGTAATCCGTGTAGAGCCCGGCGACACCTCGAGCGGAGAGGAGCACCAGGAGGATGGCTCCCGCGACGAGAGCGATCACCAGCCGTCCCGCACGTCGTCTGCGCGGCATCTCCGACTCCGGCACCATCGCGGTCCTGAGACTAACTGAGGTCAAGCCCCTCCGGGGGCCGCGCGCTGCGAGCGGTCGGTTGCTCGGCGATAACAAGCACCACATCGTCGGTGATCCCACCCTCGCAATGACGGTCGAGGTCCTCGAGGATCCGTTCCAGCACCATGCCAAGATCAGGAACACCGACATGCCGGCTGAAGCTGGACTGGAGGTCGAAGTAGTCGCCCTTGGCGTCGCGTCCCTCGAAGGCGCCGTCGCTGAAGAGCAGGATGCGCGAGCCGGAACACAGGCGCAGCTCCTCCGCAATGGCCTCGGTGTCGAGACAGAGGGGCAGCGACGGCGGAACGTCGATCGGGTGTACGTCTTGGCCCGAGGCCAACAGGGGGAGCGGGTGCCCGCATCGGATGATCGTCGCCAGATCTCCGTCGAGCTGGACGAAGACGGCCGTTGCGAAGTCCTCGCCGCCGCCGTCGCCCACACGACGGCCAGCGGTATCGACTGTCTTGGCGACAACCGTCAGCTGTGGCTCCGAGCGCGCCCTGCTCCGGAACTCGCCCAGGAGGACGGATGCCAGGCGTACCGCTTCGAGGCCCTTCCCCCGCACGTCGCCGACGATGAGCCGCACCCCCCACGGCGTCTCCTGCGCGTCGTAGAAATCACCACCGATCTGTGCCTCCGCTGAGGCAGAGAGGTACCGGGCCGCGAGTCGGATGCCTCCCAGATCGTCGGGAAGGGGATGCAGGATCGCCTGTTGAGCCACCTGCGCGACATGGGTCACGGCCCGCAACTTTCGTTCGCGGGCAATGCGGCTGACCGCGAGCCAAACGGCGAGAAGTCCTCCGACAGCCACTGAGGCGACGCGGACGACATGGGGCGACGTGCCGATGGTGTCGTCGGTAAATCCCAGAAGGATGCCGAGCACCGTCGCCGCGACGGCCACGACGGCTGTGTCTCGGACGGACGTCAAGGCCGATGCCACGAAGGGCCCGAACACGAGGGGCACGATCAGTGACGCCTCGGCCCCGTAGACGAGGTCCAGGGAGGCGGCCACGAGGGTGGTGGCTGCCGCGATCCACCGTCCGCTGCCGTTGTTGCCTGTCACGGCAGGGTCCATTCCAGCTCTTTGTCCGATCGCAGTCACGACAAGGCGAGGGCGACGGACGCCAGCACCAGTCCGATGGCGGCGACCAGGGCGATGGCCCAAGGGAGCGTGGAGGCAAGAGGTGGAACGGTCAGCGGCTCTCCCTCGCGCATCGCCTGGTGGATGGCGAAGAAGCGTCTCCTCGCCGAGAGGGCGACGACCGCGCCGAGAGCGATCAGAGGAAGGCCTAACGCAGCCAGCCAAGCCGGGACCTGCGTCACGGTGTGCGACCCGGCAATGACCAGTCCCGCGACGAGCACGGAGAGGGCGGTACGCACGTAGGCCAGGAGCGTGCGTTCGTTCGCCAGAGACCACCGGGGGTCGGGTTCATCACGGGGGCCCGCCGCGGGCCCTGCTCGTGAAGTCGGACCAGTTTGGGGAGTGCTCACGGTCCGATCCTGCCAGGCGGACCGATCCTCACTGGGTCAGAGGCGCTCGCCGTCACGGGGGGCCGAGTACCGGTCCATGGTCCGGCTGGCGTTCGTCATGGTGGACGGGTCGGCCGAGGAGGTGATGCGGCCGCGCCGGCATCCCAGCACCGGCTGGTACTGGAATTGGACGGCTACACCGTCGTCGGAGCGACGGCCAGCTCGTGGCCGGACCCGCTGCCTCCTCCGTGACAAATGGCTGTTCGCCGACGTTAACGGGGACCGAGCCAGCCGGGACGCGGCATTACGCGAGCTGTCCGGTGCTCGGTCAGAAGAACCGGCGGCGTCGGGCAAGGGGCCGGTACGAACGGTCGTGGTCAACGACCAGCCGGTCGTCGTACCCGCGGTCGTAGACCGGGGTGTCGGGCCCGCGGCCGTAGTGGTACGTCCGAGCCCGTCCGCTCACGAGCCACACGACGCCTGCGGCCGCCACGACGGACAGCACGAACGACCACCCGTTGGTCAGGTTCGGCCCGAACAGCAACCGGCCTATGAACCCTCCGATGAGCGCCCCGGCAATCCCGGCGCCGATCGTCCCCAGCACTCCCATCGGCGTCGGCCCCGGAACGAACACACGGGCGACAGCTCCCACGATCAGCCCGATGAAGGCGAGGACGATGACGAACCAGAGAAGCGATTCAACCGTCATGTCCTTCTGATCCCCGGCTGGAGGGCTCACAAAACGTGAGCGGAGCTGCTCGCCGTGCGGCCCGACGGCTCGCATTGCGGAGCTAGAGGTCGCGCCCATGTGAACTACTGAGGTCAGCCAGCCACGGGTGGCCACCGGTGCTCAGGGCGACGGGTCGCCGGCCGACCGCTGGCGTTGAGCCGCCCGCAGCTCGTGGCGGGTGGTCACCCCGACTTTCGAGTACACGCTGGTGAGGCGGCCCCTCACGGTGTCGTACGAGATGCTCAGCTCGTCGGCGATCTCCTGGTTCGTGAGCCCTTCGGCGACCAGGTCGGCGACCTCGCGCTCTGCCGGAGAGAGGCTGGCCCAGCCGTGCGAGGGCCGGTCCCACGCCGCTGTCCCCACCAGGGCCAGTGCCACGGCGTCCTCTCGCGGCATCGCCGCCCCCTCGACCCAGGCGGCCTCGAGCTCCACGGGATCGAGCACTGAGCGCAGTCGGGCGACGTCGGCCTCGTAGCAGGCGATCTCGTCGGGGGTCCGAACCGACCCCGACGCCTCCCCGAGGGCCTGAGCGGCCCCGAACAGACGGGCAGCCGTCGTCGCCCCGCCTCCCTCGGCGGCCAGGCCGGCCATCGATTCCAGGGAGCTCACCATCCCGCCGCCCCCGGACTCGACCTGCAAGCGCATCGCCTCGCCGAGCAAGGCCATGGCATCGTCGCTGGCCCCCCGCAACCGGGCCAGGCGAGCCAGGCGGGCAAGCGCGGCGGCGACGCCGCCGGAGTCGGCGTTGGCTCGGGCGAGGGACAGGGCTTGGTCGTAGGCCGCCCGGGCCTGTCCCACGTCGCCGTCGGCGTGGCGGACGTCGCCCCGTACGAGCTGGGCTCGAACGAGGGCGTAGGGAAGCCCAGCCTTGCGGGCCACTTCACAGGCTTCATCGGCCAGTCCGCCGGCCGTGGGCAGGTCCCCTTCGGCCAGCGCCACCTCGGCCAGCCCCCAGAGGCAAGCGGAGAGGGGGAACGGAGCGCCCATGACCAGCGCCCCGGCCCGGCCCTCCTCCAGCAGGATGGTGGCCTCATCGAGCTTGCCCTGGGCCCACGCCAGCCGTCCGAGGAAGCTCAAAACCAAAGCGATGTCGAAGCGGTCACCCACGTCACGAAGAAGGCTGAGCGCCCGCCCGAAGAACTCCTCCGACCGCCGCAGTTCGCCCGCCGAGAACGCGGCCCATCCAAGGCCGATGAGCGCAGGGCCGGTTTCGACGCCGCCGTCCTCGGCCAGCTCGAGGCACTCCTCGAACACCCGACGGGCGCTGTCGATGTCACCCACGAAGAGATGGGCCCGCCCCAACAGGGCCAGGGCGCCGACCAGTGAGCCGATGTCGCCGTCGGCGCGGGCCTTGGCCACGCTGTCCTCCAGCACCGGCTTCGCCCCCAGCGGATCCTGGGTGAAGATCGACAGGAAACCGAGGAGGTTCAACCCCTGGGCCTCAGCCCGCCTCAGCCGCCCCTCCCGGGCCAGGGCCAGGCACTCCTCCGCCGCCCGCCGGGCCACAGCCACCTCGCCCCGCAGGATGGCCAGGAGCCCCAGTCCGTAGAGCGCCCGAGCCCGCAGGGCCCCGGGTGCGTCGGGCACGGCTTCGAGTGCTCGTCTCAGCCACTCCTGGCCCTCGCGCAGATAGGCCCTGGTCTTCCAGAACACCGTCAGCGCCCCGGCCAAGCGGACGGCGAGGACCGACCTGGCCCCGATGGCCCATTCCATGGCGGCCCGGAGGTTGTCGTGGTCGGCCTCCACGTCGTTGACCCAGTAGCGCCTGCGGCCTACGCCGTAGCGGTGCCAGGACCGTTCCACCAGGGAGACACACCAGGCGCCATGGCGGGCGCGCACCGCCTCGGTCTCCCCGGCCTCCTCCAGGCGCTGGTGCCCGTAGGCCCGGATGGTCTCCAGGAGGCGGTAGCGGGGCTGGGGAGCGGTGACGTCGACCTGGACGAGTGACCTGTCCACCAGTGACTCCAACAGGTCGACGGCGTCGTCGCGGGGCGCTCCCTTGCCGGTGCAGACCTCCTCAACGGCGTGCAGCGTGGCTCCACCGGCGAACACCGACATCCGACGAAGCAGCGTCGCCTCCTCGCTGCTCAAGAGCTCGTAGCTCCAGTCCACGGCCGCCCGCAGCGTCTGGTGACGGGCCTCGGCCGCCGGGCCGGCTGCGGTAAGGAGGCGGAAGCGGTCCTGCAGCCGCTCGGCGATGTCGGCCGGCCCGAGGGCGGCGATGCGGGCGGCGGCCAGCTCGATGGCGAGTGGGATGCCGTCGAGCCGGCCGCAGATCTCCGCGATGAAGGGCAGGTTCTCGGCGGTGGGGGAGAAGGAGGGGCTGCCGGCCGCCGCCCGGGCGCAGAACAGGGCCACCGCCTCCGACTCGAGCGCCTCCACCCCCGGGCCGGGAACCGACAGCGGGGCCAGGGAGGTGGCCTGTTCACCCGCCACGCCGAGGCGCTGCTGGCTGGTGGCCACTACCCGGAGCCGACCGCAGTCGGCCAGGAGGCGCTCGGTCAACGCGGTGCACGCGGCCAGGACGTGCTCGCAGTTGTCGAGCACCAGCAGCGCGTCGCCCCCTGAGAGGCGGGCGACGACGGCGTCGGCGGGATCCCGCCCGGGTTCGGGGTCGAGCCCCAGGGCGGAGGCCACCGCCTGGGCCACCAGGTCCGGGTGGACGACGGGCGCCAGCTCCACCAGCCATGCGCCGTCGGGATAGTCACCCTGGACCTGATGGGTGACCTCAACGGCCAATCGCGTCTTGCCGATCCCCGGAGGGCCGGTGACGGTCACCAGCCTGGATGATTTGACGAGGGCCGCGACTTCCGCCATCTCCCTGACCCGACCCACGAACTCCGGCAGCCCGGCATGGAATTTGCGGGCGCCCTCCGTTCGTGGCCGGTCGGGCGCATCACCGCCAACCGGTGTGACCACCTGGAGTGGACGCGACGAGATCTCCCCTGCCGTCGCCTTGGTCGGGTTGGCCCTCGCGTGTGGTGGCTGCTTCGGCAAGCGAGTCGCTCCTGCGATCTCTCTGAGGATTCGTCTGTCTCTCAGGATGTCACGGCAAGACATCGTCCGGCAGCTACGTTTTCACACCCTCCGGTTGCTTCCGGGGCCGGGACCTCACGTACTTCCGAGCTTCACCCGTGGTCCAGCGCGGCCGGCTCCATATCAGCTCGAAACGATCGTCTTCGTAACGCAGAACGTCATGAACGGACCACGCGAGGTCATACCGTCGAGCTTCGGGCGGCCAGTCGTGGGACACGCCCCGGTATTGCAGCAACGCCCGGAACGAGACGCCCTTTTCAGCCGCCATCTCCTTCAAGAGAGCCAAGCCGCCCGTATTCGATCCGACAACCCCTACCGGCACCTTGGCGAGCGCCCAATCACCGAGAGCCCAGCACTCTTGGCTATTCTTCCTTGACACCTCCAAAAGAGTAACCAGCAATACACCATTATGGTTACTGATTTTCTGTGGATTGGACTACGTAAGGTGCGGCAAGACTTACGTATGGTGACAAGAAACTACGTACAAAGTGACCGTCACTAAGCACAAATGTTGGCGTCGAGCTCACGGCGGGACCGGATCCCGAGCTTGGAGTAGGCCCGCTGCAGGTGGGTCTCCACGGTTCGGCGGGAGACGAGGAGCTGCCTGCCGATGGCCTCGCTGGTCAGCCCGGCCGCGGCCAGGGCCGCCACCTCCCGCTCCGCGGGGGTGAGCGCCTCCGGACCGCTCGAGGGTCGGTTGGCCTTCCGCCCGGGCGGGGAGGCCTCGCCCACCGCCTCCTCCGTCGACAGGGCCATGCCGGCCCACCATCCGGCGTCGAAGCAATCAGGCCCAAGCCCGTGGCGCGCCAGGGCCACCGCGGCGTTGTAGTCGCCCAGGTGGGGCTCGAGGCGAATGCAGCCGTGATGCTCCCGAAGAGACTGGGCGGCGCCGAGGAGACGGGCGGCGCCGGCCAGCTCCCCGCTCGACGCCCTGAGGGCGCCGAGGCCCTCGAGGGAATCGGCGATCTCAGCCGGGTCGCCGATGCGGTCCCGCAGGGCCAGCGCCCGATGGTGGAGCGTTTCCGCCCTCCGGTGCTCGCTCCCCGCCGCCGCCATGCGAGCCAGCTCGTCGAGCGCCTGGGCCTCCGCGGCCTTGTCAACACAGGTTCTGGCAGAGGCGCGAGCTTCTTCGAGCAGCGACCGGGCGCTGTCCTGCGCTCCGGCGGCCCGCGCCAACTGGGCCAGGCCGTGCAGGCAGGGAGAAACCAGATGGGTCAGCCTCTGAGCCCGGGCCAGTGAGAGGGCATCGTCGAACCGCCTCCTGGCGTCGTCGAGATCGCCGCGACCCTGGGCCACTCGGCCCAGGCCGACGAGCGCCTTGCCTCCGGGGTAGGGGACAGCAGTCTCGTCGGCCCGGCGCAGGCACTCAAGGAACAGGGCCTCGGCAGCCTCGTCGTCGCCCTGAAGACGGGCCAGCTCACCGAGGCACGCCACGGTCATCGCGGCCGCGTGGGGGGCGACGTCGCCCATTCGCAGCGCCTCTCTGAGGTGCTGCTCCGCCTCCTGGTAGTCACCCCGCATGGCGGCGGTGGCGCCCAATCCCTGCAGGGCGTTGGCCAGCACAGTGTCGTTGGCTCCACCTCGAGCCGAGTCTCGGATCTCACTGAATGCCCTGTGGGCGGGAGCGACGTCGCCCACGAGAAGGTGCGCTCTGGCGTATGCGCCCAGGGCCTCGGCCAGGCAGTCGGGGTCGCCCGTGGAACGGGCAAGGTCCACCGCCTCGTCGAGCGTCCGGAACCCCGCGGCCACGTCGCCCGCCAGCACCGAGACGAACGCCGACATGGCCTGGGCTCGGACCACCAAGGTGGCATCGCCGGCCTCATGACTGGCGGCCATGCTGGCCTGCAGCCGGGCTTTGGCAAGACCGAAGTCGCCTCCGCTCGTCGCTCCCGACCCGGCGTAGTAGAGGAGATTCGCTCGTACGGGAGCGGCGAGGTCGTCGGCCAGCAGCAAGACCTGCTCCAGTAGCGCCCGTGCCTGGGCGTCGTCGCCCCGAACCCTGGAGAGCATTTCCCCCGCCCTCCCCAGACGTGTGGCCGCGTCCGCCCGGCCGTGGGCGGCGGTCCATCGGAACGCGGCGAGTATCTCGTCGTGCTCGGGCTCGAGCAGCTCGACCCATTCCTGCCGGCGGTCGTCGCCCGCCTGGGCGATGAGCTCGGTGTACCAGCCGCTGTGACGGGCGGCTACGTCGTCGGCCTCTCCGACCTTGGCCAGCTGCTCCGCGGCGAAGTGGCGGATGACGCCGAACAGCCGGTAGCGAGTCCGGTGGCCCACGGTCTCGGCCACGACCAGGGACTTTCCGACCAGGGCGCACAGGACGTCGAAGGAGTCCTCGGTCGGCGCCTCGTCGCCGGCGCCGACGTGGGCGGCCGCCTCGGCGGTGAACGAGCCGGCGAACACCGACAGGCGGCCGAGCAGGCTCTGTTCGGGTGGCGCGAGCACATCCCAGCTCCACTCCAGGGCCGCCCGCAGGCTCTGGTGGCGGGGTTCCGCGGTGCGGGGGGCCGCGGGCCGGGTGAGCAGGCGCAGGGGATGGTCGAGCCGGGCGACGATCTCGGCGGGGGAGAGGACGCCGCTGCGGGCGGCGACGAGCTCGATCGCGAGAGGGAGGCCGTCGAGCCGTCGACAGATTTCGACAATGGCGGCGATGTTGTCGGGGGTCGGGCTGAACCCTCGGGCCACGGCCGTCGACCGATCACAGAAGAGTTGCACCGCCTGGGAGTCGACAAGGGCCTCTGGCAATGTGGCACAGCCGGCCTCCGGCAGCGACAGGGGCGCCGCCTGCCACACGACCTCCCCGGGGATCCGCAGTGGCTCCCGGCTGGTGGCGAGGACGCGGACACCGGTCGCGGCCATCAGGGACTCGGCCGCTTGGGCGCAGGCCGCCACCAGGTGGTCACAGTCGTCGAGCACCACCAGTACCGGCTGTCTCGCCTGGGCCACAGCGGCCGAGAGCTGGTTGGCGTCGGCCAGCGCGGCCACGTGCACCACCTTCGTGGCGAGCGCTTCGGTAGCGCTGAGGCGGTTGGCGACCTGCAGGGCCAGGTGGCTCTTGCCTATCCCGGGTGCTCCGGTGACGGTCACCAGTGGGTGCCGCGATACCACCTCGAGCAGACTGCTCAGCTCACTCTCGCCAGCCAGAGAGGAGACCTGCGTCGAGCCATCGCACCTCATGCCCCCACAATGACGGGTTCCGATGCGGTTAGCGCGCGCCACAGTTGCGAAAATTTTGCGGTGGTGGGGTTGGCCAGGGGTTCCGGACAGCGCGACATGCCTCGTCCTGGGGCGCCGAATCGGCCGGTCTGTGGTAGCGGGTTTGGCGGGGCAGCGACCGGGTAGTTCTCGCCGTTTCGGGGCGAAGTCAAGCCGTGGCGCCGCCTCTCCGGTCCCCGGCTGATCACCGGGGTTCGGGGCGGGTTCAAATCCGTGAGCCTGCCCCACCCTCGCCCGCACCCCTGCGGTGGCAGGGTGCCGCTGGTACAGTCCTTGCGTGAATCCTCTCGGTTGGCTGGACAGGTTGGGCGCAGAACGGACCGAGAAGGGCCAAGTGCTGTACGTCCTGTACGTCATCATCGCCGTCCTCGTCATCATTGTCCTTCTAAGACTCCTCGGCGTCGTCTAGGCGTCCCGAGACGCCACGGGCGCGGCTTCAACCCCGGCCGTAGGCGTCTGGCGGCCCTGCTGTGCGGGCTGCTGGCCGACTGGTTCGGAACGCTCGACCGTCCTGGGGTCGTCGTCCTGGATTCGCGACAGCTGTTCGGGATGTCTCGCGACACAACAACCGCGCCCCCGGCAGGACTCGAACCTGCGACCCGCTGCTTAGAAGGCAGCCGCTCTATCCGCTGAGCTACAGGGGCTTGACCATGGCCTGTGACGTTGGGGGTTTCGACAGGATAGCGTCGGAACACCGCCCTACCGGCGCAGCGGGACCGCGCAGTTGAGCGGTGTCAAGCCGCGGCTCACGTGCCGCGACTCGTTGGCGCCCGACAGCCGAGTTGAGCGGATTGGCAGGTCCGGAGGCGGACGTTGCGGCCCCTCGAGGTAGTGGGGGCGACATGCGTGTCGCGCAGCTCGTGGTGGTGTCGGCCCAGAACGGGGGGTGGTGGGCCATGCCTTCGGCCCCGCTTCATGAGTGACGTGTTCCCCGTCATCGCCTACCTCTCCCTGCCGGCCGGCGCGGCCCTGGCCATCGCCGTCAGCATTGCGCTCAACGCCGAGGGGGCGTACCTGCGGTCTTCCACCTGTTGGAACGCCCAACCGGTCAGCATCGACCTCCGACCCGCCCGGGTCTGGGATCTTCACGACCCGCAGGCCCTTGCCGGGTACCGGGCCATCGTGACGGATGGCTTACGGGATGCCATGCTCGGCGCCTGTCCGAGCGCGTCGTGACCAAGATCGAACCCCGAACCTCGCGGGCCGAAGACGGCCCGAGCACCGGCAACGGGGAAGCTGAGTCAGCCAGCCCCTTGGCCCGGCGCGGGGTGGCGCCGGTCGACGTCCTCGCGGTCGTCGGTCTCGTCATCCTCCTTGCCTTCCTGTGGGGTCGCGGTCGCCATGTCTGGTTCTGGCTGGACGAGGGCATTTCGGTGGGCATCTCCTCCCACCCCTTGTCTCGCATCCCGGCCCTCCTGCGCCAAGACGGTTCTCCGCCGCTCTACTACCTGCTGCTGCATGTCTGGATGTCGATCTTCGGCACATCGGAGCAGGCCACTCACGTCCTGTCGCTCGTCTTCGGCTTGGCGGCAGTTCCTGCCGGGCTCTGGGCGGGATGGAGCCTGTTCGGGCGAAGAGCGGGATGGATGGCCGCGACTCTGGTGGCCGTCAGCCCCTTCGTGGCCACCTACGCCAACGAGACGCGCATGTACACCCTCGTGGCGCTGCTCGGCCTCTTGGCGACGGCGACCTTCCTGCACGCGTTCGTCTTCCGGCGCCGTCGCCACCTGCCCGGCTTCGCCATCTGTCTGGCCTTGCTCCTCTACACCCACAACTGGGCCGCCTTCTTCACGCTCGGCGCAGGCGTCACCCTGCTCGGATGCATCGCCCTCGCACCTCGGGAGGCCCGGCGCGGCATCTTCGTCGACGGCGTCCTGGCCTTCGGCGGCGCGGCGCTGTTGTACGCGCCGTGGCTGCCGTCGCTGGCATATCAGCTGGCCCACACCGGCGCCCCCTTCACGCTCCGACCGACCCTTCTCGGCGTGCGGGACGACCTCATCGAGCTCCTCGGAGGACGGGAGGCGGTGATCGTCCTCGGCCTCGGCTCAGGCGTCGCCTTCATGACGATCCTGCGACGGCCTTGGAGCCCGCGAGCGGTGGCCGTGCTGGCTGCCGTGGCCATCGCGGGCGTCGCCGTCGCTGCCGGTTGGGCTCTCTCCCGGCAAGAGTCTGTCTGGGTCTACCGCTACCTGGCCGTCGTGATCGGGCCTCTCCTCCTGGTCCTTGCCGTCGGCCTGGCGGAGGGCGGGCGGACGGCGGTCGCGGCCCTGGGCCTCACGGTGGTTCTCGTCGGCCCGTTCGGAGTCAAGGGTCAACCCTTCGACAAGAGCAACGTGAAGGATGTCGCCAGCCGCCTGGGACCGACGCTGCGCCCGGGCGACCTGGTCATCGCCGACTTCGGCCGGGTGCCGGTCCTGTCGCACTACCTACCGGGAGGACTCCGCTATGCCGAGACCACCGGACCAGTTCCCGACGAGAAGGCCTCGGACC
>Ga0247713_1000466_pt1 | contig 24899 bp, 25 predicted proteins | sample 21E_NmetaG_FD_189936 | JGI IMG/M metagenome (GOLD analysis project Ga0247713, IMG submission 189936) | Soil microbial communities from hillslope of Landscape Evolution Observatory, University of Arizona, Oracle, AZ, United States - 2-1-E_N | ecosystem: Engineered > Artificial ecosystem >... | reverse complement strand
GACGAGCTCGCGGCCGCCGCCGTAGCCGTTGCCGCGCGTGAGCTGCGGCGCGGACGGTGCCGCAGGCGTCGCGCCGGGCTTCGCGTCGGTCGGGGCGTCGCCGCGGATGCGCGCCGCGATGAGGCTCGGCTTGAGCTTCCGCAGGAAGGCGGCGTCGGCCGCGAGCTCGTCCGCCGCCTTCGCGGCGACGCCGCCGCGCGCGGCCGCGCTCTGCGACGCCTCCTCGAGCTTGTCCGCCGCGCGCTCGACCGTGTCGTCCCCGCGCGTCACTTCTTCGTCGGAGGCTCCTCGCCGGTGGCGAGGCGCCAGATCTTGGAGGCAGCACGGCGCGCGGCCATCGTCGACGCCGCGCCGAGCGCGGCGTAGAGACCGGTCCAGACGATCTTGCGGAGGATCATCGCGGCCGATCATGTCCGTGCCGCGGTCGGACGAAACGTGGCCGCGGATCAGCCGGCGGGCGCGCCGCCAGGGCCCGGAAGGTCGGTCGTGTCGGCGCGGATCTCGGCACTCGGAGGCGCCGGCTCCGCCTCCGCGAGCCGCTCGAACGCGCCGGCGTCGAGGTCGAGCTCCACGCGGCCCTCCCAGATCGCCGCCACGCGCTCGGCGGGGACGTAGCGCGAGTGCCGGAGCACGCCGGGAGAGACGTTGAGGCCGTTGAAGATGTCGGCATTCGCGTCGCCGACGACGTCGTGGACGCTCCCGAGCTCCTCGCCGTCCGCGGCGACGACCTTCCAGCCCTTCTCGACGACCTTCCAGGAGACGGGGTCGGCCATCAGACCGCCCTGCCGCCGACGTACCAGACGGGGCCCTGCGTGGCGACGTGGCGGGTCTCCGACAGCGCGCGCAGGATCGCGATCGTGCCGCGGACGTTCTCGCGGTCGAGCCGCTCGAAGCAGCGGCGGGTCATCGCCGGCGAGGCGCCGTAGCCGGCCAGGCGCGCCACGCGGAACCGGAAGCCGGGGCGGCCGCCGTGGCGCGCGGGGTTCACGGGCGCGAGGAGGAGCGCCGCTCGCTCCAGCTGGTCGGTCGACCGGAGCTCGACCTCGACGTAGAGGTCGCTCCAGTCGCCGGGGAGCGTCTGCAGCGCCGCGTCCCACGACGCGGCGAGCGTGGCGCGCTCGGCGCGCGGCTCGAGCGCCGGCTCGCCCGCCGCGAGCAGGTCGAGGCGCCCGCCGATCCGCTCCCGGTCGAGCCGCTCGAGCGCGCGGCGGACGGCACCCGGGCCCGGGCCGGCGCCGCGCCGGGCGCAGAAGAAGCGGACGGCGCGCCCGCTGCGCCCGGGCGCGAGCGGCGCGAGCAGCGCGGCGGCGCGGTCGGCGTCGCTCCACTCGTCGACCTCGAGCGACAGGCGCGCGTCGTCCCACCCCTCCGGCAGGCCGCGCTCGATCGCGTTCCACTGCTCGACGAGCCTCACGAGCCTGAGCATAAACTCCGTGGCGATGGCCAAGGTCGAGAGAGAGACGCGCGTCTCGGAGGAGCTCCTGCGGGACTTCTTCCGCGAGATGCTGCTGATCCGCCGCTTCGAGGAGAAGGTGGAGGAGCGGTTCCGCGCCGGCGAGCTGCCGGGCTTCCTCCACGTGGCCATCGGCCAGGAGGCCGTGGCGGTCGGCGTCTGCCGCGCCATGGAGGAGGGTGACGTCTTCGGCTCGACCCACCGCGCGCACGGCCACACGCTCGCCGCCGGCACGCACCCGAACGAGGTGATGGCGGAGCTGTACGGGAAGCTCGAGGGCTGCTCGCACGGGTACGGCGGCTCGATGCACCTGTACGACGTCGAGCGCGGGAACCTCGGAGCGAACGCGGTCGTCGGCGGCGGACTGCCGTCGATCGTCGGCGCGGCGCTCGCGTTCCAGCTACGCCGCGAGCCGCGCGTGGCGGTTGCGTTCTTCGGCGACGGCGCGACGAACATCGGCCACTTCCACGAGTCGATGAACCTCGCGCAGCTCTGGAACGTGCCCGCCGTGTTCGTGTGCGAGAACAACAACTGGGCCGAGTCGACGCCGCGCTCGCAGCACATGCCGATCGACGACATCGCCAAGCGCGCGCTCGCGTACGACATGCGCGCGATGAAGGTGGACGGCCAGGACGTCGAGGAGGTCTACGTCTCCGCCCGTGAGGCGCTCGACCACGCGCGCAGCGGCGAGGGGCCGGTGTTCATGGCGGTCGAGACGCACCGGCTCGTCGGCCACTACATCGGCGACCCACAGGTCTACCGCCCGAAGGACGAGCAGCGCGAGCTGCGCGCGACGCAGGACCCGATCACGAAGCTGCGCGAGCGCCTCGGCCTCTCCGACGACGACTTCGAGCAGCTCGACCGCGAGGTGAGCGAGATCGTCGAGGAGTCGGTGCGGTTCTCGAAGGCTGCGACCGACCCGAAGCCCGAGGACGCGCTCAAGAACGTCTATGCCTAGCCTGTCCTACCGCGAGGCCGTCCGCGACGCGCTCTCGCGGGCGATGCGCGACGACCCCGACGTCTTCATCATGGGCGAGGACATCGCCGAGATGGGCGGCTCGATGGGCGTGACGCAAGGGATGCTCGACGAGTTCGGCCCCGAGCGCGTGCGCAACACGCCCATCTCCGAGATCGCGATCGCCGGCGCCGGCATCGGCGCGGCGATGCAGGGGATGCGCCCGGTCGTCGAGATCATGTACGAGGACTTCCTGACGGTCTCGATGGAGCAGATCGTCAACCAGGCGGCGAAGCACCGGTACATGTCGGGCGGGCAGCTGAAGGTGCCGCTCGTGATCCGGACGCAGGGCGGCGCCGGCTGGTCGCCGGGCGCGCAGCACGCGCAGCAGCTCGAGGCGTGGTTCGTCCACGTCCCGGGGCTCAAGGTCGTCTACTCGTCGACGCCGACGGACGTGCGCGGCCTGCTCTGGAGCGCGATCTACGACGACAACCCGATCGTCTTCTTCGAGCACCGGCTGCTGTACGGGATCAAGGAGGAGGTGCCCGAGGAGATCGAGCCGATCCCGCTGGGGAAGGCGCGGATCCATCGCGAGGGCGAGGACGTCACCGTCGTCGCCACCGGGCCGCTCGTGCACATGTCGCTGCAGGCGGCGGAGCAGGCGGAGAAGGAAGGGATCTCCGTCGAGGTCGTCGACCCGCGGACGCTCCAGCCGCTCGACGAGCAGACGATCGTCGAGTCCGTCAAGAAGACGAACCGGTGCGTGACCGCCCACGAGGCGGTCACGCGCATGGGCTTCGGCGCCGAGGTCGCGGCGGTCGTCCAGCATCAGGCGTTCGACTGGCTCGACGCGCCGATCGAGCGCGTCGGGTCGAAGTTCGCGCCGCTCGCGTTCGCGCCCGTGATGGAGCAGTACGTCGTCCCGCAGGTGGAGGACGTCCTCCAGGCGATCTACCGCACCGTGGGCCGCGATGGCGACTGAGGTCAAGCTCCCGCGGCTCGGCCAGGGCATGGAGTCGGGGACGATCGTCCGCTGGCTCAAGTCCGAGGGCGAGCGCGTCGAGAAGGGCGAGCCGCTCTACGAGCTCGACACGGAGAAGGTGACGCAGGAGGTCGAGGCCGAAGCGTCAGGAGTCCTGCTGAAGATCGCGGTCGCCGAGGGCGAGGTCGACGTCGGCCGGACCGTCGCGTTCATCGGCGACGAGGGCGAGGAGGTTCCCTCGGGCGACGGCGGCGCCGGCGACGGCGGCGCCGACGCCGGCTCACCCGCGAAGGTCGAGCCGCACGAGGCGGAGGCCGAGGAGGGCGCCGAGAAGCCGGGCGAGGGCCCGGAGATGGACGACGAGCGCGAGCGCGGGCGCCAGGCAGCCGCGGAGGCCGCGCGCGCCGAGACCGCGAGCGGCAACGGCGCGAGCCGTCTCGAGGGCGGCCGGGTGAAGGCCTCGCCGCTCGCGCGGCGGATCGCGCGGGAGAAGGGCGTCGAGCTCGCGTCGATCAGCGGCACGGGGCCGGAGGGACGCATCGTCGCCGAGGACGTGGAGCGCGCGGCGGCGGCGCCCGCGCCCGCTGCGGCACCGGCTTCGGCTCCGGCGGCTGCGCCGGCGCGCGGCGCCGAGCCCGAGGTCGTCCCCCTCAGCTCGACGCGGAAGACGATCGCCCGCCGGCTCACCGAGGCGTGGGCGGCGCCGGTCTTCCAGCTGTCGGTCGGCGCGGACATGAGCCGGATGCTCGACGTGCGCGAGCGCCTCGTCGCGCGGCTGCGCGAGGGGGAGACGAAGCCGACCGTGAACGACCTGCTGACGAAGGCGTGCGCCGCCGCCCTCGTCCGCCACCCGGCGGTGAACGCGCACTTCACGGGCGACGCGGTGCACCGGTTCCGGGTCGCGCACGTCGGGATCGCCGTCGCGGCGCCCGGTGGCCTCATCGTGCCGGTGATCCGGGACGCCGACCGGCTGACGGTGCAGGAGATCGCGGCCACGCGCGCCGAGGTCGTCGACCGCGCGCGTGACGGGAAGCTGCGGCGCGAGGACCTCGAGGGCGGCACGTTCACCATCTCGAACCTCGGCATGTTCGGCGTCGAGCAGTTCGTCGCCGTCCTCAACCCGCCGCAGGCGGCGATTCTCGCGGTCGGGACGACGGAGGAGCGCCCGGTCGTCGTCGACGGCGCGCTCGAGATCCTCCCGATGGTGCACCTCACCCTCACGTGCGACCACCGCGCGATCGACGGCGCCGAGGGCGCGGAGTTCCTCGCCACGGTGAAGGAGCTCCTCGAGGAGCCCGCGCTCGCGCTGTGACGGGCGCCGTCACCGTCTGGTACCGCGTCCGCGACCTCGACGCCGGGCGCGCCTTCTACCGCGACAAGCTCGGCTTCGAGGAGACGTTCTTCGACGCGAACGCGCGCTGGTCGAAGCTGCGCCGCGGCGACATGGAGATCGCGCTCGCCGAGGGCGAGCCGGAGGAGGGGGGCGTCGCCCACGTCGACGTCGAGGACGTGAAGGCGGACGCCGAGCGGCTGCGCGCGGACGGCGTCCAGGTCGGCGTCGTCCTCGAGCTCCACGGGCAGATGCGGCTGCTGGACGTCTTCGATCCCGACGGCAACCGGATCCAGCTGGCGCAGGAGCTCTAGCCGCAGGACATCCGGCGCGGGCTGCGCGGCGCGTCTTGCCGCCGCCGCGTGGCCGTAGGCGCGCCGGGTTCCGCCGCGCCCAAAGCCGGCCAAGTAACAGACTGTTACTTGGCGCCTGGGCGGCGGCATGCGTCGGACCCCGCCGCTCGCCTGTCACGTGACCGACCGGGTGCTTGGGTACTGCGATCGGGATGAAGTCGGTGCTCTTCCTCGACGTCGACGGGGTCTCGAACCCCTACCCGAAGACGCCGGAGGGGTACGCCGGGCACGCGGTCTTTCGCGGAGAGGAGCCGGTGCGGGTGCTCGCGGCGCACGCCCGCTGGCTCGCGGGGCTCCGCGATGCCTTCGAGCTCGTCTGGGCGGCCGAGGCCCGCGAGTGGGCGGGGTCGCGCGAGGAGCCGACGCTCCTCGTCGCGGTCGAGCCGCCGCCGGCCTCACCCGCGCGCGTCGACGAGCTGCTCGCGTGGGTGCGGCGCCGCGACTCCTCGTAACAGACTGTTACGAGGAGGCGGCCGCCCGGACGCGTTACGGTTCTCGACCGATGATCCGCAAGGCCGGGCCCCACGACGTGCGCTTCCTGCGCGACATGCTCCACCACGCGTTCTACCGGCGCGAGCGGGACGAGGCCTCGCAGGAGCAGCCGGTGTACCGCTACGTCTACGCGTGGGGGAGCCGTCCCGGAGACGCGGGCGTGATCGCGCTCGACGAGGGGTTCCCCGTCGGCGCCGCCTGGTACCGGCTCTTCCGCGCCGACGCGCCCGGGTACGGGTTCGTCGACGAGCAGACGCCGGAGCTCGCCACGGCGGTCGTCCCGAGCCGGCGCGGGCGCGGGATCGGCGAGCGGCTCCTGCGCGCGCTGATGGAGCGCGCGCGGGAGGAGGGGCACGAGGCGCTCAGCCTCGCCGTCGACCGCGACAACCCGGCGCTCGGCCTCTACGACCGCCTCGGCTTCCGCGAGGTGCGTCGGGAGGGCGAGACGGTCGTCATGGTCGCTCGACTAGGATCGACGGCCGAGAGCGACTAGGAGGCTTGGAGACCCATGGACTGTGACGTTGCCGTCCTCGGAGGCGGCCCCGCCGGCTACTCCGCCGCGATCCGCGCGGCGCAGCTCGGCGCGAGGACCGTCTGCATCGAGCGCGAGCCCGACCTCGGCGGCACGTGCCTCCGCGTCGGTTGCATCCCGACGAAGGCGTGGGTGCAGACGGCGTTCGCGCTGAAGGAGGCGGAGGAGACGTTCGCGCGGCTCGGCGTCAACGTCGGCGAGCCGCAGCTCGACATGGCCGCGGCGAACGAGTGGAAGTCCGCCGTCGTCAAGCAGATGACGGGCGGCATCGCGAGCCTCTTCAAGGCGAACGGGGTCGAGTGGGTCAAGGGGAACGGCCGCTTCACGGACGCGAACACGATCGCGGTCGAGGGCGGGGAGGACGTGACCTTCAAGAGCGCGATCGTCGCGACGGGCTCGTTCCCGCTGCGCCCGCCCATCGAGGGCCTCGACTCCGACCTCTGCGTCGACTCGACGGGCCTCCTCGCGCAGACGGAGGTGCCGCGCCGGCTCGTCGTGCTCGGCGGGGGCATCATCGGCGTCGAGTTCGCGTCGATCTTCCGCCGCTTCGGCTCGGAGGTGACGATCATCGAGATGCTGCCGCGGCTGATCCCGCAGGAGGACGAGGACGCCGCGAAGGAGCTCGCGAAGCAGTTCGGCAAGCGCGGGATCGCGCTCCAGCTCGAGAAGCAGTGCACGAAGGTCGAGCAGCAGGGGAACGAGCTCGTCGTCCACTTCGGCGAGGGCGAGACCGTCGAGTGCGACCTGATGCTCGTCGCCGTCGGCCGCGGCCCGAACGTCGAGGGCCTCGGGCTCGAGGAGATCGGCGTCGAGCTCGACCGGCGGAAGGGGATCGCCGCCGACGAGCACCGCCGCACGACGGTGCCGCACGTCTACGCCGCCGGCGACTGCGCCGGCTACTGGCAGCTTGCGCACACGGCGTTCCGCGAGGGCGAGGTCGCCGCCGAGAACGCGTGCGGCCACGACGCCGTCGTCGACAACCGCGCGGTGCCGCGCCCGATCTACACCGACCCGGAGATCGCCGGGGTCGGCCTCACGGAGGCGGAGGCGCGCGAGCAGTACGGCGACGACGTCGCCACCGGCACGTTCCCGTGGGTGGCGAACGCGCGCGCGGTGATGCAGAACGAGACGGTCGGCTGGGTGAAGTCGATCCACGAGACGCGGTACGGCGAGCTGCTCGGGATCGTCATGGTGGGGCCGCACGTCACGGATCTGATCGAGGCGGGGGTGGTCGCGATCGACGCGGAGGCGACGGTGGAGACGGTCGCCGACGGCATGGCTGCGCACCCGACGCTGTCGGAGGCGGTGAAGGAGGCGGGCCTCGTCGCCCTCGGCCGCGCGATCCACCTGCCGCCCAAGCGCCGCGCGAGCGCCAAGGCCTGACGGACGCCGTATCCGGCGGCACGCCGCCGCCGTTTCACGAGCGTGGCGATCTCCGTCGAGTCAGACCCGACCCGGCACGCCTTCGAGCTCCTGTACCGGCAGTACGTGGCGGACGTCTACCGCTACGCGCTCGCGTTGCTGCGCGACCCGTCCGAGGCGGAGGACGCGACGCAGGCGACGTTCCTGAACGCGTGGCGCGCGTACCGCGCCGGCCAGGAGCCGCACACGCCGCAGAACTGGCTGCTCACGATCGCGCACAACGTCTGCCGGCTGCGGTTCCGGACGCGCTCCCGTCGCGTCGCGGAGGTGGAGCTCGACCCGGAGCAGCACGCGCAGCCGGCGCCGGACGGGCCGCGCGCCGCCGACGTCCTCGAGGCGCTCGGCGAGCTGCCGCTGAACCAGCGCGCCGCGCTCGTGATGCGCGAGCTGGAGGGGCGCTCCTACGACGAGATCGCCGAGATCCTCGGCGTCTCCCGCGCCGCCGTGGAGACGCTGATCTTCCGCGCGCGGCGCACGATGCGCCTCCGCCACGCGGCGCTCCGCGCGCTCGCGTCGATCCCGCTGCCGTCGTCGCTCTCGTCGTTCTTCCGCGACCGCGGCATCGAGACCGGCGCGTCCACGCTCCTCGGCTACGGCGCGATCGGCAAGGCCGCCGCCGTCGTCGCGGCGGGCGTCCTCGTCGCCGGCGCCGCGACCGGCCCGGCCGAGTCGAAGGACCAGCAGCGCGCGCAGGAGCGCCCGCACGCGACCACGCGCGCGCAGGTCGCTCCGGACCGGCTCGCGGCCGCATCCGCCCCGGCGGCCGCGGTCCGCGTCGTCGAGCGGGCGGCGCCGCGCGCCGCCGCGGAGCCGAGGCGGACGCCGCGACTCCCGCAGCGGCCGGCGGCGAAGCCCGCCGCGCCCGCAGCGCCCGCTGCCGCGCCGGCCGCGGCGCGCCCGGATCCCGCGCCGGCCGCTCCGCCTCGCGCCGCGCCCGCGGCCGAGGCGGCCGCCGCGGAAGCCGCGGCCGTCCCGGCCGTCACGGCCGCGGTGCGCGCCGTCACCGCGCCGGTCTCCGTCCCGGCGGTGGCGCCGCCGGTGTCCGTCCCCGCCGTCGCGCCGCCGGCCCTGCCCGAGCCGCTCGCCGTCTCCGTGCCGCCGGCTCCGCTGCCGGAGCCGCCCGCGGCGCCGACGCTGCCGTAGGGGGCGCGGGTGCTCGCGACCCGACCCGAACGGACCTTCGAGCGCCTCTACCGCCGGCACGTCGCCGACGTCTACCGCTTCTCGCTGTCGATCCTCCGCGATCCGGCCGACGCCGAGGACGTCACGCAGACGACCTTCCTGAACGCGCTCCGCGCGCTCCGCCGCGGCGAGCGTCCCCGCGACGCGCGCCACTGGCTGCTGGCGATCGCGCACAACGCGTGCCGCCAGCACTTCCGAGACGCCGCGCGGCGGCCGCAGAAGGCCGCGCTCCACGAGGAGGCGACGCAGGCTCCGGCCGCGCTCGACGGCGCGCCCGCGCAGACGCGCGAGCTGCTGGACGCGCTGCAGGTGCTGTCGCTGAACCAGCGGTCCGCGCTCGTGATGCGCGAGCTCGAAGGACGGTCGTACGCCGAGATCGCCGAGGTCCTCGGGGTGTCGGTCGGCGCGATCGAGACGCTCCTCTTCCGGGCGCGCCGCGCGCTGCGCGAGCAGCTCGACGGGAGCGTCACGTGCGACGCGGCGGAGGCGCTGCTCTCGAAGGAGGCCGACGGGACGCTCGGCGGCTCCGAGCGGGCGGAGCTCCGGGCGCACCTGCGCTCGTGCGGGGACTGCGCCGCGATGGCGCGCCGCGAGCGCGCGCGGCGCGCCGCGCTCGGCTCGCTCGTGCTGCTGCCGCTGCCGCCGTCGCTCGCCGAGCCGTCGCCGTGGCTCTCGGCGGCGCTCGGGTACCCGCTCGCGGTGAGCGGCGGCGGCGTGACGGCCGCGACCGCCGCGAAGGCGGGCGCGCTCGCGGTCGCCGCGGTGGTGCTCGTCGGCGTCGCTCCGGAGGTGCCGCGCGGCGGGGGCGACGGTGCCGACGGCGTCCGGCAGAGCGGCGTCGCCGCGGCGGTCGCGCCGGACGCCGTCGGCACCCGTCGCGGTCGATCCCGACGATCCGCGCTTCTCCGCAGTGGTGCTCCTGACGGACGGCCTGCAACCGGGAGCCGCGCGCGCCGCCTCCGGCGGGCGCGACGCCGCCTCGCAGGCGCCCCGTGCGGCGCAGCCGCCCCGCGCGACGCGACCGGCTCGTGCCCCGACTCCCGCACGTCGCGAGGCTCCGGCCGCACCGGCGCGGACGACGCGGTCCGCGCCCGCTCCACGGCCGGCGCCCGCGCCCGCGTCCGAGGCACCCGCGCCCGCTCCGGCCGCTCCCGCCGCCGAGGCGCCGCAGCCGCCCGCGGAGCCGCAGCCGCGGGGTCGCGCGCGCCGCCCGCTCGACGGGCTCGTGCCGGTGCCCGCGCCGCCGCCCGAGACGCCGCCCGGGCACCACGTGCGCGACCAGAACGAACGGGGAGGCCGCGGCTGAGCAGACCGCAAGAACGCTGCGTCTCCGGTATCTAGAGAGGTATGGCGCCGCTCCTGGCGACGCGTCCGCGTGCCGAGCGCACGTTCGAGCGCATCTACCGCCGCCACGTCGGCGACGTCTACCGCTACTGCTTCGCGGTCCTCCGCAACGCGAGCGACGCCGAGGACGTCGCCCAGACGACGTTCCTGAACGCGTACCGCGCGTACCAGCGCGGCGAGCGCCCCCGCGATCCGCACAACTGGCTGATCGCGATCGCCCACAACGTCTGCCGGCAGCGCTTCCGCCAGTCGCAGCGGCGGGTCGAGGAGGTCGAGTACGACGACGCGATCGGCGACGGCGTCGCTCCCGAGGACGACGCGCCGACGGCCGAGGACATCCGCCGCGCGCTCGACCAGCTCGCGTTCAACCAGCGCGCCGCGCTCGTGATGCGAGAGCTCGAGGGCCGCTCGTACGCCGAGATCGCGGCGATCCTGGACGTGTCGGTCAGCGCGGTCGAGACGCTGCTCTTCCGGGCGCGGCGGGCGGTGCGCGAGCAGCTCGAGGGGACGCTGACGTGCCGCGCCGCCGAGCTCGCGATCTCGAAGCAGCTCGACGGCGAGCTGCCGCGCGACGAGCGCGGGCAGCTGCGCGCGCACCTCCGCGAGTGCAAGGCGTGCGCGACGGTCGCGCGCAAGCAGCGGGCGCAGCGCGCCGCGATCCGCGCGCTCGGGACGGTGCCGGTGCCGGCCTCGCTCGCGTCGCTGTTCGGCGGCGGAAGCGCCGCGGCCGCCGGCGGCGCGATCGCGTCAGGCGCGGCGCTGAAGGCGGCGGCGGTCGTCGCGGCGGGCGTCGTCACCGCCGGCGCCGGCTACGAGCTCTCGCGCGAGCCCGCGACGCCGGCCCGGCCGCCGGCGGTCGCCGCGCCGGCGGCTCGCTCGGAGGCGGCCGCGGTGCACCGTCCCGTGTCGTTCGACGCGCGGCCCCCGGCGCTCGCCGTCGCCGCGCGTCCGACGGGTGCGGCGTCGGCCCGCCAAGCCGCCCCGGCCGCGGCGAGGCCGGAGCGGGCGGACCGTCCCGCGCGCGCGGGCCAGGGGCGGTCGAAGGCGGCCGCACCGGGGCGGAAGCAGCGCCCCGCGAAGACGAAGCCTGCACGCCCGCAGCCCGCCGACCGCGGCTCCCGCCCGGAGGCGCCGCCCAAGCGCGCCGCGCCGAAGGGCGCCGCGGCGAAGCCGGCGGCCGCGAGGCCCGCGGCGACGCCGCGGCCGACGCGCGCCGCGACCCCCGCCGCGAGAACGAAGCCCGCGGCGGCCGCGACGAGGCCTCGTACCGCGAAGCCGCGTCCCGCGAAGCCGCGTCCGGCGCCGGCGCGGCCCGCCACGCCCCCGGCGCCCGCGAAGCCCGCTGCGCAGCAGCCGCCCAAGCCGAAGCCGGTCGTCCCCGTCGCGCCGCCCGTCGAGGTGCCGCTGCCGGGCGGCGTCGCCTCCGTCGACGAGCCTTAACACTTTCTTAGCTTCCAGGCCGCAAGTCCACGGGCGGGGCGGCGTCTACTCGGGTGAGGACGTGCCCTCGTCCCCGGCCCCGGAGCCAGCCGCCCGCCGGCTCCGGGGCCATCCCCCTTCTCCTGCTCCGTTTACGTCCCTCGGCCGCGCGGGTAGCCTCGCTCTGGCGACAAGGAGGAGCGGATGGGAATCGTGAACCGGCGGAACGCGGTGATGGGGTGGCTCGCCTGGGCGGCGGGGAAGCGGGTGCTCCGGCGGAAGGCGCGCGAGGCCGTCCCGGGCTTCGACGCCGAGACGAAACGGCCGAACAAGGGCGCGATCGTGTCGGCGCTCGCTGCGCTCGGCGGCGTCCTGTGGTTCTGGCGCAGGCGCGGGACGGGCGACGACGGGGCGCCGACGCCCCCGACTCCCGGCGACTGACGGGCGACGTGGCGGCGAGCCCGATCAGGCCCGCGCTCGCGGACCTCGTCCCGTACGAGCCGGGGAAGCCCGTCGAGGAGGTCCAGCGCGAGCTCGGCCTCGACCGGGTCGTCAAGCTCGCCTCGAACGAAGGCCCGTTCGGGCCGTTCCCGCAGGCGCTCGAGGCGATCGCACGCGCGGCGACGGAGGTGAACCGGTATCCGGACGGCGGCGCGTACCGCCTGCGCGTGGCGCTCGCGGAGCGCCACGGCGTCGCCTTCGAGGAGGTGGCGCTCGGCGCGGGCGCCGACGGCGTCATCGACTGCCTCGCCCAGGCGACCCTGGACCCCGGCGACGAGCTCGTGACCGGCTGGCCGTCGTTCCCGAGCTACGTGATCGACGCGCGCAAGCTGGGCGCGACCGCGCGCCTCGTGCCGCTCCGGGAGCACCGGTACGACCTCGACGCGCTGCTCGAGCAGGTGGGGCCGCGCACGAAGCTCGTCTGCATCTGCAACCCCAACAACCCGACGGGGACGATGAACACGCGCGCCGAGCTCGACGCGTACTTCGAGCGCGTGCCGGACCACGTCCTGACCGTCCTCGACCAGGCCTACTTCGAGTACGTCGACGACCCGGAGTACCCGGACGGGCTCGACGACTTCCGTGCCGGCCGGCGCGTGATCGTGCTCCGCACGTTCTCGAAGATCTTCGGGCTCGCGGGGCTGCGGATCGGGTACGGGATCGGCCCCGCAGAGGTGGTCGCCGCGATCGGCAAGGTGAGGCGCGCGTTCGACCTCAGCATCCCCGCGCAGGAGGCGGCGCTGGCGAGCCTCGACGGCGACGAGGAGCTCGAGCGGCGCCGGCGGCTGAACGCCGAGGGGCGCGGCGCGATCGAGGAGGCGCTCCGCCGGCAGGGGTTCGACGTCGCGGGTCCGGCGGTGGCGAACTTCGTCTACGCGGACGTCGGCGGTGACGCAGCGGCGCTGTTCGACGCGCTGCTGCGGCTCGGCGTGATCGTGCGCCCGCTCGGCGGGTTCGGCGCGCCGGGGGCGATCCGCGTGACGGTCGGGACGCCCGAGGAGAGCGCGATCTTCGCGGACGCGCTCGCGGAGGCGGTGGCGGCCGCTCCGCGCTGACCGCGGGTTGCCGCTCGGCGACGACACTAGTACAACTGTCCGGTGGGTTCGGCGCTCCTCCGCCGGCAGCTCGAGCTCCTGAAGGACGCCCCGAGCTTCCGGCTCCTCTTCTTCGCAACGCTCGGATCCGGGCTCGGCACGATGCTCGCGGTCATCGCGCTGATGGTCGACGTCTTCGACCGGACGCGGTCGGGGACGTGGGTCGCGGCGCTGCTGATCGCCGACTTCCTGCCGATGCTCGTGATCGGGCTCCTGCTCGGCCCGCTCGTGGACAGGTTCTCGCGGCGGCGGCTGATGATCGTCTCGGACCTCGTCCGCTGCGCGGCGTTCGTCGCGCTCCCGTTCGCGCCGAACGCCGCGACGATCGTCGTCCTCGCGGGCGTCGTCGGCTTCGCCAGCGGCTTCTTCCGGCCGGCGGTCTACGCGGGCCTGCCGAACCTCGTGCGGGAGCGCGACCTCCCGCAGGCGAACTCGCTCTTCCAGGCGGTCGAGAACCTGACGTGGCTCGTCGGCCCGCTCCTCGGGGGCGTCCTCCTGAGCGCGGCGGGGCCGACGGTGCCGTACGCCGTGAACGCGGTGACCTTCCTCGTGTCGGCGGCGCTGCTCGCACGGATCCCGGCGCGCGACCTCGCGGCGGCCGACGCGGCGTCGTCGGGCGGCCACTGGCGCGACCTCGCGGAGGGCTTCGGCGTCGTGCGGCGGTCGCGGCCGCTCGTCGCCGTCCTCGTCGCCTGGACGATCGTGATGTTCGCGAACGCGGGCGTGAACGTCGCCGAGGTCGCGCTCGTCAAGGTGGTGTTCGACGCGCGCGACGTGCATCTCGGCGCGATGATGGCGACGGCCGGCGCGGGCCTCGTCCTCGGCAGCGTCCTCGCCGGCGCCTGGGCGGAGCGCATCCGCGTCGCCTGGCTGTACGGCGGCGCGCTCCTGCTGATGGCCGCCGGGACGGGCGCGGCCGCCGCGGCGCCGAGCGTGTGGGTCGCGATGGCGCTCGTCGTCGTCTCCGGCTTCGGCAACGGCGTCGCCGGCGTCCTCAACCCGCTGCTCGTGCAGCGGGGCGCGCCGGACCGGGTCCGCGGGCGCGCGTTCACCGTGATCATGAGCGTGAACTTCGCGGCGCTCGGGCTCGGGATGATCCTCGCGGGGCGGCTGACCGACTCCCTCGGAGCGCGGTGGGTCTGGGCGGCTGCGGCGGTGACGTACGCCGTCGCGGCGGCGGTGGCGGTCGCGCTCGCGCGCGGCGTCGACGTGCGCGACGTGGCCGCGGCGGAGACGGAGGAGCCGCCGGACGAGCTCGCGATCGTCGCGACGGCGGCACCGCAGGCGCGGAGCGGCCCCGACCCGCTCTAGAGTTCCGCGGATGGCGGGGCGGAGGGAGTGGACGCGCGAGACGCTGGCCGCGGGAGTCCGGGCGGGGGAGAAGCGCGCGCTCGCACGCGCGATCACGCTCGTCGAGAACGGGGAGCCGCTCGCCTACGACCTCGTCCGCGACGTGTACGGCGACACCGGCCACGCGTACGCCGTCGGCGTCACGGGGCCGCCGGGCGTCGGCAAGTCGAGCCTGATCAGCGCGCTCGTCCGCCACGTCCGCGAGCGCGGCGACACCGTCGGCGTGATCTCCGTCGACCCGTCGAGCCCGTTCTCGCAGGGGGCGCTCCTCGGCGACCGCATCCGGCTCGCCGACCACTTCCTCGACGAGGGCGTCTTCATCCGCTCGATGGGGACGCGCGGCCACCTCGGCGGCCTCGCGGAGACGACGCTGCAGGCGCTGCTCGTGCTCGACGCCGCGCGCAAGGACGTCGTCTTCCTCGAGACGGTCGGCGCAGGGCAGAGCGAGGTCGAGGTGATCGGGATCGCGGACACGGTCGTGCTCGTGCTGATGCCGGGGTCGGGCGACTCCGTGCAGGCGCTGAAGGCCGGGATCATGGAGATCCCGGACGTGATCGCGATCAACAAGATGGACCACCCGGCGGCGAAGACGATGCTCGCGGAGGTGCGCTCGATCCTCGCGCTCGACCGCGAGTCGGCGTGGAAGCCGCCGATCGTGCTCACCGAGGCGACGCGCGCCGAGAACGTCCAGGAGCTGTGGGAGAAGGTGGAGGAGCACCGGCGCCACCTCGAGTCGGAGGGGCTGCTCGAGGAGCGGCGGCGGCGGAACCTCGCGTCGGAGGTCTTCGCGGTCGCGTCGGGGCGCGCGAAGGCGCACCTCGAGCGCGCGGTCGCAGACGACCCGGAGCTGCGGCGGCTCCTCGACGCGGTGCAACGCCGGGAGCTCGACCCGCTCACGGCCGTGCGCGAGATCGTCGAGAAGGTCTTCCACATCGATGGCGGGAACCGCGCCGACGCTGCGTGAGATCGAGGCGGCCGCGGGCCGCCTCGAGGGGATCGCGCAGCGGACGCCGATCCACTTCACCGAGACGTTCTCGCGGCTCGCGGGACGGCAGGTGCTGCTGAAGGCGGAGAACCTGCAGCGCACCGGCGCGTTCAAGATCCGCGGCGCCGTCAACCGGATCGCGACGCTGACCGAGGAGGAGCGCGCCGCGGGCGTCGTCGCGGCGAGCGCCGGCAACCACGGCCAGGCCGTCGCGTGGGCGGCGCGCGAGGTCGGCGTCGCGGCGACCGTTTTCATGCCGCTCGACGCGCCGATGGCGAAGATGGACGCGACCCGCAACTACGGCGCGCGCGTCGAGCTCGCCGGCGAGGGCTTCGACGAGTCGCTCGCCGCCGCGCGCGCGCACGTCGAGGAGACCGGCGCCGCGTTCGTGCACGCGTTCGACGACGAGCAGGTGATCGCCGGGCAGGGGACGATCGGGCTCGAGCTCGCGGAGCAGCTGCCGGACGACGCGACCGTCGTCGTCCCGGTGGGCGGCGGCGGCCTCGCGGCGGGGGTGGCGATCGCGCTCGCCGAGCTGCGGCCGCGGATGCGGGTCGTCGGCGTGCAGGCGGCGACGTGCGCGCCGCTCGCCGGGGACGCGCCGCCGGGCTACACGATCGCGGACGGGATCGCGGTCAAGCGTCCCGGCGAGCTGACGTCGGAGATCCTGCGCGAGCGGCTCGAGGGCATCGTGACCGCGTCCGACGACGAGATCAGCGAGGCGATCGTGCTGCTGATGGAGCGAGCGAAGCTCGTCGTCGAGGGCGCCGGCGCGGTGGGGCTCGCGGCGCTGCTCGCCGGACGCGTCGACGGCGGCGGCCCCGTCGGCGTGATCCTCTCCGGCGGCAACATCGACCCGTCGCTGCTGATCACGGTGATGCGGCACGGCCTCACGCGCGCCGGCCGGTACCTGGTCGTCCGCTCGCGCGTCCCCGACCGCCCGGGCGAGCTGCTCAAGCTGCTGGGCCTCGTCGCGCAGGAGCGCGTGAACGTCGTCTCCGTCGAGCACCACCGGGAGGGGCTCGCGATCGAGATCGGCGAGACCGAGGTGGAGCTGACGCTCGCCACGCGCGACGAGGAGCACTGCGCCACGCTGCTCGAGTCGATGCGGCGCTGGGGCTATCCGGTCGAGCGGCTCCGCTAGGGCGACCGAGGCGCGGCGCGCCTACGCGCCGGCGCGGAACGGACGGCGCGCGGCGGCGACGTGCAGCGGGAGCGTCGCCCGGAGCTCGGGCGTGAGCCGCGCGACGAGGCGGGCGACGACGCGCTCGCCGAGCGTGGAGAGCTCGACGGCGTCGCGGCCCTCGTGGGGCGCGTGGCGACGGGCTGACCGCAGCGCCTCGACGTGTGCCTGGCGGGCGATCTCGGCGTTCGTGCTCGGGTGGTACACGGCTCCTCCTCCTGGTCGGTCGACCACCCGACGCGCGAGCGGCGCCCGATCTTCCGCGGGCGCGCTCAGGCGCCGCAGCGGCGGAACCCGATCGTCGCGTGGCCGCGCTCCCGCCACGCCGCGACGCCGCCGTGGAGGACCGGCCGCGCGTCGACGCCCGCGGCGGCGAGGACGCTGGCGGCGATCGCCGCTCGAGCGCCCGTCTCGCAGATCGTCACCACGGCGCCGTGTCCGTTGCCGTCGCCTGCGAGCGCGCGCAGGAGCCGGTACGGGACGTGGCGTGTGCCGGGGATGTACCCGGCGTCGCGCTCGTGCGGGTCGCGCACGTCGATCACGTCGGCGGCGCCGTCGCGGAGCAGCCGCTCGAGCTCGTCGAGGTCGACCGGGTGCATCCGCTCCGTCGCCGGCGGATCGACGAGGTACCCCGCCACCTGGAGCAGGCCGACCGCGTGGAGGCGGTGCGCGGCGCGCTGCGCCTGCTCCGGCGTGTCCGCGTGGAGCGCGATCCGCTCCTCCGGCGCGAGCACGTATCCCGCCTTCGTCCCGAAGGAGCGCGCGTCGAGCGGCACGTTCAGCGCGCCGCGGACGTGGCCGGTCGCGAACGCCTCCGCGCTCCGGACGTCGAGCACGACGTCGGCGTCCGACGCGCCGACCGGCTCGAGCGGCGGCGGCTGCGCCACGAACGGACCGCGGTTGAGGGCGACGACGTGCGCCACGTTCGGCGGCTTCGCGCCGGCGGACGACGTCGAGGCGTCGACGAACTCGTCCTCGGAGGCGAGAGCGAGGATCGAGCTGAAGCGCCGCTCGAAGCCGATCGTGGAGGAGCCCTTCGAGCTCATCGCCGCGCCGCAGAGCGAGCCGGCGACGTGTCCGGGGTAGACCTCGACGCCGTCGCCGAGATCCAGCAGCCGTTGCATGCTCCGGTAGAGGTCGCGCGCGCCCTCCTCTGGCTCGACGGCGAGGTCCGGGCGCGCGACGTCGCCGACGAAGAGCGAGTCGCCGGTGAGGACGAGCCACGGCTCCTCGCTCCGCGACCGGTCGGCCACCGCGAACGCGCAGTGCTCGGGGCGGTGGCCCGGCGTGTGGAGGACGGTGACCGCGACCGTCCCGAGCTCCAGCACCGCGCCGTCCTCGAGCGGCTCGAAGGGGTACTCCGGCGCGCCTGCGGGATGCGCGTGGACGCGGACGTCGTGCTCGAGCGCGAGGCGTCCGTGCCCGGAGACGTGGTCGGCGTGCGTGTGCGTCTCGAGGCAGGCGACGATCCGGACGCCCTGCCGCTCCGCCTCCTCGAGGTACTGCTCGATCGCGAGGGCGGGGTCCACGACCGCCGCCACGCCCTCGCTCCCGACGAGGTAGGACGCGCAGCCGAGGTCGCTGTCCACGAACTGCCGGAAGACCACGGGCGGAACGTAGCACCGCCCTCCGCTATCGCACCTGAAGTTTTCGGCCGGAGGGCGGGACGCGCCTTCCATTGCTAAGGGTCGGTTAACGCCGTGCGAAGGCTGGCGCAGCCTCCCGCGCAATCCTCCTCGAACCTCGCCGTTCCTTCGCAGCGGCGCGACGGTTCGCGCGTTTGCCGTCGCCCACTTCGGCGTACGATCTTCCCGGGCGCTGCTGCGAGCGGTGGCCCGCCTTCCACGAGGGAAGAAAGGACACAGATGCAGAAGACGAATCGGAGGTGGCTGCTGCTCCTCGCCGCCCTGACGCTCGGTCTCGGGCTCGTTGCGGGCGGGTGCGGCGGCGACGACGGCGGCGACACCGGCGCCGAGCCGGCGGAGGACGTGCCGCAGGACGAGCGGGCCGCGGAGCAGGTGATCACGGTCGCCTGGGGCGCGGAGCCGCCGTCGCTCGACCCGGGGCTCGCGACGGACACGACGTCCGCGAACATCCTGCTCAACATCATGGACCCGCTCGTGAAGCTCGAGGGCGAGGACCTGGAGCCGACCCCCGCGCTGGCCGAAAGCTGGGACGTCAGCGAGGACGGGACCACGTACACCTTCCACCTGCGTGAGGACGGCCGCTGGACGAACGGGGACCCGGTCACCGCGAACGACTTCGAGTGGTCGTGGAAGCGCGTGCTCGACCCGGAGACGGCGGCCGACTACGCGTACCAGCTCTACGGGATCAAGGGCGCGCAGGAGTTCAACGAGTGCGAGGAGAACTGCGACCAGCTCCGCGACCAGGTGGGCGTGCGGGCGGTCGACGAGCGGACGCTCGAGGTCACGCTGACCTCGGCGCAGCCGTGGTTCCCGCAGCTCGTCGCGCACCACGTGTTCCTCGCGGTGCACCAGCCGACCGTCGAGCAGCACGGTGCGAACTGGACCGAGGCGAACAACATCGTCACCAACGGGCCGTTCATGCTCGACCGGTGGGAGCACGAGGCGAACATCGACCTCGTGAAGAACCCGGACTGGCGGAACGCCGACGAGGTCGCGCTCGAGCGCATCAACGGCCGCATCATCGTCGACGGCACCACCGCGGTGCAGGCGTTCGAGGCCGGCGAGGTCGACTACGTCAACACCGGCATCCCGCCGACGGAGATGGGCCGGCTGCAGGAGACCGAGGACTACCAGCAGTACCCGTCCCTCGGCACCTACTACTACGGCTTCAACGTCAACAACGTCACCGACGTGCACCAGCGGCGCGCGATGTCCCTGGCGATCAACCGCCAGTCGATCATCGACAACATCGCGCAGGGCGGCCAGCTGCCCGCGAAGGTGTTCACGCCGGAGGGCATCGCCGGCTACGAGGAGATCGCTCCCGACGCGCCGTGGACGCCTGCCGAGGGCGACATGGAGCGGGCGCAGGAGGAGATGGAGCAGGCGCAGAACCCGAAGATGAACATCAACCTCGTCCACAACAACGCCCCGGGTCACCGCGAGATCGCGGTCGCCGTCCAGGGCATGTGGCGCGAGCTCGGGCTCAACGTCAACATCTCCGCCCAGGAGTGGGCGCAGTACCTCGAGAACATCGGCCCGCCGCCGTCCGACCGGGTCGACGTGTTCCGCCTCGGGTGGATCTACGACTACCCGGACGCGATGAACGGCCTCGAGCTCTGGACGAGCGGCTCCGGCAACAACCCGACCGGCTTCGCGAACGAGGAGTTCGACCGCCTCGTCGAGGAGGCGCGGGCGACGCCGGACGACGAGGAGCGGTACGAGCTGTACAACCAGGCCGAGACGATCATGTTCGGCGAGGAGGGCGAGGTGCCCCTCATCCCGATCTACCACTACACGACCGTGTCGCTGGAGAACGCGAAGGTGCGCGACACGCTCAACATCAACGCCCAGACGCAGGTCGACTTCACCAAGGTCGTCGTGCGCGAGGCGTCGTAGCGACTCGGCCGTAGGCCGCTAGCGAGAACGGACGGGGCGCCTGCGGGCGCCCCGTCCGCCCCTCGTCGTTCAGAATCGACCGAACCGGGAACAGCTTCAGCCGCCGCTCCGCCACCCGCCGGGAGACTGCATGACCGCCTTCATCATCCGCCGCATCTTCTGGACGATCCCGGTGATCCTCCTCGTCATCTTCATGACGTTCGTCCTGATGCGGCAGATCGCGGGGAACCCGTTCAGGCAGACGGAGCGCGCCGTCCCCGAGGCGATCCAGCGGAACCTCGAGGAGAAGTACGGGCTCGACAAGCCGTGGTACATGCAGTACCTGCTGTACGTCCGCGGCGTCGCGACGTTCGACCTCGGCCCGTCGCTCGTGCTGCGCAACCGGACCGTGAACGACATCGTCAAGGACCACTTCCCGAACTCGATCCAGCTCGGCGGGCTCGCGTTCCTGTTCGCGGTCGTCTTCGGGATCCCACTGGGGGTGATCGCCGCCCTGCGGCACAACTCGTCCGTCGACTACGGGGCGATGGCGTTCGCCAACGTCGGCTTCGCCGTCCCCAACTTCCTGCTCGGGACGCTGCTGATCTACCTCTTCGCGATCCGCTGGGGAGACACGTTCGGACTGCCGACGAGCGGCTGGGCGACGTGGAAGCACAAGGTGCTGCCGGTGATCGCGCTCGGGACGGGGCCGATGGCGATCTTCGCGCGGATCGTCCGCGGCACGATGCTGGAGACCCTCCAGCAGGACTACGTCCGCACCGCGAAGGCGAAGGGCCTGCGCTGGCGGCGCGTCGTGCTCGTGCACGTGCTGCGGAACTCGCTGATCCCGGTCGTGACCGCGGCGGGGCCGCTCCTCGGGTTCATCGTGACCGGCTCGTTCGTCGTCGAGCTCATCTTCGGGATTCCGGGGATCGGCCGGTACTACGTGACCGCGGTGCAGGCGCGTGACTACTCCGTCGTGATGGGCGTCACGGTGCTGCTCGCGATCATCATCATCGTCGCGAACCTCGTCGTCGACATCCTCTACGGCATCCTCGATCCGCGGACGCGGGAGGCCCGCACCTAGTGGCGGTCAACCCGAGCCAGGAAGCCGTCCGCGGTGCCCCGGGGGAGCCGCGCTCGGCGGGCGCGCCCGTCCGGCAGTCGAGCCTCTGGCGCGACGCGTGGCGCCGGTACGTGAAGAACCGCGGCGCGGTCGCGGCGGCGCTGGTCTTCTTCCTGCTGCTCCTCTACTGCTTCGCCGTGCCGGGGTTCTGGAAGATCCCCGGCATCTGGACGAGCCTCCGCGACGTCGACCCGTACCAGATCGACTTCCCGAACGCGTACGCGTCCCCCAGCCTCGCGCACCCGTTCGGGACCGACAACTTCGGGCGCGACCTGTTCGCGCGCACCGCGCTCGGCGGGCAGATCTCGATCGCGATCGGCTTCGGCGCGACGCTCGCGATCCTCCTCATCGGCGTCGTCTACGGGGCGATCTCGGGATTCGCCGGCGGGAAGCTCGACAACGGGATGATGCGCTTCCTCGACGCCCTCTACGGGCTCCCGTACCTGCCGTTCGCGATCATCACGCTCGCGATCGTCGGCGTCGTCAACTTCTGGACGATGGTCGTCGCCCTCTCGATCGCGAGCTGGTTCACGGCGGCGCGCATCGTCCGCGGCCAGATCATCACGCTGAAGCAGAACGACTACGTGCGCGCGGCGCGCGCGGTCGGGGCGCGCTGGTACCGCGTGCTCGGGCGGCACCTGCTGCCGAACACGCTCGGCGTGCTCATCATCGCGATCTTCCTCGAGCTTCCTGGCGTGATCCTCGGCGAGGCGTTCCTCTCGTTCATCGGGCTCGGGATCAATCCGCCCGACGCCTCCTGGGGGTCGATGGCGCAGGACGGCCGCGACGCGTACCGGCGCGCGCCGCACATCATCATCGTCCCGAGCATCGCGATCGCGACCCTCGTCCTCTGCGCGAACTTCATCGCGGACGGCCTCCGCGACGCGCTCGACCCGCGCACGAGGGAGTCGTAGTGGCGCTGCTCGAGGTGACCGACCTGCGGACGCACTTCTTCACGCGCGAGGGCGTCGTCCAGGCGGTCGACGGCGTCGACTTCTCGCTCGAGCGCGGCAAGACGCTCGGGATCGTCGGCGAGTCGGGCTCCGGGAAGTCGGTCACGGCGCTCTCGATCATGGGGCTGATCCCGCGGCCGCCGGCGCGGATCGTCTCGGGCTCCGTCGTCTTCGACGGGCGCGACCTGACGGCGCTGTCGGAGTCGGAGCTCGAGGACATCCGCGGCAAGGACATCGCGATGATCTTCCAGGACCCGATGACGTCGCTGAACCCGACGCTGAAGATCGGCACGCAGATCACGGAGGTGATGAAGCGGCACCTCGGGGTGAGCGACGAGGAGGCGCGCAAGCGCGCGGTCGACCTGCTCGAGGAGGTGCACATCGCGAACGCGGCCGACCGGCTGAACGACTACCCGCACCGGTTCTCGGGCGGGATGCGGCAGCGCGTGATGATCGCGATCGCGCTGGCGTGCAACCCGAAGCTGCTGATCGCGGACGAGCCGACGACGGCGCTCGACGTGACCGTGCAGGCGCAGGTGCTCGACCTGCTCGAGGAGCTGCGCGACTCGCACGAGATGGCGATGATCATCATCACCCACGACATGGGCGTCGTCGCCGAGGCCGCGGACGACATCGCCGTGATGTACGCGGGGCAGATCGTCGAGCGCGCCGGCGTCCTCGACCTGTTCGACCGCCCGGAGCACCCGTACACGGAGGCGCTGCTCGGGGCGCTCCCGCAGATCGAAGGCGAGGGGATCCGCGAGGGCCGCCTGACCGCGATCCCGGGTCGGCCGCCGGACCTCGTCGACCCGCCGCCCGCGTGCCGGTTCGCGCCCCGCTGCCCGTACGCGAACCGCAACGACTCCTGCACGACCGAGCCGCCGGAGCTGCGGGAGATCCGCGCGGGGCACTGGGTCCGGTCCGCGCACCCGGCGAGCGAGCGCGCCGCGCACGCGCAGGGGGCGCCGGCGTGACCTCGAACGGCGCGCTCCTCCAGGTCGAGGACCTGACGAAGCACTTCCCCGTCAAGAAGGGGATCCTGATCGAGCGGACGGTCGGGCACGTCAAGGCGGTCGACGGCGTCAGCTTCGAGATCCGCGAGGGGGAGACGCTCGGTCTCGTCGGCGAGTCGGGGTCGGGGAAGTCGACGACCGGCTACTGCATCCTCCAGCTGCTGAAGCCGACGAGCGGCTCGATCCGCTTCCAGGGCGTCGAGCTGACGGGGCTCGCGCGAGAGGAGCTGCGGCGGACGCGGCGCGACATGCAGATCGTCTTCCAGGACCCGTACTCGTCGCTCGACCCGCGGATGACCGTCGGGAACATCGTCGCCGAGCCGCTGGAGGTGCACGGGATCGGGACGCGCCGCAGCCGGCGCGAGACGGTGCGGCGGCTGCTCGACACCGTCGGCTTCGACCCGAACTTCACCAACCGCTACCCGCACGAGTTCTCGGGCGGCCAGCGGCAGCGGATCGGGATCGCGCGCGCGCTCGCGCTGAACCCGAAGCTGATCGTCTGCGACGAGCCCGTCTCGGCGCTCGACGTGTCGATCCAGGCGCAGATCCTCAACCTCCTCAAGGACCTGCAGCGCGACTTCGGCCTGACGTACCTCTTCATCGCGCACGACCTCGCCGTCGTCCGCGCCGTCAGCGACCGGATCGCCGTGATGAACCGCGGGCGGCTCGTCGAGATCGGCGACGCGGAGCAGGTCTACACGAACCCGCAGGACGAGTACACGAAGGCGCTCCTCGCCGCGGTCCCGGTTCCGGACCCGCGGAAGATGAAGGAGCGGAAGCGCGAGCGCCGCAAGTTCGCGCACACGCTCGCGGAGGCGGCGGAGAGCGCCGACGCGGCGACGCTCGAGCCGTCGCAGTAGCCCTTGCCGAGGCGGGCGATCCTCGTGTGGCTCGGCCTGCTCGTCGGGCTGGTGCTCGGGGTCGTGCTCGGGCTCGCCGCGCGCGAGGAGCAGCGCGGGCCGCGCGGCGCGGCGCCCGCGCTGGAGGCGCCGTGGCGGCTCGCGACGGCGATGTCCTCCCGGCGCAGCTACATCGCCGCGGACGCGATCGGCGGCAGCATCTACGTCGCGGGCGGGATGGTCGGCGAGACGGGGCGGCCGCTCGACACCTTCCAGCGCTACGACGCGGCGGAGGACCGGTGGACGACGCTGCAGCGGCTGCCGGTGCCCACGCGCGCGGCCGCGGCGGCTGCCGTGGACGGGGTCTTCTACGTCGTCGGCGGGACGACGCCCGAAGGGAACACCCGCGCGGTATGGGCGTACCACATCGAGACCGGCGAGTGGTCGCCGCGCGCGCCGCTCCCCGTCGAGCGGTTCAACCATGCGGCGCTCGCGGTCGGCGGCGAGGTGTGGGTGCTCGGCGGCTTCGAGCAGGGGCGCGAGCACGACGAGGTGTTCGTCTACGACCCCGCCGCCGACGCGTGGCGCGAGGGGCCGCCGCTGCCGCGGCCGACGCACGGCTTCGACGTGGTGGAGTTCCGCGGCGAGATCTGGCTGATCGGCGGCCTCCGCGGGGAGGAGATCCTCGACGAGGTCTGGATCCTCGATCCGCAGACGGAGGAGTGGCGCGCGGGGCCGCGGATGGACGAGCCGATGGAGCTCCTCGGCGCCGCCGTCCACGGCGACGAGATCCACGCCGTCTGGGAGCACGTCTACCAGGTCTACGACGCCTCGACGGGGGAGTGGCGGCGCCGAGGAGCTCCATCGGCT